>ENA-OFCF01000271-OFCF01000271.1-metagenomes-genome-assembly--contig:-NODE-271-length-24390-cov-7.982248_pt1 | contig 24390 bp, 18 predicted proteins | sample MGYA00153387_OFCF01 | MGnify analysis MGYA00153387
GATAGGGAATACTCTCTCACTTTCAGGGAATCCAACTTGCTCGACCGAGTCGCTCTTTTGAGGCGCACAACACTGAGTTCTGACGCTATTGTTTTGGTGTTAATGAGGACATCGGGTATCACGTGACCAGCACCGCAGTAGAGGTTTAGCCTGAGAAATATCCGTCAGGGATCGCGGCGGAGGCGGAAAAACCGTGCGGGTGTGCCGTTGAGTGGGAGGGGGTGAAAATATTTGTAATTTCCGCCGTCGATTTGAATGTTATTGGTGATTGCCTGCCACGAGCCTGGGAGCAAGGTGGCGGAGCTTTCGAGAACGGGACCGACACCTAGCTGAGTGCTCCAGATGAGAACGAGTGAGCGTTGGCCAGGGCTTTGCACGATCTCGTAATGGAGGATGAACTCGCCGGGTGCTGGGAAATCACTTGAGTCTTGTGGGTCGGTGCCGTTGAGAAACTCGGTTAAATTATCGGTGTCGTCTTCATCAGAGTCAGCGGTGGGATCGGTGAGGTTGAAGGCTTTTTCCCATGCGTCTGGCATCCCATCGAGGTCGAGATCGAGGCTGGTGCCTGCCGTGGGCGCGGGAGGTGTGGCGAAGGTGTAGGTGACGCTGCGAATGGCCGAGTTGCCGTTCGGGCCGAAGGCATAGGCGGAGATGGTGGCGTTGGAGGAAACTTGTGGTGGCTGGCCGGGGTTGTAGATGAGCCATGCGCCCGAGCCGGTGCGGTAACGCACGGAATGATTGGCCAACGATGGGGAAAAGTTGACGGTGATGATTTCTCCGGGGTTTTGATTTCCGGAAGGCGGGGTGATGAACAACTCGGGCAGGCTGGAGCCGACGGCAGGCGCAAGCTGGAAAAACGTGGTGGCCGGGTTGATTTGATTGAGCAGCGTATGGGTGGCGGTGCTGGGGCTGGTGTAGCTGGATGGCGTGGGCACGGAAATGCCGTTGGCGCCGAGATTGCCGGCGGTGATCGTCCAGAGCGTGCCATTGCTGGTGGTGGATGCGGTGGACCAGTCGCGGACTTTGGCAAATGCGATGGGCAGTGCCGTCGGGCTGACGAGGGGTTCTTCGTTAAAAAACACCAAGTTCGAGCTGGTGGAGGTGGAAGCCGGGAAAGCGCCGGTGACGTAGGGTGCCAGCGTGGGGCTGGTAGAAGCCGTGTTAAATCGGGCGTAACCGTCAGCGTGTTTGACGAAAAGCCCTTCACTGCCGAGCGGATTGAGCCACTCGTTGGCGGTGGTGGTGAGATTGCTGCGGAGCGTGAGGGTCGTGCCGTTGTAGGTGTAAATGGCTGCGGTTTGATCGACGAACAAAACGCCGAGTCGTGCGCCGGGGGGCGCGAGGATGGTGGTGAGTTGTTTGATCGGCTTGGGAAAAGTAAGAGTGGTGGCAGCGGCCCACTGGAAGGTATTGAGTGTGGGTTCGGTAAATTTGGCGGCCTTGGCGGTCGTTTGGCCGGGCGTGTAGAGGATGACTTCTTGCAGCGCGGTGCCGGAGAACGGGCCATAAGTCATCAGTGTGCTGGCATTCACGCTCACGCCGGTGAGCAATTGTGCATTGATGACGCCGGTGGTGGTGGGCGTTTCCCGGTAAAACTGCGAGCCGAAAATCTCCCCGAGCACAGGAGTGGCGGACGTTTTCGGGACGAAACGAAAGACCCGGTGAGTTGGCTGATTGAACTGCGTTTGCCAAGTCAGCGAGTTCGCGGCGGCGAGATTAGAGCGGAATTCGTAGTAAAATGGCTGGCCGGTGCCATTGGCCCGATCTCCAGCGATGAAGAGATCGTCGATACCGTTGTTATCGGGATCGAAGGGTGCGAGAGCCTGCGGCAAAGGATTTTGCGGGAAAATATGCTGATACAGCACTTGAGAAAAGCTGGCGGCTGGATGCGCGAGCGTGACCCGGTTCGCGGCTGGCGAGGTGATCGCGGCTCGATCCGTGATGCCACCGCCGAAGCGCGCCACGGCGAGAGATGTCGGATTTGGAATGCCGGATGGCTCGCGGAGGACCCAGCTCAGCGTGCTGTCCGCATTTTGAATGCCGAAGTGGAGGATGCCGGTGGTTTTTTCTACGATCACAAGGTCGGTGCGGCCATCGTTGGTGAGAAATTCACCAGCGGATGTGAGCACTTGATCGGTCTCGTAGGTAAATGGGAGCTGCGCGTGGAGCGGGAAACCCACGAGAATGACAAGCGCGGCGAGGGTGTAGGCAAATTTCATGGGTAGGGAATAGTGACGGAGCCGCATGGGTGGAGCAGGTCGGGTTCTCCTTCTGGGGAAAAATGGACGAGCGTGTAGTTGTAGGTGGCACCCCAAGCGGCGGGCGCGGTATCGAAGACGCAGAGCGCGATTTCCGGGCTGTCGGTGAATGGGACTCGACGCACCGCGCGGACGTAGGGATCGACGAGCACGGCGTGCGTATTTGCCTCAGTGCGCCAAGCGATGGATTCGATCATGGGCGTGACCTGCACCACATCGGCATTGGTCACGGGAACAGAAACGCCATTACCGAGGCCGCGGTGAGTTTGCTGGCGGTAAATGACGAAAGGGAAAAGCGTGCGCGTGTAGTCGTAGGTGGGAATGTCGCCTTGTTGGGCGGTTTTCTGGAAGAGGAACTGGTGGAACAGATTGTCTGGGCCGGTCGGAGCCTCGTAGCCCGGAATATCGTCCACGCCGAGATTGCCGTAATTATAGGCGGTCGGCATTCCTTGGGTGTTGTTGATGAATTGCGTTGCACCGTAAACCGACCAGTTCGCATTTGGCGCGAATGGGTCGGGATCACGGAGAATGATCGCGCCGATCTGGATCGCGACGGGAAGCGATTCTTTCGGGTGGTCGGGATAAAAGCCGTTTGAGGTCGTGGGAAACGTGGAAATCACGCCACCTTGGAACGAAAGATGAAACTGCGGGCGAATATTCGCAGCGGGGTTCTGGGAGAGGTGAAACTGAAGAGGAGTGGGAGCGAAGGCACTGAGGCGCGGGTTCCAGCTTTCCACTTTAGGCAGCGGGCGGGAGGGCCATGGCACGTCCTCTGCGACGAGTGGCGGCGTCCAAATGAATTTCTGCTCAGCGGACCATTGGCCGACGTTTTCGTAATCGCCGAGAGTGCGGATTTGGAAGGTGTATTCAGTGTTGGCGAGGACGCGGATCGAGTTTGTGTAGATCAGAGGTTGGTCCGCCGGGAGATCGAGCCACGAGTCGGTCAAGTGAGAGGTGGAGAAGTCTTGAGGCAAGGTCGGGGCGTCGCCGGGATTGAAATTGATCAGCAGGCCGCTGGGCTTGGCTTGTGAGAGGAGAGTGGTGGTCGCTTGGGGAGACGGCGTCATTTTTATCTCGAATCGGCGCACGCCGGGGCTGGGACAGGACGCGCGAACGAGCATGAGTGGGTCGGCGGTCGCGCCGCCGGGCTCTAGTGCATCGACCAATGGAATCGGCAACTCGGGGATCAGGCCGATTTTTTGATCGAGCAGCACCATCGGGCTGGGGTTACCATTTTCATCGAAAGTCTGGCCGAAGTAAGAAATATCTGTGCCGGTGGGCGGGATGAGGCCGTCGTCGAAGACGGTGGTTTTTAAGGCGGCTACGTCCCATGTGCCGGTGTCTTGTTTTAGGAGAAACAGCGGGCCGCCATCGATGCGGCGGTAGATGCGGTATTCGTGAGCGCCGACTGGAATATTCAACAGCAGCTTGATCGGGACGGGTTGCTTTTGGACAGCGGGCTTGTGGAGTGCGATGGGTGGGATCGGGTTATCGGAAGGATCGCGCACCAGCCAGACGCGGTAAGTGGGGGCCTCTGCGGTGGTGGTGAGGCGAAAATAGAAGGTGGTTGCATAGGACTGGAGCAAGGAGGTGGCGACATTTTCCCATGGTCCGGTGCCGGAGCGACGCTGGATCAGAAGTGAGCGCGGCGTGAGTGAAGGGGCACCTGAGAAAACGCCGGAGAACGTGCCATCTGCGGACGAGACCGGGGTGAAAGATTGCGAGGTGGGAGTGACATTGCTGTAAAAATAGGCATGCCACGGATCATAAAATAAGCCGCCATCGGTGACAGGGAAGATGTGGATCAGATCGCGAGTGGCCGTTTGGAAGTGGAAGGTGTGCAAAGTTTGCGGATCAAGACTCTCAATTTGCGTGCTGAATTCGAAGGTGTGCCCGAGGCGGTTTTGGGTGGAAACCGGGCGGATGCGGAGGCTGAACGACTCGGTGCGGTTGTTTGGAACGGTGAAATTGTAGGTGATCGTGTTGCCATTACCGAAGTGCAGATCAGGAAACTGGCGAGTCGCCTCCGCAGTGGGCACTCCATCGGTGCCGGCGAGGCGACCCGTCATTTCCACTTTCAGGTGGGAAATGCCGGGGTCGAGCCGGTCGAAACGCAGCCGCACGTTTCGCACCTCGTTAGGCGCTTTCGGCAGGGCGGAGGGGGTGAAAGCCGTGGTGGGGTGCAGCGCGATTCCTGGACGGGGTAGCTCGCTGTGGGTCAGAGCGGTGGGCGGTGCTGAGCCGGTGCGGTCGCGCAGTGTGCCGAAGACGGGCGGGCTGGTGGGCGAGGGATTGAGGCCGAGCGTGGTATCATGCACGGCGCGCACCGAGTAAAAATAGGTTTGGCCAAAGTGCGCGGGCTGGGTGGGATTGAGCGCTTGATCGACGAAGATGAGGTCTTGGTTCGGGACGAGCGGTTGATTGATCGTGCCGATGTAAACGAGTTGGTTTTGGAGCGCGGGATCGATGGCTTTGTTGAGCAATGCAGTGGGCGGGCTGTTGGGCGGGCTGGTGTTTACGGCGCGGTCGCGGAAGATGAGGTAGCGGTTGGTAGGGATTTCACCCGGAAGATTTTGATTGGGGCGGATCAGTAGGCGGAGGCGTGGGCTGCCTGCGCTCATGACATTATCCACTTGGGTGATGGAGGGGACGTTTGGCGGCAGCGTGTGGATGACTCGGGCTTGACCGGCTGGGCTGGGCGGGCCGTAGCGCCCCAGCAAATCGGTGGCGGCGAGATGGTAGTATTGCAGGCTATTTGCTGTGTGTGGAGGATTCGGGAAAACGGGATCTTCCCCTGGCGCGGGCGCGGTGGTGAAGTCGTAGCGGCCTCGGTCATCGGCGATGAAGAAGGTGGTTGGATCGAGCGTGAAGTTACTGACGAGCGGGCCGGGATCGCTGCCGTTGGAGAAAATTTTTGAGGCGGGGGCTGGGTTACGGAGGATTTTAGTGGGATTTGCAGAAAGCAGGTTCGGGATGGCGGCGTAGTTGGTGGCGGTGTTGGTACGCCATGCCATGAAGCCGCGGCACTGGAGGATTTGGCGGCGGAGGGCGGTGGGGATTTGCCAGCGGAGGGCAGGCGCGAGATCGGGCAGAGCGGTGGGAGGCGGGAAATTGATGGACGTTTCTAAGGCGGGCAATGTGGTGAGCCATTGCGGCGGGACTTGCACCGGTGAGCCGGGGGCGTTGATGATGTCTGGAGAAACGCGCAGATCGCCCGGTGCAGTGGCGCGGAGAGTGACACGACCGACGGTGTTTTTCTGTTGTCCGGTAGCGCGGAGAATTTCGCGCAGCTCGATGGTGGCGTCTTGTCCGAGAGGCACATTGAGTGGCCCGGCCCACCCCGTTCCTGCGAGGAAACGGAACACCGGATGGCTGTTTCCAAGTCCGCGAATGGCGGCGGCGCTGCCGGGATCTTGGGCGGCACGGGTGCCGAGCATGGCAAGTTTTTCTGCGAGTGGACCAGGGATTGTCGGGTTTGGAACGGGCGACCATTGGCGGATGAGTGTGGTGGCGTTTTGCGAGCAAATGTTGAGTTGTTCCGCAAGGCCGGAGGTGGCATCGGCAAGTTTTTGGGCGCGGGAAATCCAAGTCGTGAGCGGCGTAGGATCGGTGAGTGGCGAGATCGTCCCTTGCAGCTCGAAAGGGGCCACGGAGTTGGCTGCACCTGCTTTCAGAAAGACTGCGATGTCGTGAGTCTCGTGCCATTTGGGGTCAGTGGCATTCCAGACGACGTAGCCCCAAGATTCCCCATTCACGGCGACGGCGGAGCCAGCGGCGGTGAGTGCGGGCGGCAGTTGGAGGGTGGCCGGGGCCACTGGCACCTGAGCACTGAGCAGCGCGCTAAGCGTGAGAAGAAGTAGGAAGTATAGGCGCATGGGAAATGGAATTTAGTAGTCAATGCCCCAGACGAAGGGCGTGGCGGAAACCTTGAGACCGACGGATTTTGAAAAATTATAGGATAGCCAGCCGACACCGACTTTTCCAGAGAGCGTAAATTTCGAGGTGCCGGTGACGCCGTTGAGTTTGGGGGTGCCGCCTGCTGAAATTTCGCCCTGGCCAGCGATGACGGTGTCTTGCTGACCTTTGACGGAGGAGATGCAAAGGAGCTCGCCACTGACGGCTTGAGTATTTTTCACGCCAGCGACGATGCCCGCGGGAGATTCGAACGCGAAAAATCCCTGCCCGCCGCCGACGCGGAGATCGAGTAGGCATGAGGGCGGAATGCCGATGATGGGCATCAGGCTCATGCCACCGTAGGCGTAGATGGAAATGCCGGTGTAGGGCGGCGCGAGATTGGCGAGGGCGACGACTTTGCCGATGTCTGGATCGGCATTTTGAATCGGCGCGAGTTCGCAGGTGCGGCCAACGAAGATGCCTGCGGCGATGTCCATGGCGGAAATTTTCCCAGCGCCTTTGCCATAGAGGTAGTAGTTATTCGCGCCGAAGCCGAAGCCGAGCGCGAGTTCCTGCATTTTCACCTCAGAGAAATCCATGTCGCCGAGCAGCTTAAGATCGCCGAAGAGACCGATGGGCGAGGCATTGGCATCAAGTGCGATTTTCCCGCCGAGCGAAACATCGAGCGACTTGGGACCCCAGGAAAACGCATTCGTGGAAGCGCCCATTGAGACCTCCGCAGCGGCCCCGCCAGCCGCGAGACAGGCGCCGGATGGGGTGGAGGAATCGACGGTTTTCAGCAGGAAAAACGCGGTGAAATCCATGTCGTCCGGGACTTTGAGCGTGGCTTTGGCGTCGATGCGCAGCTCATCAATCGAGTCGCCCTTGAAGCGGGCGTAGCCTTTGAGATTGGCCGCGGCGATGGAACCGGAAAGTGTGCCGCTACCCGGAATGGGCGGTGAGGTGCCAGTGCCTTGGAGAAGTTCAGCGGCGAGAGCGATTGCCTCATCGAGCGATTGGCGGGCGAGGCCGCGGGCGTTGTCGAGGTATTGTTTGAGCAGATCATTCGCCTGAGCGGCGAAACTCGCTCCGGCGATGCGGTCCGTGAGTGCGGTGGCGAGGTCTTCGGAGAAATCTGCGGCGGTGGTGCCATTGTAGAGCGCGGTGGCTTGCGCGGCGGAAGTGGGTGCCCACTTCACGCGGAGGTCTTGGAGAGCGAGGGAAATGGCAGCATCGACTTGGCCCGCACCGGAGTTCATGGCGGTGTTGAGTGGAGAACCGAGCGAGTTTCTAGCAGCGAGGATGTCGCTGCGGGCACGGAGGAAAAGTGCGCTCAGATCGGCGAGTTTGTCGGGATTGGGATCGATGGGAGAATTGCCTTCGCCGATGGCCGCGCCGATCGCGGTGGCGAGATTTTTCGCGGCGGTGACCGTGCTGATGGCCGTGGAGGCCGTGAGCAAAGCGGTATCAGCTTGGTCGAGTTTTTGGACGATTTCGCGTCGGGTTTGGCCTGCGATGCCGGATTCTGAGGTGGAGAAGATTGAGCGCACATCGGCGGAAAGTCCGGTGAACAGCGTGTCGATCGTGAGCGTGCGATTGGGAGAAGTCTTGAGGGTGTTGAAAAACGAGGTGGTGACACGCGAGTTTGCCGTGGTGGTGAGGGCGGGAGCGAGCAGCGGCTGGAGGTTATCGGTGAGCACGGAGTTAATGGAATTCACCGCAGAAGTCGCGGATGAGGCGAAACTTGCAGCACCCGTGAGCGGTGTGCCGGCCAGCAGCGAGGAGACGTTGAGTTGTTTCAGGAACGACTCGACCCCGATGTCGGCCTGACCATCGAGAATGACTTCCGCGTGAGCGGGAGTCATGCGTGGGATCATGCGGGAAGTCTGGAAAATCAGCGTTGCCTGAGTCACTGGGGCTTTGCTGCGGAAAATGTTCGCGCCGGGGGTAAAGGCGACGGGGAGTTCAAATGTGAGGAGATTTTGCCATTTCCGGTAGGCGATCGGGTCGTAGATAGCGGCAGTGTTGTGGTAGCTCTGGTCGGGTTGGTCGTCGGGTTTTCCACGGTGTGAGAGATCGTATGCGGCGGTGGTGGAGAGCGCTTTGCGGACGTGGATGAGCGGTTGGCTTGCGCCGGTGATCGATGCCGTCCGGAGGTGAACTGGCATCGAATCGAAAAATGGCAGGTCGAGCAGACCGCCGGCATTCAGCGAGCCAGCGTCGCCGCCGGAAGATGCGTATTGGTTGAGGTAGATGCCGGAGGTGGAATTGACGAGCCACGGCGTGCTGGGGCCGGGGACTTTGAGTTGAGAGCCGGGGTCGAAGCGGGAGATATTCGGCGTATTTCCGGCTTCTGGAGTGGCGGCGGTGACGAGATCCGAGTTGAGAAATCCGAGTGTGCCCGTGACGGGCGTGGTGGTGAAGGCGGGCAAAACGGCGCGCGCGCTGATGCGGACATAGCCGGAGCCAGGATTCGGTGGGCAGCCGGGTGCTTGAGGGAAATCCAGCGCGAGTGGTGAGAATTTGAACTTCCAATAACCCAGATTTTTGTCCGGCTGATTTGCAGAGAGGGTGGACTCTTGGAGCTGGCCTTGGGGGCCGAATTTCAGTTTTCGGAAATCGAGGGAAAACGAGGTGTTGAGCGGGGTGCGGACGAGCACGCCGCCCGTCACGCCGGACTCGGTATTGACGCCAGAGAGGAAAGCGAGGGCGAGGGCGGAGAGATTGAAGGTGCTGCCGTAGGCGTTGAGCGCGATCGGCGGGCCGCTGGAAAGGTGCTTGCCGGAGAGACCGCTGTTGCGGATGTAGTATTTGGTGCTAGCGGCGAGTGAGTAGGCGGGGGTTTGCGTATCGGCGAGGCGACTGATGGCCACCCAATCGGCGCTGATGTTGCGGAGGTTCAGGCCGGGGTAATCCGCTGCGCCGGTATGGTAGGAGGGGGTGTTGGGTCGCTCGACGAGTGTGGAATTCGACGGCGACGAGTGCCCGCTGAAAAGCATCGCGGCAGGTCGTTGGTTGGCGAGGGTGGTGGAGGAAATTTGATTACCGATCGCGTGAGTGCCCGCAGTGAGAAAGCGCGCCGTCGGCACGGCGGTGGAGAGTTGGTGGGCGAAGAAATCCGAGCCATTCAGGCGGTAGCCGCCCCAGCGCGGGAAGAAACTTGCAGAGCCGTTTGATGTCAGGTCGCATTCGCCACTGAGGCCGCCATCGCGCGTGAAGGTAAAAAGTCCTGCCCTCGAAAGGATCGAGTAATTGGCTCGCTGCGGGAAATTTGCCGAAAGATCGCCCACGCAATCGGCGGTGGGGGTGCCGCGGAGGTAGCCGCCGGTCGCGGCGAGATTGGATGGAAGTCTGCTGGTAGAAGCATCGATGGCGCCGGAAGCGTAGTTGAGCACGCCGTCTCCGGTCCATGCGATGGTGGTTTTGGGAAAATGCGTGGTTGTATCTCCGGTGAGGGGGTTGATGACGCGGGAGAGGTTAAGTGAGAGTGTCTGAGGGATGGAGATGCCGCCAGCGCGGGCACCAAGGGTGACAGAGCCGTTGGTGGTGAACGCACCGGTGAAGTAGAAATCGTTCGAGGCTGGCGCGGCGAGATTTTTGATCGAAGAACCCAGGCTGGAGAGGGAGCGAACGCGTCTGAACTGGGCCAAGCGGTTGGGTTCGGCGACAGATGGCACGAACGTGAACGAGGCGGAGGCGGGATTGAAGGTGATGGTATTTGTCGGGAAACGGGTGGCGACACGCTCGGTGTGGACGTGAATGCTTGAAGATCCGTTGTTCGTGCCGAAGAAATTGAACTCAGTGAGCGGCATCGAGTTTTTGATGAACAGCGATTGGTTGAGCGGAACCATCAAAAGCGACGAGAAGTCGATGCCGCGGTGAGCGCCAGCGGAAGGGGTGACGGTCATGCCGGCGGGCAGGAAGAGGATGAGATTTCGGGCCATGAGGCCATTTAAATGATCCAACACGAGATTAGCGCGTATGATGGAAATGCCATTGGACTCTGCGGCATCGATATTCGGCTGGCCCGGCGGAGGGGTGAATGTGAGGGCGGCATCCTCAAGTGCGACCACATCGCCATTTGGCAGAACGGCGACGGAAGAGTTGTATGAGAACGTGTGATTCCCCGAAGCGGAGACCGTGCCGCTGATGTCGAGCGGGATCTCGCAAAGCGCACCGGAGTAGCTGGTGGCGGTGGCTTGCTGGGCGAGTGTCAAGAGCGCCGCGCCGGTGGGTGGCGTGTAGTTCGCGTTGAAATCACCAAAGCGAATGACTCCCGTGAGTGGCGGCAGCGGCGGCGTGCCGTTCGCGGGCGTGATGCTCGGCCACGTGATGCCAGCCGCGCTGTGTGAACCGATGTCGGAGATGTCCATCGCGGAAAGCGCTCTCCGCCAAAAGGCGAGCGAACCGAGATGAGAGATGGCGGTTTCCGTGCTATTGCTATCATCGGTAAAAAGCCCGAGATGTGAGCCTAGAGCATATTCCGAGTAAGCCGGAGAAGTGAAATTTCCTCCGCTGGACTGGGTGGTGAGTGTGCCATTGACGTATGCGCGGAGGATTTGGCGGTTGTTCGGGCCATCCCATGTGGAAGTGAAAGCGAGGCGATACCAAGTGTTCGGGGCGAGCGGCGGCGAGGCGATCGGGTGCAGGCCGCTGGGGCCGCTGGCATTGTAGAAAACGAGTTCGCGTGCGGGATTGAGGAAAATTTCTCCTTCGTCTGAGTTGTCAGTGCGGTCCTGGGTGAGAGCCGTCCATGTGCTGAGAGCCGGAAACCGCACGTCCATGATGAGCGTCCATTCGTGAACGAGGTAGCCAGCCGGGCCGTTTCCTGCGGAGCTGAGTGGCATGTGGAGCACCTCGCTGGGCTTGAGTCCGCTGAATGGGCTAGTGGACGAGTTCACCGCGAGAAACGTGTTCAGCGACTCCGTGAGATAGCGGCTGTTTGGCGCAGAGCCGATGGTGAACCCCGTGGGATAGACCGGGCTCTGAACGAGCGTGTGGACAGGAGCGAGTGAGTTATTGAACTGCCACAGCCCGCGGACTTGGTTCAGCTCAAACGTCCCGGCGGGCAGTGATATCGGCAAATGAATCAGAAAAATGAAAAGCAGACGCAATGAAATCGGCAACACCGGGGCCGTGGTCGAATGCAAGAATGTGAGCAAAGCTTTCATGAATTAAGAATCATTATTAGTCATTACCCTTTGGATATGGCAATACTAAATACTAAATTTCTTTCTATGAATGTGAATTTCACAACCCGGACCGCTTTTGTCCGGCATCAATGGCTAAGGTGATTACCAGATCTTCTCGTTGCACCATACCCAACGCTCGGATTGCTAGAAAAACTCTACAATGATCCAAGTGCTTACGTCCGGCTTTCGGTTTCTAACCATCTCAATGATTTTAGCAAACACCACCCAGAACGCGTGATCGAAACTCTGGCTCGCTGGCGGAGCGCAAATCCTAACGATGCTCATCTGGAATCCATTGACTTTGTGTGGTTCAGGTTCGACTTAATGCCAGCCCCCTAGCCACTACAGTTATCGCTTAGCTGCCTGTCTGATTTTCTGGGGTCCGCCTCACGGCACGGCGGGGGCTGAAATTTTTGTCGATCTAGCACAGAACGAGGATGGGAATTTTTAATTCCCTAGCCAGACTCTTGATCCCTGCGGCAACCTCGGCAACTTCGCTCTCCTCAGATTGTTCTGTCAGTGGCGAATCCGGTCGGAGCTGATAAAGGTTGTCGATGGCGATAAAGCCGATGTTGTTTTCGAGCTTGTGGCGCACGGCTGCTGCACGCAGCTCGTTTAGAGAGATGCCGGATGAGTCCACTATGAACAAACTGGATTTGGCGATTTCCCGGGCCGCTTCGGCAAGCCTCATGAGTTCGTTTTTGTTGCCATAAAAATCTTGGTAGATCAGGCGGTTCACTCCATATCCTGCTCTAGAAAAGACGATGCGCTGAACCATATGAAAAGCGGTGGATTCTCCAGAGAAAATCAAAGTCGGCACTTTTTGATCGAGGCAAATGCGCTTCACAATGTTGAGCATCAAGGAAATTTTCCCCATGCCGGGACACGGGGAGATGACAAGCGTTTTGCCGGGTTTCAGGCTGTCAACCAGTTGATCGAGATTTCGGAAACTTGTTACAGGGTTTTCGAATGCATCCCGATAGACATACATTTTTACGAAATGGTCGGTGACTTCCTGAACGTAATCACGGATGGTCCATCGCTCCGGTGCGGGGCTTTGTCTAACTACTGGTGGTGATCCACCAGCATCGTGATGGGATCTTCCGTCATCGTTTGGGTTCGCACAGGTTGCCGCACGTGGTTTGGGCGATTCTTGGTCCATAAAAAACCGTAAACAACCACACCGGCCAGAAGCTGTCCGGCATGTCATGCAATGGAATTTGACGAATTCATGACACCGGGAGACGCAGCTCGGCCGGGATGAAATCAATGCGTTGGAATGTGAATTTCACAACCCGGACCGCTTTTGTCCGGCATCGATGGCTAAGGTGATTTTATCGAACATGAGTTCGCTAACACAACACATCATGAACTATCTGCCCTCATCACTCAGCAAACAAGTCCCCGACGCCGTCCTGCGCAAATTAGATGAAATGGACGAAACCACCCAACTCGGATTCGCCGGGGAATTCTCACGACACAAAAAGTCTTCGCTGCTCGCATTTTTGTTAGTGGGTGTGGGTCTGCACTATGCCTATTTGGGTCGCGTCTGGCTCACGCTGCTGTTTCTAATAACCATGGGAGGCTTCGGCATCTGGTGGTTCATCGATATTTTCCGTGTCTTTGGCATGGTCCGCGAACGCAACCGCTCGGTTGCCATTCAGGTGCTGCGGGACATTCAAGTGCTGCGGTGAGATATCACCCTGACGGATTGCAAAACCCAGGCAATCAAGCTCTCATCAAGTCAACCGATGCCAAAAATACATTTCATTCAGGCCGTGAAATCCATTATCCGTGACGGGCGCGAATGGACGGCGGAAACCATGGCTGCACGCATGGAGTGCAGTGAACGAACGGTGCGTCGCTGCGTGGATCATCTGCGCGACGTTGAAAACTGGCCCATCCATAGCGGCAAGTCCGGGTTCATCCTGCGCGAGCCCTCCATCGCAGAAACTCGGATCACCTCGCCGCAGGAAGTGGCAGCGCTGGCGATGGCCCACGAAGCGCTCAGAAAATTGGGTTCCTCGGAGTTGGCCTCACGGATTCGTGGCGAATTGATGAGCATTTGCCGACACTCTGGAGATCTGGGAGACGTTCGTTGGAAAGATCTGGGAATGGCAATACACGAGCGCAAGTCATCTGGCGAGGCCACCGTAAATCACGCGGTGTTTGGAGAACTCACTCTAGCAGTTCTTAAACGACACCCCGCAGAAATCTGTTACCGCAGGCTGGAGGAGGAGAATGGATTTGCAGTTCGGGTTTTCCCGCACCGGTGGATCTGCAGGGACCAATGCTGGTATCTCATCGCGACCGATTTGGAGCGCGGAGGTCAGCGGTTCTACGCTCTGCCAAGAATCTCCAGCATAACAGTTCTGCCGAGACCAAAAGATTTTCAGGAACCAGAGTGCGATGATCGACACGAACACGCCTTCGGGATCTGGGCACCTTGGGACAAGGATGCGCCGCTGATCGATGTCTGCGTCGAACTAACCGGCTACTGGGCGAGAATCGCCTGTGAGCGGCAATGGCATCCTAGCCAACGCCTCGAAATCCTCACTCCCGACCGCGTGCGCGTGAATTTCCAACTCAATGAGTTAGTGGAAGTGAAAAGCTGGACACTCAAGTTCGGCGGCGCAGCCAAGGTCATCGCGCCGAAAGAGCTGAGGGAGTTAGTGATGGCTGAGTTGGATGAAATGCAGCGGAATTATGAATCATAAACGCTAGCCGGAAAACATGCTTGCAATACCTGAGCAATTCCACCACCAACCACGCCAAGAAGCCATGCTTGAAATCCCACGCTCCGAAAGCAAGACACAGAACGGTGTAAACGCCCTGTTCTACCCCGCACAAACCGCCATCGCGTCGGTGCTGGAGCAGCGGCGGAATAAGTTCCGCGCGCTCAAGCAGGGCATTATGCAGAAACTCCTCACCGGAAGGATGAGATTAGCATGAGTGATGCCTGCCATGGTGAAAGCGACGTTATGGCGGGCGAAACGAAACACTCCGTTGAACGAGAATCGTTTGAAGGGGATCGCGACCGAGTGTTGCTTACCGAGGTTCTGAGTGACTATCTTGCAATTCAAGGATCGGGCCCATGCGAGGATTTTGCCTTGATCGGCGAAGTTCTCAGAGACTGGATGGAAAGCACCAAAAAGATCGAAAAAGACAACCGGGAATATGGCATCTCTTTTAATCCGTTAACCCGAATCAAAATCTGTGAAACCGCACACAGCCGCATTCTTGGGGATCTACTCAATCCCAGGGGCAGTCACGGTCAAGGCGCGCTGTTTTTGAAGATTTTTCTTGAGAAAATAGGCTATCCCGATCCGCCAGCAGAGGGTTGGCACGTATCCGTGGAAACAGGGCGTGTGGACATTCTGCTATGGAGGCATCACCCGGAAAAAAGTGCAATTATTATCGAAAACAAATCGAACAACGCTGGCGATCAACTCAACCAAATTTATCGCTATTGGCATCGGGAAATGTATCTTTGGGACCGCGATCTTTGGAATACCAAGGAGCACGATTTGATCCAAGGGCGCAATCTTAGGTTCTACATTGTATATCTCCCAACTAATGGTGGAAAGTCTCCTGCCGAACATAGTCTTGAGCGTCCCGTGGATTGGTCGGAATCAGACAATCCTCACGACATGGTTCCTGTGGATTGCACAACACTCTCGTTACCGGAACTGACAGCGCTATGGTTTAACAAAACCAAACCACCGATCATTCCGACAACGAATCTACGTCTCCAAAGCTTTCTTAACCAATATCACGAACTCTGGTAATCATGAACGACAGCATTCTAAAGCAAGCAACTGCGGTTTTTGACAAAATTGAGAAGTGGAAAGCGTTCCACGAAATGGAAATGGCGATCCCTTCAATCATCCAGCACTGGCGCATCATTGGGGCCGAAGCCCTGCGAACGGAGTTCTGCAAGAATAACGGAGACTGGAAGTGCGCGATATGGGGCAATCCGATGGACACCAAATGGTATCTTTCGGAGTTAGGTGAAAAATCAATCAGTATTGGTATTGGTTGGGAAACTGAATTCCACCTCTTTGATGGGCGTTACAATGACAACTCTTGGCAGAAGGCGGCTGAGCTCTTGGGCCAACCGGACTTTAATCAACTGGTCTCCCAGATCGGTCCCCCTTGCAACCGATCCTCTTGGCAAAAGGAGAAACTTCTGCTTGCCGATCTCCAGTTCGACCCATTTGGAATGAGGTTGGATCCCGTCTTTCGTCACAAGTTCATCGTGTGGAAGGCTGCGCATGAGACCGATGCTTTTGTCGAGGCTACACTCCAACGGATACGCCTATACACGGAGGATAGGGAATTGGTGAGGCTAATTCGCAAACTGAATGATCAGAGCTCAGCCGACGGAGGAGAATAATTCTTCAAAAAAAAGTTTTGAGATTTTATGAGCACTATTCGCGAGTAACCGCAAAGCCGCTTTAAAATACCGATTGACGGCGAAAGACAGAACTACCTTGGATGCGGCCGGGGCCGACAATTTCTATTCTTGAAACTATTTTCCCTCCTATACCTGAACAACCCCGCTCCGAACGCCTGACCGAGAACCGCGTGGTGAAGCTCTTCCTCTCCTCGGTTCTCAAAGACCATTTACGGTTACAGCTGCCACGGCGAGTGGTAGCAAGCGGAAGGTATGTCGATCCACCAACCACATCAGCGGTCAAGTTCTCGGACAGAAACCGTTCCACCGAGGCTGATGATGCCGGAATGGTCAATGCGGCCATAGGCGCTCCCCGCTGTATGGCAGGTGATGTTTCCCTGCTTCCAGATGCCGTCGCTGTGGGTATGTCCGCAAAGGACAATGAATCGTGTCTGTGGCATTCGTTCGGCTGCTTGCGAGATCGCATTTCCTCCTGCTTGCCAGCAAAAGCGTGGAAGAGCTAACGCATCGGAGTTTCGCCCTTCGTGCCAGCAGGACTCCGGCCAGGGTGGGACATGTGTGAGGACGATTACGCAGGAAGCATCTTCTGGCACCGCTGCGAGTTGTTCTTGAAGATGCTGCGCGCTTTCTTTGCCCAGTTCCCTCAGCCGGGCGGTTAGGTTTCCAGTGCGGAGTTCTGCTATCAGATGTTCGTCATTGAGCTCCATGCCGGAAGCATCGGCACAACCGGCAGAGGCATCACCCCAGCCACCGCTCCCACAAAGATAGACACCCTCGGCAAGTTGCAGCGGAATCGATTGGCATCCGGGCTCGAAAATGATCGTGCCAGCTCGATGAAACACCTCCAGTGTTGCACGGAAGTCCGAGATACTCGCGTGGTAATAATCGTGGTTCCCGGCGACGAGCGCGACCTTGCCGGGAAATACTTTCTCGATCCGGCCAAGCATCCGGCAAAACAGACGGGAATTGGCTGTATCGCCACCTAGCAGAAGCATATCCGCTCGGGTTTTCGCGAGCTTTTCAAACCAGTCATCCTTAACGGTCTCGGATAAATGATCCAGATGGGCATCGGTGATCCAGAGAAGCTTTTTCATGATGTTTCCCTGTTCTATCAGGATCTCAAAAGCGGAGTCGTGATGTTTCAATGAGGTTTGATTGATTGGAGATATCATATGGTGGTTTTTGATTCTGAATTAGTACCACGAAAAATCTCCCACATTCTAACCATCGCGAAGGTATCCAGTTTACAATATTCGTGAAGCTGGCTTTCCAGTTGTGCTTTGCGGGTGCAGGTGGTGTCCGTGGCAATGGCTTCCTGATAGGCGGATGCTGCCATGTTTCCGTCCTGAACGCCCTCGAGAGCATCGTAGGAGAGCTCAGGGCAGAGGGCGGGCAGGACTGCCTTGAGGCTCCAACTTCCGTGTTGAATAGGGTGGTAGTATCGGTAGCGGGCAATGAGTAGAAGGTCTTCCACTCTCTCGATGATAGATTGCAAAGCGGGTGCGAATTCAGGAAAGCGCGCCGCCAGATCGTGCATCACCCTGCACTCAAAGCAGGAGTTGTAGGCGAAGATAGGACCGTGTTTTCCGCACAGATCCACAAGTGACTGCACACATGAAAAAGACGGGTCATTTCCTGATAGATCAAGAAACCCGTGGTGCTGGGGTGAGCCATTTGCGTCGAGGATGTGAAGACTGAACTGAAATGGGATCTGTTGGAAGGGCCGCGTTCCCTTCCAGAGCGGCACGGTAAATCTAACGGTCTCAAAATCGAGAAAATACGCAGGGAATCCATGGACTGCGAGATCGGCGGCAGCGCCATCAGCATCAAAGTAGGCTTTGCCTGATACACTCGCCTGCTTGACTCTGAGCTGCATTGGGGTGAGCAGGTGGTCAGAAATCTCACGGAGATCGTTAGTTTCTTCGTCTGCGACAGCATCGCGCCGCCAACCCTTGAGGTTTGGTAGCGAGCTGATGGGATACTCCGAAGTCGGCTCCACTATCATGTCGCGATTGCAATAATCACAGAAGCCACACGCAAATGGCGTAGTGCATTGCGGGCCGGTTTTGATCACAGGCTCATCAGTTAGAGCGGCAACGCATTGTGCAGCGGCTATCCATTCTTGAACCTCACTGCCGCGAGAGAGCGCTTCTTCGGTCATGTCCATCTCCTTGAGCAGTCCTCTGTAATCATCGCCGCCTGAATAAACGAAGGAGCTGTCAATATGTGCCAACGACACCGATGACAGACGGACGCCGGAAGATTTCGCGATATGAGCCTGCACCGCGATGTCGTCATGATGGTAATCCTTCACGCTGCTAGAGGATTTCACTTCGATCATTTTCCACCGCACAGTGCCGTCCGAGTCATCTGGCAGCATCACGTCCGCATAGGCGAGTGCGCCAACGATGGTGAACCCTGCCTCAAAAATCGGTGCTTTTCCCTCGCCAAGTAACACGGCGGTTTGTGCGAGGGCTTCACTGTGTCCTAGGGCATCAATGTTGATGGTGATGCCATTGCCTTCGGGATCGTAGAGGCGGCGGGCTATTTCTCCCACCTGATGGCTGATCGTGAAAATCGTCGCCGATCCGCTAGTGTCACGGAGTTCGGGTTTATGGATTTCCAGCCACAGGCGTTTCGGACATTGGCGATAGGCGAGGATCTTGGATTTGGATAAATTGCGCATGACGTGGGCGATCATACGATGCATATCGGACACGAGCTGTCCTGCTTGAAAAAAGTATTATCACTGATTTTTCGGCCTCTTTGGTTTCATGACCGTAGATGCAGGATGGAAACAGTGTTCTAACTGAGTCTATATTTACTTTCCACATCCGGGCCTCAGTTGCGGCGGAATTGTTCTTCCATGAAAATTTCGGATAGACGGAAGCAGCGGCGGGCTAGGTCCTTTGCATCGCCGTCGCCGATGAGGGCTACGCCTTCTTCGCTGACTTCGGATAGATAGATTTTCCACGCGAGCTTGGCGACGATTTCTGTGTCGAATTTGATGCGAGGTGGGTGATTTGGGCGTGGAGGGGCGGGGGATTCGGGCGTCTCGTTGACGACGGCAATTTGTGGCTCTCCATCGGTTTGTGGGGCTTGGTTTTGAACTCCACCGCCTTTGCCTTTTTTGCGGCGGCGTTTGCGTTTTGGATGATCTGAAACCTGAGGCGCGTCGGTTGATGCGGGCTCGGGTTCGGGCCAGTCATTTGCGGGTGGCGGGCTGGCTGGAATTTCAACTGCCTGTTCGGCCACAACGGGTGCTTCCGCAGGGCTGTCTTTGGCCGTCTTTTTTGGGCGTGGGTTGGAGATCCGTTTGGAGCGCGGTGCGTCTTTGGCTGCGGCCTTGGGTTCTTCTGGAAAAGTCGGTGTTTCGTCGGTCATTGGCGTGAGAATCAAGCCGGGCGATTGGCAATTCGTCGAGCCTTATTAGAGAATCGTTTGGTCACAATTCGGTGGTTTTCAGGAGAAATTTGTCCGGATTTCTGCCGCGCAAATAGTCCGCTGGGGTCATGCGTTTCCCGCCATCCGGCTGCACGCAATGCAGCTCCAATGCGCCCTCGGCACAACCGACGATGAGGCGGCCGTCTTCGGTCGAGATTTCACCGGGTGCGAGGTTTGCGTTCACTACCGAAGTGGGCGGATAGATTTTCAGGCGTTTTTCGCTAGATCCTTCAACGGCGTGGGTGAAAGTGCCCGGCCATGGATGATAGGCGCGGATACGGCGTTCGAGCGCGACTGCTGGTTGCGACCAATCGAGTTTGCCGTCGTCGCGTCCCAACTTGGAAACATGGCTGGAGAGCGCTTCTTCCTGTGGGATGCGTGGCGCACTGACGTCTGTTAGCATGATCAGTGTTTCGGCTAACACCGGGGCGGCGAGATCTGCGAGTCGGTCGTGCAGGCTGCTGCCGGTTTCGTCTGCGTTGATCGGGATGGATTTTGCTAGAATCACATCGCCAGCATCGAGTTCACGGATGACGTGCATCGCGGTGATTCCGGTTAGGGAGTCGCCAGCATCGATGGCGGCCTGAATGCAGGCGGCGCCGCGGTATTTGGGCAGCAACGAGGCGTGGAGATTGATGATTGCCTTGGCAGGTAGCGTGAGAATGTTATCTCGCAAAATTTGGCCGTATGCCATGACCACAATCACGTCTGGAGCGAGGGCGGCGATTTCAGCGGCGGCATCACCGATTTTGAGCGGCTGGTAAACGGGAATGCCAGCGGTGATGGCCTCGGTTTTGATTATGGGCGGAGTGGGGATTTGGTGGCGGCCCACGGGTTTGTCCGGCTGGGTGACGAGGGCGAGCGGGCGCGGTCCGTTTTCCAACAGATGGCGGAATGCTGGCAGGGCGATGTCTCCAGTGGCGATGAAGATGATGCGCAAGTCTTGGGAAGTTAGAGATCGATTCATGCCGCGGTGGTTCACTGGGATTTGGATGCGGCGGCGAAAACGAGGATGGGCACTAACAGTGCAACATCTGCAAGCACGCGCAGCGCGTCCATGGAAAACCGTGCTCGGATTCGGTTGAGAATGTAGAGCAGTGCGGAGCCGGTTAGAATCGCGTAGAAAAACGGCCGTGATGACATCCGATCATCGGGAAGCGCAAATGCGAGAGCGGCGGTGCCTAGCAGCACTAGAGGCAGGGTGAGGGCAAGTTCATCTGATGCGCGCACTTCGATATCGCTGGAGCGTTGCGCATGTTCCCACAAATTGATTGCAGAAATATTGAGGATGCAAAGCACGGCGAAGCAGAGAAATTCACCGGAAACGAGCATCGCGTAGATGCCATATTCGGAGCGATAGAGATGCGCCATGACTGCGGTGCCGAAGGCGAATGTGATGCCCGCCATGATGTTCTTGGTATGCGCGACCTCGCTAGAATCTTGGCTAGAAATCATCGATAACCCAAAAAATCCAGCGACTAGAACACCGCCGAATAAGAGATATTTGAAAATCGCGATGGGCATTTTGGTGACGACTAACACCACCGAAAATATTGTCGCCACAGCGAGTCCGATTCCGAAGGCCTTTTGATGTTGTTGGTGGAATAGATGGCGTGGTTCGAGTCGATCAGGTGTGCCTTGCAGCATCGAGACATCGAGCAAGCGATCCGCCACATAAATCACCCACACTGCGAGTGCGAGTGCCAGATAGACTGTCCATGGCAGATAGAGCCGCCATGTTTGGGCGAAAACATATAGCCAAGCAGATGCGATCAACGGAGCATCAAGGCTCAGCAGATTCGGGAGGAGCCATAACGGTTTGCGTTCTACAGCAGGCACAACGCGGGCAAGATCCCCGAGCAGCCACACAAAGGCAAGCGGTTTGAAAAGCATTCAGATCTTTCATGCGCGAGCCGACGGCAAGTTAAGCCATGATTTCCTCGGCTACGCGATCCGCTGTGGCTTGATCCAGCAAGTGGGTTACCAAGGCCAACGCAAAATCCATGGCGGTGCCAGCGCCGCGAGAAGTGATGATATTGCCATCCACTACCACGCGTTCATCGAGCCCGCCACCGAGTTCGCCGCGCACTGAATGGTAGGCCGTGAAACGCCGACCGTGAAGCAGGCCCGCATCCATCAACACGAGCGGCGCCGCACAGATCGCAGCCACTGGTTTTCCGGCTGCTGCAAAACTCCGCGCCAACTTAGCAGCCGAACCTTCTTCGCGCAGTCTGCCAACGCCCGGACCTCCTGGCATCAACAAGAGATCAAAGTCATCCGCATTCAGATCTGCTAGAGAAACATCCGCTGCCAAACGAATGCCGCAGCGCCCGGTCGCCATCACGCCATCCACTCCGGCGATGATCACTTCCAGCCCGGCGCGCCTAAGAATATCCACCGGCGTCACGGTTTCGATTTCCTCAAAGCCATCGACTAACAAACAAAGCACTCGTTTTTTCATGGTCGTCTATTCATTGGTTGGTGTTTCTGCAAAAAGTTCCATTCGTGAGCATCGTCGGCAAACCAGAACACACGCGCTTGAGTTCAGCCAATCCAAGTTCATTAAAGTCATTCCAGTGGTATTCACCAACATGGATTTCTGATCAAATTTGTCATGTCCGCATAGCGGGCAAACGATTCTTTGATCGCCCACTCGGTAGTGGGAGTAATCGGTAACAATCGACTTCGCGGCGGCTTTGAGGCCAACACCAATTCCTACAAGTGGATTTTTCATTGTGGGTATTTATTTGTTTATCAGATTTCTAAACCTCAACGAGCGATCACCACTTGGCCGATTTCTAGGCCGCTGAGGATTTCGGTGAGATCTCCGGAAATTCGTCCGCGTTTGACTGGGCGGGGTTCGGTTTTTCCATCGGCGAGTTTGACTTCTACGGTCCATGCATCGGCGGTGTGGGTCAGTGCCTTGGTGGGGATGGCGATGGCATCTTGTTTTTGATAGGCGATGATGCGGATGCTGGCGGTGGTGCCGATCACGGCGGGCCAGTCTTTCGGCCAAGTGGCGCTCAGCTCGGCGCGGTAGTTGCCATCGGGTGCTGGGACGGCGGCGAGTTTTGTGAGTGAGACTGGGATTTCCATGTCTTCGCGTCCGGCAAAAATGGCGGTTCCTGTTAGTTCTGGCTTGAGTGAGCGGGCGCTCGTTTCGTCTGGAAATCCGACGAACACGAGCTTTACGGCGCTGGGCACAAAGGTGGCGAATGGTCGATTGATCGGCGGGTTGCCGTGGATGACGAGATTTTCGATCAGTTCTGGATTGGGCGACCAGCGACCGTTTTCAATCGGTGCGTGATAGAAAATGCCTTCGGCTGGGGCTTTGATTTCGAAGAGTTTGCGATCTTGCTCCAGCTCAGCGAGGTTGTCTTTTTCGCGTTGGGTGGAAATTTTCAGGGATTCGACTTCGATTTTTTTCAGTTCGATGGAGCGGGGGAATTCGAGTTCTGATTTTGCTAGAGTGGCGGCGGTGTTGCGTTCGTGATCGGCGAGTGTGATCGTCTCACGGGGCAATTTGACTTCGAGCGTGCGGGTATGGGCGAGAGTCTCCATGCGCAGCGCGAACTCGGCACTTGCGACGGCGTCTTTTTGGCGTGTTAGGATGATTTCTTCGGTGTCCTCGGTCAGGTCGTCGGCCTGATACATTTGAGTGAGTTGTTTGAGTTCCTCTTGTTGGTTAGAGAGTATTTGTTTCGCGCGGTCGAGTTGATGAGCGGCAGATTCCGTTTCGGCTTTGCGGCGCGTTTGGGTGAAGTAGGTGTTTTCTTCTTTGGCGATTTCTGCGGCGTGGCGGACTGCGGCGAGCTTGTGAGGCGTGGTTTCCTGAAGTGTTTTCAGGTCGTGTTCGGCTTGCGCGAGTTTGAGTGCGCCTGTGGCGACCGCGGTTCGGGTGTCGGTGATTTTTTTGTCAATCGCCGTGGGATCGAAGCTCACTAACACGTCGTCTTTTGCCACTTTGCTACCGTGCGCGGTGATAGCCTCGATTTCAAAATCCGTCCATAATTTAGGTTCGGTTAGGAGTAGCACGCATCCGGCGCTGGGCAGCACGGTCGCGTCGAAGCATGTTTCTATCGTAAACGGGCGAGTTTCCACGGTGACTTCTCCGGCGTGTGAAACGACGGCGAATGTGGAAATCACGAAGCCGAGTGCGGTCAGGCGGTTCATTGATGGCGTGAGGAAAACATGAACGCGCACAAAAATCAACCTGCGGCATTGCCTTTTCGCGCCAACCAGATCGGGAGAAATCGTGGTTTTCTTGCACTTGGCGACGATGGCACGGTGAATTCGGCGACTTGGAATCCGGACTGCTGGAGGCGGCGCGAGAGGTTGGGATTTTGCCGTGATCCGGCGATGGCGAGCAGGCCACCGGCTTGCAGCGATTCGTATGCTGCAGAGAGCCAACGCCGATCTTGCACCCATGGCCGATTGCCCGGGCCGGTCGGCGAGGCGTCAAGGTGGAGCAAAATGGCATGCAGCATTCCTTGTTGGCGAATCAGCGCGGCTGGACCGCAATCCGACTCCAGCACCACTCGTGCATCCGTGAGCAAGGGACTATCTGGGAGGTGCGCGCGGTGCCAGTCCGCCAGCGCTGGGAGCGGCTCGGCCACGGTGAGCACTGCGCGTTTTTGTTTGAGTTCGACAGAAGCTGCGGCCAATGCGTGTCCGAGCCCTAGGCCGATGAACCAAAGTTTCGGCTGGCGGGCGGGCCGAAATGGGGCACATGCGAGACGCGCGAGTTCCTCCTCGGCAGCGCGAGTAGCGGGTCCGCAAATCTGTTGGCCGTGAATCAACAACGATTTTCGACCATCATGTTCCTGCAAAGTGAGCATGCTGCCATCGGGCAATTGGGTTTCTGCGAGGGTGATTCTTGGTTTCATAATAATTTGTGGCTTGCGTTGGCGAAAGAGGACTAATAGAGAAGCAGCATCATGTCTACAACACCAGGTGCGGAAAAAAAATTAGTTGCCGGTCTTCTTGGGATTCTCCTCGGATGGACGGGCGCCCATAAATTCATGCTCGGCTACACCAAGGAGGGCATCATTCAGCTTGCCGTCAGCTTAGCCCAAGTTTCTTCTAGCTGTTAGCATTTTGGTGTTTTTTGGGTTAAATTCATGTGTTCCGAGAAAAGCAAGGGAAGCGTTATCTTCCGGCGTTATGCGGATGACAGCATCGTTTG
>ENA-OFCF01000272-OFCF01000272.1-metagenomes-genome-assembly--contig:-NODE-272-length-24337-cov-8.376122_pt1 | contig 24337 bp, 19 predicted proteins | sample MGYA00153387_OFCF01 | MGnify analysis MGYA00153387
CTCTGCCGCCGGCATCGGAAAAAGTCACCCCAGCCGAATGGCTGGACGCCCAACCGAAGCCGGCTTTCAAGGCAGGACACACCTTGCCACGTTTGACGCGCTATGGCTGGGAATGCATGCCCTTGTCCACTGGCAAGCCGCTGGCCAAGGATTGGGGATACGCCCTCGAATTCACCCGATATGTCACCACCTTGGATGCCGTAGAGCAAATAGATGTGCCCGGGAGTAGGGAATCCCAGACCGTGGCACTGGCTCTCGCCCAGCCTGATGTCTATAAACTGAACTGCTCAACCACCCAAGGCATTTCCACGGAGTATATTCCCCACAACGCATACACGCGGGATGCAGCAGGTAACATTTTGTCGGGACAAGGAGTGTCGGCAGACGGCACGACGTGGGGCGGGGAGGGGCCACATCTCAGTCTTGAAGTGCCCGATTCGTTTTGGGAAACGTCAGCGGAATTGCGCGCAGCACCGCTACGCGCTTTGATCGCGCGCGGGATACCGATTGATAGTGTTCACAATGGGGGTGAATCCGGGTTAGGCATTCCGGGATTTGCCGAAAAAGCGTGGAATATGGACCCTGTGATTGGAGCCGCCATCGGGGCGAGTCCTTGGGGACCGGGAAACATGAATAATCACGCTTCCGCCAAGAAGGGAAACTCTGAGTTGATCCTGGCAAAAATCACCAAGGCCGCCGTGCCGAATCGAGGCTTTTTCAATTACTACACAGCGGGCGGAGGGACTCACAGGAACACAGATTGGGCGGTGGATGCATGGGGGCCACGCTGGCAACATACCCGCGGCACCAATGATATCCCAAGCAATGAAGCGTATTTTCCCACGACAAAATTCACAGGTCATCGGAATATATTATTGTTAGCTTTAAATGCCACATCCTTGGAAATCGCGACGGGCGACACTCTGTCCTACAATTGGATCAGCGGCGGTTGGGATGGTGATGTGGCTGATAATGGTCGTTGGGCTGGCTTTCTGAAGTGCTACTACACTGCTGGGATGATCGGTGCGAACACCGGCAAGTATGGCAGCTTTGTCCAAGGCTCCTACGAGGCACCGTTTCCGAAGCCTACCCCGCCGCTCTGGCTGACGCAGTTGGTTGCAACCTCGCACGTTCACGCCTTGTTTTCGCATCTCGAAGATCATGTGCGCAATGGAGATCTCCTGCCCGGCCCAGCACGCCATGCTATATCTTCCGACGAACCCGCCTACGAATTTCCCACTGGCGATGACACCGCCCGTGTCCTGGTGCGCAAGCATCGCAAACAAGCGTCTTGGCTGATCACGGCATGGGCAGCGGATGGCCCAGATCGGACGGTCCCGATTTATGTTCCAGAGTTAGGTCAGCTCAATGTCGAAGCTCGAGTGGTCGGCAGCGTTTACACAGCGCACTTGCGCAGTGGCAAAGTCGCGCTGATCCGTCACGATAATGAAGGAGCGACATACACCGCCGTAGCTCCTGGTAAGTCGGTGGTGTCTCCTGTCAATCTCGCCTATCCGGTGCCAATAAAGGATCAGTTGCATTGGTTCGTCGCCGACCGCGGGGTGACGGCCGATTCGGCCGGCAAGGTTTCAGCATGGACCAGCCAGAGCAAAGTCCCCTTGAAGATCGAGCAAAACAATCCAGCGCGTCAGCCGAGCCTGGTGAAGGATGCGATCTGCGGCAAACCTGCACTCCGATTTGAAAATGGAAAAACCTGGCTAGAAAACATGGATCTCGGAAAAAGTGGTGATCCGTTCATTGGCCCGATCACGGTGTATGCAGTTTTCACCACATCTGGCTCAGAAGGACGGGGTTCGGTCGTGATGGGTGCGATACCAAACGGGAACTGGACCACGGCTGGGCAGGGTTTTGCGATTAACAATGGCTACTATCAGCGGCTAGAAAATGGAGTTGCAATGGCGACATCCTCTGGCTCAGTCGCGTCTCGCCTGCAAGCATTCACCATTGGCGAAACCACTACTCCAGGACAATCTTTTGGCCTCACAGGTGATGTTGCCGAGATCCTTGTTTATAAAGGCCAATCGTTACTGAATCAGGAACAGGTGAGACTCTATCTGGAACAGAAATACAACTTTAGCCGGAATACCACGTTGGTGAATGGTGGCTTCGAGTCTCCAACCGTCGCAGGTTACCTCTACACTCCAGGTCCTCTCGCTGCGAGTTCCCGCGGCGATCAAGGCTGGTTCTTTGCAGGCAACGCGGCCATCGTGGCCAACGACAGTTCCTTGAATGCACCCACTGCTCCTAGCGGAAATCAGTCGGTTGTTTTGCACGGCAATGATCAGCGGTTTGGCATCATATCGCAGACGGTCCATCTCTCGGCGGGCAGTTACACATTGAGTTTCAAGGCTGCGCGACGAAACGGGCAGATCCAACCAGTGAAAATCAGCGTCGATCAGGTTCGCATTGGCGACCTCATCACGGCGAAAAGCGATGCGTTTGAAGATTATTACTCCGGAAGTTTCAGCCTCAGCGACGGTCTGCATCTCATCCGTATTGAGGCGACCGACGGTGATGGCGACAAGAGTGTCTTCATTGATGATGTCACACTGGATGGTCCCGGTCGCTGATTTGTTAGTCTTCCCGCTCACTAACTTTTGGTTAGTGAGGTTTCGGAAATTGGCGCCAGGCATCTGAGTAGAGACCAATCTTGGCGGCTTGAGTTGGATCGATGCCTGCGCGTTGCAAATCCGCATCAGCAGGTCGGTCGTTTACTAAAGTGTATTGGGCGGGCTCGACTTGGTTGCCGTGATCTATCGTATTGACCGGCTTGCGTGGCAGAAACGCCTTGCACTGGAGTGCCAAATTGCCGTGAAATTCGCTGCCATTTGTGCTTTCCGCAAGTGTTTCTAACGAAGGATAGCGAGCCAGATACCGCTCGTTGTCCAATGCCGGTGAGGGAAAATAAGTGCGGACATATGCTTGCCAGCGCTCGAGTTTCCATGCGTCGAAGGTGGCCACAGCAGGGCACGCGACAAAAAGATTTTGGCGCACCAGATGATCCCGGCCGCCGTGGATTTGAATGGCACCGAATCCCTGAATGCCACCCCCGCAGCGGATAAATTGATTGTGCTCAATGAGTTGTCCGGAAATGGCGTCGTCAAAACGAATGGCGGCGTGACCGAGCTTCGGTTCGGACCCATCGCCATTTCGGCCAATATCGCGCCAGAGGTTGTATCGAAAGATGTTGCCGCGATACGTTGGGTCGCCCCACATGTCCACCGCGCCTTGGTCATCGGATTCGAGCACGACATTGAACACCTCGTTGAACTCGACCACATGATCATTTCCGCTGACGCGCATGGCGCTGCTGGCCATGTCATGAATGCGGTTGTGGGCGAGTATGTTGCCGACGCCGGAAACTAACACAGCCGGAGTGTAGGTCGGGTCCACACGTGAGAGCTGGTGCAAATCGCAGTTTGTTACGAAGTGGCGACCTGGGACGAGCGACTTGCGGTCCCCGCCGTTGAGAATGATGCCGCTGCGCCCGAGTTGCTGGAAATCGCTAGAGACCACGCCGCAGTCGCTGCCGCCGCTGATGCGCACGGCGTCGCCTCCCAAGCGCGAGAATTTGCAGCCCTCGATGACTACGTTGCGGCAATTCTTCAGATGGATGCCATCGACAGCACTGCCATCCCAGGCGAGTCGTTGAAACCGGACGTGCTCGAGGTTTTCAGCCACGATGGCGGTCGCCGTGGCCATGGTCAGCTGCACGCCGCTCGGGGATTGATTGTCGCCGCGATTTTTGTGCGGCCAATCGGGAAGCGAGTGCATGTAAAGAGTGAGGGTCTCGCGGTCGAGATACCACTCACCAGGTTGATCGATTTCTGAGAAAAGATTGGTCGCATGAAACGGCTGGCCAGAGCGGAAGCCGTATGTGTGGAAAGGTGCTTCAAGAATAATTTCCTTAGTCGTGGGATTGATCGACTTGACCAACTCGCGGGAATCCGCCCAGTCCCAAAACCAATAGCCGTAAAGGATGATGTCGCGGTCTTCAGTCCACCGTGTTAGGCGGTCACTGGTGCAGGTGAAATGACCGATATTGCTGCCTGGCACTTCGTGAATTTGGTGGCCGTCTTCAACTAACAGTTTTCCGATAGAGATGTTGCCTTGGTTCGGCCAGCGTGCGAGCGGTAATTCTTTTTCACCAGCGAACAAACGCAGTGCGGGTGTGGTGTGAAACCCGCGCCCGCTGGCGTAACCCCCGAGTCGAGCCGGCGGCAGCTTGGTGATTCCGAGCGAACCGAGTGAGGCCTGCCAAACCTTGCCGCGGGCTTCTTCAGGCAAGCGAGCGAGCAGAGCGACATCCACGACCTGAGAAAATAGTTTCAACTCGGTCCATCCAGTGATGGTGGTCATTGGCGATCCGCATCCTTGATAGCTGATCGGTGCGCCTTCTTCACCCGAGTCCTCCGGCCCGAGCGCAAAGGTGTTTTGAAGCGGATAGGAACTGCTCTGCACTTTCACGGCCACACCACCCGGTGGCAGCGGGCCTTTTTTCTTGAGCGCACGGATCGCGTCACGGGCCTGCTCAAGTGTAGCGAAAACATTTTTGTCAGGGTTGCTTGGGTTAGATGTATTAACTTCTAACACTAAGCTAGGTTTGGGTAAATCTGCTACGCGTATGCCACTCTCCGCAGCGCGAATTGACAGCGGAATCGTGATCATTGCAGTCAAAACAACGAGCCTCATGACAGGAGAAATCATGCGGCTCGATACGACGTTCATTTACTCATTTTTTCACCTAATGACAACAAGGCCATCGGTGCAACTGCCGGTTTTAAATTTTCCGCCGCGTAATCTATCAGAGTTTGGAGCTCAAATCTTGGATTAGACTTCGATCTGAGTGCCGAGTTCAATCACTCGGTTAGGTGGTAAATTGAAGAACTCCATTGCGCTTTGTGAACTGCGGCTGAGTAATGCAAAAAAATTCGCCTGCCAGATCGGCATGTTTTTCCTGGTGGCCACGATGGTTTCACGGCCGAGGAAAAAACTCGTTTGGTTGGGATCATAGTCCAGCCCGTGTTTGGAGCAGGCTAACAGAATGCCTTGCACGTCCGGTTGTTCCATGAATCCGGTCGAGGAAATCACCCGCCAAATTCCCGAACCGAGGTTGATGACTTCGAGTGATTCCTCGGTTTTCACCCGTGGGACACGCTGCGTTTGCAGGGTAAGAATGATGACTTTCTCGTGCAGGATTTTGTTGTGTTTGAGGTTGTGCAGCATGGCTCCGGGCGTGGCCACCCGGGAAGCGGATAGAAATACGGCAATGCCCCGCACACGTGTCGGCGGATGACGCTCAAACGATTTCACCAGATCATCAAGTGGCAGGCTCATCTCCGCAAATTTTCCTGATAGAAACTGCCGTCCGCGTTTCCATGTCAACATGGTGAAGAGCAGCACCGCGCCGATGCCTAACGGAACCCAGCCACCTTGCATGACCTTGCTCAGATTCGCGCCCGCAAAACATAACTCGATGAGCATGAAGAAACCGCAAACCAGTCCGGCTTTCCATGCCGACCACTTCCAACAACGCATGGCGATCTGAGACAAGAGGATGCTGGTGATGAGCATGGTCAAACAGACCGCGATGCCGTAGGCGGCTGCTAGATTGCTAGAGGTGCGGAATGCCAGCACCAGCGTGATGCTGCCGACCATGATGGCGCGGTTGATCGGTGCCACGTAAATTTGACCGTGTTCGCTTTCCGAAGTGTGCTGAATCCGCAGGCGCGGGATGAAGCCCATCTGCACCGCTTGCATCGTCAGCGAGAAAGCGCCGGAAATCAGTGCTTGCGAGGCAATCACCGCCGCGAGTGCCCCCAGAATCACCAGCGGCAAGGAAAACCACTCCGGTGCCAGTCGGTGGAAAGGGGAGACTAAATTTTCCGAGGATGGATCTGCTAGAACCAGCGCGCCTTGACCGAGATAGTTCAACAGCAAGGCGGGCTGCACCACCACGAACCATGCGAGGCGGATCGGCATCCGACCAAAGTGACCCATGTCCGCATACAACGCCTCGCCACCAGTGACCACGAGGAAAACGCCGCCAAGCGTCATCGCCGATTGGATTTTGTGTTCAAGAATGAACTGCAAGCCGAACCATGGATTGAATGCAACCAACACCGCCGGATTCATCAGGATGCCGCGCACTCCGAGGGCGGCGATAACGATGAACCAGATCAAAGTCACTGGCCCGAAAAGTGCGCCCACTTTTCCCGTGCCGCGGCTTTGAATCGAAAATAATCCTAACAAAATCATCACCGTGATCGGAACGATCGCTGGCTCCATTTCTGGCGCGGCGACTTTCAACCCTTCCATCGCAGATAGCACCGAGATGGCCGGGGTGATGATGCCTTCACCAAAAAGAAACGAAGTGCCTAACAGCGCTAATACGATCATGGTAAAATTCCGGCGCGTGGTGACTTTTTCCCCCCGCACTACTTCGGGCAGGCCGAGTGCGAGCAGAGCTAACATCCCGCCTTCGCCTTCATTGTCCGCCCGCATCACGATGCTGATGTATTTAATACTGATCAGCGTGATGAGCGACCAGATGATCAGCGAAAGAATGCCCAGAACATTGTCATGACTGGCGCCGATGCCATGCGGCCCGGACAAACACTCGCGCAACGCGTAAAGCGGACTGGTCCCAATATCACCGAAAACCACGCCCAGTGCTCCGATGGCGAGAAGTGAGGATCGTTTGGCTGAGGAAGGAGAATTCTGGCTCATCAGATTAAAAAAAACTCCTACTCGGTGATCCGGCGCAGGCTTGGGGCATCAAACATACCATTTTGATTACCCGCAAGGACTTATGCGCGGCTCTTCTTTCGTACTTGGCAGATGTCGCCGGAAACGAAACGATTTCGGACATGGCAGGCGCAATCAAAGAATTCGCGGGCATTCGCGTGAGCGTGGATGATGTGGTTTATATGCCCAGCCTCGACGCGCCGGCGGAAAAACCACATCCGTTCGTTTACTTCATTTCCATTTTCAATGAATCGGACACGCCCGTGACCATTCGCGGCCGCAAGTGGGTGGTCCGCGAAAACGATGGCGAGGTCGTGGTGGTCGAGGGCGATGGCGTGGTCGGTCAAAGCCCGACGATCGAGCCGGGCGGGCATTTTTCTTATAACAGCTATCATGTCACGGCTGGTGGAGCGGTGGTTTCCGGCGCGTTTTTTGGTGAAACTGCGGCTGGAGAATGGGTTTTCGCGCGGATTCCAGAATTCCGACTCACGCTGCCGGAGTGGATCTGAGCTGAAGCAGCGGGATTTCCGCTTCATTTTTGCCAACGCTTTGTTTTCTCATTTCCATGCAGCCGCATCCGGGTTCCAATCACCACGCCGCGCCGCCATGGCTCGGACTCTCGATTTTCTAACTTTATTACCGCCATGTGGAAAGGCCGCTTCGCAAAAGATACCTCCTCGCTCGTCCAACAATTCGGCGAATCCATCTCGTATGATTGGCGCTTGTTCCCGCACGATATTGCGGGCTCGATCGCCCACGCCCGGGCTCAGAAAAACGCTGGCTTGCTCACGGATGCGGAGTTTTCTCAGATCGAATCCGGCCTGCGGGAAATCGAAGCGGACATCGTGGCCGGGAATTTTGAGTTCAAAACCTCGCTTGAGGACATCCACATGAACATCGAGGCGGAACTCACCCGCCGCATCGGCCCGGCCGGGGCGAAACTCCACACCGCTCGCTCGCGCAACGATCAAGTCGCCACCGATACCCGCCTCTATTGCCGCGCAGAAATCGACACTCTGCTCTGCGAAATCACCGGCCTGCAGCTCGCCCTACTCGACCGCGCGGAAAAATACGCCGCCACCGTGATCCCGGGCTACACCCACCTCCAACGCGGCCAACCGGTCACCGCAGGCCATCATTTCCTCGCCTACATCGAGATGCTCGAACGCGACAAATCCCGTCTCGTCGATTGCCGCAAGCGCCTCAACATTTCCCCGCTCGGCTCCGGCGCGCTCGCTGGCTCCACCATCAATCTCGACCGATACGCCATCGCTGCGGAACTCGGCTTCGACTGCGTGACCACCAACTCGATGGACGCCATCGCCGACCGCGATTCCATCGCCGAGCTGCTTTTTGTGATCTCGCTCTGCGGCGTCCACCTTTCCCGCCTCAGTGAAGATCTGATCCTCTGGTGCACCGCTGAATTTGGCTTTGCCTCACTCTCCGACGCCCACACCACCGGCTCTTCGCTGATGCCGCAGAAAAAAAATCCCGATGTCTGTGAACTCACACGCGGAAAGACCGGTCGGTTGGTTGGAAATTTGATGAATCTACTCGTCGCCCTCAAAGGCCTGCCACTTACCTACAATCGCGACCTCCAAGAGGACAAACCGCCGCTGTTTGATTCGATCGACACCCTGCGCCTGATTCTCGCGGTGAACACGGAAATGATCGCCGCGATGGAACTCCGCGTGGAAAACTGCCGCGCCGCCGCCGCCGATCCGATGCTGCTCGCCACCGACCTCGCCGATTATTTGGTGAAAAAAGGCGTGCCATTCCGCCACGCCCACGAACTCGTCGGCAAAGCCGTCGCCCAAGCCATCGCCACCCAAACTCCGCTCGATCAACTCGACCTCGCCGCCATCGATCCCGCCTACGGCCCGGATGCGATGGAGGTTTTCTCACTCGACCGCGCCCTAGCAGCCCGCACCAACTCAGGAGCGCCCTCGATTTCAAACGTCACCACAGAAATTGCGCGGTGGAAGAGTTTGCTCAGGCAGTGAGAAGATGTCTTGTGATATTGCTGGAGGGAGTCGATTCAGCGATAAACGTCCCTCCGATGGCGGACCCGAACGATTAGAATGATTAAGGTGTCATCATGAATTTCGTAAACCACACGATAGTCCCCGATCCGGATGCGGTAAGTGTGGTCTGAACCCATGAGCTTCTTGCATCCAGAGGGTCGTGGTTCCAAACCGAGAGCTTCGATCACCTCCACAATTCGAGGAATCCACTTCCTGTCGATTCCGCGTAGGTCTTTGGACGCGGATCTGGCAATTTCAACGTGGTAAAAGGCCATCTGCGGTCAGTTGCTCCTTGAGTTCACTCAGCGAAATTCGGTCGTCATCCCTTCGTTCTGCAACGGCCGCAAGGTCGGCAATATCCTCCATCAATGACTCATATTCTGAAATAGGGATTACCACCGCTACCTTTTGACCACAATCATCGGTGAGAAATTGAGTTGTCATGTCCGTAGAATACTGGTGCTGCTCCAATTGTCGAGTTTCAAGCTCCCTTTACTCGGACGGTGGGGAGGTGAGTCTATTTTTCTAAGACGCGACCCAGAATTTTAACTCTCTCAATCGCCCCGAAATATCGGCTGTCGAGCGAGTTTTGGACATTGTCTCCAATTACAAAAAACTGGTTGGAGCCTATTTTGTATGGGTAGGTGATTTGTGAAACTCCGTAAACATACATGCGCGTCTCATCGCTAATTGGTGGTGTGTAGAGTGGAAGTGCAAAATGCGAAGGACTTCGCATGGAACGCCCGTCGATCATCAGTTCGCCGCCAGAAAAATCAACAGTCTCGCCAGGAAGACCAACAACTCGCTTGACCCATTCACCACCACTTTTATGCGGTGTTTCAAATAGGACCACATCCCAACGCTTAGGCTTATCGGATCGATAGGCGGAAAAATCGACACGAACTAACTCACCCCGCTTGATCGTTGGTTCCATACTCAAAGTGGCCTGACGCCTTATCTTTGTAGAACACGATGCAACGAGCATTGAGAAAACGATCAGCGCAATCGATGGAACAATGATTTTCATATTTCCCTGCCGCACATTTCATAACCGATGCAAACACGGCATAGAAGGATGATTTTTCAAATTGGTCAAATCCAGCAGGAGTCCAAAATTACAATATTGACCAATGTGATATACAACTATACAAATAGCCATGTCTGTTGATTTTCGCCCATCTATCCCACCAATCCCCATTCCGCGTTATGCGGCGGAGGCTGCCAGGCAGCGCTTGGCCGGATTTCCTGTGCTAAGCATTACCGGGCCGAGGCAGTCTGGAAAAACAACCCTGTCCCGGCTTTTGGCCCCGGATCTTCCATACTTTTCCCTTGAGGACCCGGACACCCGGGCTTTCGCGACTGAGGACCCACGCGCTTTCCTGCGGCAAGCTGCGGACGGGGCCATCTTCGATGAAGTTCAGCGAGTGCCCGAACTCTTTTCTTATTTTCAAGGAATCGTCGATTCCGACCGGCGGATGGGGCGCTTTATTCTCACTGGCTCCAGTCAATTCCAGCTGATCGAGTCAATCACCCAAAGCCTCGCCGGACGAGCATCCATGCTCACGCTCCTACCTTTTTCCATGGCGGAACTCCAGACCTCAGGCCGCGCCCCATCCTCGGTGGACGAACTGCTTTACACCGGGCTATTTCCTCCGATCTACGACCGCCCTATTGAACCCACACTCTGGCTCCAAGACTACATCGGAACTTATCTGGAGCGGGATGTACGGCAAATTCTCAAAGTCCAGGATCTCGCGGCCTTCCAACGCTTCGTCCAACTTTGCGCCGGACGCATCGGTCAGTTAGTCAACATCAACTCCCTCGCAGCGGATACCGGCATCACTCGCATCACTGCGGAGTCGTGGCTCTCGGTCCTCCAAGCCAGCCAGTTGGTATTTTTGGTCCAGCCATGGTTCACCAATCTCAACAAGCGTCTGATCAAGACCCCGAAACTCTACTTCTGCGATCCCGGCCTCGCCGCGTGGTTTGTCGGCGTCCGCAACATCAGCCACATCATTGCCCATCCACAACGCGGAGCACTTTTTGAAAATTGGGTCATGACCGAGCTGCTCAAGGCCCAAACTAACCGAGGCATCAAACCCTCGCTGTATTTTCTCCGCGACAAGGAAGGCCACGAAATCGACGCATTCATCGAAACAGCCCCTAACACCTTCCAAGCCATCGAAATCAAATCCGGCGAAACCATCGCCTCGGACTTTTTTGCCGGCCTCGATTACTGGCGCGCCAAGCTCACTGGTCAAACGGTTATACCATGGCTTGTCCACGGCGGCACCGCCCATCAGCAGCGCGAAAAAGGCACCGTGCTTCCTTGGAATGATCTAACGCCCCTTATTTCCGCTCTTTCCTCGGGCGGTGAGACCTGATTTTCCAGCTGCCCATTCCCCAAGCTGGACAAATCCGGCCTGCTCTGGCATCCCTCCGCCCTATGTCCGAGTTAGCGAAAGCCTATGAACCCCAAGCGGTCGAAGCCAAATGGTATGCCGCATGGATCGACGGAAAATGTTTCGAAGCCGATCCATCGTCCGCGAAGGATGGTTATTCGATCGTCATTCCGCCGCCGAACGTCACCGGCATTCTGCATCTCGGCCATGTTTTGAACAACGCGCTCCAGGACATCCTCGCCCGCCGCGCGCGGCAGGAGGGCAAGGAGGTTTTGTGGCTGCCCGGCACCGACCACGCGGGCATCGCGACTCAGGCGAAGGTCGAGCGCGAGCTGCGCGAGCAGGAGGGGAAAACCCGCCGCGATCTCGGCCGGGACGAGTTCCTCAAGCGCGTCTGGGATTTCAAAAACAAACACGGCGACATCATCATCCAACAGCTCAAGCGCCTCGGTTGTTCGTGCGATTGGAGTCGCGAGCGTTTCACGATGGACGAAGCCTACACCAAATGGGTAAGCCAAGTGTTCGTCGAGCTGTTCAAAAAAGGCCTGATCTATCGTGGCAAGCGCATCGTCAATTGGTGCCCGGTTTCTCTAACTGCGCTCTCCGACGAGGAAGTCATTATGACGCCGCAAAAGTCGAAGTTATATTATATGAAATACCAACTCGCCGATGCGCCCGGCGAGTTTTTAGAAATCTCCACCACTCGTCCAGAAACATTGATGGGCGACGTAGCGGTGGCGGTGAATCCGAAAGATCCGCGCTTCGCGAAATACATCGGTCGCAAGGTATTCCGTCCGTTTCCCCATGCGGAGATTCCAGTCATCGCGGATGATCACGTGGACATTGAGTTCGGCACCGGCGCGTTGAAAATCACACCCGCGCACGACAAAGCGGACTTCGAGATCGGTGCGCGCCATCATCTTGAAATCATCGACGTCCTAACACCAGACGCGCACATCAACTGCCCGGATTGCCCGGATCTTCATGGCCTTGATCGTTTCGTCGCGCGCAAGAAAGCCGCCGCGAAACTCGAAGAAATGGGACTGCTCATCAAGGTGGAGGAGTATGAAAACAACGTCGGTTTTTCCGAGCGCGCCCACGTGCCGATCGAGCCGCGGATTTCGATGCAGTGGTTTTTGAAATATCCCTGCGTGCAGCAAGCCGCCGACGCCGTGGCGAATGGCGACATCAAATTCCGCCCCGAACGCTGGGCGAAAACTTACACGCATTGGATGGAAAATCTCCAAGACTGGTGCATCAGCCGCCAACTCTGGTGGGGCCACCAGATTCCAGTTTGGTATCGCAAAGATAAACTCGATGAACTCACTCATGCCGAGTCATTGGATACTTCCCATCTTTCCCATGGACTCTTATTTGTCGGCATTGAGCCACCCGCCGATGGCGAAAACTGGGTGCGCGACGAAGACGTGATGGACACTTGGTTTTCCTCATGGCTGTGGCCCTTCGCCACCATGAGCGATCTCGGCGAGAACAGCGCGACGTTAAAAAAATTCTATCCGACCGCCGATCTCGTCACTGGTCCAGATATCATATTCTTCTGGGTGGCACGCATGATCATGGCTGGCTTCCAATTCACTGGCGAACTGCCGTTCAAGAATGTGTTTTTCACCTCGATCATTCGCGATCTGCAAGGCCGCAAGATGAGCAAATCGTTAGGAAACTCACCGGACCCCATCGACCTGATGGAAAAATACGGCGCGGACGGCCTGCGTTTCGGCCTGCTCCGCATCGCACCCGTCGGCAGCGATATGCGTTTCGATGAAGTCTCGGTGGAGGAGGGGAGAAACTTCGCTAACAAACTCTACAATGCCTGCCGCTTTCGCCAGATGGCAGGGGATGTTTCGAATTTCAAATTTCAAATTTCAGATGGCGAAGCCATTCCCGTCTATCATATCGACATCATGGCGAAGCTGGACGCACTGAGCTCCGATCTAGCAGAGAGTTATGCTGATTATCGCTTCGGTGAAATTGCACAGCGTTTGTATGAATTCCTCTGGAATGAATTCTGCGATAAGTTCCTCGAAGCCGTAAAACTCGATCTCCGCGAGAGCGCCACACCAGAAGCACGCGCCGCCACACTTGGCACATTCGATGCCGTGATGAGCCGTTATTTGCAACTCATGTCGCCCTACATGCCGCACATCACCGAGGAACTTTCCTTGCGCATGGGCTATGTGATAGAAGGCGAATTCTTGATGCAGAAATCGCTGCCAACTGATCCGTTGGTTTCTATCAACTCCAGTGACGCCCAAGCCCGCGCCGCTGCGATCTACGAAACGGCTAGCCGCCTCCGCAATCTCAAAGCCGAATACCAAGTCGGCTCGCGCAAGGATGTAAAATTCATCGTCAAAGGCGCCATCGATTGGCTGGCCCATGAAACAAAGGTGCTCGCCCTGCTCGCCGGCGCCGGAGAAATCATTCTCGACTCCGCCTACGAGGCACCAAAAGGCACACCCGCCGCACTCACTCCGGTCGGTGAAATTTACCTACCGATGGAGGGCCTCATCGACGTCGATGCCGAACGCATTCGGATCTCTAAGGAAATCGAACGCATCAAAATCGAAGTGAAAAAATGCGAAGGCAAACTCAGCAACGCCAGTTTTGTGGATCGCGCCCCGCCGGAAGTCGTTGAGCAAGAAAAGGCACGCCTCACCGATTGGAAGGCGAAACTCATCCAGCTCGGCGAGATGCTCGCTGCCTTGGCATGACAGCTTGCCAATTCAGCTGCTCCGATTAACCTATCCCAACAAAGCCGCGTCATCATGGCAGACAACTTCAGCATCCCAGGAATTGGAAATACCACGCTTGAATTACTTGAGGCGGCAGGTTTTCACGATGCCAAATCGCTAGCCAAAGCCGGAGTGGACGAACTAACAAGCGAGCTTGCAAGAGCTAACGAAATCCTAAAAATTTCCAAACGTCCGCCAACCCGCGAGTCAGTGGAAAAGTGGATCGAACACGCACGCAGCACCACAGGCGTGACAACGGAGCCCGCTGCCCCGGCGATGATGCCAGTCAACCACGAACTCAATCAGCAGGTTGTCACAATGTTAGCGAACGCGCCCTTCGCCATCCCTTTGCCCGTGCGCTTGTTGGTGGAAAAACAACTGGGAGTTTCCGACGTTCCACCCGCGATTTTACTCAATCGTTATTCCGGTGATTTGGATGTTAGAGTGGAGCAAAGAATCACTCCTAACCGTCAAGCTGCACTTCCCATGTCAATTGGCGGCAACAACGTGAAGATTTCAGAAAATTATATTCAGCGTCTGGATATTGATATTACCCGCATCCGCAACACGGAGGAAGTAGGCCACTCGACTGTGGCGCGCTCAGCTAAAAAAATCACGCCAGAAAATGACCGAGTCACCCTGTTACGGGCACCTAGAGAATCAACTAACCAAGGTCGTAATCCAGCTTCTCGTTGGTACATCCGCGGGGTTCTCCACTCGCATCCCGGATCCATTTTTTTCGGTGCGGCGGCCACGTTGATTTTGTTAGTGATGATTCCCTTATCGATGATTTCGGCAATGTTGCTTTTGTTATCTCGCGAATATCCGCAGAAGTTTGATTGGGTGCCACCGGGTTTATTGTGGATCCCATGCATGTTGCCAGTGATCGGCATTATCTATCTGATCTGGGGCTATGGCGGCACTTGCAGGATCTGCGGGCAACGGCTTTTCGTGCGCCGCGGTCATTTGAAAAACATCAAAGCTCATTATGTACGGGGGCTAGGCTACGTCATTCCGCTTTGTTTTCAGATTCTGATCTTCCGCTGGTTTCGCTGCTCCCACTGCGGCACTCCAGTCCGCCTGAAAGAATAACAGACCAACGCCTGCACGACCCCACCCAATGAAACACAATTTTCTATGGCTGTTATTGGCATCTGTCGTGCTTGTTTCATGTGCAAAACTCGGCATCGGAAATTCCAAACCTTCCAAGTCTCGAGCACCCAGTCCGTATGGTGCGTCTGGCATTCCTCCCGCGCTGCGCGCCAAAGGCACTGAGAATGGCACGCCCGCCACACCAGGTGGAAATGCGTTGCCTAACCAAGCAAACCTCACGCCAGAGGATGAAATTATTTTTACCGATCCCGATAATCCCGAGGCGAATATTCCTGAACTAACTGCGCTGCTAGAAAACGCACCGAAAACCCGCTCGCCCTGGGAACAAAGTGAGGAAGTCGCCAAACAACGCGCCGCTCGCGAAGGCAAGCCGCTGCTCATCTGGTTCACCGATTCCAAGAACAGCCCGATGTGCAAGGCTCTCTCTCAAGAATTATTTTCCACTCCGGAGTTTGAAAAATGGGCAGCAGAAAAACTCATCCGCCTGCGGGTGGACGCCAATGTGACGGCGAGTGATCCAAATCTCTCGTTAGGAGAAAGAGAAGACCGCCTCGTGGAGGTGCGCAAGTTCACTCTGGGTCTGAAAAAGCAGTATAAAATTCTCGGCCAACCCTCATTGATCCTACTCAATCCGAGCGGCGAAGTCATCGGGCGCTACCGCGGTTACAAACGCGGCCAAGCAGCTTTTCAATGGGGATTGCTCAAACAAGGTGAAGCTGCATCATCCAGCGCCTATCAAAAATGGCGCAGCGACCTCGAGAAAAAAGGCTACCGCGAGTGGAGTGACCGCAAAGACCGAAAAGTGTTAGCAAAACTTCTCCAATACACAGACGGCACATTGATCCTCATCGAGCCAGACGGCACACGCTGCCGCACTCATGAAAACAAGCTGTCTAACCAAGACCGCGAGTGGATCGACCAACAGAAAAAATTGCGCAATCTCCAGTGAACTGCGAATTTTAAAATCACTCCACCGGACGGAAGCCAATCTCGTTGTCGAGCATCTGTTTGATGGGCACGATTCCCGGCGTGGATGCTGCAAGATTGGACAAATACGGGGCTGCGTTTCTCGCGGCTTGTAAAAATGTGGCCCGGGCCTCTGGCCCGGAGCCTGAAAACCATGGCGGCGGGCGAGACACCCGCGCCACAATCCCGAAATGAAACGCATCGGCAACCTGTGGCCTGCCGTGATCGAGCGCGCGGGAATCTGGTCCGCGCTTTCCATCAAGCGGCACGCGGCAAGCGAGGGAAACAGGAGGAGCGGCGTTGTTCGTTCCCAAGATCCTGCGCGGGCATCGGGGTGGAGAACAGCCCGCGAGGTAGAGTTTTCCTGAACCATGTTTTTGCTGGATTCCAATGTGATCTCCGAACTGCGTTCCGCGAAGCGCTGTGATTCCCGCGTGCGGGCTTGGGAGCGGAAACCGCCACTCGCATATTGTCTTTGGAAGGTTTGTTCGTGTGCCGGTCTGATCCTGTCGCTGCTGTCATCCAATGTTTTCGCCATCGAACGCCAGCCTGACAGATCGGAGGTTTGGTTCGAACGTGATCGATGGCTTCGAGATGGATGATGAAAGTTCCGGTCGGGCGGAGGTTTTCCGTTACATTTCCAACTGTCGCCCGGTCGTGTGGTCGAGTTGAGAGCGCAGATCACCTTGTAATTTCCGCTTCATTTCCCGTGAGCGCATTTTGGGGTTGCGGCTTCCACCCGGCTTGATACGTCGTGGTCATCGACTCATCTCTCTCCATTATCGGCATGGGCGCGTTGTCTGCTCTCGGCACGGATGTCGCATCCCATCATGCGGCGATTTCTGCGGGCATAGTGCCGTTTCAGCGACTTGCTAAATTGTTAGGTGGTGACAGTCCACACGCCGCGCGTCCGGCAGCGTGGATTGAAAATCGTGCGCTGTTGACGCATCGGAAATGGTCGCCAGCCACCATGGCGGCATTGCATGTCGCGCGAGAGGCGATTCAGAATGCCGGATGGACGGCGGAGGATTTGCGGGATGCGGCATTGGTGGTGGGCACCAGCCGTGGCAATGCTGCCGGTTGGTTAGGTGCATGGCCGGGTCGCAGGCCGTTCCGCTTGATGGCGGCTAGCAACACCATTCACAGCGAGCCCGCCTCTGCGATTAGCATCGAATTTCAAATCACTGGCCCCAATCACGTGCTGGCGAGCGGATGTGCCGCGGGTCTGGATGCGATCGGCGTGGCGATGATGCTTGTGAATTGTGGCATGGCGCCACGCGCACTAGCAGTAGCGGTGGATCTGCCCTTGGTGCCACTGTTATTGGATAATTATGCCGCGTCAGGGATTCTATCAAACGAGCTAAAATCAGATCCTTATCGACCTGGCACATCGGGATTCGTGCCTGCGGAAGGTGCCGCAGCGATGGCGATTGGTCAGTCTGATAGAAATTGTGTTGGGCTTGCGCATTACGGCTGCAATTCGGATGCCTGTGATCCAGTGGGAATCCCGAAGAATGGCGGGCGCACGCCAGAGCTGTTCAAGAACTTGGAAAACAGCGGATTTTGGCCACATGCGGTTTGTCCACATGCCACCGGCACAGCAGTTCAAGCTGCCGCAGATCCTGCTTTGTTAGAAAAAGTTTTTCACGCTTCTCAACCCACGCTGCATTTGTTGAAGCCGATGCTCGGTCATGCCATCGGCGCGAGCGGGATGTTGGAAAGTGTGATTCTCTCACGTTTTTTACGAGACGGCATGCTGCCGCCGAACTTAGCGGGCCTGCATGTGCCCGAAGGATTTTTTCTGCCAGATCATGCTGTGCAAGCCACTGGTGCTGTTGCAAAACTTTCCCATGGCATGGGCGGCCACAACGCGCTGCTCGTCATGACTCCTCCATGAATGCACGATCCTATTTGGTGATTTCCATTGCTGCGCAAAATCTGCGCGTCTTGCGCGACGGCCACTGCATTCGCACATTCGCGGTATCCACTTCTGCGAGAGGTGAGGGTTTTGAGATGGGAAGTTTTCGCACTCCGACTGGTAGCTTTCTCATAGCGGAAAAAATCGGTGATGGAGAATTAGTGGGCACCATATTTAAGCACAGAATTCCTATCGGTCATTGGAGTCCTGGAGAAAATCCTGATGAAGATTTGATCCTCACTCGCATTCTTCGTCTTGAGGGATTGGATGAAGAAAACCTCAATACCATGGAGCGCTGCATTTATATACACGGGACCAATCGTGAGGATTTAATTGGTTTACCTGCCAGCCACGGCTGCATTCGTCTGGCAAATATGGATATGTTGGAGTTGTTCGCTTTAGTCGAACCGGGTGATGCGGTTAAGGTTATCTCTGCGAGTTTTTCTGATACTGATGCGACTTCAATAATGTGTTAGTTTGCATCGCGGACTCACTCGCTGAAGTAATGATAATCTTTTTTGTTGCCGCATTGATGATCGTGATTATAATTGCCCAGTCATGAGTTCAAAATTAAAGAAATCAACCGCCAGAGGCGTACGTTATACCGATGCCAAAAAGAAAGAAATTGTTAGCTTCGTTGCAAGTTATAATAAAGTCAACGGACGCGGTGGCCAGAATCAGGCTGCTACGAAATTCCAGATCTCTCCACTCACCGTCGCAGCATGGTTGAAGGCAGACAGCAAAGGTGATGCACCCAAGTCTGGGAAAGAGAAACTAACTTCCTCGAAGGTGAAACCATTCGGCGCCAGCAGAATGGGTGTGCGTTACTCACCTGAGAAAAAACAAGAAGTGGTGGACTTCGTGCTTTCTTACAATGCTGCAAATGGCCGCGGTGGTCAGAATCAGGCTGCCAAAAAATTCGATTTGTCCGTGCTTACGGTTTCTGCATGGCTCAAAGGTCTTGGCAGCAAATCCACTAAAAAAGCAGTCAAAGCAGCTCCAGCCAAAAAAGCCGCGAAAAACTCTGTGGCCAAGAATTCTACATCAATCAACGACCTCGAAGCCCTCAAGGCTGCGATCCGCGCATTGGTCAACTGAACTAACCTCTATCAAAAAGCCGCTCCTATCAAAAAGGGGCGGCTTTTTTTGTGAAAAATTTCCGTGCATGGCCTACGAGAGATCGAGAAATCCACGTCGGATGGCCTCGCTGACTGCTGCTGGAAGGCTGCGCACGTGGAGTTTATCGAAACTGCGTTTAATATATTCTGTTACCGAATGTTCACTGAGTTTTAGATCATCGGCGATTTCCTTTCGAGTTAGACCTTTCGCAGATAGCTGTAGCACCTCGCATTCGCGTGCAGAAAGTGTCTCCGCGCCGGAGATCGGACTGAGTTGTCGGAAGGTTTGCAGGATCATGCCAGCGATTTTTGGATCCAGTGGAGTTCCTCCCGCTAACACTTCTTCAAGGGTTTCCATCAAGCGTGTGGCGCTTCCGGCCTTGACTAAATAGCCATGTGCTCCGGCTTCTAACGCTGCAAAAACCTTTGCTTTATCTGTGAATGCAGTGAGCACCAGCACGCGTGAGTCCGGTAGCAGTTCACGGATTTTTCGGATGCCGGCGATGCCGCTCATGCCAGGCAGTCCGAGATCCGAAAGGACTAAGTCCGCAGTTAGGCCAGCGCGGATTGCTTCGAGTGCATCTTCCATGGTGGAGAATCCGCCCACACAATGATAGCCGCCTCGCTCGGTGAGTACCATGGTCACGGATTCGCGAAAGTCGGCGTGATCTTCGATGAGGATCAGGCGAATTGGAATGCCTGTGGTAGAGGGTGAGCGGGCCATGAATCTTGGTAGCGTAGAATATAATGTTAGAAAAGCCTGAGCTTATGATTTCTTTTTCCAAGCGAGTTTTCGCCTGCGTCTTTTTTCAAGGGGAAGGTGCAGCACAAGTTTAGTGCCGGCACCCAGACTGCTATCGACAAGAAACACTGCGTTCAGTGCAGCTGCGCGTTGGCGCAGGGCGCGCAATGTAGCGGGACGCTGGAGTCGCTCGGGCTCGATGCCCACTCCATCATCTTGAATGGTAAGGAGAAATTCATTTTCGTCGGTTTCAATCCGGACGGCTACCACTGCGGCTTGAGCGTGTCGCAGAATGTTATGCAGGGCTTCTCGGAAAAATAAGAACAAATGGCGGTTAGTTTCTTCTGGAAATTCCACTTGCCATGACTCTTCGTTGGCAGTGAATTTCCAGTCCAAATTTTCTAGCATGATCGAGCTGGTTTCTCGTAGATGTTCAACGGCGCCGATGCGGTGATCTCCACTTGGACGCAGTAACCAGACGATATCACGCACAGCGCTAACGGTTTCCGATGCGATTCGCTGAATGCGTTTGAGGTCCTCGGACGGGCCAGAGCGGCCGGCGGCGAGATCGGCGAACATTTGGATGCTGCCGAGATTGCTGCCGACTTCATCGTGCAGATCGCCAGCGATGCGTTCACGCACTTGCAGCAGTTGGCGGTGCGAATGGATACGGTACCGGATCGGTAGCGCGATGATGGCGATGGCTCCTGCAAGGCCGAGAATCACAAACACGGAGAGGCCGAAATTGCGCCAACGTTTGACTAGATTTGCAGATTCTAACTGGAGTTCGTGACGGCGTGTTTCCAGGCGCAAACGTTCGTTGAGTTGTATCATCCATTCGCGGGATGAAACGAGGCGGCCGTCTGGTCCAAAGCCATCACTCAGCGCGATTCCGCTCCAGTAATTTCCACCTGGGCCGATGATATTAAGCATGCCGTCCGATGAGCGGATGCTTGTTCCCTGAGCAAGATTCTTGGTTTGATTGAGGATCTCCACTTCACTCAGGGCAAAAAATGCTGGGTAGCTTTCGAAGTCTTTCCAAAGTTCTGAGGCTTCAATACTAACATATCGGGTGCGAATGCCATCGATCAATACCAATACCGGATTGTGGCCGGGGTTTCTATAACTCCGTTCTGCGATGCGATTCCAGTTTCCGGCATCGCCGGAATCACCCGTATCAGAGACTGATATCGCGAGTTTTTTTGGGAATCCGAAGCCGCTTGGTAGATCAGATGTCGGTCTGCGGGCGGGCAGTAGGCGAATGGCATCGATTTGACGGATTTGGCCAAGGTCAACGGTTAGAGATGCCTTTTCGTTGGCGTTATCACGGCCATTAGACAGCCAGCCGACATTGTGGTTTTTGGCTGGGATTTCCGGCAATCCTAAGGGCGTTTGTTCATCCACAAGAAACTCCGGTTTCCAATGCCATGGGGCCGGTGGAGCCGAGCCGCCAATGCTGGTGATCCGGCTGCCGCGTGCTACATTTTTGTCAGCTTCATATGCAAAAACTTCCGCCCATGCGTGAACGTAGTTTTGCACTTCTTCGGAGTCGGGGTGGAGCGATCTAGCTGAAATTCTCAAGCCAAAAGCGGCGACGGGTGGCGATACTTGATAGACGAATGGGTGTCCCTCTCGCACCGGATGTTGGCGAGCGTTGTTTTCTCGCGCGATGACGCCGAGGCTTTTGCCATCCACACCTAACAATTCAATGGTGAATTGATCTGGAACACCATAGCGAGCATCCAGACCTTTGGCATCGTAACGTCTTGCTGGAACCAATGCCACCAGATCGATCATCGCTTGGGCTGGCCAACGGGCATCAATCTCGAAGCGGTTATCACCCGAGGGACTCGCGCTTTGGTGAATGCTGGCAAAACCACCTGTGCCACCCTGATCATCCAGCGGGATTTTTGGCTGGCCTTCTAACCGACTCGGGATTTCTGCTAGTTCTTTTTGGATTTCCCCAATTTTTCCGGTGAGTGCATCTGCTAGGCGTTCGTCCCAGCCGACATCTTTGGCGATGCTGAGCTGTGCGCTCAGTAAGGTAAGAAATAGCAGTATGAAGGAATTCCGCACGCGACTCATGTGGTTGAATGCCTAGCATTGATCGTGGGGAAAGGGGAGTCTAGTTTTTCAATCCAGATGATTTTGCCGTTGAATCAGCATGAAACGGACTGGATCAATGAGAGAAGTGGATTTTTGCCGTGAAATTTCCATCCGACCGCTTTTCCGGGTTGCGGCTGGAGTCCGCTTACCTATAGTCCCGTGCAGAGAATTTTCCCATGGCCAACCCTACCGCCCGCCCACTTGGCAAACGCGTGCTCCTGATGGGCACTTGTCTTTGCGATGCTTTTTATGATGACGTCGCCCGCGCCACAGTAGAGGTGTTAGAGCACCTCGGATACTCGGTCGAGTATCCTGAAAATCAGACTTGTTGTGGCCAACCGGCTTTCAATTCTGGAGATTGGCCGGCATCCCGCAAGATCGCAAAACATGTGGCCGAGGTGTTCGCCGGAGACCTCCCGGTGATCGTGCCGTCCGGCTCGTGCGCGGCGATGAACCGACATGGCAACCTCCTCCAGTTCGAGGAAAATCCTGATCCCGCGATCACTTCGCTTGCCTCTCGCACTTGGGAAGTAATCGATTTTATTTTCAACGGCATCGGCATTCAAAGTTGGCCGGGAAAATTCGAAAAACCCACGCGCATTGCTTTCCATCGATCATGCCACAGCCGAGGCACAGGCACCGGAGCCGCCGTGCGCACATTGCTCTCCTCGATTGGAAACGCTGAGGTTATTCCCTTCGGTGAGCCTGAACAATGCTGCGGTTTCGGCGGCACATTTTCCGTCACCTTTCCCCATATTTCTGGCCGAATGGGCACCCTCAAGCTCGATCACATCCTCGATGCCAAACCCGACTTGCTCTGCGGCATCGACATGTCGTGCCTGATGCACCTCAGCGGCCTCGCCACCACTCAGGGCAGACCTGTGCCGCATAAACACACGATTCAGATCCTGAGAGACACACTTCCATGATCGGCAACCAACTCATTGACCAATACGCCCGGAACATTTCGGATGAAAAACAACACGCTGTTAGTGATGGCGCGGCGGCGGGAACTTACAAACGCTATCAGGTTCTACACAAGGACTATGAAGATCCCGATGCGCTGCGCAAACTCGCGGCATCGATCAAGGATCACACGCTCCACCATCTCGGTGATTATCTAGCAAAAGCCGAACAAGCGATGCAGTCTCGCGGTGTGAAAGTGCATTTCGCATCCACGGATGAAGACGCACGCCAAACGATTCTATCGATTTTGCAAGGCCATGGTGTTAGCCGTTTGACCAAATCCAAATCGATGGCTGCGGAGGAAATCCACCTCAATCCATTTCTGATCAAAAATGGCGTCGAGTGCCTTGAATCGGATCTCGGCGAATTCATCATTCAGCTCGATGACGACATCCCATCCCACATCGTCAAGCCGATCATCCACAAGAACCGCCGGGAAATCGCCGCGACTTTCCTGCGCGAGGGCATCGCTGTGGATTACAATGATGATCCGGAAACGATCACTCGCCGTGCGCGAGTTTTTCTCCGTGAAAAATACATGCACGCAGAAGCCTGCATCACCGGTGCAAACTTTGTCTGCGCGGACAGCGGTCGAATGTTGTTAGTGACTAACGAAGGGAACTCGCGCTTCGGAATGGCACCCGTGCCGGTCCACATCGCCTTGGTTGGTATTGAGAAAGTCATTCCACGCGAACAAGATCTAGCGGTTTTTCTTAATTTGTTAGTTCGCTCTGCCACCGGTCAGCAACTCACCGTTTACACCGAGTTTATCAATGGTCCGCGTTCCGCAAATCAACCGGACGGACCAGAGCACATGCACGTCGTGTTCATGGATAACGGTCGCACCGATGTGTTAGCATCAAATTGCCGGGAAATTCTCCGCTGCATCCGTTGCGGTGCGTGTCAGAATGTTTGTCCAGTCTATCGCCAAGCATCTGGTCACGCCTATCGCTCGACCTACGGCGGCCCAGTTGGTGCGGTGCTTTCACCCTTACTTTTCGGTGATCGATTCCCGGAACTTGCCGATCTACCGAAAGCCTCAACTCTCTGCGGAGCCTGCAACGAAGTCTGCCCAGTTGATATTCCTATTCCCGATCTGTTACTTCGCTTGCGCGATAAAGCCCATCAGGCGCACATTCATTCGCCAGCGGCGATTCCGATGTCGCCGTTTGCCACACTCGCTACTTCGCCCTCGCTCTGGCGCACGGCGATGACGATGTCCAAGGCAATGAATCATCTGCCCATTCAAGTCGCGCCGATCAAGCCGCTGCAAGATTGGTTAGGTCAGCGCACTCTGCCCGAATCCCATGGCGGAGATTTCCGCAAGTGGTTCAAAGCACGCGGAAAGAGCCAAGGCTAACGCGGCTCATCGACTTGCAGGGCGATTGCCCAGAAATAAGCAAAGATCTATTTTTGTTGGTGATTTGAGAAAAAGCTAGACATTTGCCTCCATTTTGGCAGTTT
>ENA-OFCF01000273-OFCF01000273.1-metagenomes-genome-assembly--contig:-NODE-273-length-24288-cov-4.095159_pt1 | contig 24288 bp, 22 predicted proteins | sample MGYA00153387_OFCF01 | MGnify analysis MGYA00153387
CACCTTTCTCCTTGCAATTGGCCCTGTCGGATCTGACCTCTACTGGAGGCCCAGTTCCTCAGCCAGTTCATTGAGGTAAGTCCATCTTTCCATAGCTTCCTCCAGTTCCTTCTCCGTCTGCTCTTTTTCTATGACGAGCTCTCCAAGCTTTTCGAAGTCCGTGGCATAGGTCTGTATCGACTTTTCGATTTCACTGATCCTTAGTTCTATGGTTTCGATTCTTCTGTCAATTTCCGCGAATTCCCTCTGTTCCTTGAAAGAAAACTTCTTGCTCTTCTCTTTCCTTCTTTCCTCTTTGGGAACGGTCTTTTCCTTCTTCTCCACCAGGTCCTCTACCAGGGCTTCCTTCTTCTCTTCGTAATCCGTGTAGTTTCCTGAATAGTGCCTGATGTCTCCTTCCCCTTCAAAAGAGAAGATACGGTCAACGACCTTGTCCAGGAAGTACCGGTCATGGGAAACGGTGATAACCGCTCCCGGAAATCCCTCCAGGTAGTTCTCGAGGACCGTCAGCGTATCGATGTCCAGGTCATTGGTCGGCTCATCGAGAAGGAGAACATTGGGCTTCTCCATGAGGATCCGGAGAAGCATGAGCCTTCTCTTCTCACCTCCCGAGAGTCTGCTGATCGGTGTCCACTGTTCGTTGGACGGGAAGAGAAACGTCTCGAGCATCTGTGAGGCTGTTGCGATGCCATCGCTGGTCTCTATATTCTCGGCAGCTTCCCGGATAAACTCGATTACCCGCATCTCCTCATTCTTGATGGTATACTCCTGGGAAAGGAACCCGATTTTCACGGTCTCTCCGATATCGATGGTGCCTTCATCGGGATCCACCTGTCTTGCAATCATCCGAAGGAGTGTTGATTTTCCAATCCCGTTCTTCCCGACGATTCCAATCCGGTCATCCTTCTGGATGTTGTAGCTGAAGTTCCTGATGAGCACCTCATCGCCAAAACGTTTGCTGAGGTTCTCGATATCAATGATCTTCCTTCCGAGCCTTTGGGAAATCGCCTTGATTTCCATTTCCTCTCCAGTCCTTTGAGAATCCTGATCCCTCAGCTTCTCATACCGGTCGATCCTGGCCTTCTGCTTGGTGGACCTGGCCTTGGCCCCTTTACGGATCCAGGCGAGTTCGCTCTCGAGGAGCTTCTCGCGTTTCCTTTCAGAGACCTCGACGAGTTCTTCCCTCAGCGCCTTCATCTCGAGGAAGCTGGAATAGTTAGCCTGATAGTTATAGATGGATCCCTTGTCAATTTCCAGAATCCTGTTAGCTACCCGCTCAAGGAAGTATCGGTCATGGGTGACCATAAGGAGGGCTCCCCTGCGGTCCTTGAGGTATTTTTCAAGCCAGGCGACCGTCTCATTGTCGATGTGGTTTGTCGGTTCATCGAGGATAAGCAGATCGCATGGCGCGATGAGGGAGGCCGCCATGGCGACCCTCTTCTTCTGTCCACCGGACAGTTCGCTGATCTTCTTGTGGAAGTCCGTGATACCCAGCTGTGTCAGGATGCTTTTGGCTTCAGCTTCCATGCCCCAGGCATCCAGCGTGTCCATCTTTTGGGACAGCCTCACGAGGTTTTTCTGCTGCGCCTTGTCTTCCGGACATAGCGTGTTCAACCTCAGAGACTCCTCATATTCCCTGATGGTCTCGAAGGTCTCGGATGTGCCGTCGAAGATCTGCATGAGCACCGTGTTGTCCCCGTCAAATTCCGGTTCCTGGGAAAGATATTCGATCTTTATGCCATTCATATATAAGAGTCTGCCTGAGTCCGTAGGTTCAATACCTGCAAGCACCTTCAGGAGACTCGATTTCCCTGTTCCATTTATTCCAATGATTCCGATTTTGTCCGTCTCCGTGATGCTAAATGAGACATCGTTGAACAAGGCCTTCTCACTGAAGCTCTTTGAAATCATATCAGCCGTTAAAATATTCAAAAGTCATTCTCCTTTTTTTCAAATCTACTGTTCATTTTACACTATTATCTCATGATTTCATAGAAGAGTAACCCTACTAAAACTATTCCATTATTCGACTGCTCCTTCCTGAGGTCGCCATTTTCCAGGAAATACGGTTTTCAGAAAATTACTTCTCATATTGGCCGGGCATGCCTTCAGGTGTTATAGATTCCATTTGCATTGTCGGTCGCAGTGAACTATTTCCTCGCACTGGCCAAAGGCAGCCTGCTGAAGTACGAAAACTCCCGCCTGCAGTATTCTCAAATTGAGAACCACTGAAGACGGGAGTCTAGTATTTATTCCGAAATAAGATTCTTATCTCTCATGTGGTTGTTTAAGTCTTACCCTTAACCGGGAAGGTTCCGGGCAATTCCTACGGATATTACTTGCTTCTGTTCAACAGTACCCAAAGGATGTAGTTGTTCAGCGATCTGGATTCTTTCTCAGCTTCCTTCAAGAGTTCCTCTTTCAGGTCTACTGGCATTGTAAATAGGATCTTTGTCTTTTCTTCTTTATTTCTCATTTTTCAATTCTCCTTTTGTTTAATGATTCTGTTTGCAATTCTCTGACGCACTGATCCTAACTTGATCTGTATCTCTTGAATGACTGACGATCTTCCGATTCAGACAGTTTCACGAAAGTAAGCGTTCTTCCTGGTCAAAGGACATCTAAATTACTTTTGTCTTACCGCCAATTATAGGCTTTAGTCGAGAGTTAGTCTTCTTTTTTTCTCTGCATCCTTTTCATGGAACGAGAGGACACTATGTCAGATTGGGACGTTTTCTGTTGCACCATACCACAAAGTAAGGATGAACTCACTAAATTCCTCCGGTTTCACAGAAAAAAACTGAACGACATGACCTTCCCGAGCATTGACTTTGTAACAAACAGGCCCAATACTTCCTGTCCCTTCCAGCGAATTCGGCCTCATATTGTGCCTCATAAGACTTCAGCCATTTCATCCGGGCCAAAGTGATGTCTTCTTTCTCATGCTCTCGAGGAGCTTTTCTGGCGTTTAAAAAAGATTTGCTGCTCACATGAGTGAATCATCCAAAGTACCCCATGACCATCAGAAAGAGACGTTAAATTTGATTAATATCATCTTTCGGTTCTTGCCGTCTTTGGAACTATTCGATATCTATATGTCTCATAATATTCCTGTTAAAGCTTATCCCTAGGCTGAGAACCTTCGGATTTCCTTTTATCAGAGCCTTTTCTGCATTATCATCGAGCTGACAAACTTATCCCTGATTGTGCCGTGTGATATCCTTCGTGTTACCTAGATTTCCCTGAACAACAATGATAGGGTGTTATGAATATAATATTGTGTTCATAGGGTAAATGAATTTATTTAATCTTTTAATACACACTTAATGTTATATCATGATAGTTAGTGTTTGTCATTAGTCTTGAATAAACTTTTTCTATTTGAATAGTGAATTTATCCTATATTACCCTATCATATCGACAATAATTGTAATTTTATTTCCATATTGATATAAATAGACATTAATATAACGATTCCATCACCAACGAGAAGAATAGAATTTTGCCACATTCATATATTTTTGGAATTGGAGGACGAATGTCTTCACCTGACAAATCCTGATATCTCTTGAGCCTTATGAGATAATGCAATTCGATCTTTCATGTTACATACAGCTGATCTAATCCATAATTTTGTTTAGGATATCATTCAACTTTTTAATTATAAATCATAAATATGTCAATCTTGTGTTATTTTACAGCATATATTGTAAAATATAAAAATATTGTATATATGTAGGCGTTTTAGTTGGATATAAATATGTTTAATAAATCGTTTGTTGCACTAGAACATCAGTCTTCGTATAGAAAACACTTAAAAAGACATCCCACATTGGGATGTCTCAAATTATTTTATAGAAGACATATGGTTCCTTTCGAAAAATGGCTTTCTACTTCTTCGCTTTCCTATTTCAGCAGGGCATCCCATTTTGATGCCTTGAATCCGACCAAGACATCCTCTACCTTGATAAGACCGGTCGCTCTGCGAGCATAGGGTAGTCAGCAAGAAGCTGAAGGGTTTCCTCATGCTCCAGCACATTGACCTTCACCTTCATCTTCAGCTCCCGTTAGACACCCCCGCTGATATTGAGGAGGCTTTTTAAAGACAAGCCACTTTTCCTGTGAATCTCCCTTAATTCCTCCAAAGACAGGGGCTCTTCCGTTATCTCCCTGTCGCCGAAGACCAGGTGGTTCTCTGCGAGATATTTCCATGCGTTCTCACAGGTCCCGCACTTCCTGTAGCATATGAACTGCATTTCCTATCTCCTCCCATTCACCTCGATGATGCTTCCGGTCCCGGGAATGGTCCTGACTTCAATTTTCCCCGGAATCCTGTCCTTGAGCTCAGTGACATGAGAGATGATCCCGACAATCCTTCCGGATAGATTCAGTTCAAGGAGGCATTCCAAGGCGTTGTCCAAAGAATCCTGATCCAGCGAGCCGAAGCCCTCGTCGATGAAGATGGTCTCCAGGTTGACGCTACCCTTGTGGCTTTCGATGAAGTCCGACAATCCAAGGGCAAGGGACAGGGAGGCCTTGAAGCTTTCCCCGCCGGAAAGGCTCTGGACGTCCCTTTCCTTGCCTGTATACTCATCGAAGACATTGAGTCCCAGTCCAATCTTCTCACGCCTGTTTTCTGTCTCGTTCCTTCTGCGCAGCTGGTATCTTCCCACTGACATCTTCCTGAGCCGCTCATTGGCCCGGAGGAGGATGCCCTCGAAGTAATAGGACTGCACAAAGGTCTCGAAGCCCATGCCAAGATTGGAGGTGTCATAGAGGTCCTGGAGGATCCCCAGGGATTTCTTGTTCCCCATGTAGCTCTCGTGTATGCCCTTGAGCTTCCCATGGGCATTTTTGAGGCTATGGATCAGCACCTTCTTCTCCTCAACTTCGCTTCCCTTCTTCTGCAGCTTCTCATTGGCTTCTTCCAGTTTTTCCATAAATGGGGAGATGTCCGTGTAGATCAGGTGCTCGCCCTGTTCCTTGAGGAGCTCGAATGCTCCTTTGGCCGCGTTGTAACTCTTATAGAAATTCGTGATGTCCGCTTCGATCTCATCGATCTTATCTACCTTCTGCTTGTTGAACTCGTAGGTTTCCCTGGTAACTTCCGCTTTTTCCAATTCAAGGAGAAATTGGCTCTGAAGATCCTTCGCCTTCTCCAGGGCATCTATCAGTGATGCGTTCATGGCACTTTCTTTTCCGCTAAGCCTGTCGTCCTCGCTTTGAGAATCGTCATAGGCTTTTCTCGCTTTCTCATGGTTTTGAGTGACCAGAAGGATTGTCCTCTCTAACTCCTTGACCTTTTGTAGAAGGCTGAGCGATTCTTTGGGCACCCCTTGGGACATGAGCGTCCTGAGTTCTCCTTTGAGGTCGTTGATCTGTGCTTTCTTCTCTTCAGAGGCCTTGATGATTTCGTCAAGGGTTTCCAGTTCGTTCCTTAACCCCTTGATTTTGTCTTCCAGTCCCTGTACGACTGCCGTCAGCTTGTTCACAGCGGACATGCTTTCCTTGAGCTTGTTTTCAGTCCGCCTGAAGTTTTCCTTCTCATCGCTGCCAAGAATCCTCAGCTCATCGACCTTGTAGGTGGTCACCTTGTTCTCATCGGAAAGTTCGAGGATTTCCTCATGAAGAGAGGTATGGTTCGCCAGATTGTTCCTGATTTCCGACTTCTTTTCGGTCAGTTCCTTGTCCAGGAGCTTGACCGTATTCTCCAGCTCCTTGAGCTTCTTCTCATCAAAGTTATGGGTCTCCTTGGAGACGAAGGGATGTTCGAGGGAGCCGCAGACAGGACACGGTTCGTTCACCGACAATTCTTGTCTCAGCACATAGGCGTAAGTGAGGTTTCGCCTCCATTGTTCCGACTCATAGGCATTTTCGGTCACCTGAAGGTTCCTGGCAAAGTTCTCTTCCTCCCTCTTGAGAAGGACGAGCCTCTCTTCCATTTCCACCCTCTTCTGGTTTTTCTGATACAGGCTGCTTAAGACCCTGAGTCTGGCCGTCTCGTCCTGAAGCGTCAGCTTGATCTCCACTTCCCTGACTTTCACCACGCCCAATTCCCTGGCCGCTTCGCGTTCCTCGGATACTAGAGCCTTCATCATTTCATCCCGTTTCTTCAGGAAGTTGAGCTTCTTTTCCAGTTCCGCCTCTTCGTGGACGAGCTTTTCAAGTCCCTTGGCCCCTTCGTTGAGCCTCAGGGACTTCGTCAGGAGGTCCTCCAACTTGTTCTTCTCGGTCTTCTTCTCGTCCAATGAAGCGAATTCTTGGACCGCGAAGTCAAGATTCTTTCTGCTCTTCTCGATGATGAAGGACAGTCTTCTTCTTCCGTCGACGATTTCTGCGATGTTCTCCTTCAGCTTTCTGATCTCCAGGTCCATGGCATGGAGCTGCTTTTCCGTCGGCGTGATGCTGCTGATCTTCCGAAGGAGCTTCAGCTCCTCACCCTTGTCCTCATACGCCCTCTTCTGACTTTTCTTCCGGGCGAATTCGTCCCTGACCTTTTGGAAGTCTTCCAGTTCCTTGTTGCTCGTCTGTGCATCACGGATGCTCTTTTCCACGGCTTTGCAGTCCTCTGCGAGGAACTTGATTTCTCCATTTAATACCGAAAGGTCCCCCTCTTCTTTGGAGAGGATTTCCAAAAGCGCATCCGGTCCCATCTCGATATCCCTGTCCGTGATCCCTGATTCCCTGACAATATCGTTGAACTTCAAGATGAGGCTTTTGTCCAGAGCTTTGCTCTCATCATACCTTCCCTTGAGGATCCACTGGAGTTTCTCATATTTCTCCGTAGCGAAGAGCTTCTTCAAGATATCCGACTTGTCCTTGGTCCCCGCCGTGAGGAATTCCCTAAACTCCCCCTGGGGGATCATCACGATCTTCTTGAACTGGTCGAGGTCCAATCCGATGATCGTCTCGATCTCCTCGTTGACTTCCTTGATTTTTACAAGCATCTTCTCTTTGTCGGCTTCACTGTTTAAATACGCCTTGTTGATTCCCCTGGCCGTCTCCACACGCCTGACATGGTAGAGCTCCCCTCGCACTTCGAAGTCCAGGGCGACCTCCATCTCTTCCTTTTCATCCGCCAATTGGCTGCGGAAGCACTTTGCCTTTGTCCTGTCCTCTCCGCTTCCTTCCCCGTAAAGGGCATAGGAGATGGCGTCGAAGATAGAGGTCTTTCCCGAACCCGTGGGTCCCGTGATCAGAAAAATCTTGTCTTCGTACAGGGGTCTGAAGTCGATCTCAATCATATCCTTAAAGCCTAGAAAATTCTTCATGGTGAGTCTTATGGGTTTCATGCGTTACTTCCCCCTTCCATTTCCTTGACGACCTCATCTATGACCTGCAGGCTCTCTTCATCGATTTCCCTGTCGTTCTTCAGGGCATAGAAATCCACAAAAAGCTTGGTGATGTCCTTGTCCTGGATGATGCTGTAGTCCACATAGTCGTTCTTCAGCTCTTCCTTGTCCCGGAGCCGCTGCAGTTCGAGGATGTTTGGGAACTTGACCCGGAGTCTCATCATGGGTTCGAGGATCTCCTCCTTGTCCTTCAGGATGATCCTCATATAATCTTCAGGATTCCCCGCATAGCTGCCATTCATGATGTCGTTGAAAAAACCTTCCAGGGTGACCACATCCTTCGCAGGGATGAGCGGGATTTCCTTCAGCGTCACTTTCCCTTCCCCATCCAGGTCGATGATACTCAGACTCTTCTTGTGGTTCTCTTCCGAGAAGGAGTACTTTATCGGAGAGCCTGCGTAGCGGATCCGTCCATCCACGACCCATTGGGGGTTGTGAAGATGCCCCAGTGCCACATAGTTGAAGTCGCTGAACACATCCGTCTTGATGAAGTCATGCCCCCCCACGGAAATGATCCTTTCCGAAGCGCTTTCCAAGACATCCTCCCTTCCGCTTCCAGCGACAAAGCCATGGTAGACGAGAATCTTGCGGTTCTGGTTCTTTCGGACGCTTTCCCGGAAGATTCGGTCATACACCATGCTGTCATCCCGGAAACTTTCGAGGTCGTAGATGGTCTTGAGGTTTGCTGTATCCCTGTAGGGGAAGAGGTAGATTTCCACTAGGCCGAACTCGTCCTGGAGGGTGATGCACCGGAGGGGTCTCTTGACGGCTCCTTCGATGATGAGCCCCTTGTCCTCAAGGAGCGTGTTGAGAAAACCCACACGTTCATGGGAATCGTGGTTCCCTGTGATCAGGATGTTCTTCTTTTCCAGGGTGACCAGTTCCGTCAGGAACTCGTCATAGACCCTGACCGCGTCTTCTCTTGGAACCGACCGGTCATAGATGTCCCCGGCGATGATGACGACATCGGGATTCTCTTCCCTGATGACGTCGATAATCTTTTTCAGCATGTCCCGCTGGTCCTGTAGAAGAGACATCCCGTTAAAATATCTTCCGATATGCAAATCTGCCATGTGAAGTATTCTCATGATAACAACTCCTTTTCCATATATAAAGTTTAGCTGAAATATTTTTAAAATTCAATGTATGCGCGGTTTAAATATAGTAGAATGACCTTATAAAGGGGGGGATTGGCATGTCAGAGAGAATTAGGATGAACCGCAGGATCGAAGATGAGGTCCGCAATTTTCCTTTTGAACTGATTCCTGCAAAGGAAGCCCTATTGAACAGTATGGCTGAAGCCATGCTTGATGCCTACCAGGGCAGCATTGATTATGAGGGGGAAAATCTCCAGCAGACCGTCGATGAACTCAAGCGGGTCTTCAGAGGGTCCTATGGTCCCCTGATGGAGGAGGCTTCCTATCTCGTCATGGAAGGAGACCAGGTCTTGTCCGGGCTCCTGACCTGCCTTTATCGGGGCGAACCCTCCATCACCTACACCTTCACCCGGAAATCCGCCCAAAGGCTCGGTTATGCGACGCTGCTCATCAACAAAGCGTTCGATGGGCTCTACAGGTCAGGCTATCACTTGCTGTTCCTCTATGTCACCCTGACCAACAAGGGAGCCGTAAGGCTTTACGAATCCCTTGGTTTCCAGGAGGTTCCTTTGACGACCGTGACACAAATCAATATCGATTAAGACATGTTTAAGTTACATCGTACCATTCTTTCCCTTCGGAGGGAAACCCCTATCCGGAAAACGAGATGAGGGATGCATCTACTGGAGATCCGGTTATCTCGCCACGCAAAAAGGAAGGTTCCAAATTGCCATCCTCAGTTTCCCTTTTCAAGAAACGATACGATACGATACGATATTCTCCTTTTAGGCGAAAATTTACCTTTGAATTCCCTCTTTTTCTGCTATAATGAAAACATAAGATTTTGAAAACAGAATAATGCCGAATATCATATAGGTTGCCATAATAGCACTTTGGCACGAAGAGGGAAACAGGATAAGCCTGTGCGGTCCCGCCGCCGTAAGACTCTTAAGGATTTACTACTCCACTGGATACCAATCTGGGAAGGAAAATCCTTTTACATAGTCAAGCCGGAAGACCTGCCTATATCTTTTTAGGAATGACCTCACGGGTTAATGGGGTGCCGTAAGTAGATATGGAAAACCAGGATTTTCCAATATGTTCGTCTATTTTAGCACCCCAAGGGGTGCTTTTTATTTTTCCCCTGCACCCATGGCGCCAACATTCTTTTGTTTCCCTTAAGTCTTTAAAAACACAAAGCGCCTGTACGAGTGTACAGCAGGGAGGAAAAACATGAACAAGAAAAAACTCATCTCTATCCTGATCATCCTCATCATTGCCATTGGAGGTCTGAGTCTCTACAGAGCTCTCTCTCCTAAAGGGGTCGAGGGCAACAAGGAAGTCACAATCAATGTCATCGTCGAAGGTGAAAACATCAACTACACGGAGAATTTCAAAACCGACGAACTCTTCCTCGAAGCTGTCCTGTCAGCCAACAGCAAGGAACTTGGCCTGACGATGACCGATACCCAGTACGGTCCTATGGTGACAGGGCTCAAAGACTATATGGCCGATGAGACCAAGGAATTCTTCAGCATCAGCATCAATGGGGTGGATGCCATGGTTGGCGTCAAGGAAATTCCAGTAAATGACAAGGATGTATATACCTTTGAAGTTAAGGGATTCTAACTTTACCGTTTGGGACATCGTTCTGATTCCCTTACTGAGTGCCACGCTGACCTCAGGCAAGATGGCGTTGGCCTTCATTCCCAACGTTGAAATCGTCACGCTCCTTTTCATGGTGTATACCTGTGTGTTTGGAGCAAGGAGGACCATTGTCATCTCCATCATCTTCTCCACTACGGAAATCTTCTTCTACGGTGTACAGACCTGGCTTATCGTGTACTATTTCATTTGGCCACTTCTGATTCTCCTGTCGATGCTTCTCTATAAGAAGACAAATTCCGAGTGGTTCTTCGCCGCACTAGGTCTCTTCTATGGACTTGGATTCGGATTCGTCTTCGCAGTTTTCGAATCTTTTTTCTATGGGATTGCTTACGGCATCGTCTATTTTACGAAGGGCATCCCCTTCGATGTGATCCACGGTGTATCAAATTTCGTGGTGGTTCTCACTCTCTACAGACCCCTCCTGAGGCTTCTTTTACAGCTTAGGGATAAGTATGCAAAGAAGACCAGGATCTTCTAGCGGACTTCACAGCTCCAGCTGGTGGTATCCCTTTCAACTGTGAAGCAACATGACCGCTCAACATCAATTTAATTCTGGACAGTGAAATGAGGTGGCCTTCAGGTCACCTCATTTGCTTTTGTCTTTTCCCTCCTGTCTTATTCCATAAAAAGGGAGAGTAAAGGGAGATTTTGTTCCTTATGGGACCATCTGTGGGACGGTCTTGAAGACGTATCCTCTGGACTTCAGGTTGGCAATTATCCCAGGAAGAGCATCAACGGTCTTCTGGAATGCGATGTGCATGAGGACGATGTCCTTGTCGGTGACTCTGGTGACGACCCTGTCCATGATGAATTCCTTCGTCACCGGAACCCCATTATAGGTCTCCGCCCAGTCTATGGTATCGATGGACCACATGACGGTATACTTGTAGCCTGTTTCTCCGGCGATTTTCAGCACCCTGGAGTCATACTCTCCAAAGGGTGGCCTGAACAGCGTCGGGGTGATTCCCAGGACACTCTGAAAAATCTTCGTTGACTCGATGAACTCCGTTCGGATTTGTGCTTCGGTCATGTCGTTCATATGGGGATGCGTGAGTGAATGGTTCTGGATGCTGTGTCCACGTGCCTGGATCTCTCTGGCCAATGACGCGTGATCCCTGACCCAGTAGGCTCGCAGGAAGAACGTAGCCTTAATGCCCTGTTTGTCCAGCATGTCAAGGAGTGGCAGGGTTGTCGAGTATTCCCATCCAGCATCGAAGGTCAGTGCGATCTGCTTTGTCGGTGCGGAGACCAATCCTTTCGTGATGGCAATGGACACTGCAGTCCCTTCTTTGACGAGATATGAGGTGTGGGTATATCCTGTTGTTCCATTATAGATGACCTTCGCCCAGTATCCGGAAACGCTGAGTACATTGACCTTGGCGCCTTTAGGCATGACAGCCAGGATGCTGTAGCTTGTGCCCGGGCCTGACCTGAGGTTCAGCTCTTCTGTGGTGATTCTGATGTCAGTGCTTGTCTTGTACTGGAGATAAGTTGTGCTGCAGTAACCTGTGCTGCCGCTATAGGTGACCTTGGCCCAGCTTCCGCTGATGCTGTAGACTTCGACTTGTGCACCTTTAGGTATGACACGGATGATGCTATAACTTGTGCCTGGTCCCGTCCTCAAGTTCAGATTCGCCGTGGTGACCATAATGGTTTCAGCTGCCATGGCAACCTTCGTATCCATTTTCTCATCATAGAATTTCCCGACAAAGAGATTGGCATAGAGGGATGTGGAGAAAACAACGACTGCAACCACCACCGATAGAAATCGGCTCATTCTTTTCATGAATTTCCCCTCCCTTAGGTTGAAACCGATGTATATTAACTTCAGTATCTACCGTCAGTATACCGAAATGCCGTGTACAACTGATTTCAATCAGAATACAAAACCAATAAGTTTCTATGATGAAATCGTTAAATTTATGAACAAGCAAGTGTCATTTCCTGACTCCTATATTCCGGGTCCTTCCTCTGCACACGAAATTTTTCCCACATAGGAAATTCCGCCTGAAAGACGCCACTAAGTAGCGTTTCAGGCGGAATTCTGCTGTTAGACCAGGGGAAAGAGAGACTTTCTCCGGGAGTTCAGATGAGCCTCCGCTTTATAAATGGTGACAGGATAAATCTCTTCATGGTTTTGGTATTGGTGAGCCAGACGATATGAGCATTGTTTTTTTTGTTCTGGAGGATTCTTGGGACGAAAAATTGTGCCACCGTTTGTGGCGTGTCCGCCAAGATGTTGAAGATACCTCTGAAGGCTTTCATTGTGAGGACGGGTGATGCTTCCCCTGTTGGGGTTTTCGTGATGAACTCGGTGAGCATCATCCCCGGAGACAGCCTTGAGACAAAGACCTTCGTCCCATCAAGCTCCTTGGCCATCCCCCGAGTGAAATAGGTCAGGGCATGCTTGGTGGTCCCGTAGAGCACGGTCCTTAGCTGGATCATGTTGTTGGATCCAAGGCCCTCCATATTGAAGATCTGGCCGCCGCCCTGGAGGAGCATGTTCTTCGCAGCGATCTTCGAGCCGAAGATCATCCCCTTCAGGTTCGTATCGATGACATTGTCCACGTAGCAATTCGCCGTATCATGGATGAAATCGTGCACGCTGTTTTGACCGGCGTTGTTGATCCAGACATCGACCTTTCCCCATTTTCTCGCAGCTTCCGTCCAGAGGTTCTCGATGTCCTCGCATTTGCGAACATCGCATGGGACATAGTCATACTTCCCCGAATATCTTGCAATCTGTTTAGCAATCTCTTCCTTGAGCAGTTCGCCTCTTCCGGAAATGGTCACATTGCATCCTGCCCTGAGAAATTCCTTTGCCAGGCTTAGGCCTAGGCCTCTAGTGCTCCCTGTAATGACGATATTTTTCATAAAATCCTCTCCTTGGAATCTATTTTAGTTCCCCGGTTCTCCGCAAGGGAGAAATTACTTCCTGTTTAGGCGTTTCCACACAAGTGACCGGTTAAGGGGAATGTTTCGAATCATATTCCAATTATGTTACAAAAGATGGCACTATTCAATAACCTCTGCAAAAGAGCAAAGCTTGAAACGAATATATTTTTATTCCCCCATCATGTTCACGGCATAGGGTTTTTTGTAGTAAAATCAGTTGTGGATCACATTTTAAAGAATAATTTGTGTATTTTCGTAATGCTTCAATCTTAGAACCTGAAGACAGGTAAGTATCAAATCCTATCCCTAAGGAATCCTTCTGCTGAGTTGGATTTACATAGTCAACATAGAGGGTTCCTGATTTTCGGCATCATACAGAATAAGCAAAATTAAGGAGTTAACATGCAAAAAAAAGACATCCTAGAGATAAAGAAACGATTCAAAAAGGATTACTGCACTTTCAGCAAATTGTGTGGCTGCTATGTCAATGGGGAGAAATATATCCTCACCAAATTCAGGGAGAGTTTTCTGAACCTGGAAGAGGCAGAATACCATAAGTACCTGGAAATCGCCAAGAGCGTCCTTTCCGGAACCGTCGGGAATAATCTTTTGGAACTGAGCTTTCCAGTCAATGGCGACCTGGTCAATGAGAGACAGGTTTCCCTGATGCAGCTCAAGAGCAGTCAGCTGAAGGATGATGCACTTCTCGATGAATTCTACCAAATGATCATCGACAGCTATGAGTACACCGGCAACTACATTATCCTTCTCTTCCATGACACCTATGATGTCCTGACAAAGACCACCGACAACCTCAAGCTCGATGAGTCTGAAGAGGTATATGAATATGTGCTGTGCGCCATCTGCCCGATGTCGCTTACAGAACCTGGCCTGAGCTACTCGGAAGAGGAGAACAAGATACGCGCACGACGGAGGGACTGGGGGGTGGATGCCCCGACAAATGGATTCATGTTCCCTGCCTTTAGTGACCGCAGCTCCGACGTCAATGCCGTGATGTACTACACCAAAAATGCCAAGGATACCCATCCTGAATTGATGGAGAATGTCCTGGGCTGTACCTCCATAGAGACAGCAGCGATACAGAAGGAATCGTTCCAATCCATGGTCAAAGAATCCTTCGGTTCCGATGAAGAGAAGGCTGACGCGTTTTTCATGGACATCCAGGAGAATCTGAAGGAGATGGTCGCCGATCACAAAGCCAGCTATGGTGACACGGATGCATCACCGATGAGCCTTTCCTCCAAGGATATCCAGGAACTTCTCACAGACAGCGGAGTTGCCCCGGAAATCACAGCAGAGATTGAAGCGTCCTACAAGGAGTATTTCGGAGATGATCTTCCACTGGCGCAGAACCTCATGGACACAAAAGTCCTCAAAGCGAACGAGCAGCGGAAAAAAGAAGTTCGGCTCCAGAAGCAGGTAAATTTCCTTAAAGAAAGACTTGACCAGGTGAAACAGGAGGATGAGGAGGAGTTGGTTCTGGAAGAAGAGCCAGAAAACGGCTCGAAAGATTCAAAGACCACCTTCCCTTACGATGTCATCCTTCAGGTGAAGCCCGAAAAAGTCTCACAGATCACTTCCCAGGTCATCGATGGCCAGAAATGTATCGTGATTCCAATTTACGAGAATGAATCGACCACGGTCAATGGCCTGGAAGATCTGATCTAGAATAAATGACGAGAAAAGACAGAACCAGACGGGATAAGTCGTCAGGTTCTGTCTTTTTAAATCCTCAGGAACAACCTGAGTGTCATCCTCGAGAGCAATTTATAGAGGCTCACACGACCCATCTCTCCCATGAGGAATACCTGACTAAATTGCAGGAATATCCCTGGAAACCCTGCAGAGCTTCATAAGTCTTGGCCCTATCTCTGGCAATTTTTCCTCTGTCTCATCCTCTGATAATGACCTGTACTGCAAGATTCAGAGCCTCGCCGAATCTGAAGATGAGAAAGTGAATGTGATCTTTCCTCATGACCCCATGTGGCACATTCTGGCGGATTCTTCGGAGAGCGCCCTTATTTTTCCACAAAACATCAAGGGCCTGTCACCTAAAGGAATTTCTTCCCTTTGGTGACAGGCCTTAATTTATGATTTTCAACATCATTACGATACTTGATCGTTCTTTGCGGTCGATGTTCAAGTGATGCTTTTATTAATAGGAGTCTTTCTTTCTCTCCCGATATTCGATCTTGATTCCGGTTCCCTTGAAGTCAAAGGCTTCTCTGAGCTGATTCTCGATATATCTGGCATAAGAGAAATGAACGGCTTTTGAATCATTGATGAAGAACACAAATGTTGGAGGTTTGACTCCGGTCTGTGCTCCGTAGTATACCTTGAGCCTCTTGGTTCCCATGACTGGCGGCTCTTTTCTAAGAAGTGCCTTGCCGATGATGTCATTCAGTGCTCCGGTACCGATCTTTTTGTTGTAGTTGTCATAGCATTCCTTGATTATAGGAAGCACCTTATTGGCTCTTTGCCCTGTCAGTGCTGACATGAACAGGAATGGCGCATATCCGAGGAACTTCAGGCTCTGCTTGTAGTCCTTCATGAAGAAGTCCATGGTTCTGCCATCTTTTTCCACCAGGTCCCATTTGTTGACGATTACCATGATGGCTTTCCTCATGTCATGGGCATAACCGATGATCTTCTCGTCCTGTTCTGCTATGCCTTCTTGCGCATCGATCATCAGGACGACGACGTCGGCCCTTTCGATGGCGGTCAGGGTTCTGACGACGGAGTATCGCTCGATTTCTTCCTTGATCTTTGACTTACGTCGCAATCCAGCTGTATCCACAAGGATGAACTTGCCTTCCTTGGTTTCGATGTAGCTGTCGATGGCGTCTCTAGTTGTGCCGGGGATATCGGTCACAATGGACCTTTCTTCCCCGAGGATACGATTGATCAGAGAGGACTTCCCTACGTTCGGTCTTCCGACGAAGGCGACTCTGATGTACTCTTGATCATCCTCTTTCTCATAATCCTTAAAATAGCCGACCACTTCATCTAGCAGGTCGCCAATTCCCAATCCCTGACCAGAAGATATGGATATTGGGTTGCCAAGGCCTAAATTATAGAACTCGAAAACCCCGGGTTCATCCTTCTGATTGTCCACCTTGTTTACGGCGACGACAATCGGCTTCTGGCTTACTCTGAGCATGTTCGCAACTTCATGGTCAGCGTCTGTCAGTCCCTGCTTGCCATCCACAAGAAAAATGATGACGTCTGCTGTGTCTATGGCAATCTGTGCCTGTCTCTTCATCTGAGCCAGGATGATGTCATCGGACTTTGGCTCTATTCCACCTGTATCAATCAATTTGAAATTATACTGCAGCCATTCAGCATCAGCATATATCCTGTCTCTTGTAACACCGGGTGTGTCATCCACTATGGCAATTCTATGACCTGCTAACTTATTAAACAACGTCGATTTACCCACATTAGGTCTTCCGACAATTGCAACTATTGGTTTTGCCATTTATCTCACCTCTATTCCTTCATATGTTCGATTCATTACATCTAATCATAATACCTTATCCATTGAAGGCTGTCAATTTTCAAAAGATTACATCAATTGTGTGCAGTTGAATTCTGCTATTCCTCTTTCCCCCAGCATCTTTCGCATTTCCCGTAGTTGACAGAGCCGGGTCCGCCATAGACGGCAAAATTGTCTTCCGTCATGATTTTCCCGCAAAGGTTGCATCTGATCCATCGGATACCCTTCGTGTCGATAATCCTTTCAGCACGGTCAAAATCAATCGTTCCCATGGATTCATCGGAAAAGACCCTTCCACCTTCTTTTTGAACGTTCTTCTGATTAAGATTCGGGACTGACTTTCCCGTCCAAATCTGTACTTTAGCCAGAGGATCTGAGGATTCCGGCTTGACCTTCCTCCTCACGATGAAGCCTTCGAGCTCTTCCATCTTCTTCCCCAGCTCCTTCAATGCGGAACTGTCTTTGGACAGCTTCCTTCCCTGCCATATTTCTCTGGTTTCAGCAACTCTTATGATATGACAGTCGCCTTCGCTGCCGTCAGGGGTTTTCCTGACCCTCTCCTCAAGCAGCAGAATGGATTTCATAAGTAATTCATCACCAATTTCCTTCACCCTTTGGCTCCTTACCCATCTCAGGTCAAATCGTCCTTTGGAGAGCATATCCATAATTTCTTCCTTACGGCAAGCAAGGAAGACCTGCAGGTAGGGTTCCAGATTGAGCGCTATGGTGGAAAGGTCCATATAAGGAAGCGTTTCCTTTCCAAGTCTCCTTTCCTGATACAAGCTGACGCGAAATGCGAGGACGCTCTTCTTCATATGGAGGAGTAGGGTCAGAAGATTCCCCTCTTGTTCCTTCACGGGTTTCGCCTGGTCAAACTCATATTCCATCTTGTCTTGAAGCCTTACCTGACAAGAAGGATCGGCCAGTCTTGGAAGGTATTCTATCAGTGTCTCCAGTACTTCCTTATCTCTGGGCAGATAGCCATCCTTGTCGAATCCCACGATTAGCGGAGGCAGCGTGATGGCATAACCCGAATTCACCATTTCTTCGACGAGAAGCATAAATCCTTTTACGATCGCATATCGGTCCCCGTAATCAGGCGTATGGTGTTCAAAATAGCTGTGATTGTCTTTGTCCGTCTTCAGTGTCATGGGCTCGTGGCAAGCGGGACAGGTTAGTATTCCGTTCTGTCTGCCTTTGTTCCCCTTGAGATCAGACACGGTGATGAGTTGTCCATCCATTATAGCAAAAGGATTCCTATATTCCATCTTATATGCTCCTCTACGGTAGTTAAGGTTGACAAACTATATTTTTATGCTACCTTATTTCTTAATATTTTATAACGGCAAAAAACTGAGGGACCCATAATAAAAAGCCCTGTGCTGAGCTCAACGCACAGGGCTGCAGGTATGGCTGCGTGACATGATGGCACTCATGATCTAGCGGACCAGCTTCTGACTTAACGCATTTGTGACCTTCTCAATCTTGCTTTCCCGTCCGCCAACCTTCCAGCTGATGATTCCCGTACCGATGACCTCTCCCCCGAGACTTTGGACTTCCTCCACCATCTGCCTGATTGCACGGGTTCCGCCCATCCACGCAAATGGAAAGTAATGGGTCACGAGGCAGACGACCTTTTTCCCGTTGAACGGTTCAGACATCGCCATGTAAGCCTTGAAAACCGAGGACATGGAGAACCCCCTGACCGGACAAGCAAGGATCAGCGTATCAAAATCACTAGGATTGAATTTTCTCAGGAGCTTGATCTTGTTCAGATTCATTTCCCTGGTGTTTTCGCCACCCACCGGTTCCAATTTTTCAATTTCGACTTGGGTTTCGCCCGTTTTGATCTTTTCAATGAGTCTGTTCACGACATAGATCGTATTCCCCGTAAGGGAATGGACTACGGCTAAAACTTTCATGACTTCCTCCTTTTAATTTTCCCGGATAAAAATGAGTTCCACGATACCAATACAGCCTCTTTTGTCTCTAGTTCTCCGCCTTGGTCAAGGCATCCTCAATCGCCTTTAAGATGACCTTGCTGCTATACGTAGCACCTGAGATGGAATCCACATCCAGGCTCTGCTCTTCGATGACCTTCTGTGTAATTACTTCGGCCGGTTTCCCTTGCCCGTTGCTGTGTTCCACAAGTCCTATCTCCGTGATCTTGTGGTCCTTGATCGTGACATCGACGATGACCGATACGGGAAACGCACTGTAGCTTCCCTTGTAAACACCGTCATCCATTTCCATCAGGTTGATATTTTTAACTGGAGATAGGATAAGTTTGTCCAGTTCCTTTTGCAGATAGAACAAAATGCCTGCCCCAGCGATAAAGAGTATAAGAATCAAGACAAGTATTATTTTCAGGAAACGTCTCATAGCAGGTTCTTCCTCTTTCCTATCAGATTTTATCCAGGGTTGCATAACAATTTTTTTCTCACTTGTCCGGTTCCTTACAGAATTCAGGTCGCATGATGCCACTAAACAAAAGGGCGACAAAAAATATTCTAAAGAGCGGATTGAAGACCTCCTTCTTTAGAATATTCCTATGACCCTTTACGAATTATTCAGCGAGTTCGAATTCACTCTGTGGCGCACCGCAAACAGGACATACCCATTCTTCCGGAAGGTCATCAAAAGATATTCCCGGTGCAATTCCGTTATCCGGATCTCCCACTGCTGGATCGTAGATATAGCCACAAACGACGCATACATACTTGTCCATTTCTTCATCTCCTTTCTTATTTTTTATGAGCGATTTTATTTTCATTATATGATATTTTTCACAAAAAATCAACATAATGTCAGAATGTTCACGCGCAAAAACAGCATGTTTTCAGCGCATTCATACACTCCATTTATTGTTTTCTTCGATTATTCCGCACAAAAAAAATCCAGCGAATGTGCCTAACAACAGATTCTCTGGATCCTTTCCCTTTTACTCTAGGATATTGATTTTTTTCAGACTCAGTTCCCTGAACTGTCCTGTGGCGATATAGACGGTCCACTCGCAGATGTTGGTGGAGTGTTCTCCCACTCTTTCGAGGTATTTGATGACAAACCGGAGCTGGCCTGCAAATCGAAGAAGTTTGGGGTTCTCGTCGGCCTCCTCATACAGCTTCTTAACGGCATAACTTGTCATCCGGTCCATTTCCTCATCCATTATTGTAAGTTCCAAAGCTGTTTCCTGGTCCTTGGCCACAAAGGAGTCTATGGACTTGCCGATAAATTCAACCACATGGTCGGTAAGTTCGAGAAGTTCCCTGTTAATAAGATCCTCAGTAATGTCTTTGCTGATCATGGAGATGCTCGCGATGTCCTTGGCGTGGTCTCCCATCCTCTCCAGATCTGTTACAATCTTGATGATGGTGAAGATGTTCCTCAGGTCAGAAGCGACCGGAGCCTGCGTTGCGATGAGCTTGATGGCCTCGTCCTCAATGGTTCGCATAAGATCGTTGATGTGGATATCTTCCCTGATGACAAGTTCTGCAAGGTCGATGTCCTTTGTCACCAGAGACCTGACAGCCCTTTTCAGCTGTGTCTCCACAAGGAACCCCATTCTGAGGAGATTGTTGTTCATATGTTTTACAGTCATTTCGATGCTGTTCATTGTCATTTTCATCTACTCCTTTTAGCCGAATCTGCCGGTGATGTAGTCTTCTGTACGTTTGTCCCTCGGGGTAGTGAATAAAGTTTTGGTATCTCCGCACTCAATCATTTCACCCATGAGAAAGAATGCTGTCCGATCGGAAATCCTCGCAGCTTGCTGCATGGAGTGCGTCACAATGATAATCGTGTATTTCTCTTTCAGTTTCTCGATAAGGTCTTCAATTTTGGCTGTAGCGATGGGATCAAGGGCTGATGTCGGTTCATCCATGAGAATGACATCTGGATTCATGGCGATTGCTCGTGCGATACATAACCTTTGCTGCTGTCCACCACTGAGCTCCCAAGCGGACTTATTCAGTCTGGTTTTGACTTCATCCCATAAGGCAGCACTCTTCAAGCTCTCTTCTACGATCTGATCAAGGACTCTCTTGTCCTTGATTCCGTTTTTTCTGGGACCATATGTGATATTTTCATATATGGATTTGGGAAACGGATTTGGTTTTTGAAAAACCATGCCTACACGTTTACGCAATTCTTCCACTTGTACATCTTTATGGTATATTTCTTCTCCATCAAGTTCTATCTTACCCTCTACCCTGGTTCCCTGGATCAGATCATTCATTCGATTAAGTACGCGGATAAAAGTCGACTTTCCACAACCGGAAGGGCCGATAAGTGCAGTCACCTTGTTTTCTTCCATTTCAAATGAGATTTTCTTCAGTGCCTGAAAGTCACCGTAATAAAAATCCAAATTTTTCACATCTATCTTTATCTTGTTTTCCATATTATTACCTCTTAATCCTATCCTGATATTTATTTCTCAGTAAAATTGCTACTAGGTTGATGGTGAATAATACCATAAGGAGTACCAATATTGCTGAAGCTGCAACTTTTTGAAATTCCTGTTGAGGCAGGCCTGACCAGATATATATCTGCATTGGCAGTGTGGTAAAGCCATCCATTACATTCTTTGGGGTAAACCATATTCCTGCAGCTCCTCCAACAACGATGAGGGGCGATGCTTCTCCAATGCCTCTGGAGACTGCCAGAATTGCTCCTGTCAGTATTCCTGGCATTGAATAAGGCAAGATCACCCCGCTGATGGTCTGCCATTTTGTGGCTCCCAATGCGTAGGAGGCTTCCTTCAAATCCTGAGGTACAGTTTTCAAAGCTTCTTGTGAAGCGACGATGATAATTGGTAGAATCAATGTGCCGATGGTCAATCCTCCAGCCAGAACACTTCTCCCAAACCCCATATATCGTACAAATACCGTCAGGCCTAATATTCCATAAACAATAGCTGGGATTCCGGCCAGATTATTTATATTCAACTGAATGAAATTCGCGAGTTTCCCTTTTCCTGAATATTCCTGAAGATAAATTGCTCCGCCCACACCTACGGGAAATGCAAACAACACAGCAATGCCTATGGTATAAAGACTTCCGTATATGGCTGCTTGAATTCCTGCTTTACTTGCAAATCTTGAAGTAAACTTTTTAAAGAAATCCAGGTTAAGATACTCAAGTCCGTTCCCGACAATTTCAGTAAAAAGAATCGCGAGCATACTTAAGGAAAACAATATCGAGAGCAGAAGAATGAAATGGATGACATTATTTTTTAGCTTTCTCTTGCCAATATTTCCACTGGTATCCTTAAGTGAAGTTCCTCTCACTGGGAGATGTTTGATGATGCCATTCGTGTCTTCCATATCAATACGCCTCCCTATACTTTTTCGATATATAACTAGATAGCATATTCATACCAAAAGTCAACAAAAACAGAAGTAGAGCGACAGCATAGAGCGTCTGTTCTTGGATGGAGCCCTTGGGTGAATCACCGGTAGCCACTTGTACGATAAATCCGGTAATGGTCTGTATGGAAACCAGAGGATTTAAAGTCAATTTCGGGGATGAACCAGCGGCCAAGGCAACAATCATCGTTTCTCCTATGGCTCTGGAAATCGCCAGAACAAATGAAGCCATGATTCCAGAAATTGCGGACGGGATTACAACGGAGGTGATCACTTCAAACTTTGTCATTCCTAAGGCATAGGCACCCTCTCTTAATGATGAGGGCACGGCCTGCATGGCGTCTTCACTCATAGATAACACCATGGGAATCGTCATGACGCCCACAGCGATGGATGCGCTCAAAGCATTGAATACCTCAACATTGGCAATATTATCCCTCAACAGCGGTGTGATAAAATTTAAAGCAAAGTATCCGTAAACTATGGAAGGAATACCCGATAAAAGTTCTAGAATAGGTTTGAGAAACTTTCTTATTGTTTTGTTCGAATATTCACTAAGGTACATGGCGGACATAAAGCCGATCGGGATGGAAATAAATGACGAAAAGAACACAATGAGAAAGGTACCTGTGACGATAGGGAGCACACCAAATCGTCTGGGTGTCAAAAGAGGCGACCACGTTCTTCCCAAAAAGAATTCTCTGAACGATACCTTCTGAAAAAATAAAATACTTTCATATACTAATGTCACTACTATAGCAATAGTAATGACTACTGAAAAGGCACCAAAAAGAAATAATATGCCTTTTATAAATTTGTCTCCACTTCTTTTCTTTTTGAATAGGTCCATGAAAATCCTCCTCAGGGGCAAAGACCCTCCTCTGGTTAGAGGAAAGGTCTTAATTTCTCAACTATTTACTATTTAGAAGACCACCTTGCTACTTAAGCTTTGGTGTCTGGACTATTTGATGGCATCAAGCCCTATTTGATATTCTTCTGCTTGAAGTGCAACATATCCGGTTTCTGGAATTAATGCTGGACCTTCTTCCAGATAGTATGTTACGAATGCCTTCACTTCCGGTCTTTCTAAAGCATCTTTTCTGACATAAATGAACAGTGGTCTTGAAAGTGGTGCATATTCATTACTCATGACAGTCTCCGCAGATGGTGTGATTGGGCCTGCACCATTATCTATTGGAACAACTTTCAGTTTATCCTGATTCTCTTCATAGTAGGCATAACCAAAGAATCCGATTCCGTTCTTCTCTCCTGCCACACCGGTTACGAGAACATTATCATCTTCAGAAGCGGTGATGTCTGTTCTTATAGCGCCTGCATCTTTTGCGATGACTTCAGTAAAATAATCAAATGTACCTGAATCAGCACCCGGTGCAAAGAACTTGATTTCTTCAGCCGGCCATGTAGATCTAACATCTTGCCAGGTTTTTACGGTTGAATCCGGAGCCCACATTTTAGCCAATTCATCTACTGTAAGATAATCAACAAAATCATTATCCTTGTTGACTACAACAGCAAGTCCGTCAACGGCAATTTTCAGTTCAATATACTCAATTCCCTTAGCTTTCAGTTCTTCTTTCTCTTTGTCTTTGATTGGTCTGGAAGCGTTGCTGATATCTGTTTCTCCAGCAATGAACTTCTGGAATCCACCACCAGTACCTGAAAATCCTATGGTGATTCTAACATCTGGATTAACTTTATTGAATTCCTCACCCATTGCCGCAGCAATTGGATAGACTGTTGATGATCCGTCTATGGCGATTTCTCCTGATAATGACTCTGTCGATGGCGTTTCACCAGGGTTTTCTGCTGGCGTTTCTGCACCAGGTGTAGTTCCGCATGCAGCTAACAGCGCTACTACTGCTAAAGACGAGACAAGACCTAATATTTTCTTCCGCATTGTTTTCCTCCTAAAATATAATGTCCTATTTTGCAAACACATCTCTGTGTCCTACAAATTGAATTATAGACTCGGATTGTTTAGCTAAGATTGTGTTTATGTTACGTCCATGTTAAATGAAAAGCACTGTCCGTTTTCATCGCGGTTAGATTATTTGATAACCATTTGGTAATCAATGAGAAATGCTGCAGGTAGGGAGCCCCACGTATCAGGATTCTTTGTTTCATGACGGCTCCATGATATGTGACTAGAATATTTAAACTCAAATATTGCAATCCACTCACCTACACGAGGTGCGACTACAGATTAAAATAATATGTAAAATGGTGTGTGTTAAAAAGGACAGTATTTTAAATAATGCCCTAAAATCTAAACCATTATATTAATTCATTGTATTGGTTGAATATCTCGTTTAGATTCTCAAGAAATTTTTCTTTCACATTTTCCGGAGAGATGATTCTGATTTCCGTCCCGAATT
>ENA-OFCF01000275-OFCF01000275.1-metagenomes-genome-assembly--contig:-NODE-275-length-24174-cov-4.620299_pt1 | contig 24174 bp, 22 predicted proteins | sample MGYA00153387_OFCF01 | MGnify analysis MGYA00153387
ACGAGAATCACTGTCCCCAGTCTCTCACGGTTTCCGTTTATCGGAACAATCGTGGTCAGCTTTTTCTCTTTGTCGTATTCCTTCTCGAAATTCAGAACATGCTTCTCGTCTGAATTCAGGTTGGTCAGGGTCTCTCCGATCTTCAACAGGACATCGTTATAGTCGTCAGTGAATTTCATATCTTCCAAAATGCTGGCATGTTCATCATCAGTGGTGAAAGGATGTGCAAAATTATGTCCTAAGATTTTGCCTCTTCTGCTCACTACGTAAACATCCGCATTAAGCTCATCGCTGAGTATTCCACAGATATCATCAAATATTACAGGCTCTGTGCCTGATTTCTGAAGAATCTTGTTTAACTTTCTTGTTTTGTTAAGTAATGACATTTCAAAACCCCCTATAATTAAATTCGTAAAAACCAATATTATGAATATTTAGAATTGTTACGGACTCTTCCAAAATGATATCATAAATATCATAATTATTCAATAATCTTAAACAATTCAGTAGGTATATTTCGCATATTTCTCACAAATCCCTGCACATCCTCTAAAAAAGCCCGGTTCCGTCATTAGCCATGGGGAATTGTTCTCCCTGCTCTGGGTCTGCAGGAAAGATCCGTTTCAATGATAAGGCAGTTTTCCTCGGGTGACGAATTGTAAATTGTTTGTGTGTGCGATATATTTCATTCAAATCTATTTCGCTGTCGTCTTTCATTTTAGAATATTTCGTCTGAAAAATCAATTCAAACTTTTCAAACAATACGAAATTTCCAATAAGAAGCAAAACGCAACAGGAAAAAGGAGCCTAGTCCCTTTCTTCTGTTGCGTTTGGCTATATTTTGTTTGACCTGTAAAAGTGGGTCTTCAATAAGCGTGACTACCCGATCAGGCTTCTGCCTTTTCCTTGATGATGATCTTGTTCTTGCATTCCTCGTTTGAACACTCGAGGTATGTGCCCTCTTTCTTGGAATACTTCTTGTACATGAGTCCCGTGCAGACTGGACAGGGCTCTTTCACCGGTTCATACCAGCTGACATAGTTGCACTCCGGATATCTTGAACATCCGTAGAACTTTCGGCCCTTCCTGGATTTGCGCTGCAGGACATCCCCTTCATGGCATGTGGGGCACTTGACGTCGAGCCTTTCCACAATGGGCTTGGTATTCTTGCACTCAGGATAGCCTGAGCAGGCAAGGAACTTTCCGAACCGGCCGTTCTTGATGATAAAATGCTTGCCGCACTTCTCGCAGATTTCCTCTGAAACCTCATCTTCGATGGTCACCTTGGAGACATTGTTTTCTGCGACGACAATATCCTTCTTCAAAGGGGCGTAGAAACTTCCCACGACATCCCTCCACTGTTCGGTTCCGTCTTCAATCAAATCAAGCCTGGATTCCATTTCAGCTGTAAACTTGACATCGACGATGTCCTTGAAATACTCACTCATGATGGAGTTGACAATCTTGCCCAAATCCGTCGGGACGAGATTTCTCTTCTCCCTTTCCACATAGGTTCTGTTGACCAGGGTCGATATGGTTGGCGCATAGGTCGAAGGTCTTCCGATCCCGAGCTCCTCCAGTGTCTTGACAAAAGAGGCTTCCGTATACCTTGCCGGTGGCTGGGTGAAATGCTGGTCAAGGGTTATTTCCTTGGACACAAGCTTTTCATTCTCTTCAAGGTCAGGAATGGCCGTATTCTCCTCTTCCTCGTCGTTCTTGTAGTCATAGAGCTTCATGTACCCGTCGAAAGCTACAGAAGAGCCGCTGGCTCTGAACTTGTAGTCCCCGTTCAGGACCTCCAGGCTGATGGTATTCATCATGCATGAGGACATCTGGCTGGCGACGAACCTTTCCCAGATGAGCTTGTATAGCTTGTATTCCTCAGGTCTTAAGCTGTCCTTGACGATTTCCGGTGTCAGATTGACATCCGAAGGTCTGATGGCTTCATGGGCATCCTGCGCATTGCTCTTACCCTTGTACACCCTTGGGGTCTTGGGATAGTAAGCTTCTCCGTAGGTGCTCTCGATGAACATCCTGGCGCTTTCCTGCGCTTCGGAGGAGATTCTCGTGGAGTCGGTTCTCATGTAAGAGATGAGCCCCATGGAACCATGTCCCTTGATGTCCATACCTTCATAGAGCTTTTGGGCGATGCTCATGGTTCTCGTCGCCTGGTAGTTCATCCTCTTGGAGGCTTCCTGCTGAAGCGTCGAGGTGATAAATGGAGCCAGAGGATTCTTCAGTTTCGTCCCCTTCTTGAGGTTCGAAACGACAAACTCTCCTTTTTCCAGTTCCTTCCGGATTCCAATAGCTGCTTTTTCTGTCCCAATCTCAATCTTCTTGTTCTTGTGCTGGGCCAGTTTTGTCTTGATGGGCGTTTTGTCCTTCAGGAGAAGGGCATCGATGCTCCAGTACTCCTTGGAATCAAAGTTCTCGATTTCCGTTTCCCTGTCGCAGATGATCTTCAGCGCCACGGACTGGACTCTTCCGGCACTGAGCCCCCATTTGACATTTCTCCAAAGAATCGGACTGATCTCGTATCCCACAAGCCGGTCCACAACACGTCTGGCCTGCTGCGCGTCAAACACCTTCTCATCTATCGGCCTTGCATTCTTAATTGAATTTTTTACGGCGTCCTTTGTGATCTCATTGAAGACAATCCGGAGATTATCCTTGGGATCAAGCTTCAGGATGCTCGCCAAATGGAAGCTGATGGCTTCCCCCTCACGGTCAGGGTCAGTCGCGAGGTAGATCTTGTCCGCTTTCTTTGCGGCTTTCTTCAGCTTGTCGAGCAGCTCGCCCTTTCCGCGGATGGTGATGTACTTAGGTTCAAAGTTATTCTCCACATCGACACCCAGCTGACTTTTCGGCAGATCCCGGATATGTCCCATGGAAGCTTCCACCGTATAGCCCGCTCCCAGATATTTTTTTATGGTTTTTGCCTTGGCAGGTGATTCTACAATTACTAATTTTTGGATCATAACTTCTCCCCTATCGAAATTCGTTCTTTCTCTTTTCATATCATGTCTGAAGTGTTCTCCGTCGACGGGAGGATTCTTTCCCCACTTCATTTTGCTGTGACGATTAGTTGGCTTCATATATTCTTCTAATACCAGCCACATGACCAGATGACATTTTACCTTATAACAATAAATTGGGTCATTTCTTCATTGCTTGGTGAAAAGCGTGAATTAATTTCATATTCTATACCATGCAATTTGAAATGTCAAAAAAAATCATAAAAAGGTTATCCGGCCATCCTCCTCAATTCCGATGACTTTCGCCATCCTAAAGCGCATGAGGAGGGAATCCAGGTCTTCTTTCGTCAGGGAAAACAGCTTTTGCAGGGCTGCCCTTTCCAGCGCAACCCCCAGGAGCCCGAGATCGCTGATCCTATAGTAGAGGGCTAATGGAAAAGCCGCCCGGAAGTCCTCAAGAAAACTTTCCTTTCTATATAATATCCTCGCCCCCATCTCGATGAGCGAGTTGGTTCCTCTTCCGGTCTCGGAGAAGATTCCCGAGGGAACGGCATAGACCCTCCGGTTATATTCTTCGCCAAAGGTGGCGGTATGCAGGGAGCCGCTCTTTTCCGCAGCTTCCGTGACGATGATGACATCCGACAGGGCTGCGATGATCCTGTTGCGCATGGGAAAGGTCCACTTTTGGGGTCCGTATCCCCTCGGGTATTCTGACAGGATGAGGCCCTTCTCCCGGATTTCAGCGAAAAGTCCGCTGTTCTCGGGAGGATAGCTGATGTCCATACCATTTCCGAGAATGCAGATGGTTTTCCCGCTTTCCGACAGCGTACTTCTGTGCGCGATGGAATCCACCCCCCGGGCACCTCCGCTGACAATCACCCCGCCTGTTCCCGCAACGGAAATAGCGAGCTCCTTCGTCACCCTCGACCCATAGTAGCTGTTGTTCCTGGAACCGACGATGCCCACGGAAGGCCGTTTTAGAAGGCCCACCTCCCCCTGATAGAAGAGTAAAAGAGGAGGCCAGCTCATATCATAGAGCTTCTCCGGGTACGCCTCATCCCCGATGAGCAGATAATCCCGGTTCTCCTCCATCGTTTTTCTGATCCGGCTTTGCTCCTCTTTTGTATAATCTGTCCTCGCCCTGAGAAGGCTGTCATGGCGCCTTGCATGATCCATGGAATGGAAAACGGCCTTCAGCCTGACTTCCCGAGCTATACTCTCATAATAGGATCTTTCCAATAAAAAACACCTCCACACAATAATGGCATCGGGAGAATTTCCCTACTTCCATTATTCTGTGGAGGCCCTATTCTAAACATCTGGTTCTAAACTTCCCTTTTCCCGATTTATCTCTAAATGAAGTTCGTGATGAAACTCATCCTGTGCAAGGGTGTCGGACCCAGACGCCTCAGGGTCTCGATATGCCCCTGGCTGCCGTAGCCCTTGTTGCCCTTGAACCCGTATTCAGGGTAGAAGCTGTCCAGACTTTCCATAAGCCTGTCCCGATGAACCTTGGCTATGATGGAGGCGCAGGCGATGGATGCACTCAGGGAGTCTCCCTTGATAAGAGGAATGTTAGCCCCACGATAGTCCCTCACCTTGTAGCCGTCGGACAAGACGAGTTCAGGCTTCACTGTCAGGTTCCTGATGGAACCCCGAAAGACCTCATGGTTGCAAAAAGAAATCCCGAGCCTGTCGATATCGAGATTGCTCATCTCGTGGATGGCATAGGAAAGCGCCTTCTCCCGGATGATGATATCCAGTTCTTCTCTCTTCTCTTTGGAGAGCTTCTTGGAGTCATTGATCCCGAGAATCAGGTTTTCCAATTCCGAACCCGGCTTGAGGATGACGGCCGCCCCGACGATGGGTCCGGCCAAAGGTCCCCTGCCCACTTCGTCCACACCGCAGACGACTTTCCCGTACTTCAGGTCGAAATCATAGAGGGTCCTGACCCTTGTGATTTCCACTCCCCGCCTCGCTGCTTCCTTTTCTAGAGAGAAAGCGAGTTCCTGAACCGACTTTCTCGTGTCGGCGGTGAAATATCTGATGTATTCTTCCTTATCGCTAAGGATGTCGTCGAGGTTCTTTTTCAGGTATTCCCGGATGGATTTGACGCTCTCATTGCTAAAATCAATGCTCATCCTTTTCCTCCGGCCATTCCAGCGAGATGGGTCCGAGCTTGGCGTTACGGAACTCATCCAGGATCAGCACCGCTGCCCTCGCATAGTCGACTTCCCCGCCCCTGATGATGCAGCCTCTTTTAAGGGCGATGCTGTTCAGGTTTTCCAGGGCATCCTCAGAAAACGCCTCAAGCTTGTACCTTTCCATCAGCCTGCCCTTGTAGTTTCTGCCCAGCCTTTCCACAAGCTTCAATGCCAGGGTCTCGATGTCCATGATTTCGTCCTTGATGGCACCGGTGAAAGCCAGGTTCAAGGACGTTTCGGCGTCTTCGAACTTCGGCCAGAGAATGCCTGGCGTGTCGAGAAGTTCAATTCCGTCCTTGGTCCTGATCCACTGCTTGTTCTTTGTCACCCCGGGCCTGTTTCCCACTTTTGCCACGGAATTCTTCGCCATACGGTTGATGAAGGAACTCTTCCCGACATTGGGGATCCCGACGACCATGGCACGGATCTCGTAGTGCACGATCCCTCTCTCCTTGCTCCGCTTGAGTTTTTCCTTCAAGAGCTCCTGGAGGGCCGGCTTTATTCCGCTGAGTCCCTTTCCGGTCAGAGAATTGACTTCAAGGACCAGGGTCCGCTCATCCTCAAGCTGTTTCTTCCAATTCTTGGTTACCCTTCCTTCAGCCATGTCTGCCTTGTTCAAAAGGATGATCCTTGGTTTGTCACCGAGGATCTTCTCGATTTCCGGGTTTTTTGACGACCTGACAATTCTTGCATCGCGGATTTCTATCACCGCGTCCACAAGTTTCAGGTTCTCCGTGATTTCCCTTCGGGTTTTCACCATATGGCCCGGGAACCAGTTAATATTCATATCCAAATCTAGCCACTTCCTTTACCGTCTCGTTATATGCCTTACCTCTATATTCTTGTATCCCTTGGCTGATGTCGTTCCAAAGGCTTCTTCTTATTCATTTTCCGCTACCTTCCCAAAGGAGGATGATCGTGTTTCATTATACCCTATGACTATTTTATCATGCTTTTAGATTCAAATCCTAAAGGGCGATCCAGTAACGCTCGATGGTTCTCCCGTCTTTGATGACCTCGTTTTCCAAGATGCCGCCGTTTTTCTGCAAGGTCCTTCGCGAGGCGTCATTTTCCTTGCGGCAGGTGATAAGTACTTTCTCCAGGCCGAGCTCTTTGGCCAGGGGAAGCCCCATGGCCAGCATCTTATCGCCATAGCCCTTCATCCGTTCGGAAGGCCTGATGCCGTATCCGATATGCCCTCCGTAGTTAAAGAGGTATCCGTTGAGGCTGTGCCTGATGTTTATGGCGCCAAGCATCCGGTCCTCCTTGTCGACAAAAAGATAGGTATGCGCCGTCACATAGCCCTTGGGAGCGACCTTTTCCATGAGATAGGTCTCCAGAAGCCAAGCTTCGAAATTTTGTCCCTTTAAGTTGACCGATGAAGGGACAATTTCCTCGCCTGTCTCCATCCATTCCTGGTTGAACCTGACGACTTCACTTTCCATGCCTGGATGGGGTCTGATCAGTCTTAGCTCCATAGCGTCCTCCTCCTGTTTCCTGAACCCATCATGACATAATCGGTCCGGGATATCAATGGCTGTAAGGAAGAGAGGATGGGGTAAGGACAAGACGACTCCTTGTATTTACGACAAAATAAAAAAGAGACCTAAGCCTCTTTCTTATCATCTTATCTGGCGTCCTTAATTTTGGCTGCCTTACCTACTCTGTCTCTTAAGTAGAATAGCTTAGCTCTTCTAACTCTACCTCTTCTGACAATTTCAACTTTTTCAACAGATGGTGAGTTGACTGGGAAAGTCCTTTCTACTCCGACACCGTATGCAAGTCTTCTGACTGTGAAGTTTTCTCTGGCTCCACCGTTTTGGACCTTCATTACAGTTCCCTCGAAAGTCTGGATTCTCTCTTTTTCGCCTTCCTTGATTTTAACATGGACCTTTACGGTATCTCCAACATTAAAAGCAGGTAGCGCAGTCTGTCTCAGCTGTTCAGCCTCAATAGCTCTGATTAATTCATTCATGGTGCATTCCCTCCTATAGATAAATTGACGTTCATTCAGAAGCTTTCTTCTCAGAGGACCGCCCGTACTAGCACAAATTATATTCTATCATAATACATTTCCATATTACAAGTGAAATCCGTATCTTTTTTACTCACTTTTCGTAAATAATTTTAGAATTTTCCTGTCATCCTTCGTCAGAATGACCTTCTCATAAAGATCGGGCCGTCTATCCCAGGTAGTCTTCAGCATCATGTACCTTCGCCATCTGCGGATGTTCTCATGATGTCCGGACAGGAGAACTTCAGGGACCCTTTTGCCTTCGTAGACTTCTGGCCGGGTATACTGCGGATACTCCAAAAGTGGCTCCGAAAAGCTCTCAATCTCGGCGCTGTCGTCTTTACTGAGGACCCCTTCCCGAAGCCGGAGGATGCTGTCGATGATTGGGATGGCTGCCATTTCGCCGCCGGTCAGGATAAAGTCTCCCAGGGAGATTTCCCTGTCAATCTCATCATAGACCCGTTCATCGATGCCCTCATAGTGGCCGCACAAAAAAATGAGTTCTTCCATCTCAGAGAGTTCTTTAGCCATGGCCTGATTGAACGTCTTTCCCTTGGGGCCGAGGAATATCACCGGACCATGGTTCTCCTTGCGAAGATGCCGGATGGAATCCAGGATCGGCTGGGGAGTCATGACCTGACCCGACCCACCCCCGTAGGGATAGTCGTCAACCTTATGATGCTTGTCTTTGGAAAAGTCCCGGATGTTCACCGCATTGATGGTGAAAAGCCCCTTGGCTTTGGCACGACCGATAATGCTCAAGTTGAAGATCTCGAACATGTCGGGAAAAAGGGTAAGGATATCAATCCTCATCGGTCCACTCCTTCAGCGGCTTGATGACAACCCTGTTCTCTGGGATGTTTACCTCAAGGACGATGTCCTTGAGCGCAGGGATGAGGATTTCCTTCGGTTCCTGTATCCAGTAGACGTCATTGGAGCCGGTGAAGATGACATCGTAGATTTTACCGAGAGTCTTTCCTTCGCTGTCAAAAACAGTACAATCCTTAAGGTCTTCGATAAAATAGGCGTCCTTCTCAAGCTTGACCGCATCTTCCCTCACAACTTGGAGCGTCTTCCCCCGAAGCTTTTCCGCAGCATCCAGGTCCTCGCATCCTTCAAGCTTCATGATCGCCCTGCCACCGCCAACGGTGACGTAAAGGACCTTGACCTCTTTTCCGTCTATGAGCACGCTCTTTAGCCCAGTGAATCTCTTGATGTCGTCTGTCAGTGGAAATACCTTCAGTTCCCCTTTGTATCCATGGGGCTTCGTGATTTCTCCGATGGTTAGATATTCTTTCATTTTCATTACCTCAAATTCTGTATTATGCTGCAAAAGCCCACTTATTTCTAAGCAGGCTGCAAGATGGAATAGCCGATCAGACTATTTCAACATGTACTTTCTTGTTTTCCTTCATTGAAGCGGCCTTTACGACAGTTCTGATTGCCTTGGCAATCTTCCCCTGCTTTCCGATGACCTTACCCATGTCGTCTGCATGAACCCTAAGTTCCAACGTCATGATGCCCTCTTTGTCCACTTCAGTAACAAAAACGTCTTCGGGGTGATCTACCAGTTCCTTAGCGATAAACTCAACTAATTCTTTCACTTCAAACCCTCCGATTACTTCTTAATTCCAGCCTTGACAAAAAGTCTAGCTACAACATCAGTAGGCTGAGCTCCCTTGTTTAACCATTCGGTTGCCTTTTCAGCATCGATGTTAACTTCCTTAGGTATGCTTATTGGATTATAGAAACCAATCTCCTCGATACACTTACCGCCTCTTGCATTTCTAGAATCTGCAACAACCACTCTGTAAAAAGGGGACTTCTTGGTTCCCATTCTTCTTAATCTGATTTTAACTGCCATTTAATTTCACCTCCATATTTACTTTTCTCTAAAAGGGTAACTTCCCGAACATGCCTTTCTTGGAACCTTTTTGCATCGATCCCATCTGCTTCATCATCTTTTTCATGCCTTCAAAGCCCTTAATGAGCTTATTCACATCTTGAATGGTCGTACCCGATCCTTTGGCGATCCTTTTCTTCCGGGACGCATTATCCAGCAGCTTCGGGTTTTTTCTTTCCTTGAACGTCATGGAATGGATGATGCTTTTCGTCCTCATCATTTCCTTTTCGCTGTCGTCGAGATTTATTCCCTTGAGCTCCTTGCTGCCCATGCCCGGTATCATTTCCATAATCTTGTTGAGAGGTCCGAGTTTCTGCATCTGTTCAAAGGCTTTGAGATAATCATCGAAGTTGAACTCCTTACTCATCATCTTTGAACCCAGTTCCTTGGCTTCCTTTTCACTTATGGCGGTCTGTGCCTTCTCAATAAGGGTCAGCACATCACCCATGCCTAAAATTCGGCTGGCCATTCTTTCTGGATGAAACACTTCCAGGTCATTCATCTTTTCTCCGATTCCGGAGAACTTGATGGGCTTTCCAATCACTTCTCTAATGGAAAGAGCCGCACCACCTCGGGTGTCACCATCTAGTTTTGTGAGGATAACGCCTGTGATATCAAGAGTGCTGTTAAAGCTCTCCGCAACATTCACCGCATCCTGACCCGTCATGGCATCCACCACAAGGAGAGTTTCCATTGGCCTGACCGAAGACTTGATGTTCTTCAGCTCCGCCATGAGTTCCTCGTCGATGTGCAGTCTGCCTGCGGTATCAATGATGACCACGTCGCATCCTTCTTTTCTGGCAAATTCCATTGACGCCTTGGCAATATCCACAGGGCTGACCTTATCACCCATGGAGAAGACCGGGATGTCAATCTGGCTGCCAACGATCTGCAGCTGTTTGATGGCTGCAGGCCTGTATACGTCTGCTGCAACAAGCAGCGGTTTCCTGTTCCTCTTTCTCAGATAGAGAGCAAGTTTCCCAGCCATTGTGGTCTTTCCCGCACCTTGAAGACCTACCAGCATGAATGCCGTTATGGAGGAATCGAAATTAAGTTTGGCTTCGCTTCCACCCATAAGAGCTGTCAGCTCTTCATTGACGATCTTTACCACCTGCTGTCCCGGGGTAAGGCTTTCAAGGACCTCACTCCCCATGGACTTATCGCTGACGTTCTTCACGAAGGTCTTGACGACCTTGAAATTCACATCGGCTTCAAGAAGGGCTAGTCTTACTTCTCTCATGGCTTCCTTGATATCTTTTTCTGTAAGCTTTCCTTTTCCGCGAAGCTTTTTGAAGGTTTCTTGGAGCCGTTCCGCCAAACTGTCGAAGGCCATGTCATCCCTCCTTATAACTCCTCTAGGAGTTTGATGATTTCACTACTATCACAATGTTTCTCTTTAAGCAGACCTATAATTTCCTTCTTGATCTCTTCCTCCATGATGGAGTTCTTCAGAAGACTAAGCTTATCTTCATAATCATTCAGGGTCTTATAGCATCTCTTGATCAGGTCATGGATCGCTTGCCTAGACGTCTTTTGATTTTCAGCAATCTCAGATAAGGAGTAGTCCATATTATAGTATTGCTCTAAAATATTTCTCTGCTTCTCTGTCAAAAGCTGTCCATAAAAATCCATCAACAAGGATATTTCTGTTCTGTCATCCATAACCTCACCTACCACACGACTTAGTTTACAGAAAAAGAAAACGGGTGTCAAGTACTTTTACTTAACACCCCCCCTATTTCTTCAATTTTTTCCGTTTTATTTCATATTTCTGGATTTTTTTCCGGATTCCCTTGCGTTTACCCGTGGTCAGGGCATCCCCCGATATTTCCAGACTAGATGACGACCTCGGCGAAAGCTTTCGCATCAAAGTCTTCCAGGTCTCCGATGCCTTCCCCGACACCGATATAGACGACGGGGATATGGAGCGTGTCCTTGATTGAGAGGACCACACCTCCCTTGGCCGTCCCATCGAGCTTTGTCAGGATGATTCCATCAAGCTTTGTGACCTTCTGGAATTCCTGGGCCTGGATGATGGCATTTTGCCCGCTGGTCCCGTCAAGGACCAAAAGGGAATAGATGTTGGCACCGATGTCTTCTCGATCGATTACCCGCCTGATCTTCTCCAGTTCGTTCATGAGATTCTTCTTGTTATGTAGCCTGCCTGCCGTGTCGCAGATGAGCACATCCGCTCCTCTGGCCTTGAAGGCTTCCATCGCGTCGTAAACGACAGCAGCAGGGTCAGAACCTTCCTGGTGCTTCACAATATCCACCTCGGCACGTCTGGCCCAGATTTCAAGTTGGTCGATGGCCGCGGCTCTGAAGGTGTCCGCTGCAGCAAGAATGACCTTCTTGCCTTCGGACCTGTATTTGTGGGCGAGCTTTCCGATGGAGGTTGTCTTCCCTACCCCGTTGACCCCGATGACGAGGATAATGGTAGGTTTCTCCACCCTGAACTCCGACGTGGCTTCTTCCATGAATTCGAAAATCACTTCCTTCAGTGCGCCTTTGACATCTGAGACATCGCTGATTGTCTGAAGCCTGATCTTTATTCTCAGCCGTTCGATGAGTTCCATGGAGGTTTCGAAGCCGATGTCCGAAGAAATCAGGACTTCCTCCAGCTCCTCGAAAAGGTCCTCATCGATGGTCATGGAAAGGCCCAGAACCTCGTTGATCTTTCCTGTGATGCTGTCTCTGGTCTTTGACAGACCATTCTTTAATTTTTCAAAAAAACTAGCCATTTTCTCTCCTTATTTCGGAAAGGTCCATGGAGACAATCTTGGATATCCCCTTTTCTTCCATGGTGACCCCATAGAGCGCATCTGCAGCTTCCATGGTTCCCTTTCTATGCGTAATCAGTATGAACTGTGTGTCCCTAGAGAACTCGGTCAGGAACTCGGCGAAACGGTATACGTTGGCATCGTCCAATGCGGCCTCGATCTCATCGAGAATGCAAAATGGTGTCGGCTTCATCTTGAGGATGGCGAAGGTCAGCGCGATGGCGGAGAGAACCTTCTCTCCCCCGCTCATGAGGGTGATATTTTGAAGTTTCTTTCCCGGTGGCTGTACGCTGATTTCAATGGGTGCCTCCAGGATGTCCCCTTCCCCCAGGATCAGCCTTGCCTGTCCTCCCTGGAAAAGCCTCCTGAAGGTGTCGTTAAAGTTCTCATTCATGACTTTGAAGTTCTCGGTGAACATGGTCCTCATCCTCAGGGTCATGTCCAGGATGAGTTCCTTGAGTTCAAGCTTAGCCTTCTCCAGGTCATCCCTTTGCGTCGTCAGGAATTCCCGGTGTTCGGAGACTTCGCGGAACTCTTCGATGGCCGCGACATTGACGTTGCCAAGGGCCGTGATCTGACGCCTCAGATCGTTCAGCATCTTCCTGGATTCGTCCTTGTCTGAGATTTCGATCCTTTCTTCCTTGGCTTCTGCCAGGGTAAGGTTCAGTTCGTCATTGATCTTGTTGATGAGGATGACCTTTTCCTTTTCAAGTTTCTCCAGGGCGTCTTTTGACTTGAAGAGCTCCTTGTCAAGAATATAGAACTCCTCGTCCATGGTTTTGGCGAAGTTGCTCAGTTCCTTGAATGCGGCCTTATCCTTCACTTCGTTCATGCTCATTTCATCAAGAACTTTTTCCCTGGCCTCGATGTCCTGCCTGAGGGATTCTATACGCTTCTTCTTCTCCTGAGTGGCTGCCATGGATTCCCGGATTTCTTCGGTCAGGGTCCCCATTTCGTTCTGGATTGCTGCGATTTCCCTGATCAGATCCTCGATGGTTGAGGTGGTCTTCTGGTAGGCTTCCTTCTTTGCCTTCAGGGCTTCCAGGAGCCTTCCTTCCTTGACGGACTCCTCCATGATGAACTCCTTGAGGTCGTCGTATTCTTTGAACTCATGGGTCCGTTTCTCTTTGATGCCCCTCAGGTAATCCTTGTTCTTGTCCTTCTGTCCGACCATGTTCTGGACCCTCTGGTCCATTTCAAAAATCGCCTCATCCAAAGTTTTTAGTTCAACCTCCTTGGAACTGAGGTCCTTTTCAGCGTCGGCAATAATGCTTCTAAGACGGTTCATATCCTTCGTGAACCCCTCAAGCCTTTCTGACAGCTTGGCCAGGTTCATGTTCAGGGCATTGATGGAATAGGAGGCTTCTCTCTCCTCCCGGGTCTTCTCTTCCAATGCCTTCTCGATGCCGATTCTCTCTGCGGTCTCCTTCTGCCTTTCTTCGCGAAGGGTTTCCAGACTTAAAAGAAGGTCTTCCAGGTCCTTCTTCCGGGAGAAGATACCCGAAGACTTGCTGTTCATACTTCCTCCGGTCATGGAACCTCCCGCATTGATGATGTCCCCCTCCAGGGTGACAATCCTCATGGTATGGCCCATTTCCTTGGCACAGACAGTCGCCTCATCCATGTTCCTCGCCACGAATACCCTGCCAAGGAGGTTAGCGGCGATGCCCTCGTACTTCTTGTCGAAAGCGACGAGGTCGTAGAGGTTGCCAAGGAGGTTCCCCCGCTTCAGGGCAGGATCCTTCGCCTTGAATCCCTTGATGATGTTCAGCGGGTAGAAGGTCGCTCTCCCGTAGGACTTTGCCCTGAGGAGGTCTATGAGCTCCTTGGCGTCCTTGTCCGTCTGGGTGATGATATTGTTCACCTGGGAACCCAGCGCGACCTCCAGGGCAATTTCAAAGCCTTCCTTTGGCTTTATGACCTCTCCCACGAGGCTCACCTTTGGCAGCATCTTCGAACCGCTCGCCTTGAGGTGTGTCATCAGAGACTTGACGGACCTGGCATAGCCCTCGTAGTGCTCTTCGAGATTCCTCAGGAGGTTCCTCTGGGACTCTGCGCCTCGAACCTCATAGTCCAGGTTCTTGATGGTTTTGTCTTTGTTCTCCAGGGCAACAAAGATTCCTCGCTTGTTTTCGCTCTTCTTCTTAAGCCGCCCTTCCTCTTCCCGGAGCTTTTCTTTGATTTCCTCAATCTCGCCCCTGGTACTTTCCTTTGCCGTCTCATTGATGGAAAGGGAAGCCCTGTAGTTGGCGATAATGGAAATGCTGTTCTCGATCCTGCCCTTCAGGGTATCCCTGTCCCGGTAGCTCTCCTTCGCATTTTGGGCGATGTTCGCAATCTTCAGGTCTGTATCTTCCTCTTCCTCCCTAAGCCCCTTCTGGGTCTCTTCACTGAGCTTGAGGCTTGCTGAAAGAATCTCCTGCCTGGATTTCTTCTCTGTGAGGAAACCCGAGACTTCCCTGGTCTTTCCTTCGACGTCGGCGATTTCAAGAAGAAGCGTCTGCTGGTTCTCCTTCTCTTCTTGCAACCTTTTCTCGGTAATGGACAGAGCCTTTTCGTTCTTCTGAAGATTCCTGTTCCGGTCTTCTATGGCCTGGGCAAGAAGCCTCGTTTCGCTCTGGAAGGACTCGCTTTCTTCACGGCTTCGGTAGTATTCCTCCTTGAGTGAATTCTCCAAAGCTTTCTTTTCATCCATGGAAGCTTCCAGGGCATCGCACTTCGATGTCGCCTCGTTTCTCATCTTCTCCACTTCATGGTATCTTCTTGTTACCTTTAGCAGGTTCTCCTCCATGGAGACCTTGTCCACCTCAAACTCCTCCAGGTCAGAAAGGATGAGGGAGATGAGAATTTCCCTCTGCGCCTTGCTAAGGACGAGGAACTTCTCCGCTTTCTCCTTCTCCCTCAACAGGGGTCCGATCCTCTCCTCGTAGGTCGTGAGGATGTCATTGACGCGGAGGAGATTCTGCTCCGTATTGAACAGCTTCTTCTCGGATTCCTCCTTACGCGACTTGAACTTGACAATACCCGCAGCTTCCTCAAGGAGAGACCTCCGGTCCTCCATCTTACCGCTCAGGATGGCTTCAATCTTTCCTTGTCCGATGAGGGAATAGCCTTCCTTTCCGATTCCCGTATCCATGAACAGTTCCTGGATGTCCCGGAGTCTGCAGGACGTGTTGTTGATGAGATATTCGCTCTCGCCCGATCGGAAGAGCTTTCTTGTGATGCTGACCTCCTGGTAGGCAATGGGAAGGCTTTTGCCGCTGTTGTCCATGAGAAGGGTCACTTCAGCAAAACCGAGAGGCTTGCGGAAATCCGTTCCCGAGAAGATAACATCTTCCATCTTTCCTCCACGGAGGGACTTGATCTTCTGTTCTCCAAGTACCCATCTCACGGCATCGGAGATATTTGACTTTCCGGAACCGTTCGGTCCCACGACAGCCGTTATTCCGTCCTTAAAATTGAGAAGGGTCCTGTCAGCAAAGGACTTGAACCCTCGAATCTCAATGGATTTTAAATACATCTACAAAACACTCCCATCCTCTAAATTGACAATCTCAATGATTTTCTCGAGTGATTTCTCAAGAATGATGACCTGAATGTTCATCCTTCCTAATAGTGGATTGAAGTATCTCTTCTTATCCGCATAGAGCTTGGAAAGGTCACGTTTTCCGATATTGACTTGGAGCGTCCTGAAACCGGCTTCGCTGATCCTTTCACAAAGGAGATAAGACTCCGCAAGCTCCCGGAACGCCGGATGAAAAGGCCCACCGAGAACGTCCGCACCGGAATTGATTTCTTCTGTTGTCTGCAGTCCGATCCTGATGACCTTGACCCCGTTCTCCTCATAGGCCTTCATCATGTTCGCCGATATCCTCACCGCCTCATCCAGGGTGTAGGGGATGTAGGTGCCACGTTCATAGTCCTCCTCCATCTCCGTATCCCGAATGACCAAAGAAGGATAGATTCTGACAAGATCAGGCTTCATCTCGATACTCTCGCGAAGGGACATCATGTCCTTCTCCTCCGTGTCCAGAGGAAGCCCGATCATGAGCTGATGCCCGAGGGTCATGCCAAATTCCCTGATCAGGGAAGAAGCATGAGCCACGGTCTCCTTCCTGTACCCCCTTTTCGCCCGGTCAAGGACGTCCTGGGAGAGGGACTGGACTCCGAGCTCGACGATATCGACACTGTACTCCTTCAGATGGTTCATGATGGGAAGGTTGATGTAGTCCGGTCTTGTGGAAAGTCTGATGAAATCCACCAGGCCGTCTTCCTTGGCCGTCCTCGCGCTCTGGAGCAGTTCCCGCTGCTTCCGGATGTCGATGGCGGTAAAGGTCCCTCCGAAAAAGGAAACCTCAACGGTGGTGTTTACCCTGTCGATGGTTTCCAGGTAATCCTCTATGGTTTTCCTCACCTGATTTCCGGTGATCTTGTCATATTCTTCCCTCAATTGGCCGGTAATCTTGGCCTGGTTGCAGAAGATGCAGTCGTGGGGACACCCCACGTGAGGAATGAAGATCGGGATGATCACATGCTTAGCCATCGCTTTCCTCGGCTCTGACAAACTTTTCGAGGGCGTCCTTGGCCGCCAGCTGCTCAGACTCCTTCTTGGAATAGCCTTCGCCCCGACCCATGATGATGTTGTCGATGGCGACCTTCGAGTAGAACTTCCTCCTGTGGGGAGGCCCTTCGAACTTTATCATCTCGTATTTGATCTCAATCTCACCATTCTCCTGGAGAATCTCCTGCAGGCTGGTCTTGTAGTCCAGGACAATCTCATTTTTCAGCGCCATTTCCATCAGCTGATGGAAATTGTCCACGACGAACTTCCTTGCGACATCCATTCCCTGGTCTAGGTAGACGGAGGCGATGACCGCTTCCACCCCGTCCGCAAGGAGGGATGCCCTGTCCCTGCCTCCGGTGATTTCCTCACCCTTGCTCATGCGGATATATTGTCCAAGGTTCCAGTCCAATGCCACCTGATGCAGGGAGGCCTCACAGACGATGAGGGCCCTCAATTTTGTCAGTTCCCCCTCGGTCTTGTCCGGATAGCTCCTGAAGATGAATTCTGTAATGGAAAGCTGTAGCACAGCATCTCCGAGAAACTCGAGCTTCTCATTATATTTCATGTTCTTGTGCTGGTTGGCATAGGATGAATGGGTCAGTGCGGTTTCCAGCAGCATCTTGTCGTTGAATGTGACCCCTATGATGTTTTCAAATTCCATATTTCACTCCTTGTGTAGAAGTTCATTCGTCAAATTACAGGGTAATCTCAAGAATAAACCTATAATTGCTATCATTATACAAAAAAAACAAAGTCCCGTATATAGGCAACGCCTGCATACGGGACACTCACTGCTATTCTTCGCCTAATAGACTGTTCAGGTACTTTACAACATCGCCGACGCTCTTGGCATTTTCTGCCTCTTCATCGGAAATCTCTATGTCAAACTCTTCTTCAAGAGCCATAACAATCTCTACGATATCCAGTGAGTCAGCTCCCAGATCCTCAAAGCTGGCATCAGGAGTAACCTCGGTACTGTCAACACTGAGCTTCTCGACAATAATCTTCTTTACTTTATCAAATATCATTTCTACATTCACCTCCATCATCTGTATAATATTAGAAATAACCTATTTATGCAACAGGAAATGGTAATTATTTTATATTTTCCTTGAATTTTTCCAGATAATTCCGGTCATAGAAACTCTTCCCCTGTCTGATGGCATTTTTGAACGCTCTGGCATCCGAAGTCCCATGGGCTTTGACGACAATTCCATCGACACCCAGCAGGCATGCTCCGCCCTCTTCCTTGTAGTCATGGGTTATCATGAATTCCTTAAGGCTGGGTTTGACCAGAAGTCCTCCGATTTTGCCCTTCGTCGTACTCATCATGGTGTCCTTGATCATGCTCATGAGATTTTTCACAACCCCTTCGTACATCTTAAGGACAACATTCCCGGTGAATCCGTCGCAGACCAGGACCTGAACATCGCCATCGGTGATTTCCCGAGGCTCGACATTGCCGATGAAGTTGATTGATTTCTCTTCTTTTAGCATTTGGTAGGCTGCCTTCGTCAGTTCGTTCCCCTTCTCTTCCTCTTCGCCGATATTGATGAGGCCGACCTTAGGCCGGATGTGACCCTTCACCGTCTCAAAATAGACTGTCCCCATCTTGGCGAACTCCACCAGGTTCTTTGGTTTGACATCGGCGTTGGCTCCAAGGTCGATAATCATAAAATGGCCGTTTTTCCCTGGCATAAGCGCACCCAGGGCCGCCCGGTCGACACCTTTGACCCTTCCGACGATAAGAAGTCCGCCTGCGAGGATTGCCCCAGTGGACCCCGCAGAAACGACAGCGTCGGCCTTGCCTTCCTTGACGAGGTCCATGGCCCGCCTTAGGGAGGAATCCTTTTTCCTCCTGATGGCCATGACAGGAGACTCATTTAGCGTGATCACTTCCCGGGCATCGAGGACATCGATCTTTTTCTTGTCGTAGTCGTATTTTGACAGTTCTGCCTCGATAAGTTCTATGGGGCCCGTTATCGTGACATCAACCCCGTATTCCTTCACAGCAAGAATCGCACCCTTCACTACTTCTTGAGGGGCAAAATCCCCGCCCATTCCATCCAAAGCTATCCTCATCTATAAACCCTCCTGGCAGTAGGCCTTCACAGGGAACCCCTTCCCTGTCTGAGCCATTTCCTGCATTTTCATTCCATCATACTATTAATTTCTCTTTGGACAAGCCTATTTCTTCTGAACTTAAGAAAAAATTAACTTTTTTCCTCAGTTGCCATCCCTCTTCCCGTTCTCCGAATCCCGAAAAATGAAAAAAAAAAGGAAAGTCAAAGACTTTCCTATTCAACCACTACTTTAATTATTTCCTTGCCGTTATAAAAGCCGCAATGCTTACACACTCTGTGTCCAAGCTTCATGTCGTGACACTGTGGGCATTCAACGATTCCAGGTGCACCTACTTTGAAGGTTGATGCTCTTCTTCTGTCTCTTCTACCTTTGGAAAATTTTCTTGCTGGATTTGCCATTGTTACACCTCCCTAAACATGTCTTTGAGGGCTGAGAACCTTGGATCTACTTCATCATGGACACAGTTACACTGCGCATGGTTCAGGTTAGCGCCACAGTTCTGACAAAGACCCTTGCAGTCCTCTTTGCAGAGAATTTTTAAAGGCAATGCCAAATAGATGTTATTCAGAACAACATCCCTTATATCAAGAACATCGCCCTCCTCCAGGGTAATGATGTTCTCGTCTTCTTGTTCATTTCTAGAAACCGTCTCACTGATCTCAAGTTCAAGGTCCTTCTCGAATTTTTCGAGGCATCTTGAACAGGTATGTAGCAGTCTTGTCTTCACAGATAGCTTAACATCTGCAATGCCCTGACTTACCGTCACTTCGCCTTTGATGAGAATCGGTTCGAGTACTTCTATTACTTCGTTATTATAAACAAGATTCTCTTTGTGGTAGGCAAAATCGATATCCTTGCTTATAGATTTTACGTTTGAATCCTGTAGTGAAATTTCCATTTCTATCTCCTGTACATCAACGAAAACGTTAATGCTGCTCTAAAAAGAGTCATTCTTCTCAAGCAACCACATATTATTATATAAAGCGAAAATTCAAAAGTCAAGCGTTTTACACGAATGAGTTGAGAAATTCCTCTTTCTTCGGTTATGTGATTTATAAAGTATACACCAGCTAGCGCCTCATGTAAATAGAACTGCCCCTGGTTCTGTCAAGAAATCCTTACCCGATGGAGTAACTTCGCAGCTTCAAATGGTCGTCACCGGTCAAGCCAGGGATGGAGTTCCCCTCCTTTTGTGAGTGCCTGGTGATTTGTTTTCGGCCCCTTCCCGGAGAAATCTTCAGTACCTCGGCAATTTTTCTATTCTTTTTCTCCTGATGAAGAAGCGGAAAGAAAATCCCCCTGAGTGTCTTTTCATGCGAGAAAACTTCAGGCTGTTCATCACCCCAAAATATGCCGTTTTGAGAGAATTCATCTTCGCTATAGCCCGCAGAAAATTCCGCAAGGCTCGAACCTGATGATATTCTCCCATTTCTATCACCTGTACGGACATCATGCCAAATCGTCTCTTTCCATGTCCACATCCCCTTAATCGGTCAGTCATTACTGGACAAGCCCAAATCAAAGATCAAAAATCGCCAGCAAAATAGAGAGACCCTCAGGTCTCTCTATTGCGTCTCTGTCTGTTTCTTACTTTACCAGCGACAGGGTGTCTCTGGCGATCATGAGCTCTTCATTGGTTGGAACAACCATGATCTTGACTTTGGCGTCATCAGTGGAAATTATTCTTTCCTTTCCTCTGACCTTGTTCTTTTCCTTGTCCAGGTTGATTCCCAAAAATTCGAGGTCTGTCGCGATTGCTTCCCTGGTCTCGGGAGAATTCTCACCGAGGCCTGCTGTGAAGACAAGCGCGTCGATTCCGTTCATCGCAGCCACGAAGTAACCGATGTACTTCTTGACTCTGTAGTGGAAGACGTCGAGGGCAATCTGGGCTCTCTCGTTGCCCTTGTCGGCTTCTTCCTCGATATCCCTGAAGTCTGAGGAAACGCCTGATAGCCCAAGGACGCCGGATTTCTTGTTCATGATGTCATTGACCTCGTCATAGCTGTATCCTTTTACTTCCATCAGGTAAGGGATGATGGCAGGATCGATGTCCCCGCATCTTGTTCCCATGAGGAGTCCTTCAAGGGGTGTGAATCCCATGGACGTGTCAACGGAAACTCCGCCTTTCACCGCGGCAAGGGATGCGCCGTTCCCCAGGTGGCAGGTGACGATTTTCAGGTCTTTAATGTCCTTCCCGAGGATTTCAGCAGCTCTGAAGGCGACATACTTGTGGCTTGTACCGTGGAAACCGAACTTTCTGATGTGGTTCTCCTTATAGAGTTCATAAGGAAGGCCGTAAAGGAAAGCCTTTGGAGGCATGGTCTGATGGAAGGCTGTGTCAAATACTGCAACCATAGGGGTATCTGGCATGAGTTCCATACAGGCCTTGATTCCGATGATGTTTGGTGGATTGTGAAGTGGTGCCAGAACAGCGAACTCTTCAAGGTCATTCATGACTTCATCGTTGATGATTACGGAAGTCGCATACTTCTCTCCGCCGTGGACTACCCGATGTCCTACAGCGCCGATTTCATCGGCAGACTTGATGACCCCATTCTTCTCGTCAAGCAGCGTATCGATGACATGCTTGATGGCTTCCTTGTGGTCCTTCATCGGGACCGCCAGGACATACTTGTCCCTTCCTTCAACCTTCTGTGTCAGTCTTGCACCTTCGATGCCGATTCTTTCTACGAGTCCCTGAGAAAGGCAAGCCTCATTTTCCATGTCGATCAGCTGGTACTTTAGTGATGAACTACCGCAATTGATTACAAAAATTTTCATTAATCAAACCCATCCTTTATATTTAGTTGTTCTGTGCCTGCACGGCAGTTATGGCAACAACATTGACGATGTCATCCACGCTGCATCCTCTTGAAAGGTCATTGATCGGCTTCGCAAATCCTTGGCAGACAGGTCCGATGGCTTCTGCTCCAGCTAGTCTCTGTACGAGCTTGTATCCGATGTTGCCTGCTTGCAAGTCAGGGAATACAAGAACGTTCGCCTTGCCGGCGACGATGGATTTCGGTGCCTTTTTGGCGCTGACGGAGGCAACGATGGCCGCATCAAGCTGGAGTTCTCCGTCAATGGCCAGGTCAGGTCTCTGTTCCTTGGCGATTCTTGTGGCTTCAACCACCTTGTCGACAAGTTCGCTCTTGGCGCTGCCCATGGTGGAAAAGGAGAGCATCGCGACCTTGGGGTCCATCTGCAGCAGATTTTTTGCCGATTCTGCTGTAGCGATGGCAATGGCAGCCAGTTCTTCTGCATTCGGATTGGGGTTAACAGCACAATCTGCAAAGAGCATCTGTCCGTCCATCCCGTAGGACTTGTCCTTCAGAAGCATGATGAAAAATGAGGAGACCACGCTGATCCCCGGCTTGGTCTTGATAATCTGGAGTCCTGGTCTGAGCAGGTCACCTGTGGTGTGTACCGCTCCGGAAACCATCCCCTGGGCATCATCAAGCTTGACCATCATTGTTCCGAAGTACATCGGGTCCAGGACAATCTTTTCTGCGGCTTCAAGGGTGACTCCTTTTTTCTTTCTAAGCTCATATAAGCCTTCAGCATAGATTTTCGTCTTTTCTGATGTTGTCGGATCCTCTATCTTGATCCCTTCGATATTGGCTCCACATGCCTTGGCGTTTGCCTCGATCGTGCCCTTGCTGCCTAAAAGGATAACCTCTGCGATTTTCTCGGAATGAATGATTTCTGCGGCCTTTAAGGTTCTTTCCTCTTCGCCTTCTGGCAGAACTATCCGTTGAACATTACTTTTTGCAAGTTCCTTCATCTTGGTTACAAAATCCATAATTGTCTCCTTTCCTCTGATAAACATGATTATTCATAACGACATACCTTATAATATAATACAACTTATCCTCTGTCCTTTTCAAGTAAAAGGACGTAAAATGAAATGGAAAAACACTTTGGAGCGTTGAAGATGAAAATAGCTGCAATCATATCCGAATACAATCCCTTCCATAAAGGCCATGAGTATCAGATCAAAAAGACGAAGGAAGACACAGGCGCTACGCATCTCGTCGCCCTCATGTCGGGGAATTTTGTCCAGCGTGGCACGCCCTCGATCATCGACAAGTACAAGAGAGCGGAAATGGCCCTAATGGGAGGTGTGGATCTGGTACTGGAACTGCCGGTGGTCTATGCCCTTTCCTCTGCCGAGTTCTTTGCGGAAGGTTCCGTGAGGATTCTCGAAGCACTCAAGGGAATCGATATCCTCTCCTTTGGCTCAGAGGAGGGCAGACTCAGAGACCTTCAGATCATCGCTGAGCTTCTTGCCGATGAGCCCGAAGATTTCAAGGCACTTCTCCGGAAAGAGCTGGACCTGGGGAAATCCTATGCCAAAGCCAGAAATGACACCTTGATGGCCTTTCTTCCCGAAGTGGATGAAAAGGTCATCCAGAACCCGAACAACATCCTGGGCATCGAGTATTTGAAAGCCCTGATCCGTCAGAAGTCCGTCATCACGCCCTATACCCTGAAAAGAATGGGAAAGGGATACCATGACCTGGAAATCACGGAGAACCACTTCGCCTCAGCAACAGCCTTGAGACGGGGAATTCTTGGTGACGTGAACATAGAGGCCAATGTGCCTGCGGAAGTCTTCACTTTTCTGAACAGACTCAAGGAAGAAGATTACTGCTTCACCATCCCTGAAGACTTTAGAGACCTTCTCCTTTACCGGCTCATGACCGATGGAGACAGCCTCAGGAACCTTTCCGAGGCCAGTGAAGGCCTTGACAACCGGATCCTTAACAATATCCATGTCCTCAGGGAAAATGGTCTGGAGGAATTCATAGACCGGGTCAAGACCAAACGGTATGCCCGGACGCGGATTTCCAGGCTTCTCTTCCAGTTCCTGCTCTCCTTCGACAAGGAGGACATCGTCCTTCTCAGAAGAATGACGCCAGAATCGGTGAAGATTCTTGCCCTCAATGAGCGAGGCCGTGAAATCCTGTCCTCCCTGAGAAAGAAGAAGGAAATTAAGCTCATCCATAACTACGGTAAAAAGCTGGATGATTTTCAAACCCTTGACCACAAGGCCTCTGATATCTATGCTTTGAAGAACAGGAGCTACGACCCCCTCTTCGATTTTACCGGGGTCAGGAAATGATCCTGTTGCTCCTCGAATAACATCTGAGGTCCAGGGAAGGCCTATTCCCTGAAGTTGATTCTGCCCGCTTTTGCCATAAAAATGTGCGGATGGGCATTTTGGATATTGCCTGAAGGATGAATTAGCGTTATAATAATGAAGTTCCGCTTACGGGATGTAGCGCAGCTTGGTAGCGCGTATCGTTCGGGACGATAAAGTCGCAGGTTCAAATCCTGTCATCCCGACCAAATAAAGACCCAACCTGAAGAAATATCTTCTGGTCGGGTCTTTATTTTTGTCCCATCAGCAGCAACCCAAGTCACTATACCTGTGGTTTTTCGTCATGGATCTCACTATCGGAAAATTGCTGAGTCTGATATCTTTCTCCCGCCCTTAAGCATTTCCTTTTATTGTTCCACCTCTAGAGCAAAAGGTTCAGCCCTCATTTTAATTCCATTATGGCAAAGGGGTCCAAAGCCTCAATCCTTGAATTTTTTCGTTACAGGTAACTTCTTCCTTCGCTCCTGATGTCAGGTCAGGGACCC
>ENA-OFCF01000276-OFCF01000276.1-metagenomes-genome-assembly--contig:-NODE-276-length-24051-cov-4.431280_pt1 | contig 24051 bp, 26 predicted proteins | sample MGYA00153387_OFCF01 | MGnify analysis MGYA00153387
CGCGCGGTGGAGCAGCCTGGTAGCTCGTTGGGCTCATAACCCAAAGGTCGTAAGTTCAAATCTTGCCCGCGCAACCAATATGCTGATGAGTTTATCAACTCGTTGATCAGTTTAAAACGCCTACCTTGTGTAGGCGTTTTTTATGGGAATTGCTGGTTGTGATTCTTGGGAAATCGCGAACGATGCCATGAGGCCCGTTTCGCTACTGTAGGTCGAGCAATATACTTTGGGCACTATGGCAACTGCATTTCCTTTTTCGGCAATTGTGGGTCAAGACGAGATGAAGCTGGCAATCTTGATCGCTGCTGTCGATCCGGCGATTGGCGGTATTTTGGTGTTCGGCGATCGCGGTACCGGTAAGTCAACCGCTGTGCGCGCGCTTGCCGCGCTGCTCCCTAAAATGCGCGCGGTGGTTGGATGCCCTTACAACAGCGACCCAGACAGCCCATTCGTAGCGGACGGCGCAGCAAGCCCTAAAACCGTTTTAAAGACACACCTGGTGACCGTCCCAGTCGTCGACTTGCCGCTCGGTGCGACCGAAGACCGCGTCGTCGGGGCGCTCGACCTCGAACGGGCATTGTCGCAAGGCGTCAAAGCGTTTGAGCCAGGCTTGCTGGCCCGCGCAAACCGCGGCTTTTTGTACATCGATGAGGTCAATTTGCTCGAAGACCATCTTGTCGATTTGCTGATTGACGTAGCGGCGTCTGGCGAGAACGTCGTAGAGCGTGAGGGCCTCAGCGTCCGCCATCCGGCGCGTTTTGTCTTGGTGGGCAGCGGTAATCCTGAAGAGGGTGAGCTGCGCCCACAATTACTGGACCGCTTTGGTTTGTCAGTAGAAGTGAAAACGCCGACGGATTTGAATGACCGCGTTGAAGTTGTCAAGCGCCGCGACGCCTTTGAGCACGACCCGTCGGGCTTCATTGAGCAATGGAAAAAAGAAGACGAAAAAACCCGCCGGCGCATCGTCGCATCGCGCGCGCGCATCAATGCGGTTCTGGTCACCGACGCAGCGCGGGAGCGCGCAGCGCAGCTTTGCATGGCACTCGGCACAGATGGCCTGCGAGGTGATTTGACACTGATTCGCGCGGCTCGCGCTTATGCGGCGCTGCAGGACGATGTGGAGGTCAATGACTCGCACTTCAAACGCATAGCTGCTCCTGCGCTGCGCCATCGGTTGCGCCGAAACCCGCTGGACGATTCTGGTTCTACTGTTCGGGTCGAACGCGCAGTGGCCGATTTAATGGGCGACTGATTTTGCTTTCCCGGCGCGTGCTCTCCAGAAAAAAGCAGCGTTTTGAGCCGCACAACGAGGCGCAATGCCTTTTTGGTACGGGGTTTAAATGACTGCGGTCGCGGCGCTGTTTGCTGTCGATCCGCAGGGTTTGGGCGGGGTCGCGCTGCGCAGCGCGGCAAGCCAGCGGCGCGACGACTGGCTTGCAACGCTCAAGCACCTGCTGCCCCCTGGTACCCCCCAGAGCCGCATTCCGCTCAACATCAACGACGTAGCACTGCTTGGCGGGCTGGATTTGGGCGCAACGCTCAATGCAGGTCGCCCGGTGGCCCAACACGGCGTTTTGGCCAGCTCAGACGGGGGCGTGGTGCTGGTGGCCATGGCCGAGCGCGTTTCAGCGGGTACTGCAGGCCGCTTGGCCTCGGTGTTGGACACCCAGCAGGTGGCGATTCAACGAGATGGCCTTGCGCTCGTTCGCCCCGCTCGGCTGGGACTGGTAGCGCTTGATGAAGGCGTCGGTGCTGACGAACAGGTGCCGGCCGCTTTGCTGGACAGGTTGGCGTTTTTGGTCGAGCTTACCGGGGCTGCACAAGACGATATAGAGCCAAGCTTTGAGCCTGAAGACATTGCCGAGGCGCGAGCGCTTTTGCCCAATGTGCAAGCCAGCACCGAAACCATTGCGGCACTGTGCGCTGCAGCGCTTGCGCTTGGCGTGTATTCGTTGCGCGCGCCCTTGTTTGCCTTGAGAGCCGCGCGCTGCGCAGCCGCACTTGATGGAGTGCTGCATGTTACCGAAGCGCATGCCGCCCTTGCCGCGCGGTTGGTGCTTGCCCCACGCGCTACGCAGCTGCCAGCAGCGCAGGCCAGCGGCGACCAGGATCAGCCTGAGCAAGAGTCCGATAGCTCCCAAGAAACACCTGACGAACCGAATCAGCAAGATCGGGAAGATCCGGCCTCGCCGCCTGTCGAGCCACCAGCAGACCCAGACCAAGCGCCTGAAGATCCGCCAGACATCAATACCGCTGAAACCTTGGCTGAAAGCGTTATGCAAGCCGCACGGGCGGCTATTCCGGCTGGTTTGCTCGCGGCGCTCAAAGTGGGGAAGGCTGCGAAAGCGCGGGCCCAGGCCGCCGGCCGCTCTGGTGCAGCGCAAAAGAGCCAGACGCGTGGCAGGCCACTGGGTGCCCGGCGCGGTGAGCCGCGCGCGGGTAGCCGGCTCAATGTGATTGAGACCCTGCGTGCAGCCGCACCATGGCAAAAACTGCGCGAACGCCAATCCCCCACACCCTTTGATAGGGCACGCAAACGCATTCACGTCAGGCGTGAAGATTTTCACGTCACCCGCTTCAAGCAGGCGGGCCAAACCACCACGTTGTTTGTGGTGGACGCGTCGGGCTCTTCTGCGCTGAACCGTTTGGCTGAAGCCAAAGGCGCGGTTGAATTGTTGTTGGCCGATTGCTATGTGCGCCGTGACCGCGTGGCGGTGCTGGCATTTCGCGGCAAGACTGCCGAAGTACTGTTGCCGCCCACCCGCTCGCTGGCGCGCGCAAAACGGGCGCTGGCCGGTTTGCCAGGCGGTGGCGGTACGCCACTGGCCACTGCGATCGACGCGGCGCGCGAGCTGGCCGAGCAGATCAGCCGCCGCGGTGAAACGCCGATCGTTGTGCTGCTGACAGATGGGCGCGGAAACATTGCCCGCGATGGCACGCCGGGGCGTGCCAAGTCAGAAGAAGACTCCATCGCGGCCGCAAGGCAGTTCCGCGCGGCAGGCTTCACCGCGCTGTTGCTAGACACCTCGCCCCAGCCGCAGCCGGCCGCGCAACTGCTCGCCGCTGAAATGGGGGCTGCTTATGTGGCGCTGCCGTACGCGGGCGCCCAAGCGGTGTCGCGCGTGGTGCAAATGGCGAGCGCCTCGGCAAGGTAGCAGGCAAAGCCATGGTCCAGCGTTTGCAATGGGAGCAAGACGGCAGCAACTGGCCGCACCGCGCGCACAGCAGGTTTGTACGAGCGGCACACATGCAGTGGCACGTGCAGCAGTTTGACTCTTTGCTTGCAGAAGCTCCGACTGCTTTGCTGATTCACGGCACGGGCTCGTCCACCCATTCATGGCGCGGCTTGGTCCCGCTGCTGACGCCGCACTTTTCGTTGCTGGCCGTTGACTTGCCGGGCCATGCGTTTACCGATATGCCGCCGGGTGGTGCGACCTCGCAGCAACTGTCGCTGCCAGGCATGGCGGGCGCGCTGGGCGAGTTGCTCAAGGTGTTAGCTGTCAGCCCGGCGCTGGTCATCGGACACTCAGCGGGAGCAGCCATTGGCATACGCATGTGTCTGGATGGCCTGATCGCGCCGCAATTGCTGGTCAGCATCAACGGGGCATTGCTACCGCTGGGCGGTTTGGCGGGGCAGGTTTTTTCACCTGTCGCCAAGGTCATGTCGGCGCTGCCGTTTGTGCCTAAATTTTTTTCGTGGCAGGCCACCAGCCCGGCCGTGGTGCAAAAACTCATCGCCAGCACCGGATCGCAACTGGACGACGAAGGCATGGCACTGTATGCCCAGCTGGTCCGCAACCCCGGCCATGCAGCGGGGGCATTGGGCATGATGGCCAACTGGGATTTGCCGCAGTTAGAGCGGGACTTGCCGCGCCTCAAAACGCCGCTCAGTTTGATTGTTGGCAGCAACGACCAAACCGTTTCACCGCGGCAAGCAGCGCGGCTGCGTGCGCTGTGGCCTGCAGCATCTGCCAGCGAGCAGCCGACCTTGACGACGCTGGAAGGCTTGGGGCATTTGGCGCATGAAGAGCGACCCGATGCGGTGGCCAGCATCGTGCTGGAGCAGTTCAAGGCGAGGGCGCTTTAGAACAATTGGCTACGATATTGATAGCTGCTTGCACCCGTTTTTATTAGCTTACGGCACTGATTTATATAAATTTTTAATTTGCAGACTTACAAATAAAAGAGTTGTAGCCCAACATATATGGGCGCAATTAGCTATGAAAATAATAGCATAATTAAAAATCAGGCGCGCACCGCGGCTTGCACTGGCCGCCAGAACTGCAGCGCTGCATCGGCTGCGCAGCAGGTGCCCCAGCACAGCCAGGCCGTCCACAGGGCATGGCTCGGGTAGTGCGCCCCGCGTAAAATTTGCGTCAGGCTAACGACCAAACCCGCTGCGCAAATGGCGGCCAGGTAGCGCTTTGCGCGTGCCGCATCGTGGTGTCGGAATAGAAAATACAGGCTGAAGAACGCAAACGCTGCGCTGCTGTGGCCCGACGGAAAGCATTGCCCCGGCCCACCATCACGAACAAACAGCGCCCAGTGTGAAATGTGCCGTGCAACGCCACCAAACTCGGCTAAATCCCAGGGGCAACTGGTGGCGCTTGTGTGCTTGATGACGTTAATCAGCAGCAGGCACAGCAGCGTCACGCTGAACCAATAGCGGTTGTGCAAATACGCACGGGGCTGCGCACTTGTGGCCGGTACGCGTTTGGTGGGCACAGCGAAAGCTGTCCACGCCATCCAGGCCAAGACTGCCCACGCAAGTGCACGGCCACCTGCATGCATCCAACGCAGTGCCGCCGCTTCATGCCACACAAAACCGTTGGCGTTGCCAAACAGGTGCATCAGCGGTAGGTCCAATCCCGCGCCGTCCCAAGCCGCAAGCAGTCCCAAGCCCAGTAACGTTACCAGCGCGTCTCGGCGTTCGGCCGTCATGGCTGGGTTGCAGCCAGCGCTGGGGCGCCGCGGCACGGCGCGGTCAGGTCAAGTGTTGGTTCATACAGTGCGGTTTTTACGTTCAGCATGCCAAGTACCGAGTGAAATAAATGGTCATGGCTGGCTGGCAGCGTCGCGCGGTTTTTCAGGCAGGTAGCGCTTAGCGCCAGCGTTTTCTGCATACCGCCTGAAAACCACATCACCATGGGTACGCGCGTTTGCTCACTCGGCGCAATGGCATAAGGCATGCCGTGCAAGAACAAACCTTTTTCACCCAAAGATTCGCCGTGGTCTGAAACGTAAATGAGCGACGAATCAACACTGCTCGCCCGGCTTTGCAGCTGGCTGATCAGTTGTGCCAAAACGTGGTCGGAATACAGCAAAGCGTTGTCGTATGCGTTGACGATTTCCTCGCGTGTGCAGCGCGCCAAGTCGTCGCTCTGGCAGTACGGAGCAAACCTGGCAAATTGCGGCGGGTAGCGGCGAAAGTACGATGGCCCGTGGTTGCCCAGCATGTGCAGCACCAGCACCTGCGTGCCTGTGGCGGTGTCAAGCCGCGCGTCCAGGCCATCCAGCAAAGCGGCGTCCAGGCAGCGCCCATCCACGCACAGACCGGTGAGGTTCGTGTCCAAGGTGCTCTCAGTCGGTAAGCCGTCGCACACGCCTTTGCAGCCGGATTGGTTGTCGCGCCATTGCACGCTGATGCCCGTTCTGGCCAGTACATGCAGCAACGACTCGCTGCCCCGAATGTCGGCCTCGTTGTAGTTGCGCCTGCCCACTGGCGCGAACATGCAGGGCACCGACACCTCTGTGTTGGTGCCGCAACTGGTGACTTGCTGGAAATTTATCAAACCCTCCACTCCGAGCTTTGCCAATTGGGGTGTGGTTTGCCGTGCGTATCCGTTTAGGCCCCAATTGGCTGCACGTGCGGTCTCGCCCACCACCAGCACCAGCAACTGCGGTTTGGCACCCGTTGCAGGCGCAATCCGGGTGGCGTCCATCCCGATTGGCTGGCGCGGTTTGCCTGCGCCACGCAAGCTTTGCGCGGCTACGCTGCTGATGGACCATGCCATATTAGCCGGCGTGATGAGGTAGCGCACTTCTTTTTGGTTGCGCATCAGTGATGCAAAAGGTTGAAACACCGCCAGCACCGCGCCTACCGCTAGCGCAAGCGCCAGCGACGTCCAGCCCAAGCGATGCGCTGCCGCGCGCAACACGGGCCGCTTCACGATGCGTACGCGCCACAAAAGTACCAGCGGCAGCGCGGCATACAGCGCGAAATGCAGGGCCAGCGGCCACGAGGCAATCTCCCGCGCTTCTGCAACGTCGGTACGCAAAATATTGCGAACCATGCTCGGGTCAAAATACACCCCGTAGGCTTGCATGAAGTACGCAGCACTGGCAGTGACCACCAGCAGCAGCGCAAGCAGCGGTTTAATGATCAACCGGTGCCCGACCAGCGCCAGCAGAAAAAACTGCACGCTGACCACCATGACAGCCAGCGCGATGGCAAAACCCCAAGTCGCTGGCGCTGCCAGTGAAAACCCTTTCAAGGCGGTTGTAAAAAATAGCTGGTTCGCCGAGATGAGCCAGAACACGCTGACTGCTGCGATCAGCTGCTCGGTGGTCAGGTCGATGGTGAAGGCTGCGCTCCGAGCGGCTGGCTTGATCGTTGTCCAAACTTCAGTGGGCAGTTTTTTCATCAGGTTATCGTCGGCTCATGGCCTGAAGTTCACCTGAAGCCAGGCTGAAGTCAGGCTGAAGACCCAGTGGCCGGAGGACCGGCGCAGTGCTTATTTTTTGCATCGCCTATGATGGTTTTCGCATAACAAACTATGGCCAACACATCACACCATGCGCCTGCTGCTGATTGAAGACGACCCCGTTTTAGGCGAAGGTTTGCGCGACTTTTTGCGTCTGGAGCAGCACCTGGTGGACTGGTGCCGCAACCTGCAGCAGGCCCGTGCGCTACACAGCGAGCCGTACGACGCGCTGTTGGTCGATTGGCAATTGCCTGACGGCTCAGGCCTTGAGTGGCTGAGGGCAAAGCGCGCAACGGGTGACACCACACCCGCATTGATGTTGACCGCACGCGATTTGCTTTCAGACCGAATTGAAGGGCTGGACGGCGGCGCTGATGACTATTTGGTCAAACCGTTTGCGCCGGAGGAGCTTTGCGCACGCCTGCGTGCGGTGGTGCGCCGCGCGGCATCGACCGGCGCGGCTGTGTTGAAAGTTGGCGCTGTCGCTATTGACCTCGCAGCCCACAGCGCGCGCCTTAGCGGTACGCTGGTTGATCTGACCGCCAGAGAATGGTCGGTACTGCAAGCGCTGTGCCACCGTGCAGGCCGGGTGGTGCTTAAATCTGATTTGGAACGCCTGACAGTAGGCTTTGATGCCGACGTGAGCAGCAATGCGCTTGAAGTGCATATCTCCAGCCTGCGGCGCAAATTGGGCCGCGACCTGATTGAAACCGTACGTGGGCTGGGCTACCGCCTGGGGCCTGAACGTCAACCTGCAGTCAATCCGACGCCATGACCCCGCTTCCTTCCATACGCCAGCGCCTGCTGCGCACTTTACTGGTGTGGTCGGTGCTCTGGACGCTTGCCATTACTGCTGCGGTGTGGCTGGCTGTGCATGAAGAAGTCAATGAACTACTCGACGAAGCCTTGCAGGCTGCCGCTGAAGTTCTTAGCGGCCCTTTGGCACAAGGCACGCAGGCCGCGCAGGTCGCGCAGGTCGCGCCGATCAAGCCCAGCGGTGCGCAGGCGCCCGAGCAATTTGCCTGGCAGGTGGTGCGCTACGCGGCAGACAACAGCGCCAGCGTGCTGCAAGCGTCGCAGCGCGCCCCAGCGCAGGCGCTGTTTGCGGTGCCCCTGCGCGGCTTTGGCGATTTACCGACCTGGCGCGTGTATGGCTTGCCGTTGAGTGACGACGGGCGCATGCTGTACGTTGCGCAAGCCGTTACAGAGCGCGGCGAAACGCAATTTGAAGTCGCGTTAAGTGTGGCCTTGGCGTCTTTGGCAATTGCGCTGCTCGGGCATTTTTGGCTACGCGCCAAAACAAGGCAAGAATTGCAGCCGCTGCAAAACCTGGCAGCAAAACTGAAAAAGTTTGACCCTTTGAAAACCGACGCCGGACTTGGCCCGGCAGAGCGCCAAGAGCTGCAAAGCGTGCACGACGCCATTGATGCACTGGGCCAGCGCCTGGCCCGCCGCGTAGCAAACGAGCGCGCCTTCAGCGGCCACGCAGCCCATGCGCTGCGCACACCCTTGGCCGGCATGGACGCGCAGCTGGCAGTTGCACTGCGCGAATGTCCGCCTGAAATGACGGCGCGGCTGCAGCAAATTCGCGTTGCCAGCGGCAGTTTGCAGCGCGTAGTGGCATCGCTGCTGTCGCTGTTTAGAAGCGGCGTGGAATTGCAGCGCCAACCGATTGCAGTCAAAGAGTGGTTGGCGCGATTGGCACCTGCCGGGCTGACCGTGCACTCTGCAGCCGATGGCGTACTTCAGGCCGACGGCGATCTGCTCGCGGCGGCATTGCTCAACGTGTTTGACAATGCGCTGCGCCACGGTGCGAAAAACATCCATGTGACCATGCCTGATGCACACACCCTGCGCATAGTTGACGATGGCACTGGCGTGCCTGCAGCGCGCAGGCTGGCGCTCGAGCAGGCGCTCAATAGCGAGCGTTACGATGGCGTGACCGGCCTGGGGCTGATGCTGGCCGACATCGTTGCCAGAGCCCACGGTGGCGGGGTCAGTTTGCCTGAAGTTGCTTCGGGTTTTGCCGTTGAGATGCGCCTGGCCGCCACAATTGCTTTAACCACCACAAACCTGCATGCATGATGCGCAAATCTGCTTTTGTTTTATCAGTTGCTCTGCTTGCCGGCTTGGCCCACGCTGCAGGCGAGGCCGTGGCAAAACCATCGGCCGGTCTAGAGGCCGCATCACCTTCCGCAGCGGCGTCCAGCTTCGTCTTGTTTACCTGCAATGCTTTTTACCTGCCCGCCCGCAGCATCTGGCAGCGAAAGGTCGCTGTTGAGCTGGATGCAGATGGTGTGCGCTCGGTTGAGATTGATGGCGTTGCGGTTTACACCTTCAACATCAACGGCACCGTGATAATGACAGCCGTTGATGGAGAGCGTATCCAGATCGATATTGAGGCGCTGACCTGGAGCAGCGACCTGCGCGGGCTGGCCAGTGGGCGCGGCGGCTGTACACGCTAAAGGTCACAGTTGCCAAAATGCTACTATTTTAATAGCTGCTCGCGCCCGTATTTGTTGGGCTAATAGCAATTTTTATCAATATTTTTCAAAAAATACAGCTATGCAAGCCGTCTGGATGGTTCTCTCCGCTTTTATCTTTTCCAGCATGGCAGTGTGCGTCAAATTTGCGTCCAGCCATTTCAACGCTGCCGAGCTGGTGTTTTACCGGGGGGTGATTGGCGTGGTGTTTATGGCGGTGTACGCGCACCTTCGCGGCACGTCGCTCCGCACATCGGTATTGCCCATGCACATCTGGCGCAGCGTGGTTGGCGTGGTGGCGCTGTCGGCCTGGTTTTATGCCATTGCCAACCTTCCGCTGGCCACCGCCATGACGCTGAACTACATGAGCAGCGTCTGGATTGCCGCATTCTTGGTCGGCGGCACGTTGATGTTTGCCAAAGCGGGTGAACGCGTGCGGTTTTTTGCTGGGCCGCCCCAAGAAAAACCAGCCCCCTCGGGGGGCAGCGCATCACGCGAAGCGGAAAGCGTGGGGGTAAACTTCCCTTCCCAGGGGCCGCTGGTGGCCGCCATTCTTGCGAGCTTTGCTGGTGTGGTGATGCTGCTGCGGCCAACCATTGACCAAAACCAGGCCTTCGCCGGGCTGATTGGTTTGCTGTCGGGCTTGGGTGCCGCGTTTGCCTACATGCAGGTGATGGTGCTGGCACGCATGGGCGAGCCCGAGGCCCGCACCGTGTTTTACTTTGCAGTGGGCACTGTGATTGCCGGGGCAATCGGCATGGCAGCAATCGGTATTTCCGCTTGGTCCTGGCAACACGCGTTGTGGCTGCTGCCCATTGGCCTGCTGGCCAGCCTGGGCCAGCTTTGCATGACCAAGGCCTATTCCATGTCGACCAACCACGGCGGCACGCTGATGGTGGCAAACTTGCAGTATTCAGGAATTATTTTTTCCGCGCTCTACGGTCTGGCGTTGTTTGGCGACCAGATACCGCTCTTGGGCTGGGCTGGTATGGGACTGATTATGCTGAGTGCCATCGCCGCTACTGTTCTGCGCGCGCGCGCCGCGCCCAACGCGCCGGCTGAAGAGCACTGATTTTTAAGGAATTTGACATGCATTACGACCTGCAATACGACCTGCTGATTTCTGCCGGGCAACTGCAAACACTGCTGGAGGCCAAAACCCCGGCGCGCATATTTGATTGCACTTTTGAGCTGAGCGACCCACATGCGGGGTATCAGCAATTTTCCGAGTCACACATTGCGGGTGCGGTGTACGCTGATCTTGACAAAGCGTTGAGCGACAAACACGGCACGGGCGCCTCGGGTGGACGGCACCCGCTGCCGCAGCGTGAAGCGTTTGCCGCGTGGCTGTCCAGCGTTGGCCTGGCCAACGACATGCAAGCGGTGGTGTATGACCGCAATGGCGCAAATTACAGCGGCCGACTTTGGTGGATGCTCAAGTGGGCGGGCCACGCCAGTGTTGCGGTGCTGGATGGTGGTTTGCAAGCATGGACGGCATCGGGCGGAGCGGTCAGCAGTGGCACCGAGCCTGCGCATTTTCAAACCAACTTTGCATTGGCGCCCGAACTGGTTGAGTTGGTTGGCGCTGAAAAAATTGCCGCCAATTTAGGTCGCCCTGCGCAAACCTTGGTTGACGCGCGAGGCGGGCCGCGCTTTCGGGGTGAGGTCGAACCGCTTGACCCGGTTGCAGGACATATTCCGGGTGCGCTGAACCGACCATTCACCGAAAACATTGGCGCTGACGGCAAATTCAAATCCGCTCAGGTATTGAGGGCGGAATTTGAAGCGCTGCTGGCTGGGCGTGACCCGGCAAGCGTGGTGCATCAATGCGGGAGCGGCGTGAGCGCCCTGCCGAATATGCTAGCCATGCAAATCGCCGGTTTGGGTGCCTCCGGCTTGTATGCAGGAAGCTGGAGCGACTGGTGCAGCGATTTAACCCGGCCGATGGCGCAGGGTTGAGCCGCCAACCAACCCGGGGCTGAACTTATCGGTTGCCGGTGCCGCTGGCTGCTGGCATAGGCGCTGGCATAGGCGCTGGCATGGTCGGCGACACGCCTGAGCTGCTTGAATCCGTTGAGCCCATGGGCGCGCTGCTGCCCATTGAGGGAGCGGGTGTGCCCATGCCACTGCTTGGGGCTGGCGTGTCGGTTGAAGGGGTGGTCAGGGGTGCAGGCGCTGGCACGACGTTCGTGTCTTCCACTTTCTTGTTGCAAGCTCCAAGGGCCAGCAATGCGGTCAATGCAACAGCGGTTGCGGCCAGGGTCTTGAATTTTGATGTGAACATGCGGGTTTCCTTTTCAAAAATGAACAGGCCGCAATGGCGATGCCGATTAGCCAGCCGTAAATTTATCCAACACCCACGTATGCCCCAAGGGACGCGACGTTACCCGCTTGTGGGGAAGCGACTTGTACCCCCGTTTCGTTGCAATTTGTAACGCCTGTCACCACTTAATGCGCCAACCGGCTGATGATGGTGACCAAACCAATGCCTGCCAGCAGCCATGCAACCTGCGCGGCAGTCTCGGCCAGCGCGGCACGCTTTTGCAATTGCGGAATCAAATCGGCCAGCGCGACATAGACAAAGCTGCTGGACGCAAGGATTAAAAAGAACGGCAGGAAGTCGTAGAGCTGCTCTACCAGCAAATAGCCAAGCAGCCCGCCGAGCGCCGTGACTGCGCCTGCCATTGACACTTTGACGACTGCTACGCGCTGGTTGTTGTTCGACGATTGGCGCAGCACCGCCAGGTCACCCATGTGGTGCGGCACTTCATGCGCCAGTACCGCCAGCGATGCAACGATGCCCAGCTTGAGATCGGCCATGAACGCCGACGCAATCAAAATACCGTCACCAAAGCAATGCACGCTGTCCCCGGCAAGCACCGCCCAGCCGCCAGAAGGACTGTGAGCCCCCACGATTGCCGCTTTGTGTTCCTGCGGCCGCACGCTGCTGCTGCCGTAGGCGGCTGGGGCTGAACTTGCCAGGGCAGAGGGCCCTGCGCTGCGTTCGCTGTCAAGAATATGGTCATGGCCATGCACATGATCGTGCGAATGCGCAGAGCCATGCCCACCGCCATGCTCGTGTCCGTGGTGCCACAGTTCAGCCTTGTCAAGCAAAAAGAAAAACACCAACCCGGCCAACAGGGCAGCAAACAAATCGTGCGCGCTCGCCTGGCTTTCAAATGCCTCGGGTAGCAGGTGCATGAAAGCGGTGGCCAGCAATGCGCCCGCTGCCAGGCTCAGCATGTGCTGCGTGTATTTGGCCAGCAAGCCAAAGCTGAGCGCCGCCGCCAGCCACACGCTGCCGATGCCCGCAACCAGCGTACCGATAAGAATTGCTACTAAAATCATAGCTGCTTGCGCCCATATTTATTGGGCTGTGTTAACCTTTGACTAAAAACGATGCACCTGTCGCAACGTTTCGCCAAAGTTTTGTATGGACCTCGCAGTTTATCAAGCGCGGCAATGGCAGCAGGTAGGAGCCTGGGCGGCAGAAGGCGCCCTGGTGAAAATTGGCCCCAGCGATGGCCAAGTTTTTGACGATTTCGCTGATGAATATCTGGATATTTGGCAAGAAATCGGCGAAAAATTGACCGTTGTGGCCAATTTGCAGCCGACGTCCCCTCTGCCGCCCAGGCTCCTGTGGGCTGTCCGGCAGCATTCTCGGCACTGCCACCCGCCATAATAAGCACGCTGTTCTGTCTTGACTGCGGAGCGGTATCTTTCAGCTTAATTTTTGCTTGCGCCAACGTGAAAACCCCGCCCGCCAACTCCCCGCCAACCGCCTTCCGATGCGCCTGATCTCGCCAAGACCTGCTGCCGCGCTGCAGCTTGAAGCAATCAGTTGCGCGCGAGGTGGGCGCACACTGTTCACGGGTTTGAGCCAGAGTCTTGCCCCTGGTGAGCTGCTGCGTGTGCACGGCGCCAACGGCGCCGGCAAAACCAGCCTGCTCCGCATGGTGTGCGGGCTGCTGGATCCTTCGGATGGGCAAGTGCTGTGGCGTGGCCAAAAGCTGGCTTCGCAGCGCGCCCTGTTTGGCACTGAACTGGTCTACATTGGTCACGGTGCAGCCCTCAAAGACGAGCTTTCGCCACTCGAAAACCTGATGGATGCCTGCGCGTTGGGCGGCGTTGCTGCCAGCATCCCCCAAGCGCTGACGGCACTGCGGGGTGCGGGCCTGCGTGGCCACGAACGCACACCGGCACGCCGCCTGTCGCAAGGCCAGCGCCGCCGCGCCTCTCTGGCGCGGCTGGCGCTTAGCCAAGACGCGCCGCTGTGGGTACTCGACGAGCCTTTCAATGCGCTCGACATTTCTGCGACTGCGTGGCTCACGGCTTTGATTGAAGCGCACCTGCTGCATGCAGGCATGGTGCTGCTGACCAGCCATCAGGACGTACCCATCAACGTCACAGCCAAGGTATTGATGCTGTGACGCAGGTTGCCAAGACGCCTACGCTGCTGGGCGGCTTTTTTTTGGTGCTGCGGCGCGATTTGCGCGTGGCGCTGCGGCGGCGTTCCGACACCTTTGCAGCGCTGATTTTTTTCGTGATGGTGGTCAGCCTGTTTCCTCTCGGCGTCGGGCCAGAGGCGCAATTGCTCCGAACCATGGCACCCGGCGTTTTGTGGGTAGCGGCCATGCTGGCCAGCATGCTTTCACTTGCGCGCCTGTTTGCCGACGACTACACCGACGGAACTTTAGAGCAAATGTTGCTGTCTACCCACCCGCTTGGCATGCTGGTTCTGGGAAAAACGCTGGCGCATTGGGTCGGATCTGGCTTGCCGCTGGTGCTGCTGTCGCCCCTGCTGGCGCTGCAGTTCGACCTGGCCGCATCCAGCATCGGTGTGCTGGTGGCGTCCTTGCTGCTGGGCACGCCGGTACTGAGTCTGGTTGGCTCGATTGGCGCGGCGCTGACGGTTGGGTTGCGCGGCTCCAGTGTGCTGCTGTCGCTGCTGGTGCTGCCGTTGGCGATTCCGGTGCTGATTTTTGGCGCTGGCGCAGTTGAGGCGCACGTTGCGGGCCTGGGCGTATCGGGGCATTTTTCATTGCTCGGCGCACTGCTTTTGGTGTCGCTGGTTGCCGCCCCTTGGGTTGCTGCTGCGGCGCTTCGGATTTCAATGGAATGACCACTGACACGGGCAAGCAATGCCGAATAAAATGATAGAAGATCGACTGAAAAAAATTCCGTGACCACTTCTCGAATCAACTGGTTCCACTTTGCCGCTCCGCAGCGTTTTTATCCGCTGGCGGGCCGGTTGATTCCGTGGTTTGCCGCCATCGGTGCGGTGCTGGCTGCTTATGGGCTGTACCTCGGTATGTGGGTCGCACCAACCGATGCCACCCAAGGCGAAGCCTACAGAATTATCTTTGTGCACGTGCCTACCGCCTGGATGTCGATGGTGATTTACGTCGCCATGGCAGGCTGGGCAGGCGCTGGACTGGTGTTTAACTCACGCCTGTCGTCCATGATGGCCTGCGCGTTGGCCCCAACCGGCGCGCTGATGACCGTGCTGGCGCTGTGGACGGGCGCGCTGTGGGGAAAGCCCACATGGGGCGCCTGGTGGGTGTGGGACGCGCGCCTCACGTCTGAGCTGGTGCTGCTGTTTTTGTACATCGGGTTCATGTCGCTGCACGCCTCCATTGATGACCCCCGCCGCGCCGACCGCGCCGCCGGCTTGTTGGCACTGGTTGGCGTGGTCAATGTGCCGATCATTTACTTTTCAGTCAAATGGTGGAACACGCTGCACCAGGGCGCATCGGTGAGTTTTAAAGGCACCAGCATGGCCACCCCGATGCTGGTCGCCATGCTGGTCATGGCGCTGGCCTTTTGGGCGTATTGCATTGCGCTGGCGCTGATGCGGGTGCGCGTGATTATTTTGGAGCGTGAACGCCACACCGCCTGGGTGCGCGCTGAACTGGGAGCAAATTGATGTGGAATAGCTTCAGCGAGTTTTTGGCGATGGGCGGCTACGGCCTGTTCGTGTGGGGCTCACTGGGCGCGTGCGCTGTAGTGTGCATTGCCGAGCCGTTGCTGCTTAACCTCAAGCGCCGTGCGCTTTTGCGCGAAGCGAACGAGCAAGGGCGCGCCGATGCAGGACAATTCACAGCATGACTCCAAGACGTAAACGGGCGCTAGCAATCGTATGTGGGCTTACAGCGCTGGGCGTTGCAACTGCGCTCGTGCTCAATGCGTTCAACAGCAATTTGGTGTTCTTTTTTAGCCCCACGCAGGTTGCAGCCAACGAAGCTCCGCAGGGCCGCAGCTTTCGCATTGGCGGTTTGGTTGAAAAGAACAGCATTCAGCGGGAAACCAAAGGGTTGACCACCCGCTTTGTAGTGACCGATCTGGCCAAAACCATTCCTGTGACGTACACCGGCTTGTTGCCAGATTTATTTAAAGAAGGCAAAGGCGTGGTGGCGCAAGGCAAGCTGGGTGCTGACGGTATTTTCAGGGCCGACCAGGTGCTGGCCAAGCACGACGAAAACTACATGCCGCCCGAGGCTGCTGACGCATTGAAAAAAGCCGCAGCCGGTGCGGCCAAGCAATCCAGCGCTACGCTGCAGCCGGCGGCTTACGGCAAGTAAATGGCTTTTACACGAGCACCCTAGAGCAATACAGACATGATCAATGAACTCGGACATTTCGCACTGATTCTGGCGCTGACCATGGCGCTCGCGCAAAGTGTGCTGCCACTGATCGGTGCGCACAAAGGCAACGCCGCCTGGATGGCGCTGGCCCGGCCCTCTGCGCGCGGCCAATTTGCGTTCACGGCGCTGGCCTACGGATGCCTCACCTATGCTTTTGTCACCAACGATTTTTCGCTGCTGCTGGCCGCCCAGCATTCGAACTCCATGTTGCCGCTGGTTTATAAATTCACAGCAGTCTGGGGCAACCACGAAGGCTCCATCTTGTTGTGGTCGCTGATTTTGTCGGGCTGGACTTTGGCCGTGTCAATATTTTCAAAGCAGCTTGACGACCGCATGGTGGCCAGGGTGTTGGGGGTGATGGGGCTGGTCAGTGTGGGGTTTTTGCTGTTTACGCTACTCACGTCCAACCCGTTTGCGCGGCTGTTGCCCGCAGCACCTGACGGCCAGGATTTGAACCCGCTGCTGCAAGACCCCGGCATGATCATTCACCCGCCCATGCTTTATATGGGCTACGTCGGCTTCGTGGTGGCATTTGCGTTTGCGATTGCTGCTTTGCTTTCTGGCCGGCTGGACGCGGCCTGGGCGCGCTGGTCACGCCCGTGGACCACAGTGGCGTGGTGCTTTTTAACGGTCGGTATTGCGCTAGGCAGCTTTTGGGCTTATTACGAGCTGGGCTGGGGCGGCTGGTGGTTTTGGGACCCGGTCGAAAATGCTTCGTTCATGCCGTGGCTGGTGGGCACTGCGCTCATCCATTCATTGGCCGTCACTGAAAAGCGTGGCGGCTTCAAAATGTGGACAGCGTTGCTGGCCATCATTACTTTTTCACTCTCGTTGCTCGGCACCTTTATTGTGCGGTCGGGCGTGCTGAGCTCGGTACACGCGTTTGCAACCGACCCGGCGCGCGGCGTGTTCATCCTGGGTTTTTTGGTGCTGGTGGTGGGCGGCTCGCTCGCGGTGTTTGCCTGGCGCGCGCCGCGCGTGGGCTTGGGCGGCAGTTTTGAGCCGGTCTCGCGCGAGTCGATGCTGTTGGCCAACAACGTGCTGCTGGTAGTTGCAGCGGCTGCAGTGCTGCTCGGAACCATCTACCCGCTGGTCATTGATGCGCTTGGAATGGGAAAACTGTCGGTCGGGCCACCGTATTTTGTCGCGGTGTTTGTGCCGCTGATCGCGCCAGCGCTGTTTTTGATGGGCGTTGGCCCCATGACACGCTGGCGACAGGCCGAGGTCATGGATTTGGCCAAGCGCCTGCGCTGGGCGATTGGCGTCAGTGTTTTAAGTGCTGTGATTGCGCCCATGCTTTTGGGCAGTTGGTCGCCCATGACCGGCTTGGGGTTACTCCTTGCCGCCTGGGTGGCCAGCACAGCGGTGCTCAATTTGATCACCAGGGTTCGTGAACACCGCGCGCCTAGTTGGGCGGCGCGATTCGCAGCGCAGCCGGGCAGCTACTACGGCATGCTGCTGGCGCACTTCGGCATAGCAGTTTTTATTGTCGGCGTGACGGTGGTGAGCAGCTACCAAAGTGAAAACGATGTGCGCATGGAGCCGGGCGACACCGCAACAGTCGGCGGTTACGGCTTCAAGCTCGATTCAGTGGCCCAGATCCAGGGCGCAAACTACACCGCGTCCCGCGCGACCCTCACCGTGACCGATGGCGACAAAGTCATCGCCACGCTCAAGCCAGAGCGGCGCGTGTACACCGTACGCAGCATGCCCATGACCGAAGTTGCGATCGACCGCGGCATCACCCGTGATTTGTATGTGGCGCTCGGCGAGCCGGTCAGCGGGACCGCCTGGAGTGTGCGCCTGCACCACAAACCGTTTGTCAACTGGATCTGGTTTGGCTGCGTGTTGATGGCCCTTGGCGGTTTGCTGGCGGTGCTTGACCGGCGCTACCGAGCAGTGCGTGTTGCTGCCAAAAAGGCCAGCCCGGTAGTTGAGCCCTTGCAGCCGCCCTTGCAGCCGCAATTGCCAACGCCTGCTACCGCAAAGGTCACTGCGTGATGGCAGACTCGGCAGTCAGCGGCCCGCCCAGCGGCAACGTCAAGCGGTTTTTGCCACTGATTATTTTTTTGGTGCTGGTCGGGTTTTTGGCCATCGGGTTGACGCTCAATCCAAAAGAAGTGCCATCGCCGCTGATCAATAAACCGCTGCCGCAATTCACGTTGCCGGTTCTGGGTGCGCCTGAAAAATCCATCGGCACACAAGACCTGCTGGGCAAGGTGTGGCTGCTCAATGTGTGGGCATCGTGGTGCGTTGCTTGCCGGATTGAACACCCGCTGCTGGTGGAATTGGCCAAAACCAATCAGGTGCCGATTTACGGGCTGAACTACAAAGATAAATCACCCGCAGCGATTGCCTGGCTGGGTAATTTTGGTAACCCATACACGACGTCGCTGGTGGACAGCGCGGGACTGGTTGGCATTGATTTGGGTGTTTACGGCGTGCCAGAAACATTTTTGATCGACAAGCAAGGCGTCATTCGGCTCAAGCACATTGGCCCGGTCACGCCTGAAGCGCTGCGGGACACCATCTTGCCCATGGTGAAAAAACTTGGTGGTTGAAAAATTCTTGTCGGGTCTGGTCCTGGCGCTAGCGGTGTGCGTGGGCGTACACGCCAAAGAAGCGCCCAACACGTCGGCCGACCCCGCGCTTGAGGCGCGCGTGATGGTGATTGCCGAAGAGCTGCGCTGCCTGGTGTGCCAAAACGAAACCATTGCCGCGTCGCATGCTGACCTCGCAGTTGACTTGAAAAATCAGATCCGCACCAAGCTCACGCAGGGGCAGTCGCAAAAGCAAATACTGGACTTCATGGTTGAGCGTTACGGCGACTTCGTGCTGTACCGTCCGCCGCTGAAAACAACCACCGTGTTGCTGTGGCTGGGCCCGTTTGCGCTGCTGGCTTTGGCGGTACTTACGATGGTGCTCAACGTCAGGCGCAGACGGCGAAGTGCAGTCAATGCTGCGCAAGGCACGATGAGCAGCGCAGACATTCAGCGCGCCAGGCAGTTGCTTGCCGACGGACCTGAATCCAATAAATAACCACCAGAAAACCCGATAGTTTGCCAATGATGATGTTCTGGATTCTCGCTGCGCTGCTCACATTGTTGGCGCTGGCTTTCGTGTTACCCGCGCTGCTTGCCTCAAAAAATGCCAGCACCGTGCCAGACAGCGGCGCTGCCAGGCAAGCAAACCTGTCGGTGCTGCGCGACCAGCTTGCGCTGCTCGATAAAGAGTTTGCTGCGGGCAGCATCAATGCTGAGCAACTGGCGCTCGCCCGAGGCGACATCGAGCGCCGCGCACTTGAAGAAGAAAGCGCTCCTGAGCCGCGCATTGCCAGGTCGACATCCAAGGCTACCGCCGTCACGGTGGGGCTGGCGGTGCCGCTGCTGGCGATTGGTATTTATGGTTTTATAGGCAGTCCGTTTGCCCTCGACCCGGTAAACACATCTGACAGCAGTACAGCCGATGTTTCGCCCGCGCAAGTTGAAGAGATGGTCAAGCAGTTTGCCGCAAGGCTTGAAAACATTCCGCCTGACCAGGCGGTTGACCCAAAAGCGTGGGAAATGCTGGCCCGTTCGTACGCGGCGATGCAGAAGTTTCCCGAAGCCAACAAGGCCTACAAACGTGCGGTAGAACTCGCCCCTGGCAATGCGCAGTTGCTGGCCGACCACGCCGACGTGATGGCCATGATGCAGGGCCAAAGCACACTGGGCGAGCCCGCCAAAATGATTGCGCGTGCGCTGGTACTCGACCCCAACAATCTGAAGGTGCTGGCACTCGCTGGCAGCGCCGCCTTTGAGCGCAAAGACTTCGCCGCCGCTGTCACCCACTGGACCAAAGCACGCCAGTTGGCACCAGCAGGCAGCGAATTCGCGGCTGGCCTGGACCGCAGTCTGGGCGAGGCCAGCGCTGCTGCTGGCGCACCGACGGCCACTGCGCAAGCCGCTGCCAACCCCACCCCCAGCCAAGCCCTCCCCGCACCATCAACCGCACCATCAGCAGCGGCATCGCCGGGGATAGTGGGCACGGTCAGTTTGTCGCCCGCCCTGGCTGGCAAGCTGGCTCCAGACGACACGGTGTTCATTTTCGCGCGCGCATCCAGTGGCCCGCGCATGCCGCTGGCGATTTTGAAGCGCAAGGCCAGCGAACTGCCAATTACTTTCAAACTTGACGACACCACCGCCATGTCAGATGAAATGAAGCTGTCAAAGTTTGACCAGGTGGTGGTCGGTGCGCGGGTGTCACGAACCGGCAACGCCATGCCGCAAAGCGGTGACCTGGTGGGGCAAAGCGGTGCCGTGAAAGCGGGCGGCGGCAAGCTCAGTCTGGTGATTGACACTGTGCAGCCTTGAACCAGGCAAATAGCAATCGATGGCAGATTGCTATAATATTAATAGCTGTTTGCGCCCGTATTTATTACGCTAGGCGCCTAAAACAGCAATAATTCGGCAACTAAACAGCCGCAAACCGGCCACGCAAGTAGGCGATGATCTTGTCCGAGTCGCCTATCCACTGGCTTTGGCCGGCGGCATCAACAATGCGCAGGCACGGTACTTTGGTCAGTCCAGTTCCTGCCAGCAATGCTTGCCGGTCAGCGCCCTCGTGTTGCGCGTCAACGCGCTGGATGTTCAGCGACAAGCGGTCCATTTCTTTGCGCGTTTTGATGCAAAACGGGCAGGTTTTGAACTGGTACAGCGCAAGGGTTTGGCACTGCGCGTCAACAGCCCCTTGCGCCGCCGCACCTCGCTGCAAGCCTTTGGGTTTGGTCAGCGCCTCTTTCAGCAACATGAACGGGCCCAGCAAGATGCGCAAGGTTCTAAAAAAGGTACGGATCAAAATTTTCATGCCGTAGTTTAAACGGCGGTGCAACCTATACCGTGAACGCCAGTGAAGTGGTTTTGATACGCAGCGGTACCGCCAGTTGTTGATAAGGCTGCGGCACTGCATTCAGGATGTTTGCTGCAACCGTTTGCGCTTGCCGACCAATCGGCTCAATGTAGCGGCTGACTTTCCCTTCGATGGAGATGCAATCCCCCAGCGCGTAGATGCCTTTGACGCTGGTTGCCAGTGTTTGCGGGTGCACATCAATACCGTTGTTCCATACCAAGCCTGCGCTGGCGGCCAAACGGGTCGGTGTTTGAAGCCCCGCTGCAACAACGATGTGGTCTACCGCAAATGTCTGGCCGCATTCGGTGATGAGCGTTTTCTCCCCAGACGGGTGCGGCGCACTTACCGATTTGACGTCTACGCTGCCGAAAAAGCGCAAAGATACAGACCGCCAGGCGTTCAGCAATTGCTGCGATTGCGCCTCTTGAAGGATCGAAGCCAGTGGCCGCGTGGCCACATCCATCAGCGTGACGTTGTGGCCCGCAAGGGCCAGGTCATTGGCCAACTCGCACCCGATCAGTCCTGCGCCCACGATGGCAATGCGGCGTGGCTGGTCGCCCAGCGCTCGTCGAAACTGGGCATACACCTGCAAGTGGTTGATGCGCCAGCACAGCGCATCTGGAAGCTGCGGCAAACTGCGTGCTTGCGCACCGTGCGCCAGCACGAGGTGCTGGTAGCGCAACGTGCCGCGGCTGGTGCGCAGCTGGTGGCTGGCCGGCGTGATGCGCACGGCCTGCGTATGTGCCAATAAGGTGACGCGCAATCGCGCGGCTGCGGCCGCACCCCTCTCACGCGGCATGTTGTCAAGCGCGATACCGCGCGCCATCGCCACCGAAAGCATCGGCTTGTCGTACACATCACCGTTACACGATGTCACCAGCGTGATGGGAAGCTCCGCATCGCGTGCGCGCAGCGCCTGCGCAATTTGCCAGCCTGCGCGGCCAGCGCCGACAACCACAGTGCCAGCGCCCCGCCGTTTGTCGACTGGCCTGGTGGTGGCTCTTTGAGCGCCGCGCTTCGTGGCCGGCGCTTGCAAAACATAGGGCTCAAAATCGGCCTTTGTCACGCCGCAGAGCGGGCAAGCCCAGTCGTCTGGAATATCGGCAAAGCGCGTGCCGGCTGTCAAGCCGCTGTCTTCGTCGCCCTTGCTCTCGTCATAGATCAGCCCGCACGCTTTGCAGATGTACAACGCCCACAGCACACCCGCAGCGTCGGTTTTGGCAATCAATGCGTTCACACCGGCAACTCTTCTGCTGACAAGCGGGCAATCTCTTTGCGCAGGTGCTTCACCGCAGGCGTGACGATGGCCACAAAGTGCGACTCGCGCACCCGGCGCTGCACGCTTGAGCTCATCAAATAGCCGCGCGCGCCCTGGTGCAGCAAGGCCGACTGCGCAGCGCGCAGTGCCAGCTCAGAAGCATGCGCACGTACATCCAGCACATCAATCACGAACTGTTTGTCTGCGCCAAAAGGCGTTTTGGCAAGCAGCATGATTCGAGCGGTGAGCTCGTCAAGTTCGGCCTGCAAGTCGTCTGGACGGTCGTCGAGAAACTCGTTGACATGGCCCAACTGGCGCTCCACTGTCCACATCGAGTCAATCGCGCCTTGTGCCACACCGAGGCCCATTCCGGTTTGCAGCAAGATGAATGCGGCGCGAATGCGGCCAATGAAAGGGCGCACCGGGTCGGCAATCATTTGCTCGCTGCCCACAAAATAATCGGTGAGGCGCACCGCCCAGGTGTTGGTGCCCTCCATGGCTGAAAACGAGGGGCAGTTGCGCAGCTCAACGCCGGGTGCGTCGCAGTGAATCAAAAACATGATTTCGGTTTTAGCGGCGTCTACCGCCGTATTTTCTGCCGCAACATCGGCCACCGCCCCAAAATAATGGTCTGGCCCCAAGTTGCTGACCCAAGGCAGCGTGCCATTGACGACGTATCCGCCGTCTACTTTTTTCGCGTGCAGCAGGAATGTTTCAATGCCTGCAAAAGTTTTCATGGGGTTGGACATGCCGGTAGCGCCCAATGTCCTGCCGTTCGCATGCTGGTCCAGCACATGTCCCATCAACGCCGGGTTGCCGGATTGCTCCATGTACACCCCGCACACGTCGTGGCACCACACCATAAAGCCGGTAGCGCCGCACACCCGGGACACTTCAGTCATGGCGCGAATCGCCAGACCGTAGTCAGCAGGTTTGCCTGGTTCGGCCATGTGCGCCTTCAATGCACCCAGCTCGCCCAGCCGCTGCAAAATCGACTTCGGGTAAACACCCCGGCGGTCAATGTCATCGGCCAGCTCGGCCAGCGGGCCCGTGGCCAACTCGCGCACAGCTTTGATCACGTCAAACTCGTGCGACAGGTCGGCGGCGGGTCGTTCAAGCAATTCCATACAAAGCTCCAAAATTAAACTAGGGAAGCTATCCCTTCAAGCAGGGGCCGCAGAACTGGCTTTGCCAGGCTGCAGGCGCAGCGGCCCCCTCGGGGGGCAGGGCGCTACACGAAGTGAGCAACCGTGGGGGTACTTATTTCAAACGGGATCGGGTTGCGAATGCTGTTGGCAACCGGCGAGTAAAAATTGGCATGCTGCACGATTTCATCCAACACTTCCCGAGAGGCGTCACCTTCAAGAATCACTTTGACGCGGATCGCCTGAAAGCCCATCTCCGGTGGCTCTTTCAGTGCGCCACCCGCTCCCCAGGCTGCCGGGTTGCCAATGTCACCCTCCATAAAAATCTCCAGCTTGGTCAGCTGAACTTTTTTCCAGGTCGCCACCGCGGTGATGCCTACTGCAAGGCAGCCACCCAAACCCGACAGAACTATTTCCCCAGGCGCCGGCGCGGTGTCTTCACCGAACAAATGCAGCGGCTCGTCGACCACCACCGGCTGGTGGTTGCCAACGTAGCTCAGCGAGCGGTACATGCCCTGCATGACAGTTTTGACCTTGTTGGTGCCGCGTGATGCGGGGTTGGCGCAACCCTTGGCTGCAAAGGCGGCAAGGCCCTCGCTGTCAATCGGTTTCAAATAGGCCTTGATGGTTGCGGGTGCGTTCAAAGTTGCTGTCGTCATTCATGTCTCCAAAAGGTTCTCGAAAAAATACTTACGCCGCCATGGCCAGTTTCATGGGCTTGGCATGGATGACGGGCAGATCTGTTTCTATTGGCAAGGCGTTGTCGCGCGACCATTCGTTCCATGATCCAAAATACATCCGCACGTCTGAAAAACCCGCTTGCTTGAGTGCCAGAAAAGTGTTGGACGCGCGCGCGCCCTTAAAGCAGTAGAGGTAAACCGTGTCAGAAGTAGAGATGCCGGCAGTGGCGCACTCGGCTTGCACTTCCAG
>ENA-OFCF01000277-OFCF01000277.1-metagenomes-genome-assembly--contig:-NODE-277-length-24040-cov-8.893642_pt1 | contig 24040 bp, 15 predicted proteins | sample MGYA00153387_OFCF01 | MGnify analysis MGYA00153387
AACTTCGCCTAATAGCTTTAACTGACAGCAATCGCTCGCCTATGTTGAGTTTTAGGAGCAAATTTTTGGTCGATACAACCAAAAATAGATCGGCATCTAGATGGGGGCTGTCCATCCACCTTTTCGCAAGTCACGCGGCTACCTCCCGATTAGCAGTCAACACCAAATCTCTCAATTTAGAACGTGTAGCGGCTGGTAATAACTGTGCTGCTGCCGTCAATAACTCCTGCCCATACTTCGACCGAACCAGAGCTAGATAATCAGTAGGGTGAGCAACGGCAAGTTCGAGAATCGCTGCTACCTCTTCTACTCGTTCAATCGGGAAATCTGGCGGATCTTCTTCTAGGATGGCTGAAACTGGCTCATTTTCAGGCGTAAATACAACTCCAAGTGTCTTTTCAACTCTTAGACTTGTATTTACGGCATCAGAGCAACTGCTGGATGCCACATGGTTCCGGTACTTCAGCTCTAGAGCCTCACAAATGGTCTGGCGATGCTGACAATCAGCATTAGTGACAGCGTAAACTCTCACCTGTGCGCCTCTAACACCTTCTGCCCTGACCTTTTTAACCGTGTACCCTAACTTTCTGAGTATTTTGTTGGTGGTAGCAACCTCAGTATGTGTCTGTCTGCCCGTTGAGCCAGGTTGTTCGGGCTTAATGTCTAGTTGAAATAATTTCTGCATCCAATATTGCTGTTTGAGAGCCTCCGCTTGGATTGCCAGTAATGCCGGATCGCCCTCTTTAAATTCTCGTCCGCTAACGAGATCTTCGAGGTGGGGTAGGATTGGTGTAAATAGATCGATCTTCTGCGACAACTTAGGTACCTGACTAAACATAATGTGTGGTTGAGCGAGCTGACCCGTGAATCGTTCCCGATCCAGGTATTTAGCTAAAACTGGTTGATTTAAGAAGAATCCGAGTTTGCATTGATTCAGGTAAGCCCCGCGACCCTCAGTAATTGCCGCCATCAAAAACTCTTCAGTGAATTCTACCCCTGGGAGATCGTGATGGAGTAGCGTCTTTTTAGCTTGTTGGCGAAGATCGAATCGTACCCCGCTACTGTGAAGGATCGAGGTTGCCTGAACTAGCGTCAGTGCGTGCCCATCAGCCGCAAACAGGATTCGATTTTCTTCTACCTTAATGTCTTGGCGAATCTGCTTGAATTCTTCAGCTACTCCAATAAATTCCTCGGACGGTTGCCAATTCGCAGGACTAATTATATGTCCCCGTTCGGCTAGATCGCAGCGTAAGTAATCCTCTAAATATGCAGCAGATAATGCCGCACGAGCTGAAAATTCAGCATCTAATCGATTCCAAACATCTCCAATCCGGTTGTTGGTAATTCGCCCGTAACCAGCCATCAGGCTAGTCCGATTTGCGATTAATTCCCGCGATTTTAACAGGGTTTTAGCATTCTTTCTGTTATTAACTTCTGCACCCTGTTTGAGGATTTGAATATCCCGTGGGACATCAGATCGATCTCGATGCAATATCTGGACTTGAGCGCGAGTATCCAAGTTGGCAAACCGCGCCATCACCCTGTCAAATTGTCCCTGGTTAGAGCTGTTAAATGAACTTTGAATGGTTGGCGATCCAATTAATAAACGGACATCTCGTTCTGCTAACCATTTGTTAGGATTAGCGAGTAGAGCTTGTAAGTCTGGGGATGTTTTGGCATCAATTCGGTAGATTTTTTCTGCTAATTCTGGCAAATATTTAAGTACTAATTTCTCTACTGCTTCTCCAAAATTTTGAGAAGAGTTTGGTGCGAATATATTCTCACCAGCCTTTAACCGCGATAATAGGGTTGTTAAGAAATTAGCATTATTGCCATTACCGATTGCCACTTCCCATTTGTAAGGTTGATACTCATTTTTAATCAACTCATACTTATATCGATTACCAGTTAGATCGAGTAGACCCTGAACTGATAAATTTGTCAGGCTATCTTCCAGTCCAATTACTGCACCACCCGTTATTACAACCCTGTCGAGAATAGCAGTCAGATGTGCTTGTAGCGCAGGTGCATTACTCCCCAAAGTCTGACCCTGAGCTGCATGTTTCAATATCGCTTCCATCTCATCTAATATTAATAGAGAGTTAGGTGGGATGTTTTCTAGCTGTAATCTCAGTAAACTATCAAGACAAATTGAGATCTTAGATAGTCCATTAATCGCTTCGTCGTTTTGTCCATAACCAACTCGGTAATCGAAGATACCTAATCGTTGCTGGTGTCCATCTTTAATGGCGTTGAGATGGACGATATCGATAACTTTAGCATTTGGATAGATGGATAGCCACGCATCAATTGCGGGTTTTAACTGTTCAGTTTTACCAGTAGCACAAGGACTGTTAATGAATGTAATTGTACTCGGCTTGGGAGTAATAGCTGGTAAGAATCGTTGATTTATGACTGTTGTTGGCTTAATAGTTAGCTGTGATAATTCATCATAAAGTTTACGGTCTTCGCCAAATTTCTCAAAGCGGTCGAAGGGAATATATCGAAGTGGAGTATCTTGACTAATTTCATCGATATCTCCAATAGATTTAGTGTATTGTCCCCACCAGCCTACTTGTAACTCACCGCCAAGAGCTGCTATTTGCTCTTTAAGTTGGCGATAGTTAATCATCACCCCATTGTTGGATAGCGAACCACCATCAGCCATCAAAATATGATGGACTTCATCCCAGCCATATTTCTGTTTAATGTATTCAACCGACCGTTTTAAATCTTTGGGTTGAGAACCAGTAATAGATGAGCCAATTGTTACATAAGATCTTTGGTGGGCACATAAAAATGGTTTGTCTCCAGTACTCTCTGTATAAGCAATATAACCAATTGTCTTGATTATCTCTCCAGCTTGATTTTTTTGTCGCTCCTGTCTGGGATTTGCGGGATAGATGACAGTTAATGGGATCTCTCCTGTTTCTCGTAAATGATTTGTGCCACTGGTGCCATACCAGGGCTTACCGCTGCCTGCGATGACCTGTCCACCAACCATCCGACCTAAATAGTCAGTGACGGGGATGATTCGCCCCCCACCGTGTCGGGATGAGGATCTCGCCTTGGACAGATCGATTAACTCTGGTGCGTAGCCCCGCTCTAGCATGTCCTGGAAATGTTGCTCACTCAGGAAACTACCACCCACGATACCGAGCCAGTCCTTATGTCGTTCATCCGAATTCTTCAGGCTGGCGACTCTAGCTTTCTCAGCTTCTAGCTTTTCTTCGGATTTGGCTGTTCTAGCCGCTCTAGTGGCTTCCCATTCTGAATTAGGGGTATTGTCTCCAGCAAGAGCTAATACTGCCTTTCTGATGTCTGCACGGGCACAGCCACCACTAAAGCAAGTAAAAATTTCACCATTCCTTGGGTTAATCTCAAGCTTACCGCTACAAACGGGACAATGATAGCAATTCTTTCTAGATTTACCCCCTTTCTGGTAGCGGGGTAGGTCGTAGTCGTTGAGATTGATGTAATTAGTCTTGGTGGGGTTTTGGTTGTTCATGCGATTTTTTAAATCGCTCTACCCTTTGTCCCGTTTACTCTCTGCTTGAAATGGCTGAGTCAGAGAGTAAAAACGTTGCACGGCACCCTATACGGGGGTACACTGGTAATGCTCTGCGAAAAGCATTATTTGTTGTTCCGCCCTTTTTGATGAAGGCGGCGGTTGGGAGTAAGAGCGGTGGCTCCTGTAAATGACGGTTATTCACCCTGTCTCATGACCTCTAGCTTTCCGCCGGAGGTTTTGTCACATCTGGGCTACCTTTTATTATTCCCCCTTTTGGGCTTTTAGATCTACTTAATTATCTCGCGAAGTCAAAAAATCTACCAAGTATCGCTGCTCAACTATGTAAGTCAGCGTATCTGTGACTATTCTCAGGGCGGGTGCTTTGCCAAATTCAACCCACAACTCAGGTGCGTTGCGGTTTTTATCGATTTCAGTACCTTCGGCTAAAACGATCGCCCGAATAATCGGTGCAGTTCGCTCGGCTTTGGTCACTCCCAAGACGGGATTTTTCTCTTTTTTTAGTGCAAATACTGACTTTAATTGAACGATTGCTTTAGACAGCGAATTCCATTTATCAGTGCCTTTTCTGCGTTTAGAAGTCACGTAGAAATCTTTTTTGTCTAGATGCCAACTAACAAAAGTATCTTCATACGATCTTACCATTAAAGCAAATGCTCGTTTACTTTGTACCCGAACAAACAGATCGATGATTTTCCCTTCGACGGTAACTCTCAGTGAGAGTTTAATGCTTTCACCATAATTATCCAGCAACATTTTGGTGACTGAATGTAGATATTCGATCCTTTGTTTGAAATTAAATGACTTACTTTCCCCTTCCGATTGGATTTGAGAGATCATCTGGGTCACATGTTTATTTATATCAATATTGCCATCGATAAAACCGTCTTTATAGGAAGAAAGACTCTGGAAATATTCTTCAATCTCCATCCAAATTGCTCTTTCCAATTCTAATCTTTTAAAAGCTTCATAATTTTGTAAATTAAAATGGTTCTCATCGATTACTAAGGTTTTAAATATCAAGATAGTGAAGATACGTTCGTTACCATATCTGTCTTTGATTTGTTTAAGTTCATCTATATTCTCAATCGGGAGTAATGACTCTATGTCTTTCGAGGATAATTTTCGTCGCTCCTGTTGCGCCGCTTTTGAGTAAAGTTGATTAATTCGCTCGATCTTCTCACTTTCGTTCATCAGAAAATAGCTAAATGTAATGATTGCATGACAGTTGAATTTTATCGTTATAATATAATTTCAATCTTAAAAGATCGTTGATAGAGAACTATTTTGAGACCGAAACTGCTGGCGAACGGCACTGTTATCAAAATATCGATCGCAAATTCAAGACAAAACCAGGCAGCACATCCTCGCCGCTCAAAGTAGTGGGAGCTTCCAACACCTCTACCTCCCTCCCCAGACGGTAAATCTCAACTTGCGGCTTTTGTGGATCTATCAACCACCCCAGGCGTACCCCCGACGCTCGGTACTCCTCCATTTTTTCTCGCAACTTGGGCATTCTATCTGTATCAGATCGCAACTCGATGACAAAATCGGGCACTACTCCTGGAAATTTAACGCCAGCAGGAACATCTACCAGTTTAGACTTCTCAATCCAGGTCACATCGGGAGATCGGACAGCTCCATTTGGGAGTGTAAAGCCCCCAGACGAATCAAAAGCTCGACCAATCTTAGTTTGGCGATTCCATGTCCAAACCTCCCCAAATAAATCTCCGTTTTTCTCCGAACTTTCCCAACCTGCTGGTGCCATTACAATCAATTCTCCATTTGCCATTAGCTCCAGTCGCAGATCTGGGTTATCAAGACACAGCTTCTCGAACTCTTCATGGGTGATGCGAAGAATGATGCTATGAGTATCTAGTAAAAATGGTTGAGTTTCTAATGATTGCATCTTTACTTTCTCCCATCTGTTTATCGATCCTAGTAGCTTCTAGCATTTCAATTATATATTGCACTAGTGAGCCGTGTTTGGGACAATCTCCTTCGGTCTGGCTCGGCGAGGTGCGAGCGCAATTCGATCGATCTGGCGAATGAGATACCCATAGTTACAATTATAGGTACTTCAGATCGAAACAAGATCGTCGAGCGATCGCAATGGGGGCAAGAAATCTGCGATCATAGAGTCAGTAGATGTTGATTCTGATAATGCCGTTTCTAGTAAATTGGCTGATTTAGTTTAAGTGAAGAAAGCGTTAAAGCTAGAATCCTCTCCCTGATATGTTCTAGAGACGTGAATCCCTAAGCATCATTCATATCTCAGTCGTTTAACACTAACTAAATCTAACTTTTTATAGTTACCATAGAGGGTAAATCCAGCCCAATAGATTGGGTTGCTGAGATTTCCTTGAAGATCTAGAAATTTTTGTTGAGTCAGTTGGAGAGCTTTATCTCTAGGATATTCTTCTAAATACTCGTAAAAATGAGTCATAAAAGATTCCGCTACCTTGTCATCTACTGTCCATAGACAACCAAGAATACTTCCCGTACCAGCGCGCCAAAGTGTTTCTGGTAAACTAACGATCCACCGCCCTGGCAACACAAAATGATCCGCCGACCAACATGAAGATAATGTGGCATGAACCAACTTTTCCAACTTGAGAGCTAATAATTCTCTCAAGCTCAGAATTTCGTCTGGTTGGTTGGGATTAGAAGCTAGAATAAAACCGGAAAGATCGGGTTGACTATGATTGAAAAATCCATGACAAGCAATATGAAAGAAGGTCGCTTGAGATAAATTATTAATGACAGTTTGTTTATCAATATTAGTATCAACATCGGTCAGAGGCAACGGATTGAGCTGATACCGTTCCATCCAGTTTGTTGCCTTTTCTATTTCAGATTTAACATTGTCTAGTGGTGGTATACCTTTAGATATACCGACTAATAGCGATTGTATTTTGGACGAAGAAGGTTTCGGTCTAGTTCGATACTGTGATTCGTAAGCAATCGAAATTGCATATTCTTTTATAAGATACTTACCTTTGTGGAGAATAATTGCAAAGGGAAAGCCATGTAAAATATCATCAGGCACGATCGATATGCACTTAATTCTTTTGGGCAAGTCTGTTAGTAGCAAGTCAATTTTGAGAAGTTGACTAAGCTCCTGAGATATTCTTCGATTCTCTAATATTTGTCGATCTTCTTCTACTAAATTGCCTAAATCATTAACTATCAAATCTCGACTATATCCCTGAATTTTACCATGCCACCCCTGAACTAAGTTACGCAATTCTAATCGAGTAGTCGAGACAATTTGATAATCGAACAATAGCCAGCCAATTCGCACGATTAAAATTCGGTCTGGCAAGACTAAAAAGCTCAAAGTAATTCGATCGCGTGGATGAGTAAAAATTCGTTTCCAAGCAGAATATAATGATGATTTATCGACGACAGGCTCAGTTTGATTTTGGGTATTTTGCTTGGCTATAACATCTTTATATCGATCGATATATAGTAATAATTCATCTAATTGGTGGATCGATTGTAATTGTATGTGAGGATTGAATAAAATCGCTCGCCATCCTGTTAAAGATTTCAATGAAGCGGATTTTTTATTGATGTTATTAATTTTACCAGCCAGATATTCCTCACTAGCACTCCATTTGTTAAGTAAATAGATAGTACGAGCCTCTGGAGTGAACGATACAGCCAATTCTTCAAGTAGAGTATTATTTGATTCGATGATTTCTACTTGTAAATCTTCCTTTCCTAACCTGCTCCAACACCAGCCTAAAATTCTTTGAACTTGAAATAGCTCTGGTTTTAAGCCCATCCGGTTTAAATCGGGGCGTACTCCATCTAAAATCGATACCGCCCACTCAATCCGATTGAGTTCCTCATATTCAACGCCCTGATAATAGGCTAGAGTTCCAAGTAATATTTTGATTATTACTTGGATTAACTGAGAATCAGAACCCTGGCGCGGTTCTAGTTGCAACTCAAAAGTTGACTGAATCGCACTGAGTGACTGATTGGCTTGTTTCAGATCGATACTCAATAATGAGTAAAATTGTAGCACGCGCATGTCAAAAAGAGCTAGATAGTTGGATGGTTGAAAGGAAAAGTTAAGATCGATATCTTGCGATCGATCTTCAACTTGCGCTTGAGATCCATTTGTTATCTGAGAACGCATTTCCGAGCCAGAAATACCACCAGAAATATCACTAACGAGAGCTTGACCTCTAAGATCGGCCAATTGAAGTAATAAATTGAGTCTGATTTTAAGTTCTGAATCTTGTTGAGCCGCTGCCTCTACTAAAACTTCATTGAGATAATCCTTAGCTAAACTGGTTTGATTGAGCGAAATTAAAACCTGAGCTAAATTGAGTGTCGATTTCCAGACTACCTTAGTTAAACCAAGTTTTCGACAGATTTCTCGAATTTGCTGAAATCGGTTGAGAGCTTCTCCTAATTCACCTCGGAGTAGACATATTTTACCGATGAGTTCCAACCAGCGAACCTGCAATTCTGGTTCTAGATTGGGATCGAAAGCAGTTCGGAGTGTGGCGAGTTTTGCCAGGGCTTTGTCTAATTCTCCTTGCTCTAAATAGGCACTAGCAATACTAAAGTGAAAGGGTAAACTAATTTGCCGTGCTAAGGATGGTGTTTCTGCGCTAGTATGCCATAGACCTCGCTCTAGAGTGACTAGAGCATCCTGGTACTGTCCGAGTGCCGCTAATAATCTGCCCATTGCCAGATAGAGATGAGCAAATAAGACAGATCGATCGTTTGGATTGGCATTTTCCCACAAGCAAGCAGCTTCCCATTGAATTAATCCAGATGGCGAGATATCGATATCCTCAATACTACCAAATTGGAGTTCGAGAGATTTTAACAACTCATGCACTCGCCGAAAATTACCACAATCTAGTTCTAAGTGAATGCGTTTAATTTGGGTAAAACAAGCGAAGGGGTAATTTTCTGTTAATCGATAAAAGTAAACTAGCTTTTCAAGTAAATTATTGGCTCTTTCAACATCACCGATTAATGATGATAAGTCAGCCGCCGCCAGAATAATTCCGGCACAAGCATGATGACTCCACTGGGGTAAACCTTGCGCGACTAGGGTTAAGAGAATCTGAAGATAGCTATTGTATGACCCAAGGAAGTCACCTTTACCTCTTTGTTGCTCTGCTACTTCCCATGCTGCCTCGATTTGCTCGATATTTCTAAAAACCATCAGAATTACACCTTTAAAGTTAAGCTACTGTTGATGGCAGATGGGAAGTATCTCAGCTAACTTTATAGTAAAACACTATTAATTAGCTTGAATACCTCCCACATCTCAGAAAGATCCCTTAAATTATCGAGGATTGCCAGATTCGATCGGTTGTGCCGATGCAGGTGCCTCAATTACGATATAAACTTTCATACATTTATCATTTTTGATTACCCCGTCTTCACATTTATCCTCCGAACTTCCTACCCAGAATGGGATTGAAGATTGATTGAATGAACCTTTATGACTTTGATATTCACTAGTAGGAACTGAGTTGGGGTTTTGCTCGTAGCCAAAATCACCTAAGCCAACACCCTTACCATTACCATTACCATTACCGCCGCCACCAACTTGATAAACTCGTTTTTTGCTGGAGGAAGATCCAAAAGTTGCTTCAATTGGTTGATTCCAGTCGATATTATTTAATCCTGGAGCATCTTGAACGTAAATGAATGCATTGTCTTTTTTAATTCGTTTGAATTTAGTTGTACCATCTAAGATTCCTCCAATTTCATTGAGAAAATCATTTGGCTTTTCAATCCACTTTGAGCCTGATTCCGATGGCTCAAATATTAGGGAGCGAATTTTTAGATTGTCATGTTGTACATGAGCGACCGCTTGGCGTAAGACTATCGATGGAGAGCGACCATTTCTCGCGATATCATCTGCAATCAGTGCGATTACAACTGGATCGTTCTGTTTGAGTTTCAAATCTAGCTCTTTTAACTTGCTGGTAATCGGGGGATCGATAGTTTTGCTCGAACGATCGACAATTTTAGTTTTGCCTGATTTATAACCATCTTTCTTCTCTTCCCATCCCAATTTATAGTTACGATTAGATTCACCAGCACCGCCTACCCGCGAATCCCAAGGATCTTCAGGAGGTGTACCGCCACCGCCGCCAGTACCGCCACCACCTTTACCGCCACCACCTTTACCGCCACCACCTACATCTGGAGTCAATTTTAAGACTCGACTAGAGTTGGTGGTTTCAATGTAAAAAGCTTTTCCATCCGTATAAGCTGACGAAATATCAGGGTGTTTGGCTAATAGTCCTTCAGCTCCATCTGCTTTGCTAAAAGCGAGTGCAATTGATTGTCCGGCATCCAGATCTCGACTCTTAAAACCTACACTAAAACCATTGGTAGTTTTCTTAGTACTAAAATCTCCTACCGGAATACCATCGGCTGTTGTGCTAATCTTAATTCCACCGTCTGTACGGGAAATATTGTTAGTGAATTCAAGATTGGCTACTTCAACCACTGGACTACGTAACTTAATTCCCTCTCCAGCTTTAATTGCATTAGTTGCTGTGACTTTAGGTGAACTACTTTTAGTAATCTTATAAGTTGTCCCCTTATAGTCTTGAAAGGAAAATCCATTATTTTCAATCTTTTTAAACCCAACTTTATAGTCAATATAACTGCGTAAGCCAGGTTGAGTAATCTCAGCAGACTTTGGTAATGGTAAACGTTGCTGAAGCAAGTATTTATCAGCCAATGAAACGCCGCCATAAAGATACCCAGCATTTTGACCGAATGATTTGAAACTTTTAGAGCGCAACAGCGGCAATGTTTCAGTAGAATGCCCTTGATAACCACGTTTGTAAAAACAAACTGGCTCTTGTCCATCAATCTTAAATTTATTGCACTGAGATTTACTATCCCAGAATTGAAACTTTAGCTGTTGTTTGTGAGCTTGTGCCCAATCAGGAAACCAGTAGTCATGTTTGACATTTACTGAATTTAAGAAGTCTAAAGTATTGTCTTGTGTTTTTTGATTGAGCCAACCAATTAAGAGACTCCATTTCATGATTTGATTGAGCTTTTCATATTGAGGCTCGTAACGCGCTACCTCTGCATAATGGTTGTCCCACCAGCCCAGAAATGCTACTGAATCTGGCGTGGCGATCGTTTCTTGCTTGGGATCGAGCGAATTAGCAGATTTAGAATAAATCTGGGTAGCTTTATGAGCAAAGAGTAAGCTTGCGCCATTATCAGCAGCTTGAAATCCTTTGTCTTGAGTCCCAAACCAGAGTCGAGTAGAATCATTTTTTAGAGATTCATCCTTATAAATAGATGATATTTTTGAAGCTACTTGGGTTCGTGGATAGAAATCTTTAATTTTTTGCTGAGGAGTAGTATTTGAATAATTGAACGACCATAACTTAGCAATTAAGTCTGTATAAAACAGAGTCATTCCTACTTCTGTGCCTTGTAAATCTCCGTCATATCGAGCAAATTGAAATCCATGTAAACTATCGCTTTGAAGTATTTTCTTTAAGTTAACTATGGTCTTGTTATAATTTCCCAGCTCAGCATCTATTTCTTTTAGTGCTTTATCGATCGGGTTATTACTACCCTTATTTTCTTTCATCTCTCGATTTAAGAGAGCAGCTTCTTGGTTGAGTTTGTTTAGTTCATCTGGCGAAATAGTTTTAGTCTGATTAGCAGCTACTCGTGCGTTATGAATCTTAACTTTTGCATCGTGTGCTTTCCACTTTCCATCTATTTTTTGACGACGTAGCTCTAACTCTTTTTCTTTGACGGCGAATGCTTGGATGCGTGTTGCCAGCAAGCTATCGCTATTATTCCTTAGCTTATCGACTAACTTTAAGTATGGTGCGATTTCTTTGTTAGCTAGGGCAAGTTGAGCTGTTTGAACCTCTCGATCGGAAACAATAGCTTTGCCATCTAATTTCAAAGCTGATATGAAAGATTGAGCTGCTTTGAGATCTTTTGATAAAGCTTGATAGTTATAATCCCAATCTAAGGAAAATCCACTACCTCTGACTTTATACCGATCGGGATTGCTGGCAATCTTTTGTTCGGACTGCCAAAGAGCGGCGATATCCTCTACCTTCATACTCTGAGCGGGACGATCGGTAATCTTGCGTCCACCCAATACTAAACTATTCTCTTGGCGATGAGAATAGGTAATATCATTTACTCGAGCGGTAAATTTTTGTAAGTCTGCCAAGCTAGTAATTTCATTTTCATAGTAAAGATACTTAGGTGTAAAGATATCTTTGCCATTTAGATCTGATGTATGAGTTAGTTTTGCCGATCGTCCACCGGGCTGCAATTCATATTCAAATATCTGAACTGTTTCCGGAATTTGACTGATATCTTTCCGATATGAGTCAGCAATATATGCTATGTCCTCAATCCGTTTTTCTTTAGTAGCGGTTTTGGGTAATAGTGCAACTACTTTTCCATTGCCAAGATTAATTTGACGAGTCTCGCCGTATTCAAAATTAGTCAGGGATTTCAGATAGCCATGCCGTACCGTCGATAGATCGTAAAGAGATCGATCGATCCGATCGGCGGTAAAGTCGCGATCGGAAGCAATTGCAAATACTAACCAATCTAGTTGTTGATCCTTTTTCTCACGATCGCTAAAGTTCTTAAAACTTTCACTATTAGTAGAGAAGTCAATTATTTGATTTTTAGCGATTGGAAAATCTTTGAAAGCAATTGCTGACAGAGCTTCTGGTGCAGGTGGCGTGAATATAATTACGATTAGTGTTGCTGCTGCAACAATTGCTAAAAAAGGAATAGCCTTTAGCAATGAGCTAAATCGATTAAGTTTGTGATTGGGATGTCTCATCGAGATTATTGTCCAAAATTTTGAGTGTCGATCTTGTTAGTAAGAACATAATCACGGGGTTTAAGGCTTTAATATATTGATTTTTAGCGATGAACTTGGCGATCGATTACTCGATCTTTACCTTGTTCCTCTGTTTGATAACTTTTCCAGATCGGAAAGCTAAATATAGCAATCAGACATAGAATTGAGCCAATCGAGGCGATCGCTAAATAGTTTAACTTTTGATATTTTGAGTCATGTCGATTATCTATCTGTCTAGATTGACCTGGTATGACCACTATTGGATCGCTTGCAGATTCATCTTGGTTCTCAATTGGAGCCGCAGCTCTAACTGTTGTAATTAAGACTTCACTAGTTACCCAATCATCGTGAATATGTTCGGGTTCACAGGGTTCGATTGCTCGTGTATTACCCCTTCTCATCAATCGCACTAGGTCGCTCTTAACGATAGATCGATCTTCATAAGATCGTTGATTAGAACAATTGACACTATTAATAATATTTCTTTGTTCTAATAGATAAGCCTCAAAGATACTAGTATTACAAATTAATTTTAGGATATCTTTATACTCTGTAATACTTGGCTGCAACAAATTGTTAGGAATGCAACTCTGAATTAGCTTTTCATCGTTTGCCCACAGTGAATCTCCTGGTGCGAGACAAATCACGAGTTTGCCATCTATAGGAATAGATCGAACGGCATATAGTTCGGTTAAATTGAGTAAGGTACAGTAGAGTGTCTCCTGAGTGCTGTTGGTCAATTTGACCTTAAATGCTGGCGGTTGCCATTTACCATCGATGTATCGATACTCCAGTCGAATTTGTCCTGCTTGAATTTCTACATCATCCTCTCCATAAATTTGTAGTTGTACTCCATTTGCTGGAATCCGACTGTTTGGAGGACTGGCTAAATTATTAATATTTTTCCATCTAGCAATATGTTCTAAAGCTTGGATGGCGGCAATCGCCGTTTCAGTGGTTATTTCTGCTCGCTCTCTAGCCGGATGCAAAATCGTATAGCGGTCTTCTTGGATTGATAGATAAAATTCAGCACTCGCTTTGTCAACCTCACGGACATATAGCGATCTTTGTTCGCCAAAGCTAGCTGTTTGGATCGCCTGACGAGCTAAATTCACTCCCGACTCGTCCCCATCTAAATAAACTCCAACTGGGGATAATGGACTGCTAGTAACAACAGCTTTATAGGTAAGCTTTCGATCTAAGTCTTCTCTTGCTACAGCGATATTAAGTTTACTTAATTGCGGTAAGACTTCAATTATTTCTGCTGTCGCAACTGCCAATGAAAGTTGACGAAGATCGTTAACTTCCAGCGGAAAAACTGCCAGTCGAGTTTTTTCTAAGTGAGAGTTAGCTTGAATTCCATGTAATAGTCCACCATCAATTATCCAGCCATCATCACCGATTGATTCACAATTTATCTGATAAGAAACAGTAAAGTAATAATTTTGTCGAGAAATACCACCACCAAGAAACTGAAGATCTAAAAGATCGTAATTTTTAGCCGTGATTTCTGGCGACTGGCGAGGGTAGGCAGTTTGGACGCGGACATTAGTTCGATTGAAAATATCTCGATAACTGACCTGACTATTTGTTTGGTGCAAACTATCAGTTAAGAAATAAGAAAATAATCCGCGATTTTCAGTCCGATGCTCGATCGCTGATTGGTCAGCTCTACAAGCAGCCAGTAAAATATATTCACTTTCCAATCGATCGAGCCAATTAATTTTTGTTTTATCTAAATTAACCGATAAGAATAGATCGTCGATTTGGGAATTTGCAAAAATAAAACTAGATAACGGTCGAGCGACCTGTTTGTTGGGAAACCAACGCCCGACAGAATTATTACGGAGCGCACCACCGGAATGGCAAGAATCTAAGATGGCAACAATTTGAGGATGATTCCGCGAAACTTCCGCAATTAATACAGCTAGTTCTTTATCGGTAAGATCGTAACCATTTGCAGTGCGACTATCCCAGCACACTAAGGTCTCTAAATAATCTACATCTAACTTGAGAAAATCTTTAAGTTCTGGAGATACTCGTTCTCGCGAACCGTGTCCGCTATAGTAAATAACCACAGTATCCCCACTAGTTGCTTGACAAAGATGTTCTCGGAACCCATTAATAACAGCAGCGTAAGTTGCTGCTCGATTGAGTAATACCCGGAGGTATAGTTCCCCTCCATCTCGTCTCGATTTCTGCTCTAAATATTCCTTAAATACCCGCACGTCATTTACACAACCTTTAAGTGGATTGGGGGTATCTTGGGGATTGGGTGCATCCGCATATCGATTGATTCCAATTAATAAAGCATAAATTTTATTACTCATGAGTTTTTCAAATAAAAATGAGACGATCGAGGATTAATTTAGTAGAAATTGCTCAAGCGAGCGATTGACTCCAAATTCGACACTCGTACTAAATCGATCGCCAGTAGTGCCAGTAAATTTGAGCTGCAACCAATTGTTTGCTTTTGATTTTTTACTCAGTTTAGGAATAATTTCTCCCTCCTCATTAAGAATATTAAGGGTTAATTCGTCTGGCAAATAGATAGATTCATTTGCCGGACAAATTCGCACTAATATTTCAGTCTTATCCTCGTTAAGTTTCTGTTGGTGAACGATCAAGGCAATATGTTGATTATCTGGCTTGAGATCGATAATTTTTGAGCCGACACATTCAGCTTTTGACTGGAGTGCGCTAGGAACGATCCCTTTTGCGGCTACTACAGGTTTGAAAGGAAATACTAATTCTGATGGCTGCCATACTCGATCAAATATGCCTTCAAACCACTCACCCAAAGATATTATCTGATTGCGTTTAGAATATAGCTTTTCTAAATCTTTGACAGAATTAAGAATGGCAGCTAAATCGGTGAATTTGAGATCGAGACGAGGAGAAAAGATCTTCGGAATAGCTATTTTGTCAATCAGTCGCTTCATAGTTTCTGCCCCGACAACAGGCAGACTTAGCGGTTTCGCTCCTACAGCCTGGTTAATTTGACAATCCATCCATAACACTTCAAAATCGTCGTGTACATCCTCACGTTCGAGATGATAATTACGATAAGTATCATCATACTTACCCAGCCTCTTCACCTCAGCGTAGGAAATATATCCCCACACGCATATTTGCCCCTTTTGTTCGTCTACCTGCACCGCCAAATAATAATTACCCGCAAAATTGGGTACATCTAGCCACTCCTGGGGTACGATTAACTCCTCTGTATCGGTAAAGTCACTAGGGATGATGACTAAGCGGGTATCGCCGATATTTAGTGCGGTACCGTTGACTATTTCCCAAATCCAAGGTAGCCCTTTAATACTTGGAAATAACTCAACCGGAAGCTCGAATTCATCTGCTTGAGATTCCAGCCACGATTGGAATGCGTACAGGCTGAATCGATTCAGCCGAGCGTGATATTTAGCAATTTGATTGGACTGAGGGGTACGCTCGATTTCTCGCTCGACTCGCTCCCGCAGCTCGGGGGTAATCTCTAACCAAATCGATTCAGGTGTGAGGCTGCGTAGTTCAGAAATACTTAAAGTCATATCAATCACCATTAACTACAAATACAATTAGAAACGTTGGGTAAGCTGAGATTCAATCCAGTCATCAATCGCTTGGATAGCCTGCCCTTGAGCGGCAAACTGTGGAAGCTTTAACCACTCTAAAATTTGTTTGCTAACATCATCGGCTAAGAACTGATGAATCCGATCTCGATCGACTGGCTCGATTGGTTGTTGTCGCTCGATATAGACGAGTTGATATAACTGCCGATCTGGTGATGGTAATCGATCTTTTGCTGTCGTCAAATAACTTTCTAGCAATTCGATATAATAGCCAGATATTTCGCTCAATATCGTTCTCACAGCATCAATATCTCGTGATGCCCCGATTTCCTCAAATAGCCGATCTCTGATGGTTGTAAATATCTTTGCCAATCGCTTATGGACAGTCGCTCCGTCGAGATTCACTTCAATTCCAATTTCCCTTTGATTTGGATAAATTTTTCGATCTTGAGGTATTTCTTTGAGAGCTGAAGATATCTTTCGACTTGGATCGATTAACACATATTTTAAAAATAGAATGCCAGTATTGCGATCGTCAATAGTCTCTAGATATTTACGAATCAGCCTGCTTATTACCGTTCCTTCCGCTGAAATTTTTGCTAAAGGAGCTTCAATAAAGTCTCCTAATTCAGAATTTTCATCACCCTCCCTGTTAGCAATTGGAGTATCGATCGAAATATTCATGGGATCTTGACAACTCTTCAGACAATAACCTAAGAACTCTAGCTTTTCTTTGGTCGTTTTAGAGCGTAGTCCCTGGTTTTGATGTGGTGGGAGGCTAGCTGTAAGCTGGCGATAACGATCGGTTACTAACTGAAAATGTGTGCCATTCCAGCGATGAATTAAGAGCTTTTTTCCATCCTGACTCAGTTTATTGCCATCATAAACTTCTCTGAAAACTTGATAAAGTACGATCAGCAGTCGAGCATCTTCACCTTGCCATTGTCCATCTATGAATTGATACCCATACTCGATTAGTGCTCTTTTGACCAATCTAGGCGTACAACCAGGATTGAGTGATGCTTCTGACGATTCAGTCGGATGATTAGCATCATTTGGGGACGTTGTAATACCAGTTAAGGAACTCAAAGAGCTACGGCCAAAAGTACTACAGCCATCCAACTGGCAGATTACATCTCGTATTTTCCACTTCGCTCTTCCTCGCGCAAATTTATTTAAACGGCGATACCAATGAATGGGGTTCTCAAGGCTAATATTTCGATAGTTTTCAAAGAAATTTTCAGGAGGTTCCTCTGCAACATTACCCGCATACAGAAATAAGTTACTTCGATTGAGTTCGATTTGACGGTGGGTGGGAAGTAGAGTGTCATACCGCTCCACTTCTTGATGGATAGCCCACTGTAAAAAGACACTCCAATGGCTTCTAACTAACTTTTGACGCGAGCTTAGGTTGAGTATTTGTTCTTTTGTCAGTGGTGCTATGGGTAGTTCCGCCCATAGTACCAAAGCTACTCGTGCATCAAGCAGCTCCGAACCAATTGTCACCAGTGGATCTGTCGCTCGAACTCGCTCGACAAGGCGATCGATATTACTTTTTAATGCCTTGCTAATGTACCAGTCCTTAGGATCTTTACTATCAGAACGTATTAGGTATAGTTTGTTGAGTGCCATAGGTGAGCATAGATAAATATAGATGAGGTATTGGCTAGGTTAGCGGTTCAATGCTCTTCCTATGTATATCTGGAGGTTATTTGAAGATCTGTGCACAGAAATTTATTGAATTTTCCCTCTCTGATATCACTGATACTGGGAGCTTAATTCAAATTCATGCAAATTCAGCACTAAATTTCAGTCTTCTGCCAGTTTTATAGGTACACAACACTTTCAGCACAGTTGTTACGGGCGCTGTCTCCCGTCCAATACCTCTAAGTGTAGCCAATCGACTAAATATAATCTTTCGCCGAGGTTTAAGCCTTCTACAACTTGGCATTAGAGCAGTTAAGAGCCTCTTTCATCGTGCTTTACCGCTCTTCCTCTTCTCACCCCTATCCCTTGGCATCAAATTCTCCCTGACCATGCTGCTCTCCAACAACGTACCAAACTGGCAGGGAATGATTGAATTTAGCGAAAATGGCTCATTTTTTATAGCTCAAGTACTTTTATACATTATTAAGGCATCGACATCTAATCTACCTAGCAATAGGGATGATTCATCATTTCTTGTTTCCTCTTGGACAGATTCAGGATTACTGCCAACAGAAATTTCTAAACGAGCGCACAAATAAGAAAAAGTCTCCCAAAGTTATAGGTAACGACACTGCTTTCGGATATCCGAGCTTTAGCAATAGGTCTCGATATCAATTAAAAGTTCTAACTTAAGTAACTTCTCGAGTTTACTCATACAACTAAATGAGTTAAAAAAATTTACATCTAATTTTTCCCAATCTCTTTTATACATTTAAATAGGTAAATATCATGACTTCCTGTATTTCTAAACTGTTCCAAATCGCTCTTTCTACATTAGCTATCGTTCCCCTTTCTCTCGCCCTAAATCTCAGCCCAGCCCGTGCTGAAGCCCCTGACGCGATCGGTGATATCACAGAAATGACTAGACAAATTGCCAATCACAACCCACTCCAGCCCGCTGCTGTTAATGAATCGATCGCAGACAATTCCGGTTCAGAAGCTAGCTCGGCACGCGATCGATCTCTCGAATATGTCAAACAGGGTTACGAAGCGGAAAAAGCTGGCAACACAGAACTAGCAATGCAAAATTATATTACTGCTGCCAAAATTGATGAAACTAATGGGTACGTATTTTTGTTATTAGGTCGATTGGTGGGTAATAACAAAGATGGAATTTCACTAGTCCAAAAAGCCGCCGAATTGTTCCAATCTGAAAATGATAGCGAAGGTCTAGAGCTAGCGACGCTGCTTTTGAAATCGGTCAATGCAGCCAACTAATCTTGCAGTTTTCACAAGTAATCTAGACGATATCACGCATCCAGATTACTCCCATCTTGATCGAAAGATAGCCAACTTTGAAAATTGCCAATTAGCTCGATTTTACCAGATCGCAACTAGCTTCAGATATTAAATTACCCAGGAGGAGAGAGTAAGTGTTGAATTATATTAAATGGCTCAGTGGTTTAGCTTTAGTTAGTTTATTTACAGTTGGTGACTTACCTGGAGTATTTCCCAAAGCAGTTGCCCGCGCCCAGACACCTGCCACGGCTCCAGCCACCCAGAAAGCTCCTTCTACTCGCCTGAGTGCTCGCAACCGAGGTGGCGGTGAAATTAACGTGGTGTATCAAGAAACCAACGATCCCTTATCCGCATCGCTTATCAAAGCCTATCAGCGGTACGGCTATTTCGAGAAAATTGGTGCCGTAATTACTTCGGAGATCGCTTTACCTCGCGATATTACCGTCGTGCTAGCAGATTGCGGTCAAGCCAATGCTTTTTATAGTAGCGAACATCATGCGATCTTTATTTGCAACGAGCTAACTAAAGAAAATTATCAATTATTACGAGCGGATGGTTACAGCGAAAAAGCGGCATTAAAAACAGCGATCCTTAGTTCGGTGTTTACCTTCTACCACGAAGCTGGACACATGTTAATTCATGAATTAGATTTACCTGCTGTTGGCCGAGAAGAAGATGCTGTCGATCAATTTTCTGCGTTCTTCTTGTTAGTTAATGACTCATCTGTAGATAAGTCTAACAGTGGTGAAATTATTCTAGCAGCAGCCAAAATTTTCTCGATCCAACCCAATTCACATACCTCGGCAATTATCCAAGACGAACATTCGCTCAGTCAACAGCGGCTTGCCAATCTCGTTTGTATGCTCTATGGTGCCGCTCCCTCTGAATACCAGGATTTAGTGACCAAACTCGATTATTCAGAGTCACGGATCGCTGGCTGTCAAGCCGAATCAACAAAGACTTTTGCAGCTTGGAAATGGCTACTAGAGCCTTACTTGAAAACATAATCTTGCAGTCGATCGGGTAGATCTCGATCGAATGTAGATATCTTCGTAATCCACCAGTCATAGCTGGATTAAACCATCAAACATTCATCCAAGAGTGAATTATTGTGCATCAATTTTCACAAGACTATTATGCTAAATTATCCAAGCTTACTATAGTTGCTCGCTCTAGTCGCAAAGCGATCGGGAAGGCTCTGGAAGTGGAATTTGAAACTAACCAGATGAAGGCATCCTCTTATCTGATTCTCTGCTTATGCTTCAAAGAATATTGTCATGCCACGAATCTCGCTGTCAGGCTATTTAAAATATCAGAATTTGAGACAATTTCGGACTATTACAACAGACTGGCAACCGAACATTCCGATCGACACTTACTAATTTTCTCAGGGCATGAAGTCAAACCCATTCTAGAGCGAGTCGGGGCTTGTATTCGATCGAGTTACTGCGGCACTGAAGGAATCTATCGCACCACATTATACGGTGATAAGTAATTGTGAGGATAAGTGCTGATTTTACATACGCGATCGTGGGTATGAATCAACTGCTTTAATTCAATCGTTGACTTAATGTTCATCAATTGTTTAGAGCAGTTGAAAAACTAATCCTTGCGGAATATTTATATGACAAATCATCATCTTCCCCAGTCAGATTATCTATCTACGCTATCTAATGACCAAACGATCTCAGCAATTGTTAAGGAGTTAGAGATCCTGAAATTAAAACTTCAATATGCTGCACAAAATTCAGAGTTTATCAATAATCGACAGGAGCTATGCCATTACTTGAATGAATTAGTTCGCGATTTAACTATTATCAATCGTGGCTTACCTCCTCTACCTCAAGAGATGGAAATCTTTGATGCCGAATAATAATAATAATCAAAGGCATACAACTCAGTTATTAAATAAATAAAATCTGAACTATATGAAAAATACTCGTTGGTCAGTACCACCCATTGCTTATTTATTTTTCACCATAGCATTAATTTGGGGTGGCAATCAAATCTGGCAATATATCACTCAACCCCACCAAATTAATCTAACCGATCGTCATAGTAGCGGCGAACGGTTGTTAATTAAAGAAATTGACTCTTCAGAAAAACGAGAAGGTATTAAATCATTTGCTGATGGGGACTATGATGGAGCGATTCAACACTTTCAAGCATCATTGCAAGACAAACGGAACGATCCAGAAGGAACGATTTATCTCCGAAATAGTATGGCGATCCACAAAGTTGGCGATCCCAAGAAGCTAGCTAAGATTGCAGTCATCGTACCGATCGGCAGCAACACCAATATTGCACAAGAGATGTTACGCGGTGTAAGTGAGGTACAGATGGAGGTTAACCAACGTGGTGGGGTTAACGGTGTGCCCATCGCTATCGAGATTTTTAACGACGACAATGACCCTGATATTGCCAAAGCAGTAGCAAAAGAAGCCATTCACGATCCTCAAATTCTTGCTGTCATCGGTAGCAATACTTCAAACGCCACACTCGCGGCGGCACCGATCTATCAACGAGCCGGACTGGTAATGGTCACACCCACCAGTATGACCAGAGATCTGTCTGGAATTGGGAGTTTTATTTTCCGTACTACCCCTACGAGCCAATCTCTAGCTACCACCCTCGCCCAGCAGATATTTACAGTCGATCGCCATCACAAACTGGCAATTTGCTTCGATAGTCAAGCCTCTGATAGCGTCTCCTTTAAGGAAGAATTGATTGCTGAATTTGCCCGTTTAGGTGGCGAGATTGCCAATTTCACCTGTGATGTGGGGGTCGCTAATTTCAAGCCGGATGATGCAATTGTCAAAGCGAAAAATAGCAGTGCCGACGCGCTATTTATCGTCTCCCACATCGATCGACTGCCCTTGGCGTTTCAAGTCGCCGCAGCAAACCAGGGTAAATTACCGCTCTACTCTAGCCCAACTCTCAATACATTCCAAACCTTGCAAGCTGGTTATGTTGTTTCAGGCTTGACCCTAGTGACACCTTGGCAGAGTTCGCTTGAGACAAAGGTTAACTCTTTTGCCGATCGCTCACAAAAACTCTGGGGTGGACAGGTTAGTTGGCGCACAGCCATGTCTTACGATGCAGCGATGGCGATCGTCACTGGCTTGCGACAAAGCAATGGTACACGCCAGGGGTTACAGGAAGCACTCCATCAACCTCAATTTAGTACTGAGGGTGCTAGCAGCAAGGTGACGTTTTTACCTACAGGCGATCGGGTACTTCAACCCACGCTCGCGCAAGTGCGAGAAGTCAATGGTAAATGGGTATTTACGCCCTTACAACCCCCTACTGCCGTTGGCGGAGCCTCTCCAACGGAGAATCGAATGCCACAACGTGGATCGGTTGTGCCGCCAGCACAGAAGTAACCTATACCTAAAACTGTAAATCTAATGGAAGACCTTACACGCTATTTTATGGGTGAACCACTGGGCAATCTGACCATTAATGGTTGGAAATGGCTGTGGGGAATGCCAAGCCGCTCTTCAGAAACTGTCAAAACTAGCGACGATCTTATCTTCGAAGAGATAACTCGATCGCTAGCAGAAATGCGATCTAAACTTGATGAAATTCAGGGCATTGTCGAGCGAGTGAGGTTAGTTTCCCAAGAAATTCAACATCAATATCATCTCAAATGCAAACGCCATCAAGAGTTAATCGAAATCTCCTTAGAATCTAACCGTCAAGGCAATATTTTAGCAGCACGATCGGCGATGGCACAATCAATTCAGCTCAAACGGGTTTTATCAGAATTAAAAGAAAGATCGGAAGTCTCTCAAGGGATGTCAATCTATATTCAGAAAATCTATGTTCAAAAAACAGCCGATTTAGAACTACTAGAAATTGACTTAAAAATGAGTAAGACTCAAAGGGAGGTGAATGATTCAATCGGAATCTATCGTTCTCCTGACTTAATCATACTCCAGGAAAAGCTTGAGAAAGTTCGGACAGAAATTGAAAACCGTTACCATCAGATTCAGGTCGAGATTCAATTATCATACTCGTCTAATTGTGAATTAGGGAACCCCCTAAATAATGATGACATAGACGCACAGATTGAACAGCGTAAAAATATTGAGAATCGTGCTAAAAATTGAGGAAGTTAATATCGGATAATGCACAAGTGTTCAAATCGATCGATTTGATTTCGCTGATGGGATTGTCACTGATACTATTGTGGACGATCTAAACCAGAAGTCGCAAATTGGTTAATCATTTAGATTCAGTCCAGACGTAAACATAACAACTATCCACAGACAAATTATGACAATTAGCTCAAATTTAAGCAAATTTGGAATATGTGACATATCTCCAGAAATTAGTCACCAATTTTTATCTTTGAACGATTTATCTACCCCTCTTGTAAATGAGTCCGACGAACAGAAATTTCTCCGCAGCTTGCTAATTCACTTCGATCTGCTAACTTCCTGTAATTTACGAAACTTTCTGCGGGCAAAGTTATTTTTTGAAGCTTGCCAAAAAGAAAGTATAAAAAATCAAGCTTTAAGCCATCTAATAGATGCACTAACTAGTTGGGCTAATCTCAATTATTCTTCTGCAAAACTTAGTTTTAACAGCTATCTCGATAAATATCCGTGCGATGTAGTTGTATTTTTTATGTTGCATATGATGGATTTTTGTTGTGGAAACACACCTGACTCATTGTGCTTAATTAATAAATTGGATCTGAAAATATTTGACGATCATCATCTGTATGGATATTACCTTGGCATTAAATCTTTTGTAATGTGTGAAAGCAATAACTTTCAGGAGTCCTTAGAGGTCGGATTAAAGTCTCTTAGTATAATTGAGAAAAACATTTATGCTATTCATGCAGTCGTACATGCCTACCATGAAATAGAAAATTATAGGAAAATAATTGAATTTTTAAATAAAAATATGCCTTTTTGGATTGATAATCAAGGTATGCGAATGCATGTATATTGGCATATTGCATTAGCTGAATTAGGTCTATCATCAATAGATAATGCCAGAACAGCATTCGATACATTTTACTCAATGAAGACTTCTGCTAGAGGAGGTACGCGCGATTGATCCAGATTCGGGGGGCTGTCGAACGAGTAATGTTAGATACCGAAGAAAGCGAATGGT
>ENA-OFCF01000279-OFCF01000279.1-metagenomes-genome-assembly--contig:-NODE-279-length-23850-cov-3.086237_pt1 | contig 23850 bp, 22 predicted proteins | sample MGYA00153387_OFCF01 | MGnify analysis MGYA00153387
TCCCGCTCGCCGGGTAAAGCCCCACAGCGAGAATTTCTCAGCTTAGTTTTCCACATCGATCTCTGGGAGAATACGGGGACGGTGCAGAGAAGTCCGGAAATCAAAAATCGTTTCATGCCAGGAGCTGAAACGGCCGGCATCGGGGAAAGTTGCCGCGAGATGTTTTTCCTTTCTTCCTCCGAGCGGAATCCTCCATCTTCCGAGTGCCAACCAACTTCAAAACCATGTCACGCCCCGTCACTCTCTTCACCGGCCAATGGGCCGACCTGCCGCTCACCGAACTCGCCCCGCTGGCCTATGAAATGGGCTACGACGGCCTCGAACTCGCCTGCTGGGGCGACCACTTCGACGTGGATGCCGCGCTTTCCTCCAAGGCATACGTGAAGGAGAAATGGGAGCTGCTCTCCGACCACGGGCTGACCTGTTTTGCCATTTCCAACCACCTCGTCGGTCAGGCCGTCTGCGACCACATCGACGACCGGCACAAGGCCATCCTTTCCCCGGAAGTGTGGGGCGACGGCGATCCCGAAGGCGTCCGCAAGCGCGCCGCCAAGCAGATGATCGCCACCGGCAAGGCCGCGCGTGCGTTTTTCAACGCCAAGCCCGGCCGCGGTGATAAGGACGAGTTTCCGGTGGCCGTGAATGGCTTCACCGGCTCCTCGATCTGGCACTCGCTCTACGCCTTTCCGCCGACCTCGCAGGAGTATTACGAAAAAGGCTTCAAGGACTTCGCCAAGCGCTGGCTGCCCATCCTCGATGCCTATGAGAAGCTGGATGTGAACTTCGCCCTCGAAGTCCATCCTACCGAGATCGCCTTCGACATCGCGTCCGCGCAGCGGGCGTTAGAGGCTGTTGGAAACCACAAGCGCTTCGGTTTCAACTATGATCCCTCGCACCTCGGCTATCAGGGCGTGGACTATGTGAAATTCATCCGCGACCTCGGCTCGCGCATCTTCCACGTTCACATGAAGGACGTCTGGTGGAACCATGGCGACGGCTCGGTCGGCGTCTTCGGCGGGCACACGAATTTCGGCGATGCACGGCGCTTCTGGGACTTCCGCTCGCTCGGCCACGGGGACATCGAGTTCGAGGACATCATGGTCGCGCTCAACGACGTGGGCTATCAGGGCCCGCTGTCCGTCGAGTGGGAGGATATCCGCATGGACCGCATCCACGGCGGTGAGGAAGCCGCGGCCTTCGTGCGCAGCGTGGATTTCCCGACCAGCAAGATCGCCTTCGACGCGGCGTTCGATAAGTCGAAACAGTGATACGGGGCGTCCGGCCCTAACGCATTCCCAGCACCTTCGGCGCGCTGGCGTTTCCGAAGCGATCCAGCGCGGTAACTGCCAGCGCATCCGCCCGCGGCATGGAAAGCGTCTGCGCGCCGGTCGGCGAGATCTTCACCGTGCGCCAGGTGCCGCCGACCTTGGCCTGGATGGCGACCTTGGCGGTGCCCGGGGCGGGGGACCAGCGGATGAGCGTCTCGCCGCCCTCCACCGTGGCGCTCACGCCGGGCGCTTCGGGTGCCTTGCTGCTGAGCCACGGCATCGGCGGCACGGCGGCGGGCTGGGTGTAGGTGGCGGCGAGCCGGGTGGCGATGCCGCCCTGGTTCCTGACGAGACTCTTCGCGCTCCAGTGGATGTGGCCGTTCCAGTTTTGTCCGATCCTGCGGCTGGCGTCGATCTGGGTGGTGATTTCCGACGCGCCGCGGCCATCCCCGGAGCCGATGCGCTCGGTGGCGATGCCGGGCCAGACCGGCCTGGAGCCTTGCCCGCGCCACCATCCTAACAGTGTGGTGAAACTCTGCTTGGCCGGAGAGATTCTCCAGTAGAGCTGTGGCGCGAGGTAGTCCACCCAGCCGTTGGCCAACCACTTCCGCGAATCTCCGGCGAGCTGCTCGTAGCTGTCGATGCCGGCCTCGATGCCGCCAGGCACACCCGGCCGCCAGATGCCGAAGGGGCTGATGCCCACGCGCACCCACGGCTTCTGCCGCTTCACGGCGGAGTAGAGGTTGCTGACGAATCCATCCACATACGCGCGGCGCTGTGCAGGGCTCTTCCCGTCCGGGAACCGCAGATTTCCCGACGGGTAAGGATAGAAATAGTCGTCCAGGTGGATGCCATCCACATCGTAGCGCTTCACCACATCGAGGATGACGTTGAGCGCGCGCGAGCGGGTCTGCTCGCTGGCGGGATCACACCACGACATGCTGCCGAATTTTTTCACGATGCCCGGCGCACTGCGCGTCACGTGATTCGCGGCGACCTGTTGGGAATTGTTGGAAAGCGCGCGGAACGGATTGAACCAGGCGTGCACCTCGATGCCGCGGGCATGTGCCTGCTGGATGCAGTAAGCCAGCGGATCATAGCCCGGGGAGCGGCCCATGGTCCCCGTGAGGCACGAGCTCCATGGCTCGAGGGCGGACTGGTAGACCGCATCGCACTGCGGTCGCACCTGGAAGACCACCGCGTTCATCTTCAAGGCTGCCAGCTTGTCGAGAATGCCGCGCATTTCCGCCTGCTGGGCCCCGGCGCTGAGTCCCGGGGAGCTCGGCCAGTCGATGTTATAAATGCAGGCGATCCACGCCGCGCGGAACTCCCGCGCGAGCACTGGCGGCCGCTCTCCCACCGGCGCGTAGGACTGTGCGGCGGCGTGGGCGAGCGCCATGAAATAAAGCGATGCGAGCAGGCGAATCATCGCTCGCAAGCTGTCCGGGATTGCGCTTGTTGGCGATGCGAAATCGCCGCTAGTTTCCCGGTGTGAGTGATCCCTTCCAAGAGCCGCTGAAGAAGCGCGTCGGCGGCAGCTTGGCGAAGCTGCCTCCACTGGATCGCCTGGAAATGCTGCGTCGGAACGCGTGGATGCTCCGCAAGAAACCCTGGTCGCCTCCTGCCGATGATGGAACCGTCGTTCGAAAAGTTGTTGGTCCTGCTCGCTGACGCGGAGGTCGATTTCATCGTGGTCTCCTATTAAACCTACGTCCGGCTCACGGACGCGCGTAAACTCCCGCCAGCAGATTTCACCGATACGGAAGGCGCCATCCGCATCGTCGATGTGGAAGGTTTTTAAGCCTCGTGCTTCCATGCCAGCACTACCGCGCCCGCGACGATGAGCAGGCCGCCGACGAGGTGTTGCGGGGTGATTTTTTCCTTCAGGAAAATAGCGGCGAGGATGATCACGAAGACCACTCCCAGCTTGTCCACCGGTGCCACCCGGGACGCGTCCCCGAGCTGCAGGGCGCGGAAATAACAGAGCCACGACAGCCCGGTCGCGATGCCCGAGAGCGAGAGGAAGAGCCAGGTCCGCCCGCTGAACTCCAACACCAGCGCGGGCTTGGTGGTGATGAAGGCGATGCCCCAGGCGAAGAACAGGATCACGGTCGTCCGCACGGCCGTCGCGAGGTTCGAGTCCACGCCCGTCACACCCACCTTGGCCAGCACCGCGGTGACCCCGGCGAACAACGCGGAAAGCAACGACCAGTGGACCCAGTTCATGTGCCGCTTATGGCCGATCGGGCCGGTAAATCAACGTCCGCGTCACGGATCCTTCGGAAAGCCGTGGCGCTCGGCGACGAGATAGCCGGGCCTGCGTTTCACCTCGGTGAAGATCCGCGCGACATACTCGCCCAGGATGCCGATCGACAGGAGCTGGATGCCACCGAGAAACGTCACCGCGACGGCGAGAGTCGCCCAGCCCGGCACCGTCGTCCCGTAGATGAGCGTCCGGACCAGGACGAACAGCGCATAACCGATCGAGAGGCCGGAAATGACCGACCCGAGCGCGACCCAGATGCGAAGCGGGAACGAAGAGAATGAGGTGAGGCCGGTCATCGCCAGATCGAAGAGGCTCGCGAGCCGGAATTTCGACCGGCCGCGGCGCCGCTCGCCGTAGTCGAAGGGCACTGAGGTCTGGCTGAAGCCGACCCAGTTGTAGAGACCCTTCATGAATTTGCCGCGCTCGGGGAGCTGCCGCAACGCTTGGACCACCCGGCGGTCCATCAGGCGGAAATCCCCGGCATCCGGCGGGATCTCGATGCTCGCGCCGCGGCTCAGCAGTTTATAAAAAGCCCGGCTCAACCAACGCCGCAGCGGCGGATCGGTGAGGCGGTCGTTGCGCAGGCCATAGACCATTTCATAGCCGTGCTGCCACTGGCGGACGAATTCTCCGATCAGTGCGACAGGCTGTTGGAAATCCGCGTCGATGATCACCACGACCTCGCCCTGCGCCTCGTCCAGACCCGCGGAGATGGCGGCTTCCTTGCCGAAATTCCGCGACAGGCCGAGTAGCCGGACTGGACGGTTTCCCGAGTTGGCAATGACTTCGAGTCCGGTGCCGTCCGTGCTGCCGTCGTCCACCACGATGACGTCGTAGCGGTCGGTGAGGTCTTCGAGGTAGGCGCAGAGTTCGTTGAGGAATTCCGCGATGCCGTGGACTTCGTTAAATGCGGGGACGATGCAGGTGATCCACGGGCGGGCGGATTTCCGTGCGGGGGCTTGGGGGATCTGGGCGGACGGGTTGGAAACGGACGTCATGATTTTCTAGCCTCCGATGGGATGGATTTGCGAAGCGTCGATGCCAGTCAACCGCGGGGTATCGGTCCGCTCGACGTGGAGATTCGCGCGCTTCGGCCCCCAGCGGGTGAGGGGTGAGAACCGGCGCTGCACCGCAGGGGGAAGCTTCGCCAACGAGCTGGCTTTCATCGCGACGAAAAGTCGGCCGGGCTGGTCGAGCCGCTCGACCAGCTGGGCCACGGACTTGGTGTGCTCGGCCTCGCCGCCCGAGTAGAATTCCGCGGAGTAGCGGCGGATGCCGAAGTAGAGGAGCCGGTCGTCGGCGTGGCGCTCGCGCTGGAATCGCGCGACGAGTTCGCGCTCGGAGCTCTTCGGCAGACGCTCCGGGGCCAGGACGGACAGCACGAGTTGAGAGCTGACGAGGGCGAGGCACAGGCCGATCAACGCGGGGTGGAATGGATGAAGCTGCCAGCGCCCCTTCTGCTCCCCGGCGGCGCGGACGGTGAGCGCTGCCAGCAGGACCGCGAGGGGCGGCAGCGCGGGAAGCGCGTAGGTGGCGATGATGTTGCGTGCCGGGGTGAAGAAGACCAGCGGCCAGAGCGCCCACAGCAACCAATAGATTCCCCAGCCCTCATCGGCCATCGCCCAGCTCTTGGCAGCCCGCCATTTCCGGAACGGCAGGGCGAGCAGACCGAGGCACCAGGGAAAAGTCACCATCAGCAGATAGACCCAGATGGTCCCCGGGGTTTCCGAGTGGGCGTTACCATACAGATCGCCCTCCCAGCCGCGGACCATGAAGCGCTTCCAGTGCTCTCCCACGATGAAATACTCGAGGAAACCCGGTGTCCGGCTTTCCGCGGCGAGATACCAGGGCAGAGCTATTAGCACCATCAGCAGCAGCCCGCCGAACCATGGCAGGCTCCGGAGGGATTTGCGGATCTGGCCTGTTAGCACGGCCCAGCCGATCGCCGGCGGCAATGCGAGGACCAAGGTCAGCGGGCCTTTCGCCAGCAGGCCGATACCCAGCGCGGCGAAGAACAGGTAGCCCCAGAGCCGCGAGGTTTCCAGGATCGCCCGCCGGAAGGCCACCATCGCGAGCGTCGTGCCGAGCACCAGGGCGAGGTCGGTCAGGACTGCGGCCGAGCAGTAGAAATACAGGGGCATGCCCATGAGCAAGGCTCCCGCCAGAAGGCCGGTGGTCGCGCCCTTCTCGCGTCTTACGGCCTGGATGAGCAGCGCGAGCACCGCCAGGCCTGTCAGGAAAATGAAGATCCGCGAGCCGAACTCATTCGCGCCGAAGAATTCCATGCCCAGCGCGGACATCCACATGGCTAGCGGCGGCTTGGCCCAGAAGGGGATGCCGTAGTCGAACTGCGGCGTGATCCAGTCTCCCGTTTCCACCATCTTGCGGGCGATTTCCGCGTAGCGGGCCTCCGAACTGTCGGTGTGGGGGAGGAAAATCAGGATCACCACGCGGCAGGCGATGAGCGTAGAAAGCAACCAGAAGGCGATCCGGTGAAGGCGGGGCGTCGGGGTCATCGGTCGTGAGGGGCTATCAGTCGAAAAATGAGAAGCCGGAGAGGATCATCAGAACCAACCCGGATAATCGTGGATCAGGCCGTGGGTGCGGAGAATGTTGATGGCCTCGACCCCGACGACCGCGACCAGGAACCACAAGACGTCGCGGAGCGAGCGGATGAAGACCCGAGTCTGAATGTGGATCACCTGCGGGTCGGCGGCGGGCCACCGGCGTGGCCAGAAGCGCGGGACGCTGCGTTGATAGATCTCGAATTCCTGCGGGAACAGCCGCTCGAGCTTCCGCTCCTCCTCGCGGATGACCGTCTGATAGAGAATGAGGAAGGCGGAGCCGGCGACCAGGGTTAAGGTGAGATTACCGGCGGCCAGGCAGATGCCGGTGAGTCCGAGGAAGGAGAAAAAGTAGAGGGGATTCCGGCACAGCGCGTAAATCCCGGACTGGCAGAGTTCCCGGTCTTTCCTGCCACCGATGTAGAGCGTGCAGAGAATCCGGCCGAGCGTGGCGGTGAAGACGAGAAACAGTCCCAGAAGTTTCACCCCATCCATCGGCAGGCTGCCGAAACCGCGCGGCCGGACGAAGACCAACAGCAGGCAGAACACCGCGGCGGCAGCGAACGAGATCGGCTTGCGGAGATTTTCCAAGCGACTCTTACGCCTGAGATGCCGTCGGGCGGCGTCTTCCGCAGGGGCGCGCGGCAGTATTTCGAACGGGATCGATTCGGAGGCGGATTCAAGGGTCGGTGAGTCGAGGGAGCGCAGGGCCATGCCTGTCTTTAATTGTCCGACTGTGAGAATCCGATGAGTCTCCCCGGACTGTCGATCAGGCGACGGGCAGCGAAAGCGTAAAGGCGATTTGCCCAGCGAAGGGCACCTCCACTGAGAGCCCCGCCCCCATCGCGCGGGCCGCCTCCAGGCTGAGGCTGAGGCCGACTCCCAGGTGCGCCAGGGAGTCGCTGCGCGAGGCATCACTGCGGAACAGCGGTTCGAAAAATCGTTCCGGCGGCCCGGTGAGCTTCGCGATCGGATTCGAGACGGAGATTTTCAGTTGGCTCCCTTGATGGAATGAGGAAATCCGGATCTCACCTCCCGCCGGTGTGTAGGCGACGGCGTTGTCGAAAAGATTGTTGAAGATGATCCGCAGCAAGGTGGCGTCGCCCTGCACCATCAGCGGGCAGTCGCCAATAGTGTCATTGACCTCGAGGCCGCTTTCATCCGCGCGCGGCAGGAATGGCTCCAAACACCCTCGCAGCAGCCGGGCGAGATCGACCGGCTCGAGGGTGGGGGCGGGGTTCGATTGTCCCAGCCGCGCCAGCGCGGTGAGGCGTTTCACCAACTCGCTGAGCTCGACCGCGGAGTCCTGGCAGGTCGCAAGGTGCGCGGCGTAGGCGGCGGCCTCCCGCGGTAGGGAGAGCGCCAGATCGGTCGTCGCGCGCAATGCGGCGATGGGTGTGCGCAGCTCGTGCGCCGCATGGCGGATGAAATCGCGCTCGCGTAACCGGGTCGCCGCCACCCGGGCCAGCAGCGCGTCGAAACTCCGGGCCAATCCAGCCAGCTCGCTCGGCAATTCCTCCGGCACCTCCAGCGCCGAGTCGAGCTGATGCTCCGCCCGGTCCTGCATTTGTGCGGTCAACTCATCGATCGGGCGCAGCGACACGCCGACGAGCCGCTGAATGATGATGAATCCCAGACCGAGCGTAAGCAGGGTCCCGAGGGTGAGCACCCAGCGCAGTCGCTCCAGGATGCGCTGCACGGGTTCCGCATTTCTCGCTACCACCAACGTATGCGGCAGCGTTTTCAGATCCACAACGCGGCCTTCCATCTTCATTTTCGCCATTTCCGCCGGCAGCACGAAGGGATAGACCCGGAGGCCGATGGCGCGGCCCGGCCGGCCATCCGGCAGGGGGACATTGCGCAACATCGGCTTGCCGCCGACGCCGGAAAATTTCGGCAGATCCTGGAAGCCCAGGCCGGGAGAGCGCGTTGTCTCGCCGGAACCGTCCTCCCAGAATTGAAACAGCCCGTGCTCCACCAGCGCGCGGTTGGTGCCGACTCCGTCCTGCCACTCGAAGTTGATCGAATAATCCTCATACTCCACCTGGTTGGCCAGCAGTGCGGCGGTCTGTGAGATCGACTCATCGAGCTCCTCGTAGGAACTCTGCCGCACCATCAGATAGATCCCGGCGGACAGCAGGCACATCAGCGCGCCGATGCCACCGCCGCTGCGGATCAATAACGAGCGGCGGATGGACGGCACACTCATCGCGGCATTTCCTCCAGGATGTAACCCTGCCCGCGCCGGGTGTGGATCAGCTCGGGGGCACCTCCCGCGGTGAGCTTTTTCCGCAGGTAACCGATGTAAACGTCCACCGCGTTGCTGCTACCGCCCGTGCCATCTTCGAAGACGCGCTCCCAGATATCCGTCCGGGTCACGACCTCGCCTGTCCTGTAAAAAAGGTATTCCAACAGCCGGTATTCCAAGGCCGTCAGGTCGATGACGCTGTCACCGCGGCGGACGGTCCGGCGCATCGGATCGAGCTCGACATCCGCCACACGCATCAGCGGGGACTTTTTCACGTAACTCCTCCGCAGCAGCGCGCGGACGCGGGCCAGCGCTTCGGCGAGCGGGAAAGGTTTAACTAGGTAGTCGTCCGCTCCGGCGTTCAGCGCTTCCAGCCGATCCTCCAGGCCGTCCCGTGCGCTGATGACGATGATGTGGACGGGATTCTCCTTCGCCCGCAGCCTGCGGAGGATTTCCATGCCGTCCATGATCGGTAGCATCAGGTCTAGCATCACCAGATCGTGCCCGCCGCCGTCCGCAGACCACAGCCCTTCGTCGCCGGTGGCCGCGGTGTCCACCAAATAGCCGGCCTCCCGCAGATACTCACTGATGGCGTGCCTCAGCGGGCCGTTATCTTCGATGAGGAGCAACCGCATGCTCAGGATCTCCACCGTTTGACCAGATCCCCGTAAGCATCGATCCGACGATCCCGGAAAAATGGCCAGATGCGGCGGAAATTTTCCACCGCCTCGAAGTCGAGGTCGTGATAGAGGATTTCCTCTTCCCCGGTTGAGGCCTTGGCGACAAGCTCGCCGTAAGGATTGGCGACGAACGAGCGGCCCCAGAATTCGGTGCCATCGTGGGTGCCGCTGCGGTTGACCGCCGCGAGGTAGCAGCCGTTAGCGACGGCGTGGCCGCGTTGGACGGTCTCCCAAGCGCAGTGCTGCGCGTCGCCCAGCGTCGGTTTTTCCTCGGCCAGCCAGCCGATGGCGGTCGGATAGACGAGAACCTGCGCACCACCGAGGGCCATCAGGCGGGCGGCTTCGGGATACCATTGGTCCCAGCAGATGAGCACGCCGACCTTCCCGAACTTCGTATCCCAGACCGGCCAGCCGCTGTCTCCCGGGGTAAAATAGAATTTCTCCTCGAAGCCCGGGTCCTGGGGGATGTGACTCTTCCGGTAGAATCCCATCAGCGAGCCATCCGCGTCGTGGACCGCAGCCGTATTGTGATAAAGCCCCGCCCCCCGGTGCTCGAAAAGCGAGGAAACGAGCACGATCCCCAGTTCTCCGGCCAGTATTCCCAAGCGGTCGGTCACCGGCCCTGGCAGGGGATCGGCAAGGTCAAAAAGCGCGGGGTCCTCGACGGTGCAGAAGTAGGGCGTGAGGAATAACTCCTGCGTCACCACGATCCGCGCCCCTCCCGCCGCCGCGGCGCGGATCAGCTTTTCATGATGGTCGAACGCCTCCGCCTTGGTGGCGAAAGTCCCGGATTGCAGCAATGCGATACGCGGCATACCGGAAACCTACCCCGTCCCGGTCCTTCGCAGCACGCATGAAATCCTGCGAAATGGATGATGCTCCCTCTTTCAATGAAAGTGCGGCTGCAGCTCTAGCACTGCCTGTTGATTTTGCCGAAGGGATACTCAGATCCCCTGAAATTTTTAGAAACTTGGCTTGAATCGCCACCTTGTGGGATTTAAACGCCGCCCCTCATGCCGGACCCATCAAGAACACTGAAAGTTGCGATTCCGAAAGGCAGCCTTCAGGAGCCCACGATTGAGCTTCTGGCCAAGGCTGGTTACGAGATCTACGTCTCTTCCCGCGGGCTGCGTCCGACATCGAACGACCCGGAACTGGATCTCTATCTGATCCGAGCCCAAGAAATTGGCCGTTACCTCGGACAAGGTTTTATCGACTGCGGAATCACCGGATACGACTGGGCCTACGAGAATGGAGTCGATCTCATCGACCTTGCGGAGTTGCCTTACTCCCGCGCCACCACCCGGCCGACACGCTGGGTCCTGGTGGTCCCTGAAGATTCCCCCATTCGCAAACCCGAAGACCTTGAAGGTAAAAGGATCGCCACCGAAGGGGTCGGCATTACGCAACGCTATCTCGACGAGCGCGGCATCCGGGCGGAAGTCGAATTTTCCTGGGGGGCAACGGAGGTGAAGGTGCCGGATCTGGTCGATGCCATCGTCGACGTCACCGAAACCGGCGATTCCATCAAAGCAAACCGCCTTCGGATTGTGGATACGCTGCTGACCTCGTTTCCGCATTTCTATGCGAATCCAACGGCTGCTGCGGACCCTTGGAAATTGGAAAAAATGGAGCGCATTTCCATGCTGCTCAAAGCCGCCCTCTGCGCTCGCGGTAAAGTGGGTCTTAAAATGAACTTTCCCAGCGCCCGCCTGCCGGAGCTGCTTGAAAAGCTACCCTCGCTCCGCCGTCCAACGATTTCCCAGCTTTCCGAAGAAGGTTGGCTTGCCGTCGAGACGGTGATTGACGAAAGTGTCGTCCGCGACATCATCCCCGAACTGAAGCGCCTGGGGGCAGAGGGGATCATCGAGTATCCGCTCAACAAAATCGTCCCCTGATCCTTTCATTTATAACCACCTAACCTCGCAAGCTACCGCCATGGGCTCCATCAAGAAACGCCGTAAGACAAAAATCAACAAGCACAAGCGCAAGAAGCGCATGAAGCAGAATCGCCACAAAAAGCGCCTTCGCTACAAGTCCTGACCCGCATCAGCGGTTGCTGTCTTACACCAGAGACTCGTTTTGGGTCTCTGGTTTTTTCTTGCCGTCATGAATCTGCAAGTGCACGCCGACTTCAGGGTGGTGGACGAATCGGACGATTGGATCGTTGTCGACAAGCCCGCACCGTTGATTGTCCATCCGGCGAATCGTCAGCCCGAGCCTACGCTGCTTGGCGGACTCCAATGTTTGCTGGCCTATGAAATCCAAAACGGTGCTCGTCTGGGAATTATAACCCGCTTGGACCGCGAAACCAGCGGGCTGGTGCTCGTCGCGAAGCATACGGAAGCGGCCCGCCAGCTCGGCCGAATTTTTGAATTGCGGCTGGCCATAAAGGAATATTTGGCTGTGGTCAGCGGGTGGCCACACCAAGATTCTTGGGAATGCACGCAGCCGATCCTTCGGGCTGGCGAAATCGGACCTTCCGAAATCTGGGTCCGTCAGGTCGTCAATCCCTCGGGTCGCCGCTGTCGAACCCGTTTTCAGGTCGAGCGACGCTTTGAGCGCGATGCTTCAAAGTTCACGATGATCCGCTGCTTTCCGGAAACCGGCCGGATGCACCAAATTCGCGTTCATTTGGCATATTCCGGATTTCCAATTGTAGGGGACAAGATTTATTCAGGCACCGGAGCTGAATATCTCGGATGGATGGCCGCTGGATGGTCCCGCGAACTAGAGAAAACCCTTCTCCTGCCAAGGCATGCCCTCCACGCCACTTCACTCGAGATCCCTTGGGCCGGGCACTCCCGTAGATGGGAATCCCCTCTGCCCCTTGACTTGCTGGACTTCACCCAAGGCCAGGAGGTGCGCTCCCTCCCGGGCTTGACGGTCTGGAACCGGGCTAACGCTTGATCTCAGCGATGCTGACGATGAACCCGCAGCGTTAACGCAGGAGCCAGACTCTTAGGCTGCCCTATTTTAGGAGCAAAAAAGGCTGAAATATCCTCTATATACCTAGCTTTTAGGCGATTGTGGATAATGTGAATCATCGCGAGTTAATTGAGGTAGCCCCCAAAAAAGACTTGCTAGGGAACTGATCCGCGGGTTTTACTGTCGCGGAACTAGCGGGCATAGCTTAGTGGTAAAGCGCTATCCTTCCAAGTTAGACATGCGGGTTCGATTCCCGCTGCCCGCTCCATCTATCTTTTACAGGCCTTAAAACTACCTCATCATGAAACCAACCATTCTATTTGTGACTCTCAGCGCAGCTTTCGGGCTATTCTCAGCCAACGCTGCCGTGGACTGCACCGCCCTGTCGTTGTCGGTAAAAATCGCGGTGGCTTCCCAACAGTCAAAGGTGCTTGAGATCGTCTCAAACGAGGTTGCGGCTGCTCCATCCTGCGCTTGCGAAATCGTGAAGTCCGCCATTGAAGCCTCCAAGGCGGACGTTCAGACCGTCGCAGCTATTGTAGAAGCGGCCGCTACTGTTGCTCCCGAACAGATGAGACTGGTCTCCCAATGTGCTGTGGCGGTGGCACCAGACGCGCTGGCGGCGGTGCAAGCTGTGATGGCCAAGCTCGACCCAAGTCTCGGCGACGCTGGATCGAGCGCGAAAAGCGCCAAGGGCGCGAAGGAGCCTGCTGGCGAAGTGGCTGGTATGCCCAACCCCTTAGACTTTCCCGGACAAGGACCGGTGGGGCCGACTCCTGGCGGACCTGGAGGACTACCAATTATTCCACTGCTACCTCCTGTCGTCATCGCTCCCCCGGACGTCTCGAATGTCGATTTCTGACCTCAACCAAGATCTTAGTCCCAACTTCTAAAATTCGTTTTCACACCAATCCGATCAATGAAAAGCAAGATTTCAACCCTCCTCGGTCTTCTCGGCGTAGCGACCGCTTCGGCCCAAGGGCTTTATTACGTAGGGAGCGAAGCGCAGGAGTCCTTACCCCTTAAATGGGTCGTAGGAGCAAATGTGACCTATGACGACAACGTTTCGCCTGGATTCGGTCCAAAGGAGGATTCCTTCGGCCTCAACCCATACGTAGGACTTTCTTTCGTCAGTATCACCCCGCAGACAACACTGGATGTTTATGCACGTCTCGGGCTGATCTACTACTTCGATCAACCGACGGTCGGGAATTCTGAAGACTTGAATAGTCAGTCACGGGCCGGCTTCAACATCACCCATCGATTCAGCGAACGCTTGCGCCTCTCCAGCAGAAACTTCATTTCGTATGAGCTGGAGCCTGATTATTCGTATGGCTATGCGTCGTCGCGACAGCTTGGAGAGTATTTCTACTGGCAGACCGATAATTCTTTAGGTTTCCGCTGGACTGAACGTTTCGCAACTTACACCGGCTTCCGCCTCACTGGAGCCGATTACGATCTCGCCAACAACGACCGGTTTACTTGGGAGCTCTACAACCAGCTCCGGTATCAACTGGGACCGCAAACGGTGTTGACGGGGGATTATCGGTATTCTGAAACCACTGGTGATGGCTTTGCCTCTGATTCTACTGACCAGTACATACTTCTTGGTGTGGAACATCGCTTCAGTCCGAATACTATCGGAATCGCGCGAGCCGGTGTCCAGCTGAGGGAGGTGGATCAGGGGTCCGACAGCACGAGTCCATATGTAGAACTCGCTCTTAATTCGCAGGTCACCCAGCAGTTCAGCGTGCGTGCCTTCACTCGTTACGGAATCGAGTCCTACGACACGGTCCGGAGTGTTCCCGGCGGCATTGTTGAATACAGCGACCGCCGCACTCTTCGATTCGGCTTGGCTTCCGAGTATGCGATTTCGCCTATGCTTTCGGTCTTTGGCGGTGTCGACTACGTCCCTGCTTCTTTTGGAGAGGGCAGGCAGGTGGGTCCAGGAGCCCCCAATCTTAGCGATCGCGACGAGGATATTATAAACGCATATATCGGCCTTTCGATGAAGTTCAATGATTTCCTCACGGGCACCGCATCCTATAATTATACAGATTCTTCGTCTGATTTCCTGAATAACGATTATGATCGCAATCGGTTTAGCTTGGGTTTGAGTGCGGAATTCTGACTCAGAACTGCTTTTTTACCAGCCAATACCCAAATTATAAGTTGCTTGAATATGACTCCCGCAATGTCACCATTGCGGGAGTTTTTTTTTCAATTGGCACTTGAATGAAACTGTGAAAAAATTACGACTATGAATCCTTCCTCTCCGCAACAAAATGAGGCTGCGTTGCACGCCGTCGATTATTGGCAAGTCATAAAGAACCGCTACGGGATTATCCTGTTAACCCTGCTGTTGGTTTTTATGACAGCTGCGGTGATCACCTATGTGATGCCGAAGAAGTATGAAAGCGAGGCAACCATCGAAGTGAAGCCAAAGGCTACCGGGATGTCACCCTTCAATGGCGAAATGGCCCAGACCTCGGGGGCGAATCGGATGACTCCGCAGTTTTTTGGTACTGAATTTGAAAAGATCAAGAGCAGTAACTCGCTTTCCAAAGTAGTTGAGAAGTTAGAACTTGAAAACAAATGGGGAGTCGAAAAAGAGGTGGCGATTCGGATTCTTAAAGGAATCGTGAATACACAAAATATCCGGGGAACCGATTTAATTTCTATCCGAGTACGTCACACAAACAAGGAAGACGCCCGCGATGTAACCGCTGAAGTTGCCAGGTCATATGTGGCCTATCGAACCCAGATTGAAAGCCGGGACGCCGACAAGGGACTGTATGAACTGAAAAAAGCGGTCCGGGACCAGGAAGATAAAGTCGAGGAGAGGCGCAAGGTGCTGGCAACAATCGTCAGGACTAAAGGAATCATTTATAAAGGACAGGACTCTTTTTATGGTCAATCAGGTGTCGATGAGGATCAGGAAGCTCGCACCGCGATGGAGGCATATAATCAACTGCAGCAGGAAAAGATGCAGTTGGGCAGCCAGATCAACAGTCTATTAAAATACGACAGTGATCAATTGATGGTCTATGCGGCGGGACTCGATTTGCCTGACAATATCATCAAGAATCTCTATCCACAGTATCTTGATGCTGTCCGTCAGCTCCGAACGATCAAAACAAGCGGCCTTGGAGACAGGCACCCGGCGGTGTTGGCCGCTGCAGAGCAAATCGAGGGGATGAAACTTCAACTAGATGAAGGTGTGGTTAACCTTCGGGCGACGTTGCAGGTACAACTGGGGATGGCGGAAGATCGTTTGAAGAATGTGGAGGTAATGAAGAACGAAACACGGGAGGAGGCAATCAAAAGGGGACTTGACGCGCAGGACTATGTCGATGCCAAACGTGAGTTCGAGACCGATCAGCAGTTGCTCCAATCGATGAAGCTTAAACTGATCAGCGAGACGATCGCCGGAAGAATGACCGAGGAGAGTATCGAGGTTCATGAAGAACCACAGATATCAAAAAGCCCGGTAAGTCCGAATGTAACCTTAAACCTTGTTCTTGGTGCGGTGGTGGGATTGATCTTCGGTGTCGGGATTGCCTTTTTCCTAGAGTACCTGGATACGTCGGTGAAAAGCCTCGAAGATGTAGAGCGCTATCTGCAGGTTCCGGTTCTCGCAGTCATCCCCAAAGACGTGGGCGTGCTGCACAAACAGAGCGGCATGAGTCCCGACGCCGAGGCTTATCGGATCCTGCGGACCAATATCGAATTCAACCGCAAAAATCCTGAAGATAACGCCATCACGGTGGTGTCCGGCGGCGCGGGTGAAGGGAAATCGACTACATTGGTGAACCTCGCGTATATCTGTGCTCAAGGTGGGTATACGACTTTGATGATCGACGCTGACTTGCGGAGACCCCGGCTACATACATTTTTCGATATTAACAATTCGGTGGGTCTTACGAATTACCTAACGACGGAGCTGATGCTGGAAGACGTCATTCTTCAGACTCCGGTTGATAACCTCTACTTCATGCCATCGGGAATCCTGCCTGCCGATGCCGCCGGCATTCTCAATTCACGGAGGATGTCCGAGTTGATTCAAGACGTTAAGCAAAGGTTTGATCTGGTTTTGGTCGACAGTCCGCCGATCCTGGGAGTCAGCGATGCTTCGGTCCTCGCCAGCGAGGTTGATCTTACAATGATTGTGGTTCAGCACCGGAAGCTCCCTCGGAACATGTTGCTTCGCGTCAAGCAGGCAGTCGAGAACGTCGGTGGTAATGTGATCGGTGTTGTGTTGAACAATGTTGATATTCGTAGTGATAGCCAGTATCAATATTACACGAGTTATTACACCTATTATGCGCCAGCCGAGTCGCAGTCAGGACCTTCACCTAGCATAGCCAGCACGCCGACGAAAAAACCCGCGGGCACCAGTGGAAACGATTCTGATTTGTATTAAACCAACAACCAATCAACATCATGACATCAAAACGAATCCTAAGTAGTCTGTTTGCGCTGATGGTCGGGGCTTTGCCACTCTCGGCGCAGATCGAGGCTGGCAAATCGATCAATATCACCATTGCGGGGGTCCCAGATCAGGATAGGGCAACGATTACCAATACTTATCCGGTCTCGGAGAGCGGGATGATCAACATGCCATTCATCGGCCAAGTTAGAGCTGCGGGAATGCGCAACGAAGAACTACAGGCTAGCCTGCAAGCGCGTTACAGAAGCGCTGGTATTTACACGAATCCGACCATTCAAGTGATCGCAAACGCAGTCGGTGCTAACGTCAATCAAGAGACAGTGATTGTTGGCGGTCAAGTGCGGCGACCGGGTCCCGTTCCGTATGCCAAGGAACTTACCCTGTGGGGTGCAATTCAGGCTGCAGGGGGAAGCACGGAATTCGGAAGCATGGGCAGGGTTAAAGTGATCCGGGATGGAAATCAACGTTCCTATGACGTGACGAAGTCACAATTTATGCAGATTCCACTTCAGCGGAACGACACGATAGAGGTCCCCCAAAAGAACTTTCTTGGTAATTGATTGCATCATCCTGTCATCAAATGTTGGGGCAATGAATGTTGCAGATGAATGCGTTTGGAATGAAACCGTTGGGTGTTGCATGCGCGGCCATGTCCTTCTTCGCGGCGACTGGTGCGGCTGAGCCTCTCGGTCGAATGTATGAACGGCTAGGTTCTTTACAATTCAAAGAGCGGGAAGCGGCCCAGGTCGATTTGCTTTATTGGGGAAGATCCCAGCCTAACAGTGCAATGACCGAGCTTCTGGCGCAATCCCGTGAGGCCTCCGACCCGGAAGTCCGCAAGCGCTGTTGGGATACCTTGCGGGAGCTCGTGATGGACCAGTATATGAAAGAAGGGGAAGGTTACTTGGGAATTGGTCTGCAAACTGAGATGGTAGATGTGCCCGGAGAAGTGAGGCCTCGTGCGGCAGTCCGCGTCCTACGGATCCAGCCTGATACTCCCGCGACGAAGGCTGGGATGCAGGAGAATGATCTGATCGTCTCGGTGAACGGTGAAATGTGGCCTGAACCGGTCTTTAGGGAAAAGATCCGGACGATGAAGCCGGAGACGAATCTTAACCTTTCCATTGTGCGCGGGGGCAAGGTGATGCCGTTGAAAGTGACTTTGGGGCGAAGGCCCTTGATAGCGGACGCGCCGTTTTTCAATGGACAGCCTTTCGATCCTGGCCCGGCGGAGCGAGCGGCGAAGGAGGCTTACTTCCGCCGTTGGCTAAGCCTCAGAAAACCGGGAAAGTGACTGCACACCTGTTTTTTTGAAATCGACTTCCCGGTAAACCGTGGCAGGTTCTTGAAACATTTCCAACCCTGTATCGTTTTTGAACTTCATGACAATTTTTCGGTTCCGAGAGGCAGCTTGTGCAGTAGCTGTAGCGGTGGTTTCCAGCTCGGCAGCCGCTCAGCAGGCGGATTTTAACGAGGTCGGCCGCCAGATGGCGATCATGCTGCAGAACAGCCATTTCGCCCGTCTCCCTTTCAATGCGGAACTCAGCCAACGGTTCCTCGACGATTACCTGAAGGATCTCGATTTCCAGCGGCTGTATTTCACACAGGAGGACGTCGAAGGTTTCAACCTGAAATACGGCGACAACCTTCATACGCTACTTCTCCACGGGAACAGCATGCCCGCAGCGACGGAGATTTATGGAAGGTTTAAAAAGCGGGTGGAAGAGCGGGTGGAGCTAACGGAATCCCTTTTGAAGAGCGAGAATTTTGAGTTTTCGAAGGACGAAAGCGTCATGCTCAGCCGCAAGGACGCTGCGTGGCCGAAAAACGATAAGGAAGCTGCCGATCTGTGGCGACTCCAGATCAAGGAGGCCGTCTTGGGAGAGACTCTCCGCCGCGAGATGCTCACTAAAATGGCGAAGGAGCAGGGCAAATCTGACCCCGGCAGCTCTGACCGCTCGCCGAAGGAGAAGGTGTCTCTCCGCTACAAGCGTTTCCTGAGCAGCGTGGAAGATGGCGATGACGAGGAGACGGCGAACTATTTTCTAAGTTCCATCGCGCGATCCTATGATCCCCATACCGATTACATGAGCTTCCGCGAGATGAATCGGTTCAAGGATGGGATGAAGAACGAGTTGGTAGGCATCGGTGCGCTGCTCAAAGGTGAGGAGGATGGAGCAACCAAGATTATGGGAATAGTAGTCGGTGGTCCTGCGGACCGCGAAGGCACTTTGAAACTTAACGACCGGGTGGTCGCGGTCGACACTTTGAATACCGGGAAGCCTGAGGAGATAGTGGACATCATGTTCATGAAGATCGACAAGGTCGTTGATTATATCCGTGGCAAGGAAGGTTCCTCAGTCGCCTTAAAGATTGAGCCAGCGGGCGGTCCGCCGGGAGAAACCAAGATCGTAGTAATCAAACGGGACAAGGTGGAGATGAAGGACGAGCAGGCAAGCGGTGACCTGATCGAGATGAAATCGGAACTCGGTGCGACGCGCCGATTGGGAGTGATTAGCCTGCCATCGTTTTATGCTGATTTTGAAGAGGGGAAAGTTCGCTGTTCTGTGGACGTTGAGCGGATCCTCAAGCGCCTGACGGAAGAAAAGATCGATGCTCTGATCTTAGACTTGCGGAACAATGGTGGAGGCTCGCTGGAGGAGGTGCGCCGGATGACTGGCTTTTTTATCGATAGTGGACCGGTCGTGCAGGTCAAGAACACCTTGGGTCAGGTGCAGGTAAAGGACTCCGATAACGGCAAGCCGATTTACACAGGTCCGATGATCGTGATGACTGATAAGAGCAGCGCCTCGGCGAGTGAAATCCTTGCGGGCGCGCTTCAAGATTTCAACCGTGCGGTGATTGTCGGCGATACGTCTACGTTCGGCAAAGGCACGGTGCAGCAGCCAATGGACATCGGTCGGATGCTTCCACTATTTGCAGCCCGCAACCGTGCGGGGTTTCTCAAGGTTACCATCCAGAAGTTTTACCGGCCTTCCGGTTCTTCCACTCAGATGGATGGTGTGGCGGCGAATGTGGTGCTGCCGAGCCTCGCGGACGCCCTGGAAATGGGGGAAGAGTTTTTGGAGCACCCATTACCACATGACCGCATCCGCCCGGCCGGTGATTTCAAATCGCTCGATCCGCAGGCCCTCTTCATTCCTCGCCTGAAGGAGCTGAGTCAGGAGCGTCTGAACGCTGACAAGGATTTTTCCTATGTCATCCAAGACGTGTTGAAGGCGAAGGACCGCTTCAAGGCCAATCTCGTGTCCCTCAACCAAGCGACCCGACAAAAGGAACTGGCGGAGTCCGATGCGACGCAGAAGGAGCGCAACGCGGAGCGTCGCACGCGTTTCGCGAAGATCGCGACAGAGGACAAGCAGGCGCTTACCTTTTTCAAGATCACTCTCGAGGATCTCGAGAAAGGAGCTGATTTGAAGCCCTACAATCCAGCAGAGGAGGCAACTGATTTCATGCGCCGTGCCAAGGATGACGCGGAAGATCTCGATGAAACGCCCAAATGGCCGACCGGGCTGGACCCGGTGAAGCGTGAGGCGCTTGCCGTGACGAAGGACCTTGTGGATCTCACCGAAAACGCCCGGCTTGCAGGGATCTTGAAAGCCCCGGACGAGGTCCGTTGATGTCTGAAGTTGCGGAAAATCTTACCGAGATTCGTGGCAGGATAGAAGGTGCCTGCGTGAAAGCACAGCGGGAGGCGGACTCCGTTGAGTTGATAGCCGTCTCTAAGACCTTTTCGACGGAGTCAATTCTAGAAGCCGTAGACGCCAAGCAACTTCACTTTGGCGAAAGTCGGTTGCAGGAGGCGGAGGGGAAAATCGCCGTGCTGCCTGCTTCGATCCACTGGCATTTTATCGGCCGTGTGCAGCGCAACAAAGTGCGCAAACTCCTGCAGAATTTCGAGGTGATTCATGCCATCGATTCGCTGCGACTTGCAGCTTTCGCGGATGAGATCGCTACAGAACTCGGGATATTCCCGAAGGTTTTCCTACAGGTCAACGTCGCGGATGAAGCTTCAAAAGGAGGGTTTTCCCCGGATGGCTTGCGGACTGAAATGGAAAGCATCCTCGCACTCAAGCGGCTGGATCTGCTCGGCTTGATGACCATCCCGCCGGCCGGACCGGATGCTGAGTCCGCGCGTCGTTGGTTCTCGGCATTGCGGGAACTGAGGGATGTGCTGGAAGCTGAGTTTGCAGTCAAACTGCCCTCACTGAGCATGGGCATGAGCGGGGATTTCGAGGTTGCCATCGAAGAAGGGGCCACCCATGTGCGCGTGGGCTCCGCTATTTTTGGAAAACGCGCCTATCGAGTGGACGGCGAACTCGGCTAAGGAGCAAACTTCCGCATGATTTCGATCTTGGAGAACGCCACCGTCATCGGCAGCGAACTCGCTCTCGCCTTTGCGGACGGCACCGAGGCGTATTTGCCGCTCCCCCTGTTGCGCCGCGCCTGCCCGTGCGCGGTTTGCCAAGGCGAACCGGACGCTCTCGGTCGGGTCGTCCGCCCGCGCGTCGAGCATGGACCGAAGGCTTACGATCTTGGGAAATTTGAAATCGTAGGAGGTTACGCGATTCAGCTCTTCTGGGGAGACGGGCACTCCACTGGTATTTACAGCTACAGTTATCTCCAGAAGCTTGCCGCGCTGCCGCCCGAATAGGTGGGGGAAACCGATGGAAACGCAGGTGATCTCCGCCCGATCCGCCTTGGCCTCCGTGCCGTTCCTTTCCGCGAAGGAAGTGCTCGCCTTCACCGCCGGCGGCTTTACCGACGCGGCTTCGGTGCTTGCGCATTTCCCGAAGCGCCATGAAGACCGGCGGCGCTTCGATGCCTTTCCCACCCACGGTTCCACCCAGGCCGTCTGCCTCCGCGGTTTGGTGGTGGACGCTGCGATGAGGCATTCGGGACCTGGACGGCGGTTCTATGAAGCTGTGGTGATGGATGGCGCAGGCGGCGTTTTCGGTTCGGGTAAGATCACCTGTCGCTGGTTTAATATGCCCTTCATCCAGAAGGTCATCGCGGCGGGGCAGGAGGTCGTCGTGTTTGGAAAGGTCAAGGAGTTGAATGGCCGCCTTTTCTTGGATCACCCCGAGTTCGAAGTCCTTCGAGACGATGGCGGCGAGTCCATCCATGTGGATCGGATCGTGCCGATCTACCGGAATCTCTCCGGCCTTGGCCAGCGACGCCTGCGGGAAATCATGCATTTGTTGATACTCGGGACCGATCCCAGCAGCCTTGTTCCCGTTCACGGCGTGGCCGAAATTTTTAGCGGCCTTGAGGACTACAAGAATGTCCATTTTCCCGACTCGTTGGAGACCGCCCATGCGGCGCGGCGGCGATTCGCCCTCGAGGAATTTTTCCTTCTCCAGCTCAATGTCGTGTGGAGACGCATCCGCCACGGTGAACAGGCTGGCCGGGTGCTTGGCAAGATCACCACGAATCTGAAGCGTTTTCACGCCAGTCTCCCGTTCGAGCTCACCGGCGCGCAGAAGCGCTCCATCAAGGAAATCCTCGCCGACATGCGTACTGCCCGGCCGATGAACCGGCTCCTGCAGGGCGACGTCGGCTCGGGGAAAACCTTTGTCGCCATGGCGGCCATGCTCCTGGCCATCGACTCCGGCTGCCAGGCCGCGCTGATGGCACCTACACAGATCCTCGCGGAGCAGCACTATCTGACTTTCCGAAGATGGCTTGAGCCGCTCGGTATCCGGGTGGCGCTGCGCACGGGAAATCGCGATGAAATCAACCATCTGGAAATCGAAGGTGAGCCGCAGATCGTGATCGGCACCCATGCGCTGCTCTATGATGCCGTGGCATTTCGCGACCTGGGGCTGGTGGTCATCGACGAGCAGCACAAATTCGGGGTGGCGCAGCGGACACGGCTCATCCGCCAAGGGGTGGTGCCGGATGTGTTGGTGATGACGGCTACGCCGATACCACGCACCCTGACGCTCACGGTTTACGGCGACCTCGATGTTTCCGTGCTGGATGAAAAACCTCCCGGCCGCGGTCAGATCGTCACGGCGGTGCGGGTCGCGGCGAAACAATCGGACGTGACGAAATTCGTGAAGGCCCAGCTCGCGGAAGGCAGGCAGGCCTACCTCGTCTATCCGCTTGTCGAGGAGAGCGAGTCACTCAGGGCGGAGTCCGCCACCGAGGCTTTTCCAAAATGGAAGAAGCGTCTCGGCGGCCATGACGTCGGCATGATTCACGGGAAACTCCGGCCGGAGGAAAAGGAATCCGTGATGCGCCGTTTCCGGGAGGGAGAAACTGCCGCGCTTGTCGCCACCACCGTGATTGAAGTGGGCGTGGATGTCCCGAATGCCAGTGTCATGATCCTGCACCACGCCGAACGCTTCGGCCTTGCCCAACTCCACCAACTCCGCGGTCGCATCGGCCGGGGCGGTCACAAGGGCTACTGCATCCTCCTCACCGACGGCAGGAATCCGGACGGCCTCGAGAAACTGAAAGTGCTGGAACGCACATCCGACGGCTTTGAAATCGCCGAGGCCGATCTGCGCCTGCGGGGGCCGGGGGATGTGCTCGGCACCGTGCAGAGCGGCCTGACTGATCTGCGCTTCGCGGACTTTCTCGCGGACACCGCGCTGCTCCGGGAAGCGCGGGCACTGGCCGACCAAATTCTCAGCGAGGATCCCCATCTCGATGGGATTCACCGCAGCCTGCGGGAGTCGATCCAGTCGGCCCTCCCGCCGCGCGGGGACTGACTCAGCGCTCCACGATGCGATAAATCGGCCCGGTGTGGTCGACGATGAACAAGCTCCCATCCGAATCTTCGGCGAAGGAGGAAATCAGATTAATCCTTCCGCCTTTGGGCTGCAGGTCCTTGGTATGATCCTTAAAGTCGCTGGCTTTTCCGCCCTTTAACTCAAACGACCAGATCCTCGGATTCTGGTAGTCAGCAAATACATACCGGCCCTGTAGCTCCTTGATGGGTCCCCGGTAGACGTAGCCGCCGGTGACGGAAAGGCCTTCCTTCTCACCCATCCCATGCTTGTAGACATAGACCGGGTCGATGGCGCCGCGGGGTGAGGGGCCGCCGACATTTTTCGCTGGAGTCTGGATGTCGCCCTCGCGCATGCGCCAGCCGAGGTTCGCGCCGTTCGACTACACCACCATGATCTTCGCGGTGCCGATGTCGAGACCGACGACGAGATCCTTGTATTCCTTTGGCATGTACTCCCTCTCCCTTTACTTCTTCTTCGTGGCTTCGACAGCCGTCGAGATGCCCTTCAACCGCACTGCGTAGCCGTCGTTGTGGCGCAGGTCGGCATACAGCAGCGGGTGCTGCGCATAGCGGTTCCGCACCTCGGGCAGCGTGGCTGGGTCGAGCCGGCGCAGGGCGTCCAGGCCGGCAGGTGACAGCGTGGCCGGCGTGATGTCGGCGATCACGCCGGACAGGTCGCGCACCCG
>ENA-OFCF01000281-OFCF01000281.1-metagenomes-genome-assembly--contig:-NODE-281-length-23797-cov-4.675175_pt1 | contig 23797 bp, 20 predicted proteins | sample MGYA00153387_OFCF01 | MGnify analysis MGYA00153387
CAGGCTTTTAAGCGAACGTCTGACCCTGTGGTACTTGCGCTTCTTCTGCAGCCCTTAGCGGTGGAAGAATCGTTGCTGTAATGAGGATTGCAGCTGAGAGGATAATACCCGCCACTGAAAAAGGCCTGTTTTTTAAACAAGCCCTCTCCTGAAAATATGATCCAGATTACTATTCATCAAGTTTTTTCAGTGGCTTCGTCGCAGGTCCTTCAATGATAGATCCGTCATATCGGAATCTTGACCCGTGGCAAGGGCAGTCATAAGTATGCTCCGCATCGTTATACATCAACTCGCATCCCAAATGAGTACATGTGGCGTCCACAAGAAACAGCTTTCCATTTGTATCCTTATATGCTCCTGCTCTTTTGCCTCGGTGACGGATGATCCCGCCTTTTTCCAGCTTTATATCCGCCAGTTCAGTTTTCTTTGAGGCTATTTTCCCTTTGATCATCTCTTTTGCTACATTGATATTTTCTTTCATCGCTTTTCCGAGACTTTCTCTAAGTTCACCGCGGTCAGGAGCAAATAGGTCCTGATATTTGGACTCCTTACCCAAGAGCGTATCTCTCAAAAGAATAGCTGCTGCAGTTCCACTAGTCATTCCCCATTTCCTAAACCCTGTGGCCACATAAATACCCTGTTCTTTAGACGAAATTCTGCCAATATAAGGTATTTTGTCCAATGATTCATAGTCCTGTGCAGACCATCTGTGGCTGGGCTCGCCTGTGTGGAAGTACTTTTGACCAAAGTCTATAAGCTCTCTATATGAGTTTTCTGCTGATTCTTCCTGACCCACTTTGTGGCCACGTCCACCTATGAGCAGATGCTTCCTGCCTTCAGTCTCAGAAAATCGGATGGAATACTTCGGTTCTGCTGCCGTGATGAACATTCCATCTCCCACAACTTCCACCGGAAACGAGACAAGATACGATCTGTAGGGAGCCAGTCGCATGAAGTACTGTCCAGATCCGTCAAAGAATGGGAAACCAGTAGCAACAACTACACGGTTTGCAGTGATTTCAATGCCGCTCTGTAGTTTTATGCATTTCAAGCCGTCCTGTTCTTTAATGTCTATGGCCCTCGAGTGTTCAAACATCCTGATGTTTCTATTTTCGAGCTCCGTTATCAGATGGGAAAGATACTTCACGGGATCAAATGCAAGCTGATTGTCCACTTTCAGTCCGACTTTACCTGGAAGACCATATGGTACATCTTCCACCATATTTCCTTTAATACCAATCTTCTCATAAGCTTCAAACTCTTTGCGAAGCTTCACTATACCTTCATCATCAGAAGCGAATAACATGGCATAAGTTTTTCGCATGTCGCACTTGATTTCATTATCTGCCACTAATCTTTCGATCATCTCCATGGCTTCAGTTTGTGCCTGGTAGTATAGTTTGGCTGTCTCTACATCATATTTATCAAGGATATGTCTGTAAATCAGATCATGCTGATAAGTTACCTTAGCCGTAGTGTTACCTGTGGAAAGTTTCATGAACTCAAAGGCATCAATGAGTATGACATCAACATTCTCAATGGCCAGTAAATAAGCAGTAGTAATTCCGGCGATGCCACCACCGACAACCAGAACATCACAATGCTCATTTTTTACGACTTCAGGAAAGTGCTTCAGATTTGGTGTATCCAACCACAATGATAAGGCTTCATTTTTTAGTATCGTTTCCGTCATATTCACACCTCAAATATTTATTTTCTTTCATCCTACTGAAAGATCATTAACAGAGACTGAACATTGCATGAATAATAACGATGATTATTTTCATTATCGACATCTTCCAAAAAAAGAAGCACCAATGCATTAAGCAAAGGTACTTCTTGATATATGGAGCTACTGACTGGAATCGAACCAGCGACCTGCTGATTACGAATCAGCTGCTCTACCGACTGAGCCACAGTAGCATCTATAATATGTTACTCAAAAGAAGTCATTTCAAAGTGTCTTGGATTCTCGCCACTTGTACTAATACAAGAAATTGGTGCATAAATTGAAATTCAAACACAATTAAAGCGATATTATGTAAAACAGGCCAGCTGACTTTCTTTTTTGAGTACCTTCCTATTGTACGGTAAAGGATTAAAAAGGTCAATACATCTGTATCCCTTAAAATTTCATTACTAATTGCAAGTTAAAGTGAACTAAGTTATTATTGTAACTTCCGATTACCTATAATAAACAGGAAGTGAGTCAGAAAACTTCCCCTTCTATCATAATCATCCATGGACTACCATAATTGTGAATTGGTGTGACTATCTCTCTATGGAATGAAAACTGCATTTTTTCTCTAAAGATATGGGTTTCATCATGGCACGATTGTTTTTAATTCATTGTCTATATTGACAATATTATATTTTATAGTTGACTTTTCCATGTAAACGATATTAGAATAAGATAAGGTTTCAGGAAACGTTTCCGGTAACGTTCCCTGAATACGATAATTAGGAGGGGAAATACAATGAAAAAAATCATGGCTTTATTGCTTGCAGCATCTATCCCACTGTCTCTTGCCGCCTGTGGCGAAGATACCAAAGAAATCTACTATCTGAACTTCAAGCCAGAAATTGCTGAGGTCTATGAAGAAATTGCCACATCCTATGAAGAGGAAACTGGCGTTAAGCTCAATGTGGTCACTGCCGCATCAGGAACCTATGAGCAGACCCTGAAGTCCGAAATGGCCAAAAAGGATGCCCCGACACTGTTCCAGATCAACGGTCCCAAAGGCTATGCCAACTGGAAGGATTACACCAAAGACCTGAAGAACACTGAACTCTACAAACATCTTTCCGACAAGAGTCTTGCTGTGACAGACGGTGAAGGCGTTTATGGAATACCCTATGTCGTTGAAGGATATGGAATAATCTATAACAATGCAATCATGGAAGAATATTTTGCCACACCGGGTGCAAAGGCCACTTCGATGGATGAGATCAACAACTTTGCCACATTCAAGGCCGTTGTTGAAGACCTGACAGCCAAGAAGAGCGACCTCGGCATTGAAGCTGCATTCGCCAGCACATCCCTCAAGCCAGGAGAAGACTGGAGATGGCAGACCCATCTTGCAAACCTCCCGGTGTACTATGAATTTTTGAACAACAAAGTTGATCTTGCAAGTGATGCAACAAATGAAATCACTTTCGAGTATGCCGACGAATATAAGAGTATCTTCGACCTGTATCTGAATAACTCGATGACCGAGCCTAAGCTTCTTGGAAGCAAGCAGGTAGCGGATTCCATGACGGAATTTGCCTTAGGTAAAGTTGCATTTGTTCAGAATGGAAACTGGGCCTGGTCACAGATAAACGGTGTTGATGGAAATGTCGTCAAAGAGGAAGACATCAAGTTCATGCCAATCTACACAGGTGTGGAAGGCGAAGAAAAGCAGGGCCTTTGCACAGGGACTGAAAACTTCTTTTCAATCAATGCCAAGGCGTCACCAGAAGATCAGAAACTTGCTGAAGACTTTATCTACTGGCTGTATTCAAGCGAGACCGGCAAGAAGTTCGTCATTGAAAAGCTCAACTTCATCGCCCCTTTTGATACCTTCACAGAAACTGAAAAGCCTTCCGATCCTCTTGCAAAGGAAGTCATCCGATGGATGGAAAAAGACGGCATCACTTCAGTACCATGGAACTTCACTGTATTTCCAAGCCAGACATTCAAGGATAACTTTGGCGCATCCCTTCTTCAGTATGCTCAGGGCAGCATGGCCTGGGATGATCTGACAGCTAAGGTCGTCACTGACTGGAAAGCTGAAAGCGGAAAATAGGCGCTAGAATTGAATTGAAATAATAATGTGCCCCTGCCTGAATTTGTGGGCAGGGGTACTTTATAGTGTGCCACAAAAGATGAAGATATGGAGGAGAGAAATGAAAAAATCGCTGACAAAATATTTCCCTATATTTGCCCTTCCAACCCTTCTTGCATTTATCATATCGTTCCTGTTTCCTTTTATTATGGGAATCTACCTGTCCTTTACGGAATTTACAACCGTAAATGATTCGACCTGGGTCGGAATCACAAATTATACGAAGGCACTTTTTGAGAGTCCTGATTTCGTCAATGCCCTTTGGTTCACCTTGAAATTTACAGTCGTTTCCGTTATAACGATCAATCTGATTGCATTCTCCCTGGCCCTTCTCCTAACAAGGGGCGTAAAGGGAACCAATCTGTTCAGAACGGTTTTTTTCATGCCTAATCTTATCGGCGGTATCGTCCTCGGATATATCTGGCAGCTTATCATCAATGGTTTTCTGCTCAGATTCGGTGTGGATATCACTTTCAAGGCAGACTACGGATTCTGGGGACTCATCATTCTGATGAACTGGCAGATGGTGGGATATATGATGATCATCTATATTGCCGGTATCCAGAACATCCCCGGCGAACTGACCGAGGCTGCTGAGATTGACGGAGCATCTCCTTACGAGAGGCTAATCCATGTCACCATACCCATGGTCATGCCGTCAATTACAATCTGTACCTTCCTAACACTGACCAACTCCTTCAAGCTATTCGACCAGAACTTCGCATTGACCGGTGGTGCACCAGGAAGGCAGACATCGATGCTCGCCCTGGACATCTATAACACCTTTTATGGAAGGAATGGCTATGAGGGCGTAGGTCAGGCCAAGGCGGTAATCTTCTTTCTCATGGTTGCAGCCATTGCATTCGTTCAACTTTATCTGAGCAGAAAAAAGGAGGTTGAAAGATGATGTTTAGGAAAATGAACCGCACGAACAAGCTTATCTTCATCGCAATGGGTTTCCTCTCGATTGTCATTCTTTCCCCGATATTCATCGTACTGATCAACTCATTTAAGGGTGAGTTCTATATTATGGATACGCCTTTTAAACTTCCGACTTCCGATACTTTCTCCGGATTGAAAAATTATGTCAATGGGATTAAAAAAATCAACTTCTTTTCGGCCTTCGGCTATTCTTTATTCATCACGGTGTCATCTGTTGCTGTAATAATACTTTTCACTTCGATGACAGCATGGTATATTACAAGAGTAAAAAATAAATTCACGACGGCGTTATACTATCTCTTCGCTTTCAGCATGATCGTACCTTTCCAGATGGTTATGTTCACGATGTCCAAAACAGCTAACATCCTCGGACTGGACAATCCCTTGGGAATAATACTGATCTACCTCGGTTTTGGTGCAGGGCTGTCCGTATTTATTTTCTCGGGATTCATCAAGAGCATTCCTGTGGAGATTGAGGAAGCTGCCATGATCGATGGATGCAATCCCATTCAGACCTTTTTCCTCGTTGTCTTGCCTATATTGAAGCCGACCGCCATCACGGTGGCCATACTCAATGCAATGTGGATCTGGAATGATTACCTCCTTCCCTATCTGGTCATAGGCAATAAATACAAGACTATCCCTGTTGCGGTCCAGTATCTGCAGGGAGGTTACGGTTCAAGGGACATGGGAGCGCTGATGGCGATGCTCATTCTTGCAATCCTTCCCATTGTGATATTCTATCTGCTTGCGCAGAAGCATATCATCAAGGGGGTAATGTCAGGAGCAATCAAGGGTTAAATACAGTATAGAGGAGAAACCAATGGTAACAATCAAGGATATAGCCCAAGAAGCTGGTGTAGCCGTCAGCACGGTATCACGGGTTATCAACAGTCATCCTGATGTAAGCCTGTCCACCAAAAAAAAGGTTCAGGCAGTCATCGACAGAAGAAAATTTGTTCCGAACAGCAATGCCAAGCAGCTCAAACAGCAAAACACCACCATCATTGGAATATTTGTCAAAGGGAGATTCAATTTTCTTTTCCATCCAATCCTCGAAAGAATTCAGTACTTTATCGAGAAAAAAGGTTATACCGGTATCGTATTCTATCTTGATGAAGAGAGTGACGAGGTCCAGCAGGCAAGCGTTGTCTGCAATGAGAAAAAAATTCTGGGTGCCATGTTTCTTGGAGGAAATCCCAAGAACTTCCAGAATAACTACTCGGCAATCAGCGTTCCCGGAATCCTGGTCACAAATTCCGGGAAAGCTTTCGGATATGACAATCTTTCCAGTGTAACAACAGACGACTACAAAGCTGCACGCTGTGCGATCAGCTATCTAATAGAAAAAGGACACAAGAAAATCGGCATCATCGGCGGTCGGTATGAGATGTCAAACATCAGTGAAATCCGTTTGAGAGGAGCCATTGATGAGCTTGCAGCACACGGAATCTCCTTCGACGATAAACTGCAGTATGAAACGGCTCGCTACTCCCTGGAGGACGCTTACGAGGCTGCTCAGAGACTTTTAACCAAGAAACTGGATATCACCGCCATATTTGCCATGAGCGATGTCATGGCCATTGGCGCCATGAGGGCTCTTACGGACAAGGGCCTGAGGATTCCCGATGACATCTCCATCATTGGCTTTGATGGCATCGACCTGGCTAACTTCTATAACCCCAGGCTGACAACCATAAGACAGCTCCAAAACGAACTGGCAAAGAACAGCGTAGAAATCCTCCTTCGCCAGATTGAAAAAAACGACAGGCCCCTCCACAAGGTCCTAGCCTATGAACTCCTTGATGGGGATAGCGTGAGAGACATTTCCTAGGCATTCGGCATTAAGAAGAGGAATTGAAGAACCAATTCTACCCTTCTGTTTTTAGAGAAGTCTCCTGGTTTGACTTCTGCCTACCAATTCCTTTTCAAAATTGTTATACTAATATTGTATCTATAAGTCATTAACTCTATTCCTGTTTCATCCCTACCATGGAGAAGATCCTGCCTGCTTCCTGATGGTCTCTCCTAAAAACTTAAAATTGCCTGATCCGGACAAATAGTGCTGTATGTTGCAACTAACTTGCATTATAATAAATCTAGCATATAATGAATTGTTGGCGTCGGACAAGATTAGTCGAATTACACATCAGAGGTAAGATATGAATGTTAGCAGAACGATAAGTAGAATCTTGAGAGTGGTTCTATGCTTTACCCCCTTTCTAATAGCCCCCTATACTTCAGACGGGATTGGATTCCCAAAAACCATTTTCATCATTGCGATGACCCTGCTGATTGTGGGCATATGGGTACTGCACGAAAAAGATAAGGGCAGACAAATACGAAGCATGAATTTCGTTTTAAAATCAGCGATATTATATTTAATTTTAATATATACTTCAACCATATTTAGTATAGATATACTAAATTCAATTTTTGGAATTACTAACCGAGGCGAAAGTGTCTTACTTCAAAGTTGTTACGTTCTGCTTTTCCTATTTTCAACGCAATACCTGAAGTTCGACCGAAAAACAATAAATGCGCTAATCATTTCGGGCGTCGTGATGTCAACGATTGGTGTGCTGCAGTTTTTCAAGGTAATCTATGTTGAGAGTTACTCCTTTCCCTGGGGTGACTTTGCGTCACCCTTTGGTACATTATCGAATCCAAATTATTTGGGGGCCTATCTCACCATAATATTACCCATTTCGATATACATGTATTTTTCCAACAAGAGCTGGAAGTACTATTTCAGTTCTTGTCTGATATTCGCCGTAGCTCTGATGTCCCGAACCAGAGGGGCATGGCTGGGCATGTCCATCGCCATGGTCATATTGATTGTTTTCTTTGTCAGAGACAGCAAAAAGCGAAAAAAAGTGGAAGTCCTGATCATGACCTTTGCCTCCATTATTTTCGCCCTGAACCTTCTCATGAATGGGATCATTATTTCCAGGGTATTATCGATTGTCTTCGACTTCAAGCAAGTCGCAGCTCCCGCAGGGCCCGCAGGGTCTCCAGGTCCTGACGATGCCGCGGGGTCTTACCGGATATTCACTTGGAAAAGGGTGGTGATGGCGATTCCAAGAAACCCATTGGTTGGTGTTGGTATGGGTAATTTGCGATATATCTTTGAAACGTACTTCAGCAATGACCTTGTGGTCGTTCGAGAACAGGGAGTTGCTGCATTCCAAAGGGCGCACAATGAATTCATTCATATTGCGGCAACCACAGGCATCCCCTCCCTGATCGTCTATATTGCTTTTTTGTTTGGAGTAGCAAAAAATTCGTTCTCCAGAATCCGTTCGAATCCGATATCCATTGCACTGACGGCTTCCATCATCGGATACATCGCCCAGTCGTTCTTTTCAAATAACATCGTCTACCATTCCTACATGTTCTGGATCATCCTCGGGACTTCCATGTATCGAGGGAAAACCGTTGACGATGCTGACGATCCTATTTCAAACGAGAATTGATTTCAACTAACAATGGGATTGTATCTCAACAAACTACTTCCTCATTGATAACAGCTTTCAAGCAATAAGGCGCTGCAAACATTCTTAGCCGGATGTTTGCAGCGCCTTATTGTTTCTCTTCCATCGACGGACTCCATAACTCATAAGGGACATCTGCTCCTTCTTTGTGATTGTCTTTTGTCATGACAATGATGCTATAAGTTTCCTCTTGCTCGATATTGTTATTCATTTAACAATATCGAGTGTTTTTCAACTCTTTCTTTCATTATTTCATCCGGAAATTCATCCTTTTAGTGTTGCCAGACTTTATAAATAATCGTATAAATCATCAATTATTTATGAATGTATACGTTACAGTATGTATAACTCATAATTTTGCTAATATTATCACGATTTACTACTATTTTGTATTGACTATTTCTCTGACGGATGTTATTATCAATTTGACAATAAATTAACAAAGGACGTGGCGAAATGCAAAAAGTAAGTACTATAGAAGAACTCGACATCAGAATGGTTTCCTTGAGAGAAGCTCAGCGGAAATTCGGAACCTACACCCAGGAGCAAGTGGATGAGATTTTCAGGATGGCTGCCTTGGCTGCAAACAACAACAGAATTGAGCTTGCAAAATTGGCTGTGGCTGAAACCGGAATGGGTATCGTCGAGGACAAGGTCATCAAGAATCATTTTGCTTCTGAATATATCTATAATCAATATCGTAACGACAAGACTTGCGGAGTCATCGAGAGGGACGACTCCTACGGCATCTCGAAAGTAGCTGAACCCATCGGAATCGTGGCTGCTGTTATTCCAACAACAAACCCGACATCAACCACCATTTTTAAAGCCCTGCTGGCCCTCAAGACCAGAAACGCCATCATCTTCTCCCCACACCCCAGGGCAAAGAAATCCACCATCGCCGCAGCAAGAATTATCCTTGATGCTGCTGTCAAAGCCGGTGCTCCTGAGGGGATCATTGCCTGGATTGATGAGCCTTCCTTGGCGATGACCCAAAGGGTGATGGCGACCTCCGACATCATCCTGGCCACCGGAGGACCTGGGATGGTCCATGCTGCTTACTCCTCAGGAAAGCCGGCCATTGGTGTCGGAGCGGGAAACACACCTGCCATAATCGATGAGACAGCTCATCTCAAGATGGCCGTATCTTCCATCCTCCTCTCCAAGACCTTCGACAACGGAGTAATCTGCGCATCGGAGCAATCGGTAATCGTATTGGATTCCATCTATGAAGAGGTCAAAAAAGAGTTCTCCGATAGAGGAGCCTACATCCTGAACGAGGAGGAAATCGACAAGGTTAGGATAGCCATCATGAAGAATGGAAGCATCAATTCCGCCATCGTCGGCCAAAGCGCATTTACCATCGCCACCCTTGCGGGGATTACCGTGCCAGAGCATGCGAAGATTCTGATTGGAGAAGTCGAGCGTATCGAGAATGACGAACCGTTTGCCCATGAGAAGCTTTCCCCAGTGCTGGCCATGTATCATGCCGTTGATTTCAACGATGCCTTGAACAAGGCAGATGCCCTTGTCAGGCTGGGTGGATTCGGCCACACATCTGTCCTCTATACGGACCAGATGAAGTCAAAGGACCGGATTGCGGCCTTCGGGAACAAGATGAAGACAGGAAGGACCATCATCAACATGCCTTCCTCCCAAGGTGCCATCGGAGACATCTACAACTTCAGACTGGCTCCCTCTCTCACCCTTGGATGCGGAAGCTGGGGAGGAAACTCCATCAGTGAGAACGTAGGCGTCAAGCACCTCCTGAATGTCAAGACAATCGCTGAGAGGAGAGAGAATATGCTTTGGTTTAGAGTCCCGGAAAAGATCTACTTCAAATTTGGTGCCCTGGAGATTGCACTGCTTGAACTGAAGGAAATGAAGAAGCAGAAAGTCTTCATCGTAACAGACAAGGTCCTGAACAGCCTGGGATACACCAACAAGATCATCAAGGTACTGGAAGAAAGCGGTATAGACTTCAAAGTCTTCGCCGATGTCGAACCTGACCCAACCCTGGCTACAGCGAAAAAAGGTGCCGAGGAAATGCTCAGCTACAAGCCTGACGTCATCATCGCCCTAGGCGGCGGATCACCCATGGATGCAGCCAAGATCATGTGGACCCTCTACGAACATCCTGAAGTCAAGTTTGAGGATCTGGCCATGAGATTCATGGATATCCGAAAAAGGATCTATCCTTTCCCAAAGCTCGGAGAAAAGGCCATGTTCATCGCGGTCCCGACAACATCCGGAACAGGTTCAGAGGTAACACCATTTGCGGTCATCACCGATGAGACGACAGGCATCAAGTATCCTCTGGCAGACTACGAACTGACACCTGATATGGCCATCATCGACACGGAACTCATGATGAACATTCCCAAGGGACTCACTGCCGCATCAGGAATCGATGCCATGGTCCATTCCATCGAAGCCTACGTATCGGTTCTCGCCTCCGAATATACGAACGGGATGGCCTTGGAATCCATCCGGCTGATCTTCAAGTACCTGCCCCTTTGCTACACTGAAGGCAGCACCAATCAGAAGGCCAGAGAGAAGATGGCTCACGCTTCTACCATGGCAGGAATGGCCTTTGCCAATGCTTTCCTTGGCGTATGCCACTCCATGGCCCATAAGCTCGGTGCATTCCACCATGTGGCCCATGGAACAGCCAACGCACTGCTGATCAACGAAGTCATCCGCTTCAATGCCGAGGAGAATCCTCGAAAACAGGCAGCCTTCCCCCAGTACAAGTATCCGAACATTACCTTTAGGTATGCACGGATTGCGGATTACCTTGGCCTCCAGGGAAACACCGATGAGGAGAAGATGGAGTCCCTCATCTCTGCCATCACCGAACTGAAGAAGCAGCTGGATATCCCTGCAACCATAAAGGAACTGGGTGTACCCGAGAACATGTTCCTGGAATCTCTGGACGAGATGTGCTACCAGGCCTTCGATGACCAGTGCACAGGAGCGAACCCAAGATATCCACTGATCTCGGAAATCAAGGAAATGTACCTCAATGCCTACTATGGCAAGAGAAGCTAACAATCCCGATAGATAGAAAAGAAAGGCAAGAGGAAGTTCAACACAGAACTTCCTCTTGCCTTTTCTTGATGTGCATTTATAAACGTATGAACATTTCTGTTTCCTATGCGAGTCCGCCCAAGAGATAGCCAACAAGATAAGCCGCTGTGGCGGCAAGGCCACCCACAATGAGCATCTCAAGCCCCGACTTATACCACTTGGCGCCAGTGACCTTCACCTTCAAAGCACCCAGCACAAAGAGCGTCGTCCCTGTCAGGACTGCCGCCAGTGCAAAGGCAATGGACTTCATCCCTGGAACGAATGTGGCAAGCACATAGGCAATCAGGGGAATGAACCCAAAGACGAAGAAGGACAGGAAGGTCGCCAGGGCGTTCTTGACGGGTGAATCGGTATTCTCGAGGATTCCCAATTCCTCCACCATCATGACATCGACAAAGGCGTCCTTGTGTTTGGAAAGGATATTCACCATGGTAATGGCATCTTCCTCCGTAACCCCTTTCTCCATGTAGATGTCGACCATTTCCTTTTTCTCGCCTTCGATGTACGTATCGACTTCCCACGCTTCCCGTTCTTTTTCCATGGTGTTGTATTCATTTTCGGATTTTGTAGAGAGATAGTCTCCGATGGCCATGGAGAGTCCGTCTGCGATGAGGTTTGAAAATCCGAGGATCATGACAACTCCCCCGCTAAGTGTTGCTCCTGCAACTCCGGCTACGACGGCGAAAGTGGTGATGATTCCGTCCAGCCCTCCGTAGATCACACTTTTGAGGTATTTCCCCTCATTCCCCGCTTGGTTTTCGTAACCTTTGTCATGGGCTTTTCTCGATGCATTGGCATCATATTTTTTGTATGCCTTCTTGGCATTCTTAACTCTTGTTTCCGCCATGTCCTTAATCTCCTTTGTTTGATCATTATGATATTTATAATTCCATATCCATATATTATATCTCTTATTCCTAAATAAATCATACCATCTCCTCTTTTGCGCTCTTATCTTATCCATAATTATCCAGAAATGAAACAGACCTGTCTGACATAAACACCTGTCAAACGGGTCCTTTTCATATAGGAGAAGGGAAAGGAATTTTAGACGACAAAAAGTCGCTATAGATGGCGGAGAAAGAGGGATTCGAACCCTCGGTGCGGTCACCCGCACGCCGGTTTTCAAGACCGGTGCCTTAAACCAACTCGACCATCTCTCCATGTATAGCGACAATGTTTATTATAGCAACATAAAAAATGTGTGTCAACATTAAATGTCAATTAATTAGCCCTATTGCTGGCCAATACGACAAATGAACCCTTGTGCCAGGCTCATTCGTCATATTTTCTCAACAGTGGATGATTTATATTTCCTACTTGATCAGGTCCTCGCCCTTCATGTAGGGTCTTAGGACTTCTGGAATGGTGATTGTGCCATCTTCATTCTGATAATTCTCAAGGATGGCCGCCATGGTTCTTCCGATGGCCACACCTGAACCATTGAGGGTATGGACGAGCCTGGGCTTGTCCTTAGGATTTTCCCGATACTTGATATTGATTCTCCTGGACTGGAAGTCCTCAAAATTCGAGCAGCTTGAAATTTCGACGTAGCGATTATAGCTCGGCATCCACACTTCGATATCGAACTTTAGAGTTGCGGTAAAGCCCAGGTCGCCCTTGCAGATTCTGACGATCCTGTAAGGAAGTCCAAGTCCCTTCAGCACCCTCTCGGCATCCAAGACGAGCTTGTCGAGCTCTGCATACGAATCCTCAGGCTTTGTGAACTTCACCAGCTCCACCTTGTTGAACTGGTGCTGTCTGATAAGGCCCCGGGTATCTCGGCCGGCAGAACCTGCCTCAGCCCTGAAACATGCGGAATAAGCCACATGCATCAGTGGAAGGTCATCCCCGGAGAAGATCTCATTCCTGTACATATTGGTCACAGGTACCTCCGCAGTCGGAATGAGGAAATAATCGTCCTCGGACAGCTTGAAGGCATCTTCCTCGAATTTAGGAAGCTGCCCTGTACCGGTCATTGAAGATCGGTTGACCATAAAGGGCGGTTGGATTTCCGTATATCCGTTGTCCGTATGGGTATCCATATAGTAGCTGATGATCGCCCTTTCAAGCTTTGAACCATAGCCCTTGAGGATGGTGAACCTTGAGCCTGTGATCTTTCCCGCTCTTTCGAAGTCCAGGATGTCCAGGTCTGTTCCCAGGTCCCAATGAGCCTTCGGTGTGAATCCAAATTCCCTGACTTCTCCCCATTTCTTCATCTCCACGTTGTCTTCATCGGTTTTTCCTTCAGGAACGCTCGGGTGAGGGATATTGGGAAGCCTGAGCATGATGAACTCGATTTGCTCATCCAGCTCCCTGACTTTGCTGTCCAGGATCCTGATGGTCTCTCCCAGCTCCTTCATCTCGTTCATGATGTCTGTGACGTCTTCCCCGGTCTTCTTCCGCTTTGGAATCTCTGCGGACACCTGGTTCTTCTTCGCCTTGGATGCCTCCACCTCGACGATGGTCTCTCTTCTTTCTTCGTCCAGGGCGACGACCCTGTCAAAATCCCCGATGTCTATGCTCTCTCCCCTGTCCTTCATGAGGTTCTTGATCTCTTCTTTATTTTCCCTGATCCTTTTGATATCCAGCATTTAAATCACTCCCATTTGATTATTTTCTAAAAAAATGTATAAAAAAAAGCCATATCATCCTGAAGGGACGATATGACTCGTGGTACCACCCTAATTCAATGGATTTGCATCCATCCTTGACAAAGATAACGGTTTTGGCCGTACTGCTTTAACAGTCCCTCAGAGGTGGATTCCCTACTATGGAAATACAGATTCACACTACCCATCTGCTCCCTTATCTTTCCATTGTTGGTACTAATCTCATCAACGGTTTATTTCTCATTAATTATATCCTCAAGTCCTTTAAAGGTCAACTATCGATCGATTTCGTCACGATGATGTCTACCCCGGTATTGAGGATGTTGCTGCAGATGATGTCCCCCTTCTTCAGCGGAACGCCGACATAGATCCTCGACAAGACTTTGGAGATATCGATGAAGTGACTCTGATCAATAGGCCTGTCGCTCTTTACGGGAACCATGTGATGGGTTTCGGAACCTTTGATCCTGATGACGCTGGTATAGTATTCTTCTTTCATATCCCTCTCCTTACATGGAATCGAATTCCTTTATTCTCGCCGCAATCACTTGGGAGTTCTGCTTGTCATTCATGATGTCCAGCGGGCTCCGATGGAGTTCTCTGGCAAGGATCCTGATGACCTTGGTCAGGCAGTAGGATCCCTGGCACCTTCCAAAGACAATGCCCGTCCTTCTTCTTACGCCCTCCACGGTTCTCGCCCCCATGGGGCGTCTGATGGAATCGACGATCTCCCCTTCTGTGACATTGGAACAAAGGCAGATCATTTTCCCATATTTGGGGTCGATTCCGATAAGCTCATTTCTCTCCTCATCGTCCATCTCCCTGAAACGGTAGTACTTCCTTCGCTTCCCTTCAAAATCACCGTTTGGTTTCGCCTTAAAGTGCTTCATGACATAGTCGAAGGCCTCTGTTGTAATTTGGGGCAGTATGTTTTCCAAAGCGTAATTCTTCGCCTGGATATGGATATATCCGCTCTCTTCAAATTCGTCATCGATGCATATGGGCTCTGACCAGAACCGGTTCTCGTTGATGATGTCCACCCTCTCCGGGGGGAAGGGTCCGATGACGCTCTCCACTTCCTTCTTCATCTGGGTGAATTCCTTAGCGGAATGTGTCTGAAGGCTCACCAATAACTTGTTGGTCGATGTCGGGAGCAGCGTGATGACTTCGCCATTCGCCTTGTACATCATGATGATATTTTTGATCTCCTTGCTGAAGTCCTTCTCTATAAGCATATTCTCGAGGATGTCATGGGAACCTACCATCTCCAGGTCCTCTTTGATGGAATATTTATCCCCAAAGGTCGTTCTCACGACTACCCTTGAGGTATATTTGTTCTTATCCGTTATGACCTTTATTCCCCCTCTGGGCAGCATCTGGATGTCCATGACCTCTTCCTCAAGTCTGAAGCTCACTCCGTTATCATAGGCGATTTCCGCCATGGACGTGGCGTAGTCATATGGGGAGATGACCCCCGTATTCTCGGAATAGATGACATAGGTGCCGTCATCCTTGATGTTGTGGTTCAACTTGTTGGCTTCCTTGCTCGTCATAAGGCTGATGCCTTCGATTTTTCTTTCTTTTGCCCGCCGATAGACCTCCTCAGCCTTTTCCTTGGACGGATACAGGGTAAAGGAAGGAACCTCTTCATAGTAGACATCCAGGTCCTCGCTGAGTGTTTCTAGTTTCTTACTGCTCTCACTGATCATCTTGAAGGTCTTTTCATCTGCGATATCCTTCCCATCTAGAATCAGGGAGGAATTAAACAGAGCCACATCTTCCGCGATGTCGAAGTTCTTCTCGATGAGGGCGATATTGAGGTTGTACTTGCAGAGTTCATATGCCATGGAGCAGCCGATAAGGCCGCCTCCCAGGATGACTACGTCATAATCCATGTTTTTATCCTCCTATTGACCCAGCATGGCTTTAAGGATTATGTCCAGCTCGCCAATGAGCCTGCCATATTCTGCCCAATCGCCAGCCTTCTGGGCGGTGATGGCTGCGGTGAAGAGTTCATTTGCCTGTTTGGCGAGACCCGGATCCACTGTACCAGGTTCTTTTCCTGGCTCTTCACTTTCATAACTGAAGAGCAGTCCCAAAGCACTGCTGAAGGTGCTGGCAACCACAATCTGGTCGTCGTTGGACACGATGAACCTCTTGAGTTCAGGGATAGAATTCTCGCCTTCTGCCACGAGGTACACGGGTACCACATAAAGGAGGGAGTTTCCGACAGGGGTGATCACGATATCGCCATATTCCACCATGGACCCTCCACTGTCAAGGAGGGTAAGCTCCTTGGAGATTTCCGGATCCTGGTTGAATTTGTTTTTAAACAGGTACGGGCTTGATACGGTCTTTTGCGGTGGAAATTTGTATTCATTGAGCTTTCCGTACTGCTCCCCGTCCATCCTGGCGTTCACGATCGCCACCATGTTTTCTTTGCCTTTTATCGTATAGTACTCTGTGAAGACCAATTCGACCTCCGTGGAGTCCGCAAAGGAAGTGAACAGGGTGGTGGGGTCCTGGGCAATCTTCTCATCAGTGGTAGAGGTCATAAGCTTGGATTTCTCCCAGACATCCTCTCCATTGTAGAATACTCCTGGATTTGTCACATGATAGCGCTCGAGAACAGTGGTCTGTAAGCTGAAAAGGTCCTCAGGGTACTTGATGTGTTCAAATAGTCCCTGTGGCATCTCTTCCATGCTCTTGAAGAGACCGCCAAAAATCTTGTTGTAACTAATGGCAATAGGGTCTTCCGTATCAGCCAGATAGAAATTCACTTCTCCTGTGTAGGCATCGACGGTAACCTTCACGGAATTCCGGATATAGTTGATCCCGTTGAAGGTCAGAGCATTTGGATACTTTGAGGACGTGGTGTAAGCATCAATCATCCAGAAGAGTTTTCCTTCGCTGATGACCAGGTAAGGATCTCCGTCATAGGAAAGGAACGGTGCGATGGCTGTAACCCGATCAATGATGTTTCTCCTAAATATGATTTTAGAATCCCCATCGATGAGGGAAGAAATAAGAATCTTGGGTTCCTTTTCCTGGATGGCATAAAGGATCCTGTTCGGGAGACTAAGCTTGATTCCCGCACTTCCGGTATATCTGTAGCTTTGGTTGTCTCCACCCTTGGGATAGTCAAACTCATCATATTCGGAATCAGTGATGACGTAGTTGGAGTCCAGTTCCCCAAAATAGATTCGGGGGTTATCGAGAATGATATCCGTATTGTTGGTCGTTGGGAGGTCCTTCATGAGAAAATCCGGTTGTCCTTGGGATGTTACGGTGCTCGTGTCCGACATGGTGAGGCCGTAGCCATGGGTATAGAAGAGGTGGATATTCTGCCAGGTCGCTGGGGAAAGGAGTTTTGAGTCGATTTCCCTGGCGGAGAGGAAGACCTGCTTCTTTTCGCCGTTGATAACATAGCGGTCCACATCCACATCATTGAAGTCATAGTAACCTCTGATGACCTGGGCTTGCTTGATGAAATCCAGGGTGTGCTTGTAGGAGTTAATTTTAATGCTGTCAACGATATTCTTGTTCTCTATGATTTCCGCAGAGGTGATGTCCTTGTCCGCCTGGAATTCCGAAATCGCGATACCGCCTATATCGAAGGCCTGACGGGTTATGTCGATGTTGTTCTGTATATACGGCCTTTCCCTTTCCAGCTCGTTAGGATTGACCACAAGGGCTTGTACGCCAAGGATAGATACGATCCTGAGCACGTTGAGCGCAAAGATTAGAATCACGGGATAGGCAATCAGCCTCATCTTTTTTCTAAGGATGCCAACGGCAACGATGGCTGCAGAAATGATCGACAGGGCAGCAAGTACCCTCAGGAAAGGAACATCGATCTTGATGTCCGTATACCCCGGCCCGTAAACCACGCCGGTTTCCTTATACAGGACATAGAAGGAGCTGATGTAGAATGAAATGCCCAGTAAAACCAGTAGCAAAGAAATCAGCATTGCCAGAGGTCTTCCCGCAAACTGAATAAACCCCGTCTTCAGGATATGGATTACGCCTTTGATATTCCTGAAATTCATCCTGTTGAACGAACTCTTGGCGGCGATGAGGAGATAAATGGCTACCGTTGCGAAAATCAGCATCACTACAATGGACAGCGCCAGGGAGTTCAGCATGCTGTACATGGGCAGCCTGAACACATAGAAGGAGATGTCCTTCTTGAAAATCGGATCCACCTGGTTGAAATCAACGCTGTTGAAGTACTGAAGGATCACATACCAGTTTTCCCTGGCCAGGTTGTAGGCGATGAAAAGGAAGAACAATCCAAACCCGAGGTAGACGAACTTGTTCCTGTTTTTGATAAATTCGTCTGTTTTCTTCGGATAACTGACGGAATCATACTTCTTTGTGATGCTCCTGTAATACAGCACGGTGATGACGAAGAAGATGAGGAAAATGGGCAGGGTAAGTCCGATGATGGCCAGAGCTCTCGTCAGGTAGGTCCTCGTATAGCCCACTTCGCTGAACCATTGGAGGTTCACAATAATGTTCGTGGAGTTTGCCAAAAGGATGAAAAGGACCAGAATCACAATAAAGATGATGTAGATGGTCTTTTTATCTTTGAAGTTGAATTTGAATTTGGGCTTGATATCAATTTTCAATGTCTTTCCCTCCAGTATTCTGTTGAAATTATCTTTGCCTGTCTTGTTTTTTGATTTTTCTGAAACGCTGCTGATCCTATACGAATTCCAGGAACGGCTGACCAATAATCTGTCTATCTTTTTTTCCCCTAGTTCAAGTCGTCATATTTCTTAAGAATTTCCAGGGATTTGAAAAAATCACCATCCAGGGAAGGGTTCCTCTTCAGCTTCTCCAGATTGTCATGATGGTATCTGACCACCTGATAAAGGAAGGGTGAGCGATCAAAGGTTTTCTCTCTTCTTAGGATTTCTTCTCCCCTTTCTCCATGATAGAGGTATGAGGAGATGAAACCCACCCGATCAATTCTCTTTAATTTTTCCCGAAGAATCTTCTTTAGAAGCACAGCCATGCTTTTTTCTATGATGTTCGTCGGCCGGACGGCTTTTCCCAAATCATGAAAAAGGCCCATCTTCACCAGGTCATCTTGTATCTTCATCCCGAGCTTTGCTGCTTCTTCCTCGACACCTTTGGCGACAAGTATGCTGTGGTATTGTTCAGATTTCTTTAGACGGCTGAAGATTTCCTGTTCCTTCATCGAAAGGTATCTTCCGATGAACGCCTCATCCATGGGCTTAAGTCCGTAAAGGATATTCCTATAAAACTGTCTGATTCTATGTACCATTTCTACCCCTATTATACCTTAATTTGTTTGCGGTTTTGCATGCCTGAGGCAAGTCATATCCATATATAATAAGATTATAATCTATTATTCACCCGAAATTGATATCGTTTAGTGAATTTTAATCTTGAGGAGATGAAAATGTTGGAAATCGTACAAGTTATTGCGATATAATAAAAAAAAGAGGAAGGGGGCCTATCATTGAAAATATTGAAGAAGACTGTGAATCTGAAGACCCATACGAACCAGGAAATTCTGGAAATCACAGATGAAGTAAGGAAATTCCTGAAAGAGAGCCGAATCGAAGAGGGTCTGGTGACCGTCTATTCCCCTCATACGACAGCTGGTATCTTGATAAATGAGAATGCGGATCCAGATGTCCTGGAAGACCTTATCCTCGGTCTTGAAAAGGCTTTTCCGGATGACCCTAAATTTAAGCACATGGAAGGAAATGCCAGCGGCCACCTCAAAGCGATCAACGTAGGAAACAGCGTCAGCATCCCCCTGGAAAAGGGCTTACTGGATATGGGTATCTGGCAGGGAATCTTTTTCTGCGACTTCGACGGTCCTCGGGAAAGGAAATTCATCATCCAGATCATGGGTGAATAGAATATTTTGGGATTTTCTTAAAATCTGAATCTGTCAAAATAAGCATAAAAGGGACACCGGAATAAAGTCCAGCGTCCCTTTTGTACTAAATCAGTTATTTTTTAGTTTTCTATGTAAATAGTGTTGAAGGTCAAGTATTGTAGATTCATAGAAAATTTGATGGAACGACAATATTGACATTCATATTAAGTCGTTTTGATCATATTAAGTTGTTTCTATTGAGTGTTAAGTAGTCCTGTATTCCATGTAATAGAATTCAGCATTCCCAATAAGTGTATTTTTAATATACTTATTCTTGATTTCAAAGCCAATATTTTCATAACATCTAATGGCTCTTCTATTAAAACTCCTTACTTCAACTGCGACTAAATGATTTGGGAATCTCTTTTTGCACTCTTCAATTAACAGCCTCATCATATTTCCCCCTAAACCTTTACCGCACATGGATGGCTTCAACCCAATGCCTATGAACGCTTTGCCTTGAATTGTTGTTAATCTGCCGTAGGCAATTAATTGATTCCCCATGAGTATTGCTACGAAATCAGATTCTCGTTTCTCTTTTACGGATAAATCCCAACCATTTTCAATGACTGTATTCCAATCTGAAAAGTTATAGATGGAATACTCTTCATCGTATTTCCAACTACAGATTTCTTTAGCGTAATCTTCACTCAAAGTCGTTAATACATAGCTCCTCATGTTATCCCCCTTGGACTGTGTCGAATCTTTACAAATAAGTAATAGGTCCAACTAAGATATTTATATAATATTAAATTTTCTAATAATATCCCCTTTTCTACATAGGTTCAATCAGAGCCATTTGTTGATGATACTTCTTCAGACTTGTAAAAGCTTGTCACAAGGATGTATCCAAAGAACATTTGCATAAAACTTATAAATAGACGAGAGTCAACAAAACTAAGCGTTAGAATCTGTAACCGGATTAAAGAGGATACATATAAAACGAAAATCATACCCATTAAAAAACTCGGTAGTCCGATAAAAATAATTCGCGGTAAATTAATCTTCCAATGACCACTCTTCTTCATCTCACTCATTATTTTTTCAAACCCAAATATCATTCCTGCAAAACTGTAGACGATAAATTGAATTATGACAATATTTTTAGTCTCCCCCATGTTATTCGTTTGATATGCTGTGACATAATGGTCAGCTACACTCACGCCAAAAAACAACAATGTAATTATCATCAGTATGGTAATATGCCCTATTGTCTTTTTTTCCATAAATATCCCACCCTATTATGAATTATTGAATACCTCGCATTTCTTTAGAGGCTTATAATTATAGTTTTTTTATGAACTAATAATAGCATAAATTTCATGTGTAAGGGAATGAATCATCTGAAAATGAATTTCTCCTCTGGTGGTGTCATTAGTTTTGGATTTCTATGATGCGTTCAGAATCCCACAAAAAATGAAGATACGAAGAAAGCGGTTGAATCAAAAGACTCAACCGCTTAATAGCTTACAGCTCCTAAATTTTATGTTTTGAGCTCTTGGCGCTTCCTAATTACTTTGCTTTCTCCATATTCAGGTAAGCCCTGTTCTTCTCCTTGTTAAATGACAATTTGAGGTTGGAATCGAGTCGTGTTGCAATTCCCTTTTGCAGCAGTTCTTTTACCAGTTCCCGATCGATAACGATGCCTGTTCCTTCCAGGTTCCGGTCATTTTTCCATAAGGTAAATTTGCAGCCAAGCTTATACCCTGAGCAGTAGTATCCCTTGCTGTTTTCATAAACCGGCCGGTTGCATATCGGGCAAAGGCCCAGGCAATTTTCAGGCAGCAGGCGTTCTGTGATGGGGGCAGGGATGACTTCCTTGTTGTTGACGATATTCTTTCTCAGTTCTTTCGCTTCCAGCGCTACCGCTTCTTCAGGCGTCATTTCCCCTCGGCTGATCTGCTTCAGCCATTGGTTTGTCTCGACCGTCTTTTCCTTGTACAGGTTAATCTGAAGGCGATCCAACACCTGGATTAGTTTTTCTCCAGCCATCTCCAACTGGTACTTGTTATTCTTGATGGAAATATAATTGTACCTGATCGCATTTCCGATGATCGATGTCCTTGTCGCTTCTGTTCCGATCTCCACCCCTCTGAACAGCTGCTTGTAGAATTCCGCATCATCCTGATCTGAATCCAGATCATTGATTTCCGTTTTGAATGGGTTTTTGAGGAATTTGTTCAGGGAATCCACCGTGAACCGTGATGGGGCTTTCGTCTTCTTCCTTTTTGGCACAAACTTTGTCACGAGGATCTCACCCTGATTCAGTTGCGGCATAATATCCGGCGCTTTATCCGGCTTTTCATATTTCTGGAATCCCTCCTGAACAAGGACATCTCCCTTGACTTTGAATTCTTCGTCCGCGCACTGGATAAGGGCTTCCGTTCGATGATACAGGCAGGGTTCCGCAGCAAACACAGATAGAAAACGCATGAGAATTGTCTTATAAACGAGTGTTTCCTGCTCGCCAAGTGTCTTGGGGTTCGGTATTTTCACCGTCGGCATCAGAGCTGAGTGGGATTCCACCTTGCTGCTGTCAAAGACTGTCTTATCGTCACGAAAAGCGATCTTATACATGCTGTAGGTCTTCATGAGCTCTTTCACTTTGTCCTTTTCTTCATCCGCCAGGTACTCGGTATTGGTTCTAGGATAGGTAATGTAGCCCATTTCGTAGAGTTTCTGGATGATTTCAAGGGATTCTTTCATTCCGATCTTGTATCGCTTGGATAACACGCCCTGTGCATTGGAAAGGGAAAAAAGTTTCGGTCGCTTGATTTCAATCTGCTTCTTGGTCAGGGAGACCACCTTGCATGGACTGCTGTTTAAGAGCGCTGCCTTCTCTTTGGCCCGTTGCAGCTCCGCTATCTCGTACTTTTCGGGACATTCAAGCAGCAGCTTTATCCCGTCAATTTCAGTTTCAGATTGAACCTGGTAATAATCCTCCGACGTAAACGCACGGATTTCCAGCTCACGGTCATAGATGACTTTTGTAATCGGGACAAGAACGCGACCCGCCCATACGGTCTGCCCGCATTTCAAGGTCAGAAAACGGGTGTAGTTGATCCCCATGGCCCAGTCCAGTTCCGCACGTCCCTTGCCTGCATCTGAATAAGGCTTGTATTTCGCATTGTCCGGGAGGGTTGCCAGTGCTTTCCTGATCGTGTCTTCTGTCTGCTCTGGAAGCCACAGTCGCTTTACAGGCTTTTTTGTCAGCGTCGCTCCTATGATCAGGTCAACGAGATAAGACCCCTCATTATCGGCGTCACCAGCATTAACCAGGACATCTGTATCTTCACGTTCCACCAGAGCCTTTATTTTTAAAAACTGCTCTTTGACGCCATTTGCTTCTTTGAGTTTGTACCAGTAGCGCTGGGGGATAAAAGGCAGATTGTCCAGCTTCCATCGCCTGTCATCTGACTTTGTGTAGTCCTCGATGTCGTAAAAGGTGAACAGATGTCCAAATGCAAACGTCACGCAATAGGCATCATTCTCAAACCAGCCATTGCTGTTGGTGAATTTGCCTCCGATGGAATTGACGATGTTCCGTGCCAGACTCGGTTTTTCGGCAATGATTACTGTTTTCATTCTACCCCGCCTATGTGTCTATTCGCAGATATCAATACGGTTTCAGGAGTGCTGGAATCAGTTCAAATTAGCCTTTTCGCCTTTTCCCATGCACTCAAAATAACCGCAGAAATGAAAGAAGGTTTTGATACCGGGGCTTTCGCCATTATATCAAAACCTATTTCTACTATGGTGGAGATAAAGAGACTCGAACTCTTGGCCCCCTGCGTGCAAGGCAGGTGCTCTCCCAACTGAGCTATACCCCCATTATGAGATTATCCTATTGGTTAAATAGTTCTCTCAAAATTAAACAGAATCAGGTGTATTTCCAAAGCATGTGGAACTTCC
>ENA-OFCF01000282-OFCF01000282.1-metagenomes-genome-assembly--contig:-NODE-282-length-23686-cov-4.363717_pt1 | contig 23686 bp, 20 predicted proteins | sample MGYA00153387_OFCF01 | MGnify analysis MGYA00153387
GGCATCCTGCTCCCGCCAGAACATCGAGCCCCGGTACCGAATAGCCGCCGCTTCGGCCTGCTCCAGCGCTGAGAAAAGCATTTCAGCGTCGATAAGTTGGCGCTTTTGCTGCTCGTTGAGTTCAAAAAAATCGTTCAAGGGAATTTTCAATGTAACATTTTGCGTTTCCCCTTTTACTATCTGTTTATCCACATATTTGATTTCAAATGGAACAACTTTAACTACATAATCATCTAATGTTGCATTTCCAGAACCGTACCCTGTATTGAATTCATCATCCCATTCCATTGTATAATTTGAATTAAATGTGACCAAAATTCTAATGATAAGACTATTATCTTCAATATAAGGTTTTAAAAAAACATAATTGTCATCATCTGAGCCACTTACATTCCAATACTTGATTGTTGAATCCTTGCTTTGAATGACTTTTGGTCCTTTGCTTTTATACAGAGTAATGTTACTTTCCAAATTTACTTCCGAACCAACACTTGGTTCGGTCCGGATGATAGTGCCTTCTCTAGTCTCATCACTGTATTCCTCCATCATGAGAGGGATGATCCCTAATGCAGCTAGAGTTGATTTTGCTGTGATCTCATCAACCCCTACGACATCAGGGACGATGACTTGATTTCTAATTTCACTTGCTGATGTCTCATTTAGTGGACTTTCATCCTCTACATTATTTCGCGTGCTGCATCCCATAAAAGACAAAGAAGTTATCAATAAAACGCTAATGAACCATTTTTCATTTAGTTATCCCTTTTCCTTTAATTATATGAATTACTATTTTTAATTACAATATCATATCATACTTTGGATAATAAATATCGTTCTGCAATAATTCTTATTTAATATTTTACTAAAGATTTTAATTTGATCAGGATTGAGCCCGGTTGGAGAAAAACACATGAGTGAAAAAAAGATGATGCCTTGGAATATGCGAGGACGAGGAGTTCTCAATGACTCCGAGTGAGAAGAAAGGAGAGGAAAAGCATGAGTGGATATCTGGATAGATGTCTGGAAATGATTGATATAGATAGAAGTAACAGAAAAGAAGGGAGAGAATGGCTGAGTGAAGCCAGGATAAAGGGGAAATAAAAAGGCTCTGTATGATAATAGTTTTGATATTAAACTATTAAAAAGGTTCTGTTTGTGAACAATATTGAAATTAAGGCATTGTAAAAGGGATTCGAATGAATTCTTTTTGTTGAGTTATTAAGAAAAATTACTCTTTTTCTTGGTTAATAAATTTCATAACATAATTTACAGGTTCTGAACTATCAATCCAATAATCTGGTTCGTAACCTACTGTTTCTAAAATACAACTCTCAAATACTTTATGTGGACACCATATGGTCATTTGAGAATAAGGTAAATAATAAATCAATAAATCACCAAATTGTCCTATACCAAGTGTATTACACCCATAAAATTTTGTTCTCATTACTTCTTTAGCCATTAGTATAGCATTTTCTCCTGATGACGCTACATTATTATTAATAATAACGTGTAATCTTCCTTTAAAAGCATTTTCTTCATCCACATTTTCATAAAGTAATTCTTTCGTATAAGGCATTTTGATTATCTCACCAGTTTCTTTAGCATGTATAAGCGGTGATTGTAATCTATATGTCTTTGTTCCTGACTTACAAGCTCCATTTAGTCCTTTGATAAATTGTGATGCAAACTCTGAATTTCCACCTAAATTATTTGATAAATTCCAAATAACATCGTTATATTTACTACATTGCATGCCAACTTCAAAAAATCTTTCTAAGTCATCTTTATTGTCACCTACAAATGATGAACTTTTTACATAAGCAATATTATCGTTAAACTTTGCTTCAAGCAAAATATTATCATTTGTAACATTACTTTTTATTTTATGTACAGGTAACGTAACTTTTTCCCCATCAATACAAACATTTATAGTTGATAATTCCTCATAACATCTTATTCCAATTAAATAATATGCTTTATTTATTTTTGAAATTGTTTTAAATAATCGCACGTTCTTATCCTCTATATTTACTTTTTCATTTGTATCTAAAGTAAAATATTCTTTGTCTAATTCCTGCACTACCATATCAGCAACATAAGTATGAAACTTTTTATAAAATCCAATACCATATCCATTGCAACTAATAGAAAGATGCCCATCATTTAAAAATGATAAGTGCTTTGAAATAATATCACTAAAAGATTTAGTAGCAATAAATTTCGTATTAAAAGAAGACAAATCCCTAATAATTTTCTCAAATGCTCTGTTAAAATACTTTTTATCAAAGTAAGTATAGCCACTATACCCTTGTTCAATTACAAATTGAAAATATTCAACATCATTTAAAGCATGTTTGATTGGTATCTCTGTGGGAGAAAGTTTTTCTAAATTTTTGCCACGATTAAATGCCGCACGTAATTCACTCATATTTTCAATAGAGGAATACTCTAAAAATCTATTTTCATTCATGATTAATCTCCTTTTTAAGCAATGTCTATTTTTCTTAAGCTAATAGCAAATCCCTATTTATTGAGCAGTTTATTAAACGGTTAATTAAACAACTAACTCAAATAATTCTACCCTTGCGTCATAGTATTTATTTCTATATATTGATATTATACTAAATTTACCAATAATTTTCCATTTTCAACGAAGGTTTCTACCAGAGCCGAAAATGGAAGGATAAGTATTTTGAAGGAGGTGTTAGCCGGAGGCATTTTTGCCACTACCTGTTGGGGCTGCAGTGGAAGAAATAATGGAAAAATAATGGAAAGAAAAAAAGAGTTGGCTGGACGGTAGTCCAGCTTCACTCTTGGTGGAACTTTAGATTAAATTTTTGGAAGGACAATATTCTTGCTTCACACAATGGGAGAACTACAGGATCTCTTTCCTGCCTTCAAAAGATTTGGACAAGGTGATCTCATCGGCATACTCCAGGTCACTTCCCACAGGCATACCTGAAGCGATTCTTGTGACCTTCACCTCAAGTGGCTTGAGCACTCTGGAGATATACATGGCTGTCGCTTCACCTTCAATGGTAGAGTTTGTAGCCACGATGACTTCCTTGATGTCCCTCGTCATCCTCTTGACGAGCTCCTTGATCTTGATGTCCTCAGGTCCTCTTCCCGCCATGGGGGAAATGCTTCCGTGGAGCACGTGGTAGACGCCATTGAACTCCCTGACCCTCTCAATGGACATGATGTCCTTCGGCTGTTCCACTACGCATATCGTCTCGTGGTCCCGGCTGGGATTGCCACAGATGGCACAGGGGTCCTTCTCGGTATAGTTGCCACAAATCTGGCAGTACTTGATTGTTCCTCTGGCTTTCACCAGTGCACCCGCAAACTCCCTGACCTCTTCTTCTGGAAGATTCAGGATATAGAGGGTGAGCCTTTGCGCTGTCTTGTTCCCGATACTTGGAAGCTTAGCGAATTCTTCGATAAGCTTCTCTATTGCTACTGGATAAAAATCCATTCCTTCACCTCATTTAGAACATGCCTGGCATGCCTCCGGTAAGTTTGCCCATAACCTTCTCTGACTCTTCTTCCGCCATCTGTAATGCGGCGTTGACAGCTGACATGACAAGGTCTTCCAGCATTTCAACATCTTCTGGATCAACCACGTCAGGGTTTATCGAGACGGAAATCAGCTTCTTTTTTCCTGAAACCTTCACGGTGATGGCTCCTCCGCCTACTGATGCCTCATATTCCTTTGTTTCCAGTTCCTGCTGGTTCTTTTCCATATCCTTCTGCATTTTCTGTGCCTGTTTGATCAGGTTGTTCATATTTCCGCCGCCCATTCCTGGGAATCCTTTTGCCATTTTCATTACCTCCGTTTTATTATCCTATTTATGTAATAATACTTTTCTCTTATGCCTTAGCTATTCGTCTACAACATCAATGCCGAACTCCTTGAGAGCGTCATCAAAGCTAACCGCTGAATCTGCCTTTTCTTCTTCATCACGTTCGCCTTCTACCACAAACTTGAACCTGATCTTCTCGCCTAGGATCGATGAAGCCGAATCCTCCAGTATTTCGCGGTTCTCCTTCTTCTCGAGTCTCTTCTTGCTGAAGGCATATTCTTTAGCGAACTTGATCTCTATGATCCCCCGGTCGCATTTCACAGGTGTCCCAACAATGACAGATGCCTGGATGATCATCTGCCTTCGAGCCTTCAGAGCCTCCATGATTTCCTTCCAGCTTCTCTTCACCATGTCTAGGGTCACCTTGCAGTCTTCATTGAAGGGTTCCTCTTCGATTTTCACCGCATTTTTGACAACTTTAAGTTCTTCTTTTTCGGTGATGGCGTTTGCTGTTGGTTTTTCCTGCGCGATTTCCTGAACCTGGCTTGCACTTTTCTGAGCCTTCTGAGGAACTTCAGCTGCCTCGTGATTACCTGAATCCTTCGTTTGCCCTAGATTTGTGCGCCTCAGATAGTCTTCAATGACAGAGAGCCTGCCCAGCATGGATTCCTTTGAGGTATCCAGCTCGTTTTTCGTCAGGCTGATGATGGCCAGTTCCAAATAAATCCTGGACTGCTTGCTAAACTTTGCCTGTTCTTCGGCCTTCTGCAGGATTCTGATGATTCTTGTGATCACTTCATTGGAAGCGATGTTCCCCTGCTTCTGGATTATTTCGATGTCCTCCTTGGAAAGGTTGACGACCTCTTCCGGATTAGGCATGATCTTTGCCACAAGGATATTCCTAAAATGGGTAATCAGGTCCTTTGTAAAATTGTAAGGATCCTTCCCCCCTTCAACGACCTCGTCCAGGATTCTGACAGATTCCTTGACATCCTTGTTCAGCATGGCCTCGGAGAGCCTGAAGAGATTCTCCTGCCCTGAAAGGCCGAGCATGTCCAGAATGTCCGAATAGTCCAGCTTCCCTTCACCCATGCTGATCGCCTGGTCCATGATGCTTAGCGCATCCCTCATGGCACCGTCCGAGATTCTCGCGATGAGTTCAAGGCTCCTGTCTTCCGCATAGATCCCTTTATCCGTGGCAATGAGCCGAAGTCTCTTTTCAATGTCCTTGTACCGGATCCTCTTGAAATCAAATCGCTGACAACGGGAAAGAATGGTGACGGGCAGTTTCTGTGGGTCCGTCGTCGCGAGGATGAACACCACATGTTCCGGTGGTTCCTCCAAAGTCTTCAGAAACGCATTTACAGCGCCTGTCGAAAGCATATGTACCTCATCAAGAATATATACCTTGTATTTTCCTTCATGCGGCGGATATTGCACCTCTTCCACAAGGTCCCTGATATCATCGACCTTGTTGTTGGTCGCAGCATCCTGCTCGATAACGTCCAGGGATAAACCAGCGTCGATTTTCTTGCACATATGGCATTCGTTGCATGGTTCTCCATCTTTCAGGTTCACGCAGTTCAGAGCCTTCGCCATGATTTTCGCACAGGTCGTCTTGCCCGTACCCCGGGTCCCGCTGAACAAATATGCATGACCTATCCTTTTGGCCTTGATTTCATTGACTAGTGTTGCTGTGATATGTTCCTGACCGATGACATCACTAAATACTTTCGGTCTCCATTCACGGTATAACGCCGTATATGCCATTACCTTCTTCACCTGCTTTTCAATTAAATACTTCCCCTATTATTATACATGAGAACCATAAGTATTTCATACTTTCACTCCAGTTTCCCCATAGTCGTAGAGAAATTGTTTGGTCACAGAAACCGGACACCCTAGGCTCACACAAAAACCAGTGGACAGAATTGATTTCATTTGAATTCTATTGGTCCAAATAGTATCTATAGTATATTAGCATCTCGAATATTCAAAGTGTTTTTTCCTTTTCCCTTCATTATAATGAGAATCAAAAAAATTATACAGGAACGTACGAAAAACCTTGAAATGCGATGCATGAAATTCATCTTAGATGGCTTGATTACCCTGTAAAGGATCTGATCGGAGAGAGACTTTATTTTTGGAATTGCGGCGAAACCGCACTCGAAATGTACGGTGTGGAATTGAGCGCTTCGATGACAAGCCCCATGCAAAAGTCAATGAACTGGATGGGCGGATGGATTATCTCTCTGCCCAGTTCACAGAATTCCATGTCAGACGCCTCGAAACGGGAAAATGGACCATCAAAGCCAGCCTGGTTACTTGGCCATGCCCTCTTCCCTAAAGAGCATCGAAAATACCTGTATAAGATATCGAGGCTAAGCTGCTAAGAGCTCCAGGGAAAAGCGTCTTCAATGGCTTAAGATTCTCCAATTTGACTTTTAGAATAACAAAAAGCCAGAGAGCCCCAAAAATGCACCTCTGACTTTTGGCCTGCAAAAAAACAGGCCAAAAAAATAAGTTGCCATCCAGAACTGGACAACAACTCTCAAATATCTAATTAAAACCGTGCACCTAACTTCGACAGTGAAATCTCCAGCGTTACCCGAATAGTAAACTCAAAATAGGTTGGCCACGGCACACGAAAAATTCTATTTATCGCTGCTACCTTCCGGTCCTGACGAGGTTCATAGACATCCGTTGCGTGGGACCCACTTATCAACGTCACTTTTAAGGGTCAGACCTAGAAAGTTCATGCCTAGGTTGAGGGATTACATCCTGCTATAGCGGATTGCAGGTTACAGGGCACCGCTAACTCCCCATCTAGCACGGTAATGGCGGAGAGGATGGGATTTGAACCCATGATTGAGTTTCCCCAATACACGCTTTCCAGGCGTGCTCCTTCGACCACTCGGACACCTCTCCACAAGTCTCATCCTTGGTCAAAAGGATGAGCAACACTGTTTATTATAGTGTAATTCTTTAGCATCGTCAACAGTAAGCGTCAGGTTATTTTCACAAATTTTGCTGGGGCGCGTCGCCTATCTCTTGAAGAGCTTCTTCTTCAGCTTCTGCACCTTGGGAATGACCTTCTCATAGAGCATGTACAAGAAACTGTTATATACCTTGTCAACCTCGCCGATGTATTCCGTAACACCATCCTGATGGCAGAATCCCTTTTTGAAGAGGAAAAGGCCGTCATTCTCGTTGAGTTCGAACACGCCCCCAAGGTCGTACTGGGTCCCACCCTCTTCGATTCCCCACTTGATCATGTCATAGTTCATCAGGTGGTTGGGATTCATATTTCTCTTGACGTTCGTGCTTCCCGCATAGAGGTAGTAGAGCTTTCCATGGTAGTTGATGGTGATGGCGCCCGCCAAGTCATCCTCTTCATGGCAGGCGATATAGACCCTCAAATTGTCGAAACTATCTCTCATCTTGACGAAATAATCATAGTTCCTCATGGTGATCTTGTTCCGGGTAGCCATGGTCTCATAAATTTCAAAGAATCTCTTCAGGTACTCATCGCTTCGCGACCAGGTCGTAAAGACCCCTTTCTTTGTCGCGGATTTGATGATGTTCCGATACTTGCTGGAGAACTTCGACATGATTGTTTCCGCGTCACAGTCGTCAAACCCCACAATCATGTTATATCTTGGCTGGATCAGCTCCTCCTTGTGGGCCATCTTGTTCTTGACCTTGAATCCGGCCTCCCTGTATTTCTTATCCAGTTCGTCAGTATAGGTCACTTCAGGGTCCATCTTCAGCAGGAATGCCTTGTGCTTTTTCGCCACCTGGTCGACTTCCTTGATGAGCCCTTCCACAAGAGAGAGATCATTGAAGTCGCAGACCGGCCCCCTTGGCGCGTACAGCATGGAGAATCCTCCGGGAATTTTCCGGGTCAGGAGGGAAACCGCAGCCACAATCTCATTGTTCTTCTCGAGGTAGACCTGCACATCGCCCCATCCACTCTTCACGTCTTTCCAGTTGATGTCCTGCATCATGGACCTGTAGGGGGAACTCCTGACAAATGCGTTGTATCTGTTCACTTGTTCAATATTGTTCTTGTCTAGAATTGGCATGGTAAACCTCCGATTTTCTGAGTCCGATCAGCAAGTGGCGCAGGGTCTTCCATGGCCATTATCCGGCTAATCCTTCACCTTGAAGTACTTCTCGTACCTTCCATAGTAGTCCTTATAGTATCGGTTGAGCTTCATGGTTCTCAGCACGTTGTTGTCTTTGGGATTATAGAGAGTCGTCGCCGTCTTCCCCTCTGCGATGAGCTTCTCGACCTTCGTCTTGAGTTCAGGGTCAGTCGTGTACTTCAGAAGAAGGTCTTCCGGGATGCTGTGCCAAAGGACATCGCCCTTGCCGTATTCCACAGGATTGTCTCTCTCGTAGACCCGGTCTTCGACCAGGTACTTGCTGAAGTTGTATCCGCTGGCTGTTACAAAATAACTGCTCCTACCCTGCCTGATGTTCAGTTCAAAAATCTTGAACTTGCCGTCGCGCCTGTCATATTTCAGGTCGATGTTGGCATATCCTGTGAATCCGATGTTTTCAAGAAATGCCGTATATCTGTCGTACAGGTCCTGGTTATACTCCGCGACAATACCGACGTAGTTTCCAATCAGCACCGGGGTATAATCCTCCAGCACGATGCGTCCGAGCACCATCATCCTTACCTTGTGATTCCGGTCCACATAGGCATTGAGCACACGCATGACGGTATCATCTCCAGGGATATAGTCCTGGACGATGAGATTCAATGTATATTCGGAGTTATAGATTTCATTGATGACTTTGACAAACTCTTTTCTGTCCTCGATGACATAAGCCTTCTTCTTGCCCTCGAATTGGGCGTTGAAAAAGGATACGCTGTCTGAGGCCTTGACCACAAGGGGAAAGTCAAAGGGCAGGTCCATTTCCGGGTCCATTCCCTTCTTGAAGATCAGCGTCTTCGGGTAATCGAGCCCATATTTCTCACAAATGGCGTAGAAGTTTTCCTTGTAGATGATCTCATCCATCATTTCCTTCGAGATGAAGGGAAGGATATATTCTGTCTCCAGCATTTCGCGGTTCTCTATGCACATTTCCACATAGTTTTCGTTGCTGGCGATGATCACCAGCTTTTCCGCCTTCACTTTCAGGTCTCTGGCAATCTTTAAAAGGGCTGGTGCGAAGACCTCCGCATCGGTAAAGTTGTCCACAATGACCTTTTCAATGATCTTGCTGTGCATCGTCGGAATCAGGAGTCCTTTTGTCACAAGAACGCTCCTTATCCCGTACTGTTCGTGAAAAGACCTTGCCACACCGTAAGCATTGTCATCCGACCCCAATATGACCGGTAAAAAATCCATTTTTTCCATAATTACTCCTTTGTCTCCAAATCTTCCAATTGTAGTTCTTCTATCTCAGTCTTTTATTCTCATCTGTCAGCAGGCGATTTGTGATCGGTCTCCTGGAAATTGGCCATAATCTGACCTTCCTAGCGCACCCTCGTGCTTTTTTAGCTGCAAACACAAATTGTGCCTTCATCTAGTATACCTATAAATCATGATTTAATAAAGTCCATGGAGACCCTCCCAGGATGGTTTAAGAATTAATTCAGGAGAAGCTTTGCATTTATCCGATGCGCGAATTCCCTTTCCCGGACTCCAGAAAACCCTGTTTGATTGAAAAATTCCTTTGGCAATTTAAAAGGAACCCCCGATTGAGGGTTCCTTGAAGGTCTCTCTATGATTTGCCTTTTTCCTGGACGATCCGTCCTAGGAAACGCTTAATTAATCCAGGTCATGAAGAAAGAGCCCGCTTCTAAGTTTCGGTTCAAACCAGGTGGATTTTGGAGGCATGACCATGCCTTCATCGGCAATGGAGATGAGGTCCATGATTGTTGTAGGATACAAGGCGAAAGCAACCTTCATGTCGCTGTTTACGCGTTTTTCCAGTTCTTTCAGCCCTCGGATTCCTCCGACAAAGTCAATTCTCTTGTCCACTCTCGGGTCTTCAATCCCGAGCACAGGATGAAGAAGGTTGTCCTGAAGGATCTTGGCATCCAGTCTCTTCAGCGGATCCTCATCAAAGATGATGTGGCTCTTCGCCTGGAGTCTGTACCATTTGCCATCCAGGAACATGCCAAACTCGTGTTTTTGCGCTGGTGCGCAGGGTCCTTCTTCCTCATAGAGGGTAACACTGAAGTCCTGTTCCAGCCTTTTCAGAAAATCTTCCTTGCTGCAACCATTGAGATCCCTGACCAGTCGGTTATAATCCATGATCATCAGCTCATTTTCAGGGAAGATCACCGAAAGGAAGTAGTTGAACTCCTCGTCCCCTGTGAATGAAGGGTTTTCCTCTCTTCTCTTTAGTCCCACCTTCACTGCGGATGCGGCCCTGTGGTGGCCGTCTGCGATATAGAGGGCGGAGACGTCTTTGAAAGATTTGGTGAGTTCCCCGATGATATTTTCATCAAGGATCGCCCATGCCGTATGCTTCACCCCGTCTTCTGCGACGAAATCGTAGATGGGTTGATTGTACTTCTTGTAGTTTTCTATGGTGCTTGTGATTTTTGCCTGGTTCAGGTAGGTCAGGAATATCGGTCCTGTATGGAAATTCGTCGTATCCACATGCCTCATCCTGTCTTCTTCCTTTTCAGCCCGGGTAAACTCATGCTTCTTGATGACATTGTTCTGGTAGTCATCGATGGAGCAAAGCGATACGAGTCCTGTCTGGGAATGCCCATTCATGACCAGGGTATAGATATATAGTGCAGCCATTGGTTCTCTGATGAGGGTCCCCTCTTCGATAAATCTCATGAGGGTCTGCCTGGCCTTGTCGTATACTTTGGGGTCGTAGAGGTCCATACCCGGTTCCAGATCGATCTCCGCCTTGTCCACATGAAGGAAAGAATAGGGATTGTCCTTCACCATTTCTCTGGCTTCCACGGAATCCATGACGTCATAGGGAAGGGCCGCGACTTTGTCAGCCAGGTCCGTGCGGGGCCTAACTGCGCTAAAAGGTCTGATTACTACCATTTTTATACTCCTTCTGTTCTCCTAAAGAAAAAACTCCTTGATGATGGATACGATCTCTTCCCCAATTCTCAGCTGGGCTTCATTTGTCGAAGCACCAATATGAGGTGTCAGGGAAATCTTATCGTGGGTGTAGACCCGCTCATTCTTCGTCGGTTCCTCTTTGAATACGTCAATGGCTGCAGCAGCCACTTTCCCTGAATCCAGGGCGTTACAAAGGGCATCTTCGTCAATCAGGCCGCCTCTGGCGGTATTCACGAGGAATATGCCGTCCTTCATCTTCTCTATTTCTTCTGCTCCGATCAGGTAAGGCTTGTCCTGAAGTTTGGGCATATGGAGGGAGATGAAATCTGCTTCCTTATAGAGCTCTTCCAGGGTGACATATTTGAAAGGTTCGTTTTCCGTCTTCGGCCCACTCTTGTTGGTATAAATGACATTCATTCCGAGCGCTGAAGCTTTCTTGGCGACTTCCTTCGCAATCCGGCCCATGCCGATAAGGCCAAGGGTCTTTCCTGACAGCTCAACACCGTTGTACTTCTTCTTGTTCCATTCGCCTTTTCTCATGGTCGCATTGGCGATATGCATGAATCGGGCGATATTGAACAGATGGCCTATGGCCAGTTCCGCCACGGATGCACTGGAAGCGTTAGGGGTGTTACGAACCTTGATCCCCTTCTTCTCAGCATATTTCACATCGATGTTGTCCACACCGACGCCGCCACGGATGATCAGTTTCAGTTTCCCGGTCTTCAGAGCCTCATTGATGAGGGGTTCTCGAACCTTTGTTGCAGACCTGACGATGATGGCGTCGAAGTCCTTGATCTTCTCATTGAGTTCTGGCAGTTCGTAATGTTCGTTGACCACTTCAAATCCTAAATCTTCGAGGGTTGTGATTGCACTTTTTTCCATACCGTCAGCAGCTAGTATTCTAATCATATTCTCCTCCAATTTTAAGTAGTTTAGTTATTTTTTTCTTCGAATTCTTTCATGAACGCAACCAGGGCTTCTACACCTTCCATTGGCATCGCATTATAGATGGAAGCTCTCATTCCACCAACCACACGGTGTCCCTTGAGGTTTGAGAATCCCCTCTCGGCGGATTCCTTGGCAAACTTGGCATCCAGATCCGCATCGCCTGTGCTGAACGTGACGTTCATCATGGATCTGTCTTCTTTCAAGACTGTAGTCTTGTATAACTTGCTCTGGTCCAGGTAATCATAAAGGAGAGCCGCCTTCTTTTCGTTGTTCTTCTTCAATCCTTCAAGTCCGCCCATTTCCTTGACCCAGTTAAGGACAAGGTCCAGGATGTAGATGGCGTATGTCGGTGGTGTGTTGTACATGGAGTCATTCTTGACCATCTCGCTGTAGTTGAGCATCACAGGCGTATTTGGCTGAGGTTCTCCTGCAAGGTCCTCCCTGATGATGACCACGGTAAGCCCTGCAGGTCCCATATTCTTCTGGGCTCCGGCGTAGATGAGGGCATATTTGGACACGTCGACAGGCTCTGAAAGGATGCATGAGGACATATCACAAACCAGTGGAACATTTCCTGTCTCCGGAATGTACTTATATGTAGTTCCGTAGATGGTGTTGTTCTGGCAGATATGCACGTAGTCGGCTTCTGGGTCCAGCTTCAGCTCTTCCTGCTTGGGGATATGGTTGAAGTTGTCCTCCTTGCTTGTGGCTGCGAGATTGATCTGTCCGAACTTCTGCGCTTCCTTGTAGGCTTTTCCTGAAAAGCTTCCAGAAACAACATAGTCGGCTTTCTTGTTCTTCACAAGAAGATTAAGGGGAACCATCGCAAACTGCAAGGTAGCTCCTCCCTGGAGGAAAAGGACCTTGTAGTTGTCAGGAATATTCATGATTTCTCTCAGTTTTGTTTCAGTCTCCTTGATGATTTTATCGAAGACCTTGCTTCTGTGGCTCATCTCCATGACTGACATCCCTGAACCGGCATAGTCCAGCATATCAGCGGCTGCTCTTTCCAAAACACCTACAGGCAGCATTGAAGGGCCAGCGGAAAAATTATAAATTCTTGACATGTTATCGCTCCTTTTTATGGTTGATTTGTACAGTGATTTCTAAGTTCATTATGTCACCTAACATTTTGTTGGTAAACACAATTATATCTGATTAATGTGAATGTTTTCTTAAATTGTCAGCTACCTTGCACTTAAGGTTGTAACATGAAAAATAAACGCTGTAATCATTTTCAGTCTCTAGATTTGCCTCGCAAATAATTCCCATATTGACATTTCCCTCTTTACTGTTCCGTGGCAGCAAAGTTCCTGCGAAACAAAGAATCCGCCAAACCCTCTAGTTTTCCGCGAGAAGGAGAAACTGCTCGTCCTCGCTTCCATCATTATCGTCATTGTCATCGTTGATAAACACCTTTTCCACATAGGGAGAGGTCATGGCATTCAGCATGCCTCCGTATTTGACGTAGAAGCAGACAATGTCCCCCAGGCAATAGGTTTCCGTCGTCCTGGAAAGGTCCAGAATCAGGTGGTCCGAGCTGGCGCCAATGATTCGGAGTTCAGGATTCTGCGGGATGATCCCCGAAGGGTCCACGTCCTGTTTTCCCAGGGCTACGATTGCCCTCTTGATTATCCCCCGGTCCTCACGGATGGGGATGTTCCCAAATGCATCCCTTCCAATCCTTCCATGGGGTACGGACGGTTTGTCCTTAAGTTCGATGATCTGGGTCTTGAGGATGAAGGCATCCTCGTACAGGCCATCAAAATGTTTGCCAAAAGCAGTTTCCTTTCCCAGGAGGACCACTTCGCCCAACCTGAGGTTATTGATCCCTTCTGGAAAACCATTCTCCTCTTCAATGAGGTAAACGCTGGAGGAGCTTCCTCCGGAGATGATTTCCACGTTCAGCTGAAACTTCTCCTTCATGATCATGGAGATGTCGACGAGCCTTTTCAGTGTGGTATTTTCGGGAATGACGCCCCCGAAGCAGGTAAGGTTCACGCCAAAGCCCCGGATTTCTATCCCCTCGATGTTCACGGCCTCGCTGACGAATCCCTCGATCTTATGGTATCGGATACCTTCACGGTAGTCTCCGAGGTCCACCATGATGATGACCTTATGGATCATCCCTTTTTTCGTGGCAGCCTTTCCGATTTCTCTTAAGGTATCCAGCTCGGAATTGAGGCTGTAGTCCGCATACTTCAGGACTTCGTCGATTTCACTGATCATGGGGAGTCTGAGGAGCACTTTTTTTGCGGGAAGGTCTGCCAGTGCCTTTAGGTTCTGTATCCTGGAGTCACCGATGAATTCTGGTCCCCCTCGCAGCATGGCCTTGGCGATATTTCGATCTGCGCTGAACCCCTTGGTCACCGCCATGATGCTGATTCCTTTATTCTTGAACATGTCATTCATCTTTCTCGAATTCTCTTCTATTTTTCTTAGGTTGACCTCAATGCATGGATACATGGTTCTCATTCCCTTCATTTTCCAATTCCAGACTTTCCATCATCAGTTTAAGTGCTGCTTTCGGGTATTCCAGGGAAAGCACACCCAGCGAAGCAAGGAGATAGTTCTTGTCCAGAAGGACCTTTGCCTCTTTTTTGGGGAAGAGTTTTCCTCCCCTGCCGTTTTTATAGATTACCTTCAGGATTTCCTCCATTTGGGGAAGCCTTGTCAGCGCACCTCCTGTACCGATGATGTACCGGATTTCCGTCAGGTCTTTTCCTTCCGCAACGGATTTTCTTCCACTGGATTCCCCGTAAAGATTCCTGACATGTCCGGCATGCCTTTCAACCGAGACCATGACCGCTTCTTCAGCGAGTCTTTTGACAAGTCTCACTTCCAGTGGCGTTCTCGGTATGGGGGGGAGGTTCTCGATGTCCAGGTGCTCGATACCCAGTTCAAGTCGAAGCTTTTCCTCGCCGATCCTCTCTACGAGATTCTGGCGATTCACGTAAACGCCCAGGTCCCCTTCCACGGTCCGCTTGGCCTCCGGTTCCGGAGATAGGAGGATCCTGAGGATCTCTTCGCTTCCCCGGGTGACGGAATGAACATCCGTCGTTGCGCCACCGACGTCGATGACCATGAGGTCGCCCAATTCATCTTTGAGGAGTTTCGCGCTTTCCATGACGGCACCCGGCGTCGGAAGGATGGGTCCGTTCACCAGGCTGAACACCTTATCCATGCCTCTGGCGTGGATGATATGTTCGAGAAAGACCTTCTGGATGATTTTCCTGGCCGGTTCGACATTCAGCACATCGACTTGGGGATAGACGTTATCAGTGAGATAGACCTTGGAGGGATACCCCTTGAAGATTTCAAGGATTTCCTCCTGGTTCTGTGCGTTTCCCGCATAGATCACAGGCACATCAAGCGCCAGATCCCGTATGCGCTCAGCATTGTACAAGGCGGTATCCGTCTCGCCGTAGTCCAGGCCTCCGGCAATCATGATGATGTTAGGGGTCAGTTCCCTGATTTTCCGAAGGTCCTGGCTCTTCAGCCTTCCGGAGGTCACCATCTTGACGATGGCACCGGCGCCCAGCGCCGCTTCATTGGACGCCTTGGTGGTCATATCGTGGACGAGTCCGTGGACGGTCATCCTCAATCCCCCCGCAGCACTGGATGTGGCCAGAAAATGGTCATAGAAGAGGGTATCGGCATGGAGCTTCTTCCTGAGGTCTTCCATGGCTTCATGGAGTCCGATAGTCACGTCTCCGAGGAGGACTGAAGTGACCCCTTCCCCCTGACCGATAAAGGTCGGGTTATCCCCCTCTAGACCCATGAAGGCATTGACCACTGTGGTTGTGCTACCAATTTCCGCAACAAGAACGTCTATCATCATGTCTTCCCCTCCAGGGATGAGCTATGCCATCCCATTTCCGCTATTTTTCTTCATTTCCTCAATGCGCATTTCCTCAATGCGCATTTCCCTTCTCTTCTTTACGAGGAAGGTCGCCACATCAACGCCTTTCGTGCCTCTTCCAAAGCCCATGTCTACGCCGGATTCCAGGGCCAGGTCGCTGATGATCTGCGTACCACCACCCAGGATAATCAGTTTATCCCTGACGCCCTTTTCGATGGCGGTGTCGCAGAGCTTTTTCAGGTTCTTGTAGTGGATGTTGTCATGGCTGATGATGGTGCTGGCAAGAATGGCGTCGGCATGGGACTCTATGGCCGCATCGATAAGTTTCTCCGCGGGAACCGAAGTCCCGAGGTAAATACTCTCTATGCCGTACCTTTCGATTCCGCCATGCTTGATATCGATGATTTCGCGCAGTCCCACGGAATGTTCGTCACTGCCCAGGGTACCTGCCACAATCTTGAGCGGATGTTTCTCGATTTCTTCCCGAATTTCCTCATCCGTAAGGACCTGAGGCTTTGGTTTTATGACCAGATCCTCGGCGTTGATTTCAAAGGGGAGTCTTCCCTTGATTTCGACCAGGGTGCCTTCCGCTTCCTGAAGGACGATCTTATGCACGACTTCCACATCGAGAAGTCCCATCTTCTTTCCAATTTCAATGGCGGCCGCATCAGCGGTCAGGATGTCCACCGGGAGCATCATGGTCTGCAAGATTATCCCGTCCCCTGCCCACTGCACTTCAGGTGTGATATGTTTCTTTGAAAAATACTGGCGGTTCTCATTCAGCCTCTCGTTCACATTGTCTTCAGGGTCCAGCTCGTCGATATAGACGATTTTTTCCGGATTCCGGAAGGTATCCCCTCCGATAAGGTCAGATGGGTCTGTCGTTCCCTCCGGAAGATGGTTATACCCAAAGAACCCTGTTACAGGAGCCATATAGTCCTCATCTTTTAGGAATACGGTCCCTTCGCCAAGCCCTCCGTCGATTTTCCTGGCGATGCCATCCCCGTTTCTCTCCGGATAGTATCCGGAATCCACGAAAAATCCTTGCTCGACTGCCTTGAAGTATCCGCCAGTGGACAGGATCTCTTCGAGAAAGAGGATCGCCCTTTCCTTGATTTCCCGTGCCTTTTCCCTCAGGATGCCGTCTTTTTTGAGCTCAATCATTTCCATGAGCCCATCCATACCCTGAAAGGCCTGCTTTGCAGTATTTAGGGCTGCAATGTTGTTGTAGTTCCATGGCACGTTCCGTCCCTCGTCCGGGGTGATGGTGGACTGAATATCCGCTCCGGTAAGTTCCGAGATAAGCAGGTTCAGGACATGGGTGACCGTGGCCTCCCGGGTATCCGATTCCATGTATTTCGTATTCTGCTGTGCCCTCATCCGGTATTCCTTGAAAAGTTCCCGAAGTGCCACAGCATAGGGTAGGTCAAGGGTCATAGATGGGGCAGGCGGTGCGGTTGGCGGAACTGTGCTCAGGCAGATGTTTTCTTTCCTCATTCCCGCCTTCACGGAAAACACGGAATTGATCGCATGCTGGACCATAAGTTCCGGTAGTACTTTCCAGGCTTCTCTCGCTGTCGCATTGGCATTATGGGCGCCATCGATCTGAGCCATGTCCGTCATGGCCATGACCGCCTTGGCATATCCAGCGTCCACGAAGGACCTGACCATATTGATGTTCCTGTAGATCACGTTATACTGCGGGTCCTGATGGGCACCATTGACACCCTCTTCAGCAAACATCACAGCAATTTCAGGACCAGCCACGCCAGAAACATAGGAATGGAAGTTGATTTCCCTGCCCACTTCATCCTCGATGAGATCCAGGGCTTTTCTTTGTGCCCTGACCTGCTTCCTTGTGATGGGAACTCCTCCAATGCCTTGGGGCGTGCCTTCGATAAGCCCGTCATAATGGCTCTGGCCTGCGGTACGGATGACCATGATATGATCGGCTCCGTGCCAGGCGGCCATCCTCATTCTCCGGATATCATCCTCGAATCGTCCTGAGGCGATTTCCGTCGTGATGACAGCTCTTGGCTGGGGATCAATCCCGCCGAAATACTTGGCTGAGGGAAGGCTTTCACTCTGCCTCAGCGGAATGCTCATCTCCTTGTAGGTGAAAGGTCCCATCCTGAGGTTATGGACCGGATCCCGCCAGTGCCATCCAAATCTTCTGGGCCTGTAGTTTTCCAAATCCTTAAGAATCTCTTCAATTTCCAGTTTCTCGTTTCTCTTCAGTCCCATTTAGTTTTCCCCCTTGAAGATACCCAGGACGATGTCCAAATGGTTTCCTTCAGCCATTTCTCTGCCGATATCCAAATAATCTCTACCCAGCTTTTGTGATGTTTTGAGAACGACATTCCCGGCACCCTTGCCCATGAGGCCAAGGTCCAGCACATGATTCACGATGGCCTTCGCCTCGAGACTTGAAAAGCCCATCCTTAAAAGGACCGACCGTTCCACTGAAGGGGAGGTATTGTTCTTCGAAAGCTCGATGAGCGGATCGATGATCTCTTCTGTCAGGCTGAAGAATCTTGCCTTCAGCTCTTCGTCGCTGAGCCCCTTAAGGTGCTCCCGTCTTGTCTCAAAATCGTCATTTCTTTTTACTGCCATTTTCAAACCTCACTTTTCTTCAATTACAGGACGATGGGAATCCCCATCTCCTCTATCGTTTGCCTTACCAGGTCGTATGTTGCCTTGGTCTCTTCCATTAGATATAAGAGATCCATCTCCGTCACGGAACTCACCTTGCCATGTTCCACCGCGTTCCTGACATTGGAGCGTCTCAGGTTGTCCATGTCAAGAGGCCGCAGGCCAATCAAGTCAGGGGTTTCCGGGAAGATGATGCTCTTGCCGGGTATTTCCTCTTCAGGATTGCCGATGCTGATTTCAATGCCTCTCGCTCTGGCAAAAGAGAGCTGTGCGAGCGGATGCTTCCCCGCTCCCGTATACTCCGTCTCCTGGACGACCAGAATGTCCGTATCCTTCATCCCCCTTGCCAGGGCGAAAGCCGCTGTAAGGGAGGTATTTCCTGCAGGGCCACGTTCAAGGCCCTCCAGCTGTGCCAGGGCTTCAGTCATATAGAAGACCTCTCCCTGCTTCACCAGATAGTATTCGTCCATGTAACGCAGTGCCCTTGCCGCGCTTCTTGGCACATCCGAACGGTCGGGATAGGAGGCGAAGGGGATTCCGAACCCCGTATGCCCCGTCGTGAAGGATTTCTTGTTGAACTGGGTGTCTGATGCCATGTGGAGACCCTTGAGGTCCACACTTACACCGATGATCCTCGTCTCCTTGGCCCCGGAGAGGGCAAGCCCCCTTGCCGTACCCGTAACATTCCCTCCCCCTGCGTGGGTGATTAGAACCGCTTCCGGATATTTTCCGTACTTCTCCTTGACCTCTTTTCCAATCTCGTAACCCAGGGTTTCCACCCCTCTGATGCCATAGGAGGAGTAAAGGGAGGCATTGAAGTAGCCCGTTTCTTCCAGGATCAAGAGAAATTCATAAAAAAGTTCCGGCCCTACACTGAGCATGATCACCTCAGCACCGAGGGATTCACATTTGCGCTGTTTTTCGAGAATTTCAGGTTGCCCGATGCCAGTGCTGTCAAAGCATTCCTGGACGACGATGCACTTTAGCCCATGCATCGCTGCCTGGGAAGCGACAGCCGCACCATAGTTGCCGGAGGTGGCGGTGACCACTCCCTTGAATCCGAGTTCCTTGGCCTTGTGGACGGCAAGGGACGCACGCCGGTCCTTGAAGCTTCCTGAAGGGTTCGCGGCTTCATCCTTGACGAAGATCCTTGCCCCATAGCCTTCCTTGGAATACATTCTGGAAAGTTTCGTAAGGTTCTTCAGCTCGATGAGCGGCGTGTTGCCTACTGCACTGTTTCTCTGTATCCGTGCGACCTCTTCCAGGGAATAGCCGACGTCTTCCATGAGTCCCTCGTAGTCGAAAACGAGCCCGGACATCTCATACTGGTCATAATCTATCCCCAAGGCGCTCTTCATGATTTCATTCTTTCGAGCCATGACGGCTTCATAGCTTCTATCTTTCATCATGGTTCTCCTCCATTATGGCGCGAAGGTTGATTCCAATCTCTAAAAGTTCAGGAATGAACTCCTCCCCAAATCCATGGTCATACGTAGGGTTCATTTTCGTGAGCGTCCCTTCGATGACCCTTCCGGTCAGGGTTTTGATTTTTACCCTTTCTCCCGGTTTCGCTTCCTCGGCGAGGAATCCTTTGGCCCTCATCATTAGCGGGACTTTCCTCGTCTCCTCCGGAATATTGCCTGTCCTTTGGGATGGCCTTAGGACCATCTCTTCGATTTCCACCCATTGTCCTCTATCCTTAATCATCTCTAACACCCTCTCCATTACTTCAAATGATTTCTAAAGTCGTCCATGATCGCATGGACCACGGGGATATCAAGCATGGTGATGAGCCCTGGCTGGGCATTCAGGACATGAGGAATGACATTTACCGCAGCGGCGATGGTCCCGATTCCACCGGGAACCTCTGGTTTGATCTGCATTTTTATGTTCGGGTCACCAAAGATCTCAATGTAGTCCCCGGTCTCAATCTCTTCCAGGTCTGGCCTTACCTGTTGGGGATGTTCGAGAATAATGACCTCAACCCCGTCTTTCTTGGCTACTGCCGTATGGTTGCATCCTGCGACGCTGCCTATATTAACAACAACATCCTTCGTTTCCCGGTATACTTTCGAGATGATGGGTTCCCGTGTCTGAACGATTTCGTCGTATTCCAGACCCAGGGCCTTAGCCAGCATGGGGATGCTCTGCAGGAATCCTACATGTCCATAGACGCTTCCATCCTCAATGCCCTTCCTGAAGTCCTCTTCCGTTCGACCTACACCCTGTTCTTCCATGACGGTCATCCCGAAGGGAGACAGGTCATTTATCCTTACGGCCTTGATCTTGTCCACACGCCTGACACACATGGAAAGCTGGAGAATCAGGGTATCCAGGACAAACCCTGGATTGACCCCAGTGCCGAGGACACTGATTCCATTCTCCTTGGCTACCTTGTCTATTCTTTCAGACAGAAGAGGTTCGCTGTAATAGGGATAAGCCATCTCTTCCGCGATGGTGATGACATTTACCCCATGAGAAGCCAGAACGCTGATTTCTTCCACAACGCCCTTCACAAAAGAATTGATGGCAAGGATACACAGATCTGGCTCCGTCTGAAGAATGATCCTCTCAGGGTCGTTCCCAACCGGGACGTTAAGCCTGACTTCCTTGTTCAGGAATATCCCCAGGTCCACATCCTGGCTGACCCTCTTTTCGATGGCCCCAACCACTTCTATGCCTTCCTTGGTGAGAAGCATCTCCGTAATTCCCCTGCCCATGTTCCCTAGTCCCCAAGTAATTACCTTTATTTTTTTCATGTCATTTCCCCCTTCATGTATGTACTCCATCGATTTCCGGTTTCCCATCCATCTGCCTGGAGGTTCCTTCAACAGTGAAACCATTGTGCGTTATTATGACTTTCAGATTAACTAAATAAAATAGTAATATATTACATATCATTATATGGTTTCATAGATATTCCAATTATGCAATGAAAACCTTTTATTCATCTAATTATAGAATAACAAATAAACATATCTTTTGTAACCCCCTTCCCCAGATAACGAATCATTAATTTATCCGTTAATATTTGTGAATCTATTGTCAATGTGTCAATCCCCAATATTTCACGTAATATGAAGATAATTTTAGGAAATTTTCAGAATACATTAATCAAATTTTGCGATATAGTTTATTTCAATCCTCTATTATAGTATTAATAGCAAAAAGATTGGTTCTGTTCGAAAACAGGGTTGAAACAATAGAATACTTTCTTAAAACTCAGTATACTCAAGAAGGGGGTCAGCTTATGTAGAATAATGACTTGAAGTAGGTCTTAATCGTAGGTTATTGTGACTCAAATAAATTCGCTTTTTTCAAAAACTAGTAATTATGAGTGGAGGTAATCATGAAGAAGGTATTGGTAAGCGTTATTATTCTATTTAGTATTATCTTTGTAGGTTGCAGCTCAAATATTAGTTCATTATCTGGTGAGCAGCAAAATGCCGTTAAAAATAGCATCGAATTTATTAAAAAATCTTCATTTGCTTCAAAAAGCCGTATGGACACTGAGATTGTAAAATTTGAAAATGTTACTAAAGATACTTGGGATTTTGTATTTACTGAAGATAATTCTAAAATAGCAGAAGCAGCAGTTGACCTAACTGATTGGGTAATCACAATAGGAGATACTTCAGAACACGATTTTGCAGTTATTGTTTGTGACAGTTCTACCCATGAAGTAATAGGATACATCCCAATCAAATAAGTAATAGTGCATCATATTTATAAATTGCGGCACAAAAGGGATTCGTCTAAATTTCAACACTATTTACGAACAGAACCAAAGGATTAGGAGATAAGTATGAGCCTTAATGAAATTATCAGATTCATGTCCAGTATCGATGTCCATATCGTTGACCTGATCGAGAGATTCGGTCTGGGCGTTTATGTCGTCCTTTTTTTCGTTATCTTTCTTGAGACCGGTGCTGTGGTCATGTCCATCCTTCCCGGCGACTCTCTTCTCGTCGGAGCAGGCGCTTTCGCCGCTTCAAAGGATCTCAGTCTTGTCGTTCTCCTGATCGGCTTTTTCCTCGCGACGGTGCTGGGCGATACCTTGAACTTCCACATCGGAGCTTTTTTTGGCAGAAAATACAGGAAAAGCCGCTTTCAGGAAAAGACACTCATGAAGTTCATCAAGAAGGAGAACTTTGACAAGATGAACCGGTTCTTCTCCCAGAAAGGACGAAAGTCCTTCCTGTTCTCCAGGTTCATCCCCGTAGCAAGGTCGCTGATGCCTTTCACTGCAGGGTTCACCCAGGTGAGCTTCAATGATGTTTCTCCCTACATCCTCATCGGCAACGCCTTATGGTCAGGCTTCTACGTCATGGTCGGTTTCTTTTTTGGGAATGTGGATTTCTTGCGCGACAAATTCATCTACCTCATGGGGGTGATCTTCATCATCTCCATGATTCCCGCTTCGGTCTTCCTTATCCGCAGAAGGCTCAAGGCGAACCAGAAAAACCAATAAGGACGCCAAATCCCCCATGACACCAAAAAAAGTGTCATGGGGGATTTGCTCGTTATTGCAGAAGTCCGGTTATTAGACACCAGTCCCTGTCTTTTGCTATTTGTAGATGATCTCTTTTAGCGATGGGACATGCTCATAGTCTATGGTTTCTCCATCGAGGAGAAACTGCACGCCATCGATCCATGTTCCGCTATAATTTTTCTGAAGGAACGTTTCCGACAGGGCGATGGTCGTGTTGTTTCCTCCGGTGGATCCCTGGAAGTAGTCATATACCCAGCTCTTCTCTCCGACTTTTCCTGATCCTTCAATCAGATTGACCACCAGTACGTCCTTCCCATTTATTGTCTTGATTTCCAAAGCTTCCATGGTGAGCCCTTCGAAGTATGTCTCACCAAGCTCTTTACTAAGGGCATTCATCTTGTTTAAGAGAGGTTCGTCGGTCTTTACCGTTACGCTGGATTCCTGATAGGGCTTGCTGTTGGAGTCCGCGCCATAGACCAGAATCACCTCTTCATCTGCTGCAGGTTCTGCAGGAGTATCAACCGGTGTCTCCACAGCAAGTTCTCCCAGTTTGACGAGCAGTTTGTCCCTTTCCTGGGTTAGGGTCTCTAGATCTGCCTTCAGGGTGGTATTCTCCGTTTCCAGCTCTGTGATTTTCTTTTCCAGGTTTGCAATGTTTTCTGTCAGGACGCTTGAATCATCCGTGGCTTTCTTGCTTCCGCAGGCTGTAAGCATGGATACCGTCAGCAATAGGGTCATAATTCGTAGAACATTCTTTTTCATCGTCATGCCTCCATCTCTATTTGTTACTTTATGGTTTCCTATGATTCTTCTATTGAACAAAATCGCTACGCGATAGTTCTTTGACTTAATCTTATACTAATGCCTC
>ENA-OFCF01000283-OFCF01000283.1-metagenomes-genome-assembly--contig:-NODE-283-length-23681-cov-3.672099_pt1 | contig 23681 bp, 21 predicted proteins | sample MGYA00153387_OFCF01 | MGnify analysis MGYA00153387
GTCGGCGACGCCGGCCATGTCGATGTCGCCGGGACGACCGTCGCCAGGGCGGCCGCCGTCGATCTGGCTGTCACCCGGATTACGGTTGTCGAAGCGGTTGTCGAAGCGGCTGGTGTCGGTGCGGCTGTCGCTCGGGCGGCGACCGGCGGTGGTCGAGGCGGAGGGCGCGACGCTGGCCGGCGCCGGTCGCGGCGGCGTGCTCGGGCGGTCGGGCTTGGGCATCGGGGCCCGCGTGCGCGCCGGCTCGGGGGCGCGTTGCGGCTCGCTCATGTCCTCCTCGCGCATCATCGACAGCGACTCGCTCGGCTCGGGCTCGGGCGGCGGCTTCTTCTTCTTGGGCTTCTCTTCCTCGGCCTCGACGGTCTCGGTGGTGCCGAGGATGCCCTCGTCGGCCTGGCGCGCGGCCTCCATCAGGAGGTGCATGCTCGGCCGCACGATCGTGCGCTGGGGCGGGGGTCGGAAGAACACCTCGCGGTAGGTGCCGCGTCCGACCGCGAGCATCTTGTAAAAGGCCTGCTCGCCGCGAAAGTCGTGGAACTGGGCGTGCACGATGTCGCCGTGCTCGAACCAGATGATGCCGTTGCCGGCGCGGGTGGTGACGACCAGCTGCTTGTCGCGCGCCGAGACGGCGACCATCTGCACGTAGTCGAAGAACTCGAGCTCGATCTGGTTGCCGAAGAACCCCTTGTGCGGTCCACAGGCCTCGATGATCTCGACGAGCTTGCCGAGGTCGATCGGCTTCTCGACGATGCGCACCGCGCCGCCGCCCTCGTACTGCCCGCGAAACTCCGGGCTCAGCGCCTCGCAGATGACCACCACCGGCGTCGACGGGTAGTAGCTGGTCATGTACTGCAGCAGCTCGGTGCCCTCGCTGCCGTCGGGGTGCAGCTCGCACAGCACGACGTCGAAGGGCTCGCGGCGTAAGCGATCGATCGCCTCACGCACGCCCGCAGCCGACGCGGACGCGTGACCAACCTGTTGCAGCTGTCGCTCAATGGCCGCCTGCAACAGCTGATCGCCCACCACGACGAGCGTGTGAATCACGGTGGCGGTGCTGGACTTCGGGTTTGGCGACACGCGGCTTCCTATCTTATCTCGCGCTCGGGTGCGACGGGCCGGAATAGAACCTAGGACTCGCACTCTCGGAGTCTCGAGCACTCTGGCGGGGGCTTGGGTGATCCACCATGGCGTGGTTAAGTACCCCCATTTGGATGCGAGATAGTTTTGTTAGCTTACTCATGAGGGTAACGATGCGCACCTGAGCGCGAATATATGCTGTATAAACTCACCCGAAACACAGTTTAAGGAGCGAAATTGCACACTCAGGCATGGTTGTGTACCTATGTGAACAAAGTTATTCAACAAATCCAAGAAAGCTTACTTTGGCGTTACAATCGAGTTTTTTTGTCAAGGCAGCTTACAGTTTCGTTCTTTCATGTCTCCGACCTTTCTCCTATCCTGCCCCCATGCGCCTCGTCCTCGAAGACTGGAACCTTAACGCCGCCGAACGACTGCTCTGCGTGGAAGCCCTTGCGACCGCCGGGAGCATCGTCGAAGCCGCTCAACTCCTCGGCATCACGCGTCACGCGCTCAAGCGTCGCATCATCAAGCATCGCATCGAGTGGCCCCGTTCGAGCGCCTCCGCGGGTGATTCGGCCACGGCCAACACCAGCGCCTCCGCCTCGATCACCGCCGAGTAACATCCACCACTGACGAGCCCCGACGGGGCCGCAAAACACCGCCAGCGCGCGTCCGGGCAACCTCTCCCGGGTGCGCGCTGTTGTTTTTGGTTGGTCACTGTAGTTTTGTAATTCAAACAATCTTCTCTTCGGGCGTTTCTCTGTCATGCGCCTTGACCGCGCGAAGCCGAGGCCCGCGTTCGTGACCGGGTCGAGGCGGATCGCGCGGGACGCCGCGCGGTCGAGGTTCCGGAGCTGCGCGACCAGGCGCTCGCGCGACGTGGACGTAAGCCCGCGCGATCGCACAGGTTCGCCGATTGGCGGCACGCGGCGGGGGGCTGTCGATCATCGGACGTTCGGCCGGACAGCGTTCCCGGACACGCGCCGAGATCTCTCTGGAGATCTCGTACTTTCGCACGTGCGCGCCAGCGAGCGCGCCATCGTGAACCGTGTTTGGCTGTTTTCGCGGCCCGCGCTGATAACGCAGATGTGCAAATATGCGCTAGATGGATGAAGGTTTTGATAGTTTTTTGATGGGCTCAAGGGCTAACAATTCATCATAGTTCCCAATGGCGAATGAGCATTTACGCGCTGCTCGACAACAGTTTCGTTGTTTTTTTAGGCACTGAAATTTTAGTAATCTTCCGTACAGATAGTACGGTCACTAAAGTCAATGAAGGCCCCACCTGACGGACCATAAACTGACGTCTCCGGTAGGAGTAGATGTTTTGCGCCAAGATCACGCCTGTGAATCGGACGATCCCGGGGTGGTCCTCGTATCGCCGGCACTGCGCTGGAAGCGCGAGAGCGCGCACGGACTCGGGGATCTCTCAGACTCTCGCAGGACGCTCGGCTCAGGGCGAGTCGTCTTCGTCGTCACCGAGGACCGTGTCCTGGGCGCGCTCGATGGCCTCGGCGAGGGCGGTCAGGGCGGCCTGGACCTCGTCGGGGGCGTCGGGGAGGCACAGCTCGGGACGTTTTAGCAGGTCGAGCAGGCTGGTCCATCCGCTGATGAAGGCGGCGAGCTGTTGCGGCGCCAGCCCCTCGGTGCGCCCGAGGAGCAGCTGCTGGACCACGATGTGGAGGGGTATGGACGCCGTCACGCCGAAAGCAGCTTAACCCGGGCGTGCAAGTCGGCCAAAAAACCCCGATCTGGCGCTCGCCGCGGCCGGAGGCGGATGGTGGATCGCGCGGGCGATGTTCTATGGTTCCCCGGTGAACGAGCACGAACGACGGCTGGCGCAGGTGGTGGAGGGGATCCTCGACTCGTACCGGGAGCACGGCAACATCAACCACCTCGACGGCAGCAACTTGCCGGCGCGCAGCGAGGTTTCGGAGCTGCTCGATGACCTGATCTCGGTGGTGTTCCCCGGCTACTTCACCGGCGAGCAGCTCGACGAGCTGACCTCGCGTTACTTCGTCGGTGCTCGCTGCGCCCGGATCCTGCGGCGGATGGAGCAGGTGACGGCGCGCGCGCTGGCCGTCGACTGCGCGCGCCGTGAACAGGCCACGACGAGCACGACCTCGGCCCACGAGCACGCGCTCGAGCTGCTGCAGGCGATCCCGACGATCCGCGAGCAGGTCGCGTCGGACGTACAGGCGGCGCTCGCCGGGGATCCCGCGGCGTGCAGCGGCGCGGAGATCATCATGAGTTACCCCGGCGTCGCGGCGATCGCCGTGCATCGCATCGCCCATTATCTGTACTCGCGGCGGGTGCCGCTGCTGCCGCGCATGATGTCCGAGCTGGTCCACAGCCGCACCGGCATCGACATCCACCCGGGCGCGACGATCGGCGAGAGCTTCTTTATCGACCACGGGACCGGCGTCGTCATCGGCGAGACGTGCAGGATCGGGAACCGCGTGAAGCTGTATCAGGGCGTCACCCTCGGCGCGCACTCGGTGAAGGCGCGTGAGGCCCGGGGCCAGCGACACCCCACGATCGAGGACGATGTCACGGTGTACGCTGGCGCGACGATCCTCGGCGGCGACACGGTCATCGGCCGCGGCTCGACCATTGGCGGCAACGTGTGGCTGACGCGCGGCGTGCCGCCGGGCACCACGGTGGTGCTCGACACGCCGTCGCTGCGCTTCTTCAGCCTCGGCGACCGTCAGCCGTAGGAGCTACCGGATCAGGACGCCTCGGCCGTCACGTCGGACGACTCGGGCGCGGGACGGGCGGTGCGGACGCGCTGGCGGATGCGGCCGGACAGCGCCTCGCGGATGATGAGCTTGGTGTCCTCCTCGAAGTTGCCATCGAGGATCCACCGCATGTACGTGCGCTCGGTCGGCTCGCTGGCGGCCCAGCGCAGGCTCTTGCCCTTGAGCTTGCCGAAGTTGAACACGGGCTCGTTGTCTCGCCACGAGAAGCGGCGGCTGAGGTCGACGTAGCCGTTGTTGATGGCGTTGGAGACCTCGTGCAGGGCGTCGACCTCGAGCGCGAGCTCGCCGTAGCGCTCGAGCTGGCCGGCGAACACCTCGACGGTGGCGACGGTGTCGGCCTCGGCGCCGTGGGCGTCCTTGAACTCCTTGTCGCGATAGAAGCGCATCGCGGCGGTGAGGCTGCGCGGCTCCTTCTGGTGGTAGATGACCTGGGCGTCGATGATGCGGACGCCGCTGAGGTCGAACAGCTTGCCGCAGCGCATGAACTCGGTCTGGAGCACGCGGATGTCGAAGCGGCCGATGTTGAAGCCGGCAATGTCGCAGCCGGCCAGAAAGGCGAGCAGCTCGTCGGCGGCCTGGGCGAAGTTCGGCTTGTCGGCGACATCCTTGTTATAGATGCCGTGGATCTCGCTGGCCTCGAGCGGGATGCGGACGTTGGGGTTGATCCGCCACGTGCGCGGCGGGCTGATGCCCTCGCCGGGGGAGAGCTTGATCATCGAGATCTCGACCACGCGGTCGTTCGCCGGGTCGGTTCCCGTGGTCTCGGTGTCGAAGAAGATCAGCGGACGCTTGAGCCTGGCGACGAAGTCGGCGAAGCGCGGGCCGAGTTCCTCGATGGTCGGGAGGGGCATGCGTGGGCTCGGCATAAGTCGGGGTGGGTTATACCCGGCCCGGAGCGCTCGCGGTACGCCTGCGCGTGATCTGGTTGAGAGCAGGCGGAGCCCGCGGCACAGCTCACGAGGCCGCGCACGGGCAACTGCGGTCGCTCAGGGGTTGGCGGTCTGGGTGCCGCCGCTGGCCGTCGCCGCCGCGCCCTCAAACTCCCGCGCCTTCGCCTCCCGGATCAGGCGCTTCGCCATGTCGGCGATCTTCCAGTGATCTCGCTCGCGCGCGAGGCGCTCCAGGTCCGGCAGCTGGCGCAGGCCCTCGGGGTCGATGCGGTCGAGCGCAAGTAGCACCTGCAGACGCACCTCGGCCTGGTCGTCCGCCAGCATCCCGACCAGTCGATCCCGCGCCGCGGTCGCGCGCAGCTGGCCGAGCGCCTGCACGCAGGCGGCCCGCATGTCCCAGTCGTCGAAGCTGCCGTTCATCAGCTCGATATATGGGCCGGCGCCGTCGGCTCGCGGGCGATCGTTCGGCCGTGGTCACCCGCGCGCCCGAGGCGTGAGCCGGGCTTCAACTCGTCGACATCGGCGACGTCGCGCTGCCGTGACGGCGCTCGGGTCGAGGCGGTCGACTCAAACAAGGTCGGCGAGGAAGTTGTCGACGTCGTCCGCGGTGGTGGCGAAGCTGCACATCAGGCGTGAAACGGGGCCGATAGGAGAGGCGAAGGGGTAATAGGCGTGGCCGCGAGCCCGCAGCTGCGCGTCGAGGTCCGGAGGCAGACGCAGGAACACGGCGTTCGACTCGCGTGGGAACGCGGGCAAGAGGCCATACGCCGCGAGGCCGCGGGCGAGGCGGTCGGCCATCCTGTTGGCGTGGGCGGCGTGACGCAGCCAGGCGTGGTCGGCGAGGGCGTGGGCGAAAGGGGCGGTGAGGAACCGGTGCTTGCTCAGCAGGTGGCCGGTCGACTTGCGCAGGAACGGCAGACGCTGCGCGGCGCGGGCGGCCTCGGGCGAGACCTGCGGGAACAGCAGAATGGCCTCGCCCTGCGCGAGCCCGGCCTTGGTGCCGCCGAGCGTCAGCGCGTCGATGCCGACGTCGACCGTGAGCGCGCGACAGGCAGCGGCCGGGTCCATGCCGGTCGAGGCGACGAGGTGCGCGACGGCGTTGGCGAAGCGGGCCCCGTCGACGTGCACGCGGTAGCCATTGGCGCGGGCGAGGCTGGCCAGCGCGGTCAGCTGTTGCGGGGTGTAGACGGTGCCGAACTCGGTGGTGTTGGTCAGCGTGAGGACGCCGGGGGCGGGCTGGTGGACGTCGCCGCGACCGCGGCTGAACACGGGGCGCAGGTCATCGGGCGCGAGGCGGGTCTTGTCGTCGCCGGCGGGTGTGAGGGGGGTGGAGCGGCACAGGGTGATGCGCTCGGGTGCGGTCGACTCGTCGTCGTACCAGTGGCTGTCGCTGTGACACAGGACGCGCTGCCACGGCTCGGTGAGGCTGGCGATCGCCAGGGTGTTGGCGGCGGTGCCGGTGGCGACGAAGGCGACGACGGTCGGCTCGCCGAACAGGGCGCGCACGGATGCGATCGCGCCGCGGGTGAAGTCGTCGTCGCCGTAGCCGACGGCGAGGCCGCTGGCGGCGGCGATCAGGCCGGCGAGGGCCTCGGGCACCAGGCCCGCGTTGTTGTCGCTGCGAAGGTTGACGCCGGTGGGCATAGGATCTCAGGGCGAGGCGACGAGGTAGGTGAGCCAGATCTCCTGGTTTTGTTCCCGGGCGATCTCGACGTACTCGGCGTCGCCGCGCTCGTCGGCGTACTCCCAGAAGATGCGGACGTTGTTGAAGCCGGCCTCGTCGAGGCAGTCGCGGATCTCCGGCATCGTCCACATGCGCCAGCGGTAGGCGAAGGCAGGGTCGAGGCGCGAGCCGTCCGGGAAGGCGAAGCTGATCGAGCACTGCGAGCTGTGGTCGAGCGGGTTAAAGCCGCGCTGGGCCCAGATGTACGTGAAGTCGTCGCAGCCGCGCTCCTCCTCGAAGTCGGCGACGGCCTCGGTGCCGCCGATGCAGTCGAGCACGAACAGGCCGCCGGGCCGCAAGCTGCGCAGCGCGTTGCTGAAGTAGGTCACGAGCTGGCGGCGGGTGGTCAGCAGGTAGTAACTGAAGTTGAGGGCGGCGACGATGTCGGCCGGCTGCGGGCTGTCCTCGAGGACATCTCCCTGGATCAGCGTGACGCGGCGCGCGACCGCTGGGCCGCACGGCGTGAGGTTGTTGCGGCGGCCCCACTCGAGGGTGTCGGCGTCGAAGTCGACACCGATCGCGCGGTTGAGTGGCGAGCGCTTGGCCCAGGTCGTCGCCATGAGCGCGGTGCCACAAAAGTCCTCCTTGAGCACGCGCGGCTCCCGCCCGCGCATGCCGCGGTAGGTCTTGCGGATGAAGTCGATGTTGTCGTCCGGAGCGTTGACCGCCTCTTGATAGAGGGCGTGGCGGTCAGCCTGCTCGGCGAGGGTCATACGAGAGATCTTGGCGGTGCTGCGTTGGGCCATAAAGGCGGCGGGACGCTAACACAAGCGCCCCCCCGCGAGTAGGAGTCCGCGCGCTTGTGAGGGGCGCGCCGGCTTGCTACGCTCGGCCGGTGTCGACGTGGCTCGCGTGGCTCGCGGTGATGGCAATGCCATCGTTGCCGGCAATGCCATCGTTCCCTGTGCGCACGGGGGCGCCGGGGGCGACGCAGATCATCGGCGGCGAGGCGGTCGATGGGTCGGACTGGGCGAGCGTGGTCGCGGTGCTCAGCGTCGATCCGGCCGATTCGTCGATCGGTCACCTGTGTACCGGCACGCTGGTCGCGCCGCAGATCGTGCTGACCGCGGCGCACTGCATCGTACCCGGGACCAAGATCGACGAGGTCGGCGTGTTCTTCGGCGCCTCGATGACCAAGCAGCAGATGGCCACGGTGGTCCGCTATGGGATCTACCCCGGCGCCTGCGTCGAGGACTGCAAGCGCGTGGCCCACGACTTCGCGTTCATCGAGATCCGGGAGAAAGTCGGCGGCGTGGCGATCATTCCGCTGCTGACGACACAGGAAGAGTGGGACGAGGCGATGGCGCCGGATATGCCGGTCACGGTAGTCGGCTTCGGCGCGGTGCGGGACGAGGAGCAGGAGGGCCAGGCACCGCTCACCGACGCGGAGCGAGGCTTCAAGCGCGTCGTCGAGACGGTCATCGACGAGCTCAAATACGAGGGTCTCGAGTTCGTCGCCGGTGAGCCGGGAAAAGACACCTGCGGGGGTGACTCCGGCGGGCCGGCGTTCGTGCAGCTGGAAGATGGGACGTGGCGGCAGGTGGGCGTCACGTCGCGTGGAGTCCGGCCCTGCGGCACCGGACGGGGGTACTACGGCATCCCATTCTTCGCGCTGCCGTGGCTGCGCGAGAAGGCCGGCCTCGACCTGCTGCCCGCGGACTGCCAGGCGGCGGACTGCATCGACACGTCGCCGCCGGACGAGGGCTGTGGCTGTCGTAGCACGGGCGGATGGGGCGGATGGGGTGGATGGGGGTTCGCGGGGTTGCTGTTGTTGCGTCGGCGTCGGCGTCAGTAGCCAAAGCTGCGGCTGTGCACGCTGCGGTCGCCGCCGTGTGAGGGGACGGCCCAGGTGGGTCGCGCATCGAGGAGCTGCGCGGCCGCGGGCGGGAGGTCCTCGTGCACGTCGAGCACGGTGAAGTTGACGGGCTCCGGGTTGCGCAGCACGAGCTCGACGATCACACCCCCGGGCGGGAGGGCGACGATCGGGTGGTGGCGGACCTCGAGGTACCAGGCCCGGCGGTGCGCGGGGTAAGGCGGGACGGTCTCGCCGGCGATCGCGAGCCAGCGCAGCCCGGCGTCGTCGGGGATCACGAGCGCGGCGCTGCGAGCACCGCGGGGCGATCGCAGGCGCAGGCGCAGGTAACGACCCCAGGGGCCCGAGATCGCGGGGACACCGGGTTCGAGCGACAGCTCGGGCGGTGGGCCAGGGATGACGGCGGTCGGCGAGATCCAGCTCGGCTCGTCCGGAGGGGTCCAGGCGAACGCGGGCGCGCTGGTGAATTCAGCCACTCTTTTCAAAGAATCCGGGAGGGCGAGGTCGCCGTCGATCAGCCAGCGCGCGCTCGCGGCGTCCTGATGGAACACGAGGCTGAGGCGGCGCGGGCGGTCCTCGCTGAAGGCTGGACGTGTCAGCGTGACCGCGGCGCTGGCGACTATCAAGAGTGTGAGGGCGAGCAGGAGCGGGCGCGGGCGCGTCGGCCACAGGGGGGCGAGCAGGGCGAACAGGAGGGCGAGGACGCCGACGGCCGCCGGCCCGAGCCCGAAGATCGCCTCGACGCGGACGCCCGCCTGTAGCCACATCAGGGCGGGGAGCACCAGGCACAGCAGGGAGACGAACGGAGCTGGCCATTGGGACATGTCCTTGGGGACATGGGCGAGGGCGAGCAGGGCGGCGGCGACGAGCACCGGCGGGAGCAGGCCGACGCTCGCGGCCGGGGCTGCGATCGCGAGCGCGGCCGTCAATATGCCGAGCGACCACCAGATCGCGAGGGTCAGGCGGGCGGCGCCGAGGTGGGTGGTCAGCCATGTCGCGGTGAGGCCGCTGGCGAGCAGGGCGGCGGTCCAGATCGCGATGCGCGCGGGCCAGGGCTCCGCGTGGCCGGGGACCTCGGACCGGGTCAGCAGGGCGAGCAGCCAGGCCAGGCCGCCTGCCAGCAGGGAAGGGGCGGCGAGGAGCAGCGGGAGGGTCAGGGCGGCGAGCAGGCGGCTGCGGGGCGAGATGTCCCCGAGGACAGGTCGTATGCGCCATGTCGCAAGGGCCAGGAGGGCGATCGCCAGCGCCGCCATGACGGCGGTCCACGGGGCTGGCCAGGCGAGCATGGTGAGGCCGAGGGCGTCGAGGAACACGCGCTCGCCGGGGGCCTTCGACTCGAGGTCGCTGTCTGCGAGCTCTCGGACCAGCGCGAGGGCGGTGTCGCCGAGGTGTTGCACGCTCGGTGGGTCGAGGTTGGCGAGGCGGTCGAGGGGGGTGTGGTAGTGAGCCTTGTCCTCGCCGAAGCCGAGGTCGATGCTGGGGATCTCGGCCTTGCTGTAGACGCTGAAGTCGGTGTCGTAGGGGGTCAGGCCGTAGACGGCGCCGATGACGGAGGCACCGTAGGGGCGCGGGACCGCGGCGGTGAAGGCGTCCATGACCCGCGCGTTGCCGGGGCTGGTGCGCGTGACGGAGGTGACGCCGCGCGTGCCTCCGGCGTCGAGGTTGACGGCGACGCCGACATCCTTTGCCCACGGGTGGTCGTCGACGAAGGCCTGCGCGCCGAGCAGGCCGGCCTCCTCGCCGTCGACGAACAGGAAGATGACGGGGTTGCGTGGGGCTGTCGCTTCGGACAGGACCCGCGCCAGCTCGAGCACCGCGGAGACGCCGGCTCCGTCGTCACCGGCGCCGGGTCCGGCGGCGACCGAGTCGTGATGGGCCGAGACCAGCACGGCCGGGCCCGCGTGTGCGCCGGGCAAGCGCGCGACGACGTTGCCGACGGTGCCGCAGCTTGCACCGCGCGCGGAGCAGGCGAAGCCGTGCTGGACCTGCGCGGGGATCCCGAGGGCGGCGAACTCGGCGAGGAGCCTCGCGCGCACCCGGTCGGCGGCGGGCGATCCGACCGGGTGCGGGACGTCGTCGCCGACGAGGGTGGCGAGGCGTTCCAGGGCGCGACCGGCCGAGAAGCGGTCGGCGGGCGCGTCGACGGGTAGCGCGGGCGGGGGCTCGAGGCGTATGCGCACGACGGCGAGGCCCGCGGCGAGGAGGCACAGGGCGAGCAGCAACAAACCGGGGCCGCGCGGGCGCGTGGGGGCCATCGCGGGGACGCTAGCATGCGGCGGACGACCCGGGAAAGATGTCTCTCGGGTCAGGTCGGTTTTAGTGAGCCGGGTCCGGCTTGCGGTCGAAGAACGGCAGGACGTCCTCGCGGAGCATCTTGTTGATGATGTCGTGCTGCATCGCGGAGGAGACGGCGGCGGAGAAGATGTCCCAGAACGCGAGCTGACCGAAGGACCGGCGGGTGACGTGGGCGAGGTCGAGGTCGTCGGCGATCGGCACGTGGTAGTCGCGGGGGCTCGGGCGCAGCGCGGGGACCCAACTGCTGTGGACGGTGAACGCGAAGTCGAGTTCGGGGTGCCCGAGGCGACAGATGGGACCGATGCTGATGTCGGCGGCGTCGAAGATCCAGATCTCCTCGCCGCTGGTGTCGGGCGATCGCGGCACGGTGTCGGCGGCGTGGGCGAGGCAGATGAGGTAGCCGTCGCGCCCACCGCCGGTGCTGTCGCGGCGCGGGGCAAAGGTCGGGGACAGCAGGCTCCACCCGTGCGGACACAGGTAGCTGAGGATCTCGCCGGTCGGGACGTCGAAGTCGAGGAGGCGCGGCTCCTTGCCGGTGGCGATCGGCATCATCGCCGCGTCGACACGGTCGTGATAGGTCTTTAGCACGCGCTGCGGCACGAGCTCGGGCGCGAAGCCGCTGGTGTTGAAGAACACGGCCTCGATCGGGCGGCGCTGGCGATTGCCGGCGTGGGTGCCGAGCGCGAGGCCCCAGGTCTCGTCGCTGCGGGTCATGCGAGAGGCCAGCAGCTCGCCGCCGTAGGGATCGATGGTGTGGACGGCGAGGTAGCCGCGGGTCAGCGCGCAGGGGACCTGCATGCCGGCGATCTCCTCGCTGGCGCGTGAACCATCGAGCATGACCTCGCCCTCGTGCACCCACTCGGAGACGTCGAGCGTCGGCGTGTGCGGGACAATGAGCTCGAGGTGCTCGTCGTCGTCGTATTGCACGAAGAAGTGGACCGACTCGCCGGGGATCTCGACGCGCGTCGCACGGACGGTGGCCGGCGACGTGGCGACGCCGCCGCTGTGTGGTCGCAGGGCGTGGCGGGGGATCAGGTAGAGGACAGTGGTCGGCCGCTGCGCCCGCATCTGGGCCCCGCCGAGGAGGTCGCGCACCGGGATGCCCGGGAGCAACAGCTCGGCGGCGTCGTGGGCCATCTGGCGCATCTCGACGACGAACGCGGAGTCCTGCAAGACGACATGGTTACGGGTCAGCGCGACCTGATGCACACACTGCTCGATGATGATGGGGTCGCCGTTGTCGTCGATCAGCTGGAAGTGCTCGAGCGGGCCGCCTTGGTGCCAGCGGACCAGGTGGGTGAAGCCGGGGTTGCCGGCGCCGGCGTTGGCGTAGTTGACGGTGAACAGCTCGCCGGTGTGCTGGTCCTCGGCCGGGTGCGCGGAGGTGAGGACCAGGGGGAACAGCCACGGCGCGGGGATCGTTCCGACCCACTCGTCGATCTTGCCGATGGGAGTGACGAGCTCTAGCGTGATCGGGTCGAACTCCCACGGACGACCGGCGTCGGTGGTGATGATCATGCGGTCGTGCAGCGAGATCGGTGAATTACTGAGCACGGTGCGCACGCCGAGCAGCGGCGACATGCGCGTCAGGCCGAGGTCGTGGAACTTGAGCAGGCCGCCGCGACCGGACGCCTGGATCGCCTGGTCGAGCAGGAAGCAGGGCGGACGAAACACGGACTGCTTGAGGGTCGGCGCGGTGCCCTCGAGGTCGACGCGATAGACGGTGCCCTCGCCCGAGAAGGCCGGACGCCCCGGCGTGGCGATCGATCCGGCGATGAAGACGTGGCCGAAGAGGTCCGGCGGCAGCTCGCCACCGAGCGTGCGCAGCTCGAGCGTGCGATGGGTCGCCATCATGTCCTCGCCCCCGCTGCTCATCATCGAGGTGGGCATCGCCCGCGCCGGCGCGGCGGGGATCGTGTCGTCGGGGTCGTCCATCCGCGTAAAGTCCATGGTCCGGCACAATGAGCGACACGAGGCGTCCCCGCGGATGCCCGGCTGTTCGTGCGCAAGCTCAAGGGCGACGCGCCCAGAGGCCGCTGGGGTCGGCATTTTTGCCCACGAATGCGCAGATCCGGGCGTGTCGCGGGGCGATCGTCGTGATGGTGAGGGAGATCGCCGATGCAGTACGCTCCCGCGCGCACGACATGACGACGCTCGAGATCCCGCGGCCCGACGACTGGCACCTGCATCTGCGTGACGACGCGGCCCTGCGCGCCGTACTGCCCCACACCGCCCGGCAGTTCGCGCGCGCGATCGTGATGCCGAACCTGCGACCGCCGGTGACGACGACGGCGCAGGCGCTGGCGTATCGCGGGCGGATCCTCGAGGCGCTGCCGCCGGAGCTGGTCGGTCGCTTCACGCCGCTGATGACGCTGTATCTGACCGACGCGACGCCCCCCGAGGAGGTGGTCCGGGCGCGTGCGAGCGGGGTGGTCCACGGGGTCAAGCTGTACCCGGCCGGCGCGACCACCAACTCGGCGGCCGGCGTCACCGGGCTCGATGCGCTGTCACCTGTCCTCGAGGCCATGCAGGCGTGTGACATGCCGTTGCTGGTGCACGGGGAGGTCACCGACCCGGCGATCGATGTGTTCGACCGCGAGGCGGAGTTTTTGCAGGGGCAGCTCGGGCCGCTGCTCGGGCGCTTTCCTGGATTGCGCGTGGTGGTCGAGCACATCACGACGCGCGAGGCGGTCGCGTTCGTGCGGGCGGCGGGCGACAAGGTGGCGGCGACGATCACGGCGCATCACCTGCTGCTCAGCCGCAACGCGATGTTCACCGGGGGGATCCGTCCGCACGCGTACTGTCTGCCGGTGCTCAAGCGCGAGACGCATCGCGTCGCGCTGCTCGCGGCGGCGACCAGCGGCGAGCCGCAATTCTTCCTCGGCACCGATAGCGCCCCACACGCGCGCGCGGCGAAGGAGGCGGCGTGCGGCTGCGCCGGGGTTTATACGGCCCACGCGGCGATCGAGCTGTACGCGGAGGCGTTCGCGTCCGTCGGCGCGCTGGCGCGGCTGGAAGGGTTCGCCAGCGAGTTCGGACCGCGGTTCTACGGGCTGCCGGTCAACGAGGAGCGGGTCCTGTTGACGGACGAGCCCTGGGAGGTGCCGGCGAGCTACCCATTCGGCGACGAGGTGGTGGTGCCGATGCGGGCGGGCGAGAAGATCGGCTGGCGGCTGGGATCGCGGTCGTAGCGGGTGCAGCGCGCTCGCCGGGCGGGGCGGGGTTTGTTACGCTGCGGGCCGCATGCGCATCTGCATCCTCGGAGCCACCGGTCTCGTCGGTCGCGAGCTGCTGCACCTGTTGCCGCGCGCGTGGCCAGGTTCGCAGCTCGACCTGTATGCCAGTCGAGATCAGGAGCTCGAGCACGAGGGCCGGCACTTCTCGGTGCGCGGCGCGGACGCGCTGGACGCGGTCGACGCGACGCGCGGCGACCTGGCGTTCGTCGCCCTCGACGACGAGCACAGCGCGCGCTACGTGCCGCGGCTGCGCGCGCTCGGCTACAAGGTGGTCGACAAGAGCAACACGTTTCGCCTCGACCCTGCGGTGTCGCTGGTGGTCGCGGGGGTCAACGACGGGCTCGTGAACGCGAGCGCAGACCTGGTCGCCAACCCCAACTGCACGACGATCCCGCTGGCGCTGGTGCTGGCGCCGCTGCGGCGACGCTTTGGCCTGCGCGGGGTGACGGTCGCGTCGTATCAGGCGATCTCCGGCGCGGGGCAGGCGACGCTCGATCAATTTTTGCTCGACGCGCGCATCGGCTACAAGACGCCGGATCGCCTGGGGCAGCAGCTCCCGCCCGGCGGCTATGTCGGCAATACCGTGCCGCACGCGGCGAAGACCGACGAGACGGGGTTCTCGGCGGAGGAGCGCAAGCTGATGGTCGAGAGCTGCAAGATCCTCGCGGCGCCGGACCTGCTGATCTCGGCGCAATGCTGTCGCGTGCCGGTCGCGGTCGGACACTACGAGCAGGTGTGGATCGAGTGCGAGCGGCCGGTCGACCTCGCCGAGGCGATGGCGGTCCTCGCCGACGACCGCGAGGCGCCCTACGTGCGCGTGTTCCCGGCGCCCGATGGTACGGGGCTGAGCGCGCTGGCCTGCGTGCAGGACCGGGACCGGGCGCTCACGGGGCGCTTGCGCCGGGACCCGCGCGTGCCTGACGGTCGCGGGTTGTGCCTGACGGTCGCGGGGGACAACTTGCGGGTCGGGGCGGCCACCAACGCGGTGCGCATCGCCACGCGGTGGTTCCCGGCGATCGACCCGACCTTGCAGGCGCCGGGCATGATGCCATGACAGCGTGCGTATGACGAAGACACGGATCCAGCGGCTGGCGATCAACACCGGCGGCGGCGACTGCCCGGGGCTCAACGCGGTGATCCGCGCGGTGGTCCTGCGCGCGCACGGGCACGGGATCGAGGTGCTCGGCGTCGAGGACGGCCTCGACGGCCTGCTGCCGAACAAGCCGGCGACGGTGCGACGGCTGACGCCGGCCGAGGTGTGGCCGCTGCTGCCGCAGGGCGGCACGATCCTCGGGACGACCAACCGCGGCGATCCTTTCGCATACGCGGACGACGCCGGGGTCCAGCGGGACTATTCCGCGGCGCTGCTCGAGCGGGTCCGCGAGCTGGGGGTCGATCTGCTGATCACCGTCGGCGGCGACGGCTCGCAGACGATCGCGCTGCGACTTCACAAGCTCGGGCTGCCGGTGATCGGCGTGCCGAAGACCATTGATAACGACCTCGACGCGACGGTCGAGACGTTCGGCTTCGGGACCGCGGTGCAGGTCGCGACCGACGCGCTCGATCGCCTGCGCACGACCGCGGAGTCGCACGACCGCATCATGGTGCTCGAGGTGATGGGTCGCGACGCCGGATGGATCGCGCTGCACACCGGGATGGCCGGCGGCGCCGATGTCATCTTGCTGCCCGAGCTGCCATACGACCCCGCGCTGGTCGCCCGTGACCTGCGAAAGACGTTCGCGAGCGGTCGGCGCTTCGCGCTGATCGTCGTCGCCGAGGGGGCGCAGTCGCGGCACGAACACGACGGCAGCCCGCGGGAGCGTGGCGCACGGATCCGCGGGGGCGCGGCGCAGAGAGCCGCGGACGCGATCGCGGCGGCGTTGCCGGAGGTCGAGCTGCGCGTGACGGTGCTCGGGCACGTGCAACGCGGCGGCACGCCCACGGCCCACGACCGGCTGCTTGCGACGCGCCTCGGCGTCGAGGCGGTCGAGGCGGCGCTGCGCGGCGAGTCGGGCGTGCTGGTGTCGTCGCAGCCGCCGGAGATCCGCATGGTGCCGCTCGAGCAGGCGGTGCAAAAGGTCCGTCGCGTCGAGGGCGGCGCGCAGATCCTCGGGCACGCGCGGGCGCTCGGCATCAGCTTTGGCGACCGTTGAAAAGGCCGCGTCGAGTGCCTGTACTTTGGGACAGGTGTGACGCGGTCACTTCGTGTATCCAGAATTTGCAAGTGGTCTCAAGCGGCCGCAGATAGCTGTTCTGAGCGGTTGCCAGGGGCGGCGAGTCAGTCCATGCTCCCGCCTCCGATGAGCGAGCAGTTCCGCGAGGCGATCGTCGAGGAGGCCGGGAGAGCGGGCGACCGCGGGGTCGCGATGGGGCAGATCGTCGACGCGATGGTCGGCCACGGCCACGCGGTCGAGGCGGTCGAGCAGGCGATCTGGGACATGATGGCGGGTCGTCATCTGACGCCGAGCGGCTTCGTGTGCCGGATCGTGCGCCGCCGCGACGCGTTCGGCGAGCCGGTCCAGGCGCGTAGCTACGAATTACTGCTGGTCCCGTGGTCGCCGGACTTCGATCGGCAGCTCGAGCTCGATCTGTCGCGCGAGGCGTAGGCCGCAGGGTCACAGCCCTTCGAGCGACGCCGGTTGACCGTCGCGCGTCGAGGCCCTAAGTAAGTGGACCGAGCCATGAACGCACCGACCACAGAGTTTCGCACGACCGCGAGCGAGCGCTGGCGGGAGGTCTGGGCTGGGCGCTCGCGGGTGGCGGCGCGGCCGGACGCGGACGGGCTGTACCTGGCGCTGGCGCCGATGGACGGGGTGACGGACGCGGTCTATCGCACGCTGTTGACCGACCTCGAGGGCGGGCGCAGCGGGATCTCGGTGTGCGTGTCGGAGTTCGTGCGGGTCACGCGGGACGCGGTGCCGGCGTCGGTGCTGCGCCGCGATGTGCCCGAGCTCGATCGCGGCGGTCGGACGCCGGCGGGGGTGCCGGTGTTCGTGCAGCTGCTCGGCGGTGTCGCGGAGCCGGTGGCACAGACGGCACGGACTGCGGCACAGCTCGGGGCGCTGGGCGTCGACCTCAACTTCGGGTGCCCGGCGAAGACGGTCAATAATCACGACGGTGGGGCGACCCTATTAAAATATCCGCGGAGGATCTACGACATCGTTCGGCGGACGCGGGACCTGGTGCCGGCGCATGTGCCCGTGTCGATGAAGATGCGGGTCGGCTGGGACTCTGCGGACGGCATCGAGGAGGTCGCGCGCGCGGCCGAGGCCGGCGGCGCGGCGTGGATCACGGTGCATGCGCGCACGCGGGTGCAGCTGTATCAGCCGCCGGTGGTGTGGCACGCGCTCTCGCGGGCGCGGGCGGTCGTCAAGGTGCCCGTGGTCGCGAACGGCGATCTGCGTCATGCGGCGGACATCGCGGCCTGCGCGGGGCAGAGCGAGTGCGAGGCCTTCATGATCGGGCGCGGGGCGATGGCGCGGCCCGAGCTGTTCGCGCGGCTGAGGGGCGACGAGGCGGACGTGCAGCGGCGGATGAGTCGTCCGGCGTTCGTGGAGCTGCTGATCCGCTATCACGAGCTGTTGCTCGCCAGTGGGGTGACGGCGAGCCGGGCGCTGTCCCGCGTGAAGCAGTGGCTGCGCATGGCCGGTGACATGGACGGCGCGCTGGAGCCGCTGTTCACGGCGGTCAAGGTGTTGCCCGCGTGGGAGCCGGCGCGCGGGGTGCTGCTGGCGTGGGGCGACGCGGCCGAGCAGCTGCCCGATTGATCATGTCCCCGGGGACATGTCGTTCGGGACAGCGGGCGGGTCGCAGGGGAAGTCAGCGAGGACGAGGTCCTCGCCGCGGGTCTCGAAGGTGGTCGACAGCTCGTCGCTGAGGGTGGTCATGCGGGCGCGGACCAGCTTGCCGAGGCCGCCGGTGGCGGGGACGGGGTGTTTGCTGGGGATGCGCTTGATGTACGCGGGGTGGAAGGTGAGGGCCTCGAGGCAGCGGCGGGCGTCGAAGCGGGCGCGCAGGACCCCGGTGAGGCGCGGGACCTCGTGGGTGTTCTCGAACAAGAAGTTGCCGAGCGAGTAGGCGATCGCGCCGCGGCCGTGGCGTTCGATGCCCTGCAGCACGTGCGGGTGGTGGCCGACGACGAGGTCGGCGCCGCGGTCGATGAGGGCCCTCGCGGCGCGCCGCTGGTGCGCGCCGGGGCTGTCGGCATACTCCTCGCCCCAGTGGACGAACACGATGATGAGGTCATGCTCGGCGCGCGCGGCCTCGATGAGCGGGCCGAGGGTGGCGTCGAAGTCGGGGGTCGAGAGGAAGGGCAGGTCGGGGGTGCCCTCGTGGTGCGGGGCGTTGCGACGCGCGGTGACGGCGAGGAAGCCGACCTTCCACGAGGCACGCTCGATGAGCTCGACGCGGAACACCGGCGGTTCGGTGCGCGCGGCGCCGAGGGGGATCAGTCCGAGCTCTTGCAGGATGACGGGCGAGTCGAGCATGCCCTGCGCGCGCAGGTCGAAGGCATGGTTGTTGGCGAGGCTCAGGGCCGTGAATCCGCCGTCGACGAGGTGCCTCGCCATGTCCTTGGATGCGCCGAAGCGGAACTGGGCGCCGATCGGGCTCTTGAACGGGAGGTCGCGGGTCAGCGGCGTCTCGAGGTTGCCGATCAGCATGTCGGATCGCATCAGCTCGGCGATGTCCGCGAAGGGATGATCGTCCGGGCCCGGGATGGCATCGAAGGTGTCATCCGCCCGGTAGCGACCAAATATGATGTCACCGACGAAGGTCAGCTCGAGCGGCGCGCGTGTGACAGTCGCCTGCGGAGCCCCGGGGATGACGGCGGTCGCGGCCGCGAGCAGAGGCTGCGGCGTCGGAGCCCGCACGGGCGTGGCGCCGGCAGGCGGTGGCGTCGGCGCAGACGGGGTCGACCCGCCACCGGAGCAGGCGGCGAGCGACACGGAGAGCAACAAGAGACGCACGCAGGCGGGCACGGCGGCCGGAGTGTGCACAGATCACCGCCGCGACGCCAGCTTTGTGCAGGCTTCAATTCGACCGCGGCGACACGTCGTTCACCGGGCCGCGGGGCCCAGAGTTATTGGAGGAGCGCATGCGAAGATGGTATAGGCTGGGGCCGAGGATTCGGAGATGGTGCAAGCACTTCGACTCGGTCTTTTGGTGGCCACCCTTGATGGTCCCGGGTTGTGGCGACGACGCGGCGTACTGTGACTGGTACCAGACGAGCCTGCGCTGCAAGTGCGAGCCGCCGGGTCCGCTGGTCGAGGGCGGGGACGCCGACGAGAAGACGCCGACGACGACGAAGTAGACCATGCACCACGCGGCCTTGGTTTTGTTCGTGGGGCTCGGTCTGTGTGGCGCAGCGAATGGCTGCGCGTCCGACCCGGCGTACCCGGAGTATCCGCTGGACGGCATCACGGTATTCGTGGGCTTCGAGGAGCCGATCTGTGGCGGGACCTTCGACTGGATGGAGGCGCGCCTGCGCTGGCTCGAGGCACAGACCGGTGTCGCCGTGAGCATACCTTCGATCTCGTACTATTGGCTGCGCGAGGACGTCCTTGACTACTGTCCGACTGGCGCATGCGCGCACGGCACCAAAATCTACTCTCCGCTCGAGCTCTTCTCCCACGAACTCGTCCACGGGCACCTGTTCCAGCTCGGACGGCCCCGGCCCTGGCTGACCGAGGGGATAGCAGCGATGCTCGAAGATTCGCGGTGGAGCGTGCTCGAGCCAGCCATGACGCCGTCAGAGATGCTGGCGCAGTCGGACGCCCGGAGGCTCGACTACGATTCCGCGGCCAGCTTTGCCCGCTACCTGCGTGACCGCTTCGGCATGCCTGCCGTCATCGAGCTGTACGCCGCGCTGGACCGTGTGGACGCGCAGGAGACTCCGAATGTATTTTTGGCGGTGCTCGGCGAGGACTGGAGGTCCGTCGAGGAGGCATACGTGGCCTTGACCCCGGACCCTGTGGGCTCACTCAACTGTGACTTCCCCATGCTCGCGCCGGAGGCAGGCACCTGGACGCTCCCGATCGCATCCGCGTGGTGTGAGAACGCGGCCGCGGTCGGTCCGTTCCTCGGTTTGGATGCATCATTCATCCCATACAGTGAGCGCCATGTGATCGTGGAGATCCCCGAGGATGGCCTTTATACATTGATCATGACGAGCACCACGAACGCAGGCGTCGGCGTGATCGCCTGTGACGAGCCGCTCGACGGGTTTGGCCGATATAACACGCACGTCAACGAGTCGATCGAGTTCGTGCCCGGGCGCAAGCGTCTCACGATCGTGACCGAGGTAGCGAATGAGGCGGTCGGCGAGGTCGTGCTTCGGCGCGGGCCCGCGGCGGTGCCAGGGGCGCCCGGTGCCCGGGAGTCCGGGACGCCGGGCCAGGCGTCGGGGGGTGAGCGGGGTGCTCCGGGGCGGTCGGCACGCGGCGGGGCGTGGCACCCGCGGCACGGGCAGATTCGAGCTGACAGCGGGCGCGGCCCGGTCTAATCTCGCGGAGCGATGCGCAGGCCATTCCTCGTTGCCCTTGCCCTCACTGCCTGTGGGGACCCTGCTGCGCCAGGGTTCTCGAGCGGGCCGGGGGTCACGAGCGTGTCGGCGACGACGGGCGGCAGCTCCACCGGCGGCGACACGTCGTCCACCGGGCCGGCGGACGACTCGGCCGGCAGCTCCGCGGGCGTGAGCACGAGTGCGGGCACGCTGGACGTCGGGACCGTGATGGACTTCGGGCCCGTCCAGCCGCCCGGCTGCAAGGGCAAGGTGGACCTGCTGTTCGTGATCTCGCGCCAGGGCACGATGGTGACCGAGCAGGAGCAGCTCCTCGCCAGCTTCCCGGGCTTCATCGAGACGATCGAGCAGAAGCTCGAGGGCTTCGACGTCCACATCATGACGGCCAACCCGGACGCCTACTGGCCAGGTTGGACGTGCCAGAACCAGCCCGACGGTTGCGAGAACGTGGAGAACTGGCCGACCTGCGGCCCGAACGCTCCAGAGTACGACTGCGAGACGTTCCCCGACATGGTGACGCCGTGCGACGAACAGCTCGGGGCAGGGCTAATCTTCAACGCGGGCGGTTACGCGGCGAACAAGCTGTGCAAGCTGCATGGCGGCAAGCGCTACATCGTCAGCGGCGAGCCGGATATGCCCGGCGCTTTCGAGTGCATCGCCAAGGTTGGAGCGGGCGGCAAGGGCCCGTTTCTGGGCGACGCGATGATCGCCGCGCTGTCGCCCAAGCTCAACGGGCCGGGCGGCTGCAACGAGGGCTTCCTGCGCGATGAGGCACTGCTTGTCGTCGCGTTCATCTCGGACTTCAACGATCAAGGGAAGTCCTACGCCAAGCAGCAGTACGAGGCGATCATCGCTGCGAAGCGGGACCCGGGGGCCGTTGTCATGCTCGTCGTGACGCCGCAGCCGTTGGGGGACAAGGAGCCTGTCCTGGGCTGTACGTATAACGACTCGCCGCTCGCGTTTTCCGACCTGCTGTCGCGGTTCTCCTATACCGTCGTCGGTGACACGTGCGCGTCAAGCTACACGCCGTTCTTCGACGCGGCCATCGACAAGATCAGCGAGGCGTGCGGGAGCTTCATCCCGCAGTGACCGTACGCGCGGCGCACCGCGCCGCATGCCTACCCGTGGACCCGCGTAACCCGGGCCTGCGTCTCGCCACTGACGGTGATGTAGCCCGCCGGGAAGATGCGATCGTAGCCGTCGCGCACGATGCCGAGGGCCTCCGAAGGCCCGATGCCGGGGTACCAGTGCTCGAACAGCGGCGGGCCGAGCACGTCGACCTTGCGGCCGAACACGTAGCCCCGGAGCTTACCGTTCTGCGTCACGGCGCCTGCGACGAGCGCACGGCCCTGGCTGTCGAGCACGACGTCGCTGCCGTACGCGAGGGCGGCGGTCGGCGCGTCGTTTTCGAACCACATCCGCTTGCCGGTGGCGTCGTAGCGCGACGTCAGGATCTCGTAGTTCGAGCAGGTCTTGTCGCAGCGGTAGCCCGTCACGACGACGCCCTCGGGATGGAGCGCAGCGCCGAAGAACGCGCTCTGCGGCCACCCGTTGTCGGCCGGGGCGACGCTCACGGGGCCGACGAGCGGCAGGCCGGTGTGGACGTTCATCGGCACGAGGACGCCGCGCAGGGGATTGGCAGGGTCGTCATCGTGTTGCCCCTTGCTCATGCCGATGACCCACGCGACGTCACCGTCGATCACGACGTCGCTGGCGAGGTCCATGAAGCTGTGCGGGTCCTTGTCGAGCGGGTGGTAGTCGAACGTGTCGGCGAGCGTCGGCACGCCCGCGGCGTCGATCCGCCAGTAGGCGATGTCCCAATCGCCCATGACCACGGCGAGGCCGACCGCGAAGCAGCCGCCCTCCGCGTCGGCCGCGAGCGCCCGCGCGACATGGCCCGGGGTGCCCTCAAGCTCGATCCCGGTCGCGTGGCCGTCCGCGTCCAGCAGGGCGATCCGCGGCCGTTGATCCTTGCCCGGCGGCCGCACGTTCATCGCTACCCATATGCGCCCGTCCGGTAAGACTGCGACGTCAACCGCGGCGCCCTCGCGCGTGTCGAGCGTGATCGTGCCCTCGGGCCACAGCTCCGCCCCGTTGACGCTCGAGCGCTTGCGGATCGTCGGCCGCGGCACGCCGCCGATCACGGTCTGGCCGACCTCGATCAAGTCACCCGCGAGTGTGACCGCGACGCGATTGGTGCGGCTGCCATCAGGCCCGGCCTGCGACCACGCCTGGGTGCCCGGCTCCGGCGTCGAGACGTCGAACATGGCCGATCGGCTGTCCTTGTACTTGCCCTGCGTGGCGATGACCTCGACCGCGTGTGACCCGTTGTCGATCGCGCCACGGACAGGCAGCGCGCCAGTAAACAGCCCGCCGCCCGCGGCGATCAGCTCGCCTGCGTCGGCGCCATTGAGCGTTACATGCACCGCCGCAGTGTGCTCGGTCTGCACGGCGAGCGGCACCGGGCCGGCGGTGTACACGTTCGCCGGCAGCTCGATCGAGACGATCACCGGCTTGTCCGCTTCGCCGACCGGCGGGCTGTCCTCGGTGTCGGTCGCGTCGCCGCTGTCGGTCGCGCTGTCGGTCGCGCTGGCGGACATCGGGGCCGTGTCGGTCGCGTCGGACGTGTCGCCCGTTGCGTCCGCGCCCTCGCTGCCGAGCCCGCCTGTGCTCGTCGGCGTCGCGCCGCCGGTCGTGATCTCCAGGTCGCCGCTCGAGCCGCTGCCGTTGCTTGCGAACTGCTCTTGTTGCTCGTGATAGATCTCGTACTCGGGCGAGTGACAGCCCGCGAGGATGACGGCGGCGAGGGATAGGCGGCGCATGGGGAAGGCGACCCTAGCGAATTCGCGCAGCATGGTCAAAACCTCCCCTGGAGTACCAGGCCGCCGATCCCCCGTCCGCCCCAGGGCGCGACCGCAACGCGGTTCGGTCGCCTGCCGGTCGCCATGAGCACCGCGCCGGTCACGACGAGCGCCGCGCCAGTCACCCCGAGAGCGACCGCCCCGGCCGTGGTGGCGATGTAGCGGTTGTCCAGCTCGGTGACTCTCGCCTCCTCTGCGGGGGTGCCAGGGCGCAGCCTCGTGGCGGCGTTGATGCCCGCCAGCTCCTCACGCCCATCGCCGCGGTAGGCCAGGAGCCCGGCCACCGGCGCGAACAACAGGAGGCCGGGGACAAGCGTCCCCACCCCGGCCCGGAAGCGGCGGCGATCGGCGCGGTCGACCGGCGGCGACGCGAGCGGCGGCGGCGAGGCTGGCCCCTCGAGTGTCAAGACCGGCTTGTCGACCGCGACGAGGGGAGGCTGTGGTGGTGGCGGTGCCGGTGCCGATGGCGGCGCACACGGTGCCGCCGCCGTCGTCGCCAGCGCC
>ENA-OFCF01000285-OFCF01000285.1-metagenomes-genome-assembly--contig:-NODE-285-length-23660-cov-2.796484_pt1 | contig 23660 bp, 14 predicted proteins | sample MGYA00153387_OFCF01 | MGnify analysis MGYA00153387
AATAGAATATTGCTAGCAGAAATTAAATATTTTTGAGAATAGGTTTTCAAAACTTTTTCAACGTCTTTGTCAGTTTTGGCTAAATCTTCTGGTTTACCAGATGCGCAAACCCATCGAAACGGACCAAAACCAAAATCGAAACACATGGGTCCCATAATATCCTGAACATAGGATTTGTATTTAAAATCAATGTGATTTTCTGCCATAACATCTGCCCCGGCACGTGAAGATTCTAATAAAAATGCATTTCCGTAATCAAAAAAATAGGTTCCGTTTTCAGCGTGTCTATTGATGGCATCTGCGTGCCGGCGTAAAGTTTTTTGTACTTCTTCTTTAAATTTTTCTGGATTTTCTGCCATCATATCGTTTGAATCTTCAAAAGAATATCCAATTGGATAATAACCACCAGCCCACGGATTATGCAATGAAGTTTGATCTGAGCCTAAATCGATTTTAATATTTTCCTGATCAAATTTTTCCCAAACATCGACTACATTTCCAAGGTAGGCTAATGAAACAACTTCGAGATGAGCTTTTGCTAATCTAACTCTTTCCACAAGTTGGTTTAAATCTTCAAAAACCTCGTTGATCCAGCCTTGTAAATGGCGAATGTGTGTTATTTTAGCATTTACTTCGGCACAAACGGTGATGCAACCTGCAATATTACCTGCTTTTGGTTGTGCACCCGACATGCCACCCAATCCTGAGGTAACAAATAATCCGCCCGAAGTTGGTTTTTTTATTTTTCTAAATCCATTTAAAACTGTAATGGTGGTTCCGTGAACTATACCTTGCGGACCAATATACATATAACTTCCAGCGGTCATTTGTCCGTATTGTGAAACACCAAGTGCATTCATTCGCTCATAATCATCTGGTTTGGAATAATTTGGAATTACCATTCCGTTTGTTACAACGACTCTCGGAGCGTCTTTATGCGATGGAAACAATCCCATTGGATGACCAGAATACATCGACAGGGTTTGTTCCTCAGTCATTTCGGACAAATATTGCATTGTCAGGAGATATTGTGCCCAGTTGGAGAACACACCACCATTGCCTCCATAGGTTATCAATTCGTGTGGATGTTGCGCTACGGCTGGATCGAGATTATTCTGAATCATCAGCATTATGGCTTTTGCCTGTTCGCACTTTCCCGGATAATCGGAGATTGGTCTGGCGTACATTTCATAATCCGGGCGAAAACGGTACATATAAATTCTTCCAAACCTTTCCAGTTCAGCTTTGAATTCAGGAAGTAATGTTGCGTGATGTTTTGCGTCAAAATAACGGAGTGCATTTTTGAATGCTAATTTTTTTTCGGCTTCAGAAAGTATGTCTTTACGTCTTGGAGCATGATTTATCGATAAATCGTATATTTTGGGATCTGGTAAAATCGACGGAATTCCTTGTTGGATGTGTTCTTTGAATGTCATTTTTATATTTTGTTTTTGCGTTAGGGATAGCAATAAAAATCCTTTTTTTGTTTCTGCGATTCCTGTTATTTTCAATAGAAGCAATTTCAAAAAAAGATTGTAATGGATAGCCCGCCCGAACGCCCGAATATTTATTTTTTTAAATTTCCAGTTTTTTTATCGTAGCCGTAAGGACAATGTCGGCAACCGCTTTTGCAACAATAACCGCGATTTAGGTGGTGTTTTTCAGTAAAACATTTGTAGCCTTCGGGTGTTAAATAATAATCTTCGCTCTCTGAAAGTTTTTTTTCGTTATTTTGCTTATTCATGATTACAAATTTATAAAATTCTAAAATGATATGCACCACTTCGTCAATTTTTCTTCCAAAAAGAATGCTATGACTGAGGCTTTTTCCGATTGTTTTTTGTCCAAATAATCAGATTGACAGGATAAAATTCTAATAAATCTTAAAAAATTCATGTTTAGCTGCAATCAGTACTTTTTATTTTGCCTTTTAGTAATTAGTATTTGATTTTTTTTAATCATTATCTGAAAGATGAAGCACAAAAGTTGCACTTAAAAAGATTGTTTAAAAAAATAAATTTCATGAAATGAAAATAATCCTGAATCAAAAAAAAATGAAAATTGTATAACCTTAAAAAAAAATACAAAAATCAATTGACGCCAAATTTATTTATTACATTTGTTAATACCTTAGTAAAAACTTAAATATATTATTTTGATAAACTTTAAATACATGTTTTTGTTGTTTATCATGTTTTTAACTGGCAGTGAAATGTCTGGTCAGCTATTTGTTAAAGACAGTTATGTTTATGTTGCCGATAAAAGTGTTTATGTCACTCAGGACATCAATTTAAACACTGCGAATAGCTTTATTTATCTTCGAAATGATGCTCAAATTTTGCAGGGAACAACCGGTGCCGGAGCCAATGCTGGATTAGGAAGCACGTCTGTTTATCAAGAAGGTACTTCAAACGCTTTTGCTTATAATTATTGGTCTTCGCCTGTAGACCACGGATTTATGGTGATGGGCACTGTCAGTAGCAATGTTACATTTAAGAATTCGCACCGAGTTAAACGTAAAGAAGATAGCACCGATTCACAATTCAACAGAAATAATAATGAACTCGCAAGCTATAATCAAACATTTCCAAACTATCCACCAATTCCCAACGTTGCAGGTCTTGATTACACACAAATTAGTACCGCCCCGGCTCCGCACATTAGAATTAATGCACTTTTAAACAACACAGGAATTCGGCAAATTGCTTTAGTTTTTATGCCAGATGCACGTGACAGCTACGATAGATTTGATTCAAAATCACCAGATGCTGGCGGAAATTTGCCTTTTGATATGTATTTGCCCATGAATAACACAGAATTTGTGCAGTCGGCAAAACCATTTGCAATGAATCAAACTTTTCAATTGGGTTTTAAAAATAATGTGGAAGCTACATTTAGATTGCAAGTTGCTGGTTTTGTAAACTTTAATTCAACTAATAACGTTTATTTGCACGACAAAGTGACCAATCAGTATTATGACATAAAAAACGCATCTTACGAGTTTTCGATGCCGACTGGTGTAAACAATACCCGATATGAAATTACTTTTCAAACCAACTTATCTACCGACCCTGTAAGCGTTTTAAGCACATTAAATGTTTATCATAATGATACTAACAATACTGTTACCATAAAAAATCCGAAAAAAATTAACTTAAAATCGTGCACTTTATATGACATTGCCGGCAAAGCTATTTTTACAGAAAATAATTTGGGCTCAAATGATTTTTATGCTTATTCAACATTAAATCTGAGCGATGGCATTTATATCGATAAGTTAACTTCAGAAGAAGGTGAAGATACCTCAAAAAAAATAGCTGTATTTAATACAAAATAGTATAATTTTGAAATGAAAAATTGCAGTCTATCGGCTGCTTTTTTTTTCATAAAATAAAAAGAATATAATTGATAACTCAAAATCAAAATATAAAAGTCCAAAATACTACTATTTCTCTAAGTATCAAACGAGAAGATTTGATTCATGAATTTGTATCAGGTAATAAATTTAGAAAATTAAAATACAATATAATTCAGGCAAAAAAGGAAAATCAAAATACAATATTAACTTTTGGTGGCGCGTTTTCAAACCATATTGCTGCCGTTGCCTATGCAGGAAAAATTCATAATATTAAAACTATCGGCATTATTCGCGGCGAAGAACTGGAAATAAAAATTAACTCCAACCCTACTTTATCATTTGCTCAACAGAATGGAATGCAGCTTAAATTTATTTCAAGAACTTCATATAAACTTAAAACAAATTTAGATTTTTTAAACCAATTAGAATCAGAATTTGGGAATTTTTATCTGCTTCCGGAAGGAGGTACAAACAATTTAGCGGTTAAAGGCTGTGAAGAAATTTTAACGAAACATGATTTCGAATTCGACTACATTTGTTGCTGTGTAGGAACTGGCGGCACAATTGCCGGGATTATTAATAGTGCTTTGCCACATCAAAAAATAATTGGATTTTCAGCGATGAAAGGTGACTTTTTAAACGATGAAATTTGTAAATTTGCGTCAAATAAAAACTGGAAACTAATTGATTGGTACGATTTTGGTGGTTATGGAAAGGTAAATACGAATTTAATAACATTTATAAATCAATTTTATCTGGATTACGGTGTTCCGTTAGATCCAGTCTATACAGGTAAAATGGCTTTTGGAATTATGGATTTAATTCAAAAAAATTATTTTCCAGAACATTCAAAAATACTAATGATTCATTCTGGCGGCTTGCAAGGCATAAAAGGAATGAATCTCAAATTAACAAAAAAAAAACTACTAACAATTGATTTCAATGTTTAAAAAAATAATAATATTCATCGTTATTCTGCATTTATTTGCTTGTGGCACCAGAAAAAATGTTGTGTCAAATGTCCAAAAAAATAAAGTTGCTATTATTCAAACTTCAAAAAAGCCAACATTAAAAGTTCCTGTCAAAATAGCAACTCAAAATCAAAATCAAACTGATAATCAAGAAGTTATCGTTTCTACATCAAAAACTATTGTTTATTCTGAAGTTGTAAAACGATATGTAGAAAAATATAAAGATATTGCCATGTCTAACATGAAAAATTACGGCATTCCGGCAAGTATCATTTTAGCTCAGGGCATTTTGGAATCTGGAGCTGGAAAGGGAGATTTAGCACTCTCCGGCAATAATCATTTTGGTATTAAATGCCATTTAGGTTGGGTTGGCGAGAGTGTTTATCATGATGATGACGCAGCTCAGGAATGTTTTAGAAAATATAACGATCCATCAGAATCCTATAAAGATCATTCTGTTTTTTTAACTTCCCGACCACGATATTCAAGCTTATTCGTTTTAGACAGAGACGATTATAAAGCCTGGGCGCGAGGTTTACGAGCAAAAGGTTATGCGACAGATCCAAAATATCCTGAAAAATTAATTTCTTATATCGAACGATACAATCTTAATCAATTTGACGCACAAGTTTTAGGAAAAGAATTCACACCACATTTAAATTCTATTGATTCGTCAACTACAGTCGCGGAAAATGTTTATGAAGTTCAAAAACAGGATACTTTGTATTCAATTTCAAAAAAATACAGCTTAACGGTTGAAGCACTTAAACAAAAAAATAATTTGACCGAAAATTCCATTTCGATTGGTCAAAAATTAGTTATAAAATAATATCAAATTCAAATTTAGTTAATGTTATACAAAAGAAGCAGCCAGCTTTTTGCCGATGCAGAAAAAGTAATTCCCGGAGGCGTGAATTCGCCAGTTAGAGCATTTAAGGCAGTTGGGGGAACTCCAGTTTTTGTAAAAAGTGCAAAAGGAGCCTATCTTTTTGACGAAGATGGAAACAAACTGATAGATTATATTAATTCATGGGGCCCTATGATTTTAGGACACGCATACACTCCTGTAGTCGACGCAATTACGTCAAGAGCTCAACTAGGAACGTCATTTGGAATGCCAACAGAATTGGAAACTCAAATTGCGACATTAGCGATTGATATGGTTCCAAATATCGAAAAAATCAGATTTGTAAATTCTGGAACAGAAGCCTGCATGAGTGCTATCAGACTGGCTCGAGGCTATACAAAAAAAGACAAAATCATCAAATTTTCGGGTTGCTACCACGGTCATTCCGACTCTTTTTTAATTCAGGCTGGTAGTGGAGCCATAACTTTTGGATCACCAAATAGTCCTGGCGTAACGGCAGGAACAGCTAAAGATACTTTATTGGCAGCATTTAACGATTTAGAGAGTGTTGCAGTATTGATTGAAGCCAACAAAAACGAAATTGCAGCCTTAATTGTAGAGCCAGTTGCAGGAAATATGGGTTGTATTCCGCCACAAAAAGGGTTTTTGGAAGGTTTGCGGCAATTGTGCGACGATAACAATATTTTATTGATTTTTGATGAAGTTATGACTGGTTTTCGACTGTCAAAAGGAGGTGTTCAGGAATTGTATAATGTTAAAGCAGATTTAATTACTTTTGGTAAAGTGATTGGAGGCGGACTGCCGGTGGGTGCTTTTGCAGGAAAAAGTAAAATCATGGACTTTTTGGCTCCTATTGGTCCTGTTTATCAGGCAGGAACATTGTCAGGAAACCCTTTAGCTATGGCAGCTGGTTTAACCATGTTACAATCTTTAAATGCTGATAAATTAGTTTACAAAAGATTAGAAGAAAAGACGAACTATTTAGCAAACGGAATGCACACCGCCCTGACTGCTAATAAAATTGAGTTCACAATTAATAAAGTGGGCTCAATGATTTCGGTTCACTTTGATAAAAATCCCGTTATTGATTTTAAAACTGCTGTAAGAGGCGATAACGAAATCTTTAAAAAGTTTTTTCATGGAATGTTAAATGAAGGTATTTATATTGCTCCTTCTGCTTATGAAAGTTGGTTTTTAACAGACGCTCTGACTTATGAAGATTTGGATTTTACTATTAATGCCGTGAAAAAAGTTTCTAAAACTTTATAAACAATAGTACTAATCATAAAATCAAAATAAAAAAAAACGTTCAGGCTCCTGAACGTTTTTTTTATAAATATCAGTGAACTAAACTTTCAAATAAAACTTTGTTAGCTTTAATTTTGTTAAAAGTAACTCCATCGACGGAGCTTTGCAATTTAGACTCAATAGCTTGTGAAACAATGTTTCGTCTTTCAATTGAAGAACCAGCTTCCTGCAACATTCGGAACTTTGTGGTAAACAATTCCTGCAGCATTGCCTTACTTTCAGGCTGAAGCGGTATAAATTTTTCTAAATCGGTTATATTTTTTAATCCGCCAGCTTCTGCAGTAGGTTGTTCTTTTTGAAATTCAACTTTTTTTAGCTCGTTTTTAACTTGTCTTCTGGCCTGAGCAGAAGCCGCAAGAACTAAAAAAAATGAAAGTACTACAAATAAATTTTTCATAATATTGATTTTAAATTATTGTCAAATTTAATTAAAATAGTAATACAAACTTAAAAAATTAAGTGTCAAATTATTTTGGTAGTTCGGGCATCTTCATTCGTCTGTTAGGAGTTGACAGCGTTCCCACAAATGCTACTAAAGCTTTTACTTCAGATTTGCTTAAATTTAATTTTCTTAAAATCGGAGATGTTTTACCAATCATCTGCTCGTCAATAGTTCCTTTATATTTGTTTTGAATTGGCGACGGATTTCCGAGATTATATAATTCAACCACATCAAGAATAGACGGAAAATGACCGTGATGCATCCAAGGCCCGGTTCTTGAAACTTCACGAAGGGTTGGTGTTCTAAACTTACCAACATCTGCTTTATTTTTAGTTACATTATACCTTCCTAAATCTTCATTTTTGGTTGCTATAAGTGCTTGTCCGTCGTTATGAAACTGATTGTCTGAAAAATAGGGTGTATTATGGCAACTGATGCAGTTGGCTTTGGTTCTGTAAAGATGCAAACCTTCAACTTCCTGATCAGTAAAAGCATTTGATTGTCCTGAAATAAATTTATCAAATTTGCCGGGCGGACTGCTGATTGTCCGTTCAAAAGTAGCAATTGCCATTTGAATATTTTCGACATTTATTTTTTTGTCAAAAAATGCTTTATCAAAAAACGACTTGTAACCTTTTATATTTGCGATGTTTTCGACCGCGACAGACAAATGTGCTTTCATTTCTTTCTGATCCTGAATAGGCATTGTTGACTGTGCTTCTAACGAGGGTGCACGTCCGTCCCAAAATAAAGAAGTTGCAAATCCAACGTTTAAAATTGTCATTGCATTTCGGCCACCCGTTTGACGGTCATGTCCGAAAGATCGTGTTAAATTATCTGTCCAGCCCAACTCTGGATTATGACAATTTGAACAAGAAATTTGTCCGCTTCCAGATAATCTTGGATCAAAAAAAAGCATTTTCCCCAAAATTGCTTTTTCATCAGAATATGGATTTGATGCGGGATAACTAACGTTTGGCAAAACGCCAATGTCTTGAAATTTCGAAATATCAACCGTAATATCTAAAACTGGTTTAGGCCATTTTGATGCGTCGCCACTGCTGTAAATCTTGCGTAAATTGTCAATATTTTCATAATAACTAGTTTTGCCAGACTGAAATCTGACAAAACTTAATAATCCGAATACTACAAATAAAAGTCCAAAAATTTTGATTTTCATAATTATAAATTTATTCTGTTCGAACAAGGAATTGTCAGGTTAACCGGGTTTGAATTGTTGTTGTTGTTACTATATATGTACATTGCACGAACTACATCGGGATTGCCATTAATAGCAGTTTCGTTGCAATGAATTTCTAAATACATTTCCCATCTGTTTAAAACGGAATTAAAACTATAATTTCCGATACCACAAATTGGTACACCAACAGTTGCGCTGTTTGCTGTTTTTATAAAAGTAAGCGTTTGAGCAATTACTTTTACGGTTCCACTTGTTGCGCTAGTTCCATTATCCGGAAAAAATTCGAGTACTTCTCTAATTGTAAACGCGGGCGATTCAACACTTGCACCATTATAAAACCGCACAAAATCAAAAGGATTTGTTCCGACTGGTAAATTATTGGCAACATAACCAATTTTAAATTTGTGATACCCTTGTCCATTATCAAATTCCGAGCCAATTGGTACAGGTACGGGTTTTGTAAAAGTTTGAAACGTACTCCATCTGCAAAATCCGTCTGTTGTACTAAAAAACCATGCTTTACCATAATTTCTATTTAAGGCATCCGCCACATTGTACCAATTTGCAGCCGGATTGCCTTGACGGACAATCTGATCGGGCTTTCTGATATTGGTAACTGCCGTTCCAAAAATTATAAAATCGGTTAAACCAGTATTCAGTGTTAATCTCAAATTTGCAGCAAACTGGGTCGTAGAAAGCACCTTAAACTTATAAAATATTTTTGTGGCTCCATCTGTAAATGGCAACTTTTCTAACAAATAATTAAAACTTGAACCCACTCCGTCACAATTACTTATTGGTGTAAACTGAGGTAAAATAAAATTAAAATTACCAACCATAGCATTGGTAACTGGTTGTGAGAACTGAATTGGAATTAACACTTCTTCATTCAGACTTCCCACTATATTGTACAAATTTTGATTAAAAAAATATCTGGTTTTGCTCAAATCTCCTAAATTAATTGTAACCTTATCCATTTTAAAATTAGGGTTTTTCCAACCAATATTAACCGACGGGTCACTTGTTCGTACAATTTTTAAAAATATTTTATTTGAATTTACTCCTTGCCATCTCGAATTTATGTTTATGCGAACAGTATCTATTAGTTTTCCCACAGGAATTGTGATTTTGCCTTGCGGTGCAATGGTGAAATCGGTAAAATTTCCTTCGGTTTGCACTTCGTAAAAAACGTCTAAAGGCGAAGTTCGCAAATTGCTGGTTAAAATAACGGGGATTTTTATGATTTTGGTAGAAACGTGATTGTAAATGGCTGTTTCCGGCACATTTGAAAGCACTTTTGGATAATCAATAATTTCGCCATTTTTATCTAAAAGTAAACTGAAGCGCACAAAATTATTGTCCGGAACTTTGATATCTTCATCTTTAGTGCAGTTTAGAAAAAGAAATAAAAGTAAAAGAGAACTTGCTATTTTTTTAATATCCTTCATTTTGTATCATATTTTCGTTCACATTTATACTAGATCTGGGGATTGGCAAAACAAAACGATTGTTTGGAAAATTTAAATTACAAAGTGCTGAAATACAATCATCACTTCGGCTTACACTTTTATTGATTCGGGCTATATCGTATAGAAAAAAAGTTTCAAAACACATTTCTCTTCTTCTTTCTAAAAAAATTTCTTCAAAAATATCAGTAGTATTTGCAAGACTATTCAAATTTGATCTGTTTCGAACAGTATTCAACGCGTTTAATGCCACAGCAGTATTGTTCATTCTGGCGTTTGCTTCAGCCTGAATTAAATACATTTCGGACAATCTGCAAACCAAAGTTCCAGCATTGTCCTGGTGTTTTTTTGTAAAATAAAAATTTCTATTTACGAATCCGTTGGTTGTTTTGACGCGCAAAGATTGTATTATAAAATTGTTCTTTCTAATGTCGTTTGCTGCAAATAGATTTATCAAATTTGCCGAAGCTGCATAATTGCCATAGGTTGATACTGTTCTGACAGGCGGGTTTCCTGAAGTTAAAAAAGTTATTTCGTAATAGGTTGCAACGGTGCTCGAAACTAAATCAGAATTGCTTGCTTTTGGTGCGGTTAATTCAAAAATAACTTCTGAAACAGGCAGATTGGGTTTTTCCCATTCCGAAATATAGTTTGCAGTACTCATTAATTCAATTCCAGATGAAGCAATTACTGCACTTGCAGAAGAGACTGCCAACTGCCAGTCATTTTTTTGTAGTGCGACCCTGGCCAAAATAGCTTTTGTTGAAACCACATTAAAATAAGAGGTGTTAGAACCAGCCAATGCTGCCGTTTGCGAAAATAGAGACAATGCCATCTGCAAATCTTTGACTACTAAATTATAGCTAGTTGCTACATTTTGTCTTGCTGGAAAGTCAATTCCTCCCTTTAGAATTTTGTCAGCAAAAACAATACCCTTGTGCGTTGCATTTGCAGAAAAATTATAAGTCTGACCGTAAACCTGCAACAAATTAAAATGTAAAAACCCTCTTAACGCTAATGCTTCTGCTTTTATTTGGTTTTTTTGCTGATCGGTTGCGTCTGGCAATCTATCTGCATAATTGATAATATTGTTTGTATTGTTTATTGCGTTATAACTATCATTATAAAATCCGGTGAAATTAGATGAGAAAGCGTCGTCATTAAAATCATAAATATTTAAAAGCTGACCACGCTTTGATATAATTCCGATATTTGATCCGTTTTGAGTTGGAGTAAAACAAATGTTGCCACCAGCCAAATCTGGATAAGCAAAAAAGTTACCGCTGTATAAGTCTTCGGTTTTATAATAAGCACCGGCCAAAGCAATTTTTGCTCCAGCCAAAGTAGAAAATTGTTCTGTAATCGAAGTTTCTTCTCTTGGTTCGATGTCAAGAAAATCGTTGCAACCTGCAACAAGCAGACATAAAATGATATAAAAAATATATTTTTTCATAATTTAAAAACTAGTTTGAAAACCAAAGGTTAATGTTTGTGCTTCGGGATATAAATAGCTGTATTCTGCAACTCCATTGCGTCCGCGCAGGCTTTTCTCTCTATAAAAATAAACTACATTTGAAATATCTACTGAAAAACCAAGCCCTTTTATCCACTTTGATTTTATTTTACTGATTGGAAACTGGTAATTCAAATTGATGTTTTGAATTTTTATGTGTGAGTTATCACGAAGAAATCTGCTTGAATTTGGAAAAATCGGATTAGAAGGATCAACAAGTGGCATTAGCGCTATATCTCCTGGTTTTTGCCATCTGTCCAGAGCATTTACGCTTAAATTTCGATTAATCAGAACACTATATTTTGATTCTAAATCGTCCTGAATTAAAATTTCATCACCATATCTAAAACTAGCTCGAATGGACAATGTAAAGTTAGTTAAAAAAGTAAAATTATTTTGAATGCCCCCAAAAAAATCTGGTTGCGTATCGCCAATTACTTCCCAGTCATTTGCATCAAAAAGCGTGCGGTAGGTTGCTGCATCATAAATTTCTCCATTTTTTGAAAAAAGCTCACGCCCTGTTGCCTGATCTATTCCTGCAAATTTAATTCCCCAGATTGCCGATGTTGACGAACCAACTTTTTGAGCAGAAGCTCGCTCTGAAGCCGAAAATACGGTTCCTAAACCTTTTAAACTTGTAACTTTATTTTCTAATGTACTAATATTGAAATTTGTCGACCATTTGAATTTTTTGCTTTTTATCCAGTCAGCCTGCATTGAAAATTCAAAACCACGATTAAACATTTCGGCTCCATTAATTGAAAGCGTTGTAAAACCTGTTTCGTTCGGAATACTTCGTGATGTTATTAAATCGGTTATGTCATTTCTGTAATATTCCAGAACGAATTTAAAGGTGTTTAAAATATTTAAATCAATAGCATAATTAGATTTGTAATTGCGTTCCCAACTTAAATTTGCATTTGGAGCTGAAGTTGGATAGGCATAAGGCAATCCGTTGTATCCGTCGTTTCCAGCCAAATCATTTGTATATAGGCCTAAAGCTGCATAGGTTCCAATTCTTGAGTTTCCGGTCACACCATAACTGAATCTAAATCTCAAAAAATCGATCCAGTTTGAATTTTTAAAGAATTTTTCATTGCTGATATTCCATGCAGCACCGGCACCACCATTGAGTGCAGCGTTAACATCACCACCAAAAACTGAACTTTCATCTCTTCTTAAATTTACTAAAAAGAAATACCTTTTGTCGTAACTGTAATTGACTTGCGAAAAGACAGATCTTCTTGCATTTTCTGATAAATAAGAGTCGTCCTGATAACTGCCTTTTGCCAAAATTGCATCGGAAATCGGACCTGAGTTAATAAAACCCCGACCCAAAACCCTTCTGTTATCGGTTTTTTCTCTTTGCAATTCCAATCCAATTAAACCATCAATGGCGTGTTTCGCAAATTTTTGTTCGTATAATAACTGCGTACTTTGATTCCAGCGAAAACCATCTCGATAAGTATCTAATCTTCTTCCATTTTGTGGGTAAGTAGTCAGGACGCCAAGCGAATTTAAGGCAGTGAAAGTGCCATTAAATTGTCCGCTTTCATTATTTCCGGAAAAATATTTTTGTTGATTTTTTTGCGTAAAATCTACTCCGAAAACAGTTGAAATTTTAAAATTTTTATTAATAGCATAGCTGGAATTAATACTTCCAACAAGACCATTAGATTTGCTGTTATTCAGGTTTTGTGCTGCCACTGCTAATGGATTTCCAAATCCTTTAAAACCTAAAGGTGCATAACTTCCGTCGGGATTAAACGGCGAGATATTTGGAGCCAGCGGAAATCCGAATAAGGTGTTTGGTGCATTTGTACTTATAACTGACGGCGATGCAGAAATTTGAATACTGAATTTATCGTTTGAGTAACCCACATTCAAATTGCCTCCAAAACGTGTAAAATTATTCGAAATTTGGGGTTCATTATTTAGTAAAACATTAAAAGATGTTCTAAAATTCCATCCTTTACTTCCGGTGGCAACATTAAAACTGTACCTTTGAAAAGATCCATCCCGATTAAGCAAATCAAACCAATTGGTGTCGATAGTGCTGGAGCCGGCATTTGTTGCAGCGAGATTTGGTGCATCCCCTAAACTTAAATTATATTCTTTCTTAATATCAAAAAACTGAGGTCCGGACAAATATCTGATTTGATTTATTGGGGAGGAAAAACCGGTTTGTGTGCTAAAAGAAAAATTTAATTTTTTAGCTTTGGATTTTTTTGTCGTAATTATAATGACACCATTTGCGGCATCAGAACCGTACAAACCAACTGCTGCGGCATCTTTTAATATGGTTAAGGTTTCAATATCCTCTGGTGCTATTTTTGTTAACGGATTTGTTAGCTGTTCGCCTAAAACACCGCCATCAAATAATGTGTTGTCGAAGCCTCCTTGTTCACTCATGGTTGCGCCATCAATAATAATTAAAGGTTGCGTGGACGATCGGTTCAGCAATCCATTTAATGCAGTAAGTGTTCCTTGCCCTCGAATTTCAATTTTAATCGGTGCTCCCTGAACCGAACCACCCGAAACCAGCACTCCAGCAGCCAATCCTTGCAACATCTTATCAAAACTTTCGGCACTTTGTTGCACCTGCAAATCGCTACCCTTCAGATTCACTAAACTTCCGACAAGGTCTTCTTTGCGTTTTTTGGTACCGTACGACGATGTTACAATAACCTCCGACAAGCTGGCAGATTCCTCTTGAAGCGCTATTGAAAAATTGGATTGGCTTCCGACAGTTATAAATCGCGATTTATAGCCAACATAAGTCACTTCAAAAATAGTGTTTTCAATGTTTTGTGACTTAAGATTATACGAAAATCTTCCCTGACTATTTGTAACGACGCCAACTCCTGTATTTTTTATCTTGAGGTTTGCGCCGGCAATTGGTAAATTAGTGACATTATCAAATACAATTCCCGTGATTGTTCTCTGATTTTGAGCAATAAGTGTTGCCGTTGCACTTAAAAAAAGAAAATAAATTAAAAAATTTTTTATAGTCAATTGATGATTAATTGATGATTATTTTGCGATTTATTGTAGTACTGCCAGACTGTATTTTTAAAATATAAATTCCTAAATTTAAAGTGAGGTTTATTTTTTTATCAATGATTATACCGCTTGCAACTTTTTTTCCTACCATATCAAAAACGTCATATAATGCAGTTTCATTAAAGATATAATCAACAAAAAGTGCACCGTTTGACGGATTTGGATAAATTGACATTTGATTTAATTTTTCATTATCAGAAATTGATAACGTTGCAGGATCGAACATCATTAATTCAATTCCATCATCTAAACTCCCCGAAAAAAACAATTTATTATTAGAAACCGTGATATTATTGACGCCGAGTGGATTTAGAACTGTTGTAAACAAACTTGCTACAGAAACCGTTCCTGCAACTGTTCCGTTTGTGCGCCAAAGCTCTCTAAATGTATCTGAATTGCTGTCAACACCAAAATAAACAAAACCGTTTAGCAACACAAAATTGGTTACAACACTTGCAACTGTTGCATTACAATCTAATAACTTAATTAACGTTGTTCCGTCGTATTTGTATAAATCATATAAAGTTGCGTCAGTTGCAAAAAAGTAAATTGCACCGCTAACGCTTGTAATTGCTGTTGGGATGCTATTTCCAGATCCTACATTAATATCTACAACTTCTACCGTTCCAAGTTCTGTTCCGTCAGATTTCCATAGTTCATCGCCGTTGGCACCTACTGCTTTGAAATAAATATTTGTTCCTAATTCTGCAAATCTGCTTGGCGATGATGAAGTTGTTCCGACATTAATATCTTTTACTAAAACTGTTCCTGCAGCTGTTCCGTTGGTTTTCCATAGTTCAAAACCCGTTGTACCACTATTGCCTTGAAAAAAAACTGAGTTAAGCGCTTTGAAGCTGGCTGCTCCTACACCATTTGTTGTTGCAGCTGCAATATCTAAAACTAAATTGCTATTGATTGCAGTTCCGTCTGATTTATAAATCTCTCTGCCAGTTGCAGTAATAATTTGTCCTAATATTGCGGTTCCGTTGAGATTTTCAGACCACGACACGGTATTTGCCGTTCCAGGATAATCAATTACGTTTATTGTTCCGGCATTTGTTCCGTCTGTCTTCCAGATTTCGCCCCCGATTGTTCCGTCATTTGCGTCAAAAAGCATTGTTGTCGGATTCAAAACCAATAAATTTTGTGGGTTAGAACTACTTCCAACACCTGGCCTGATATCCTTAACCATCGTTGTTCCTGCATCTGTTCCGTTGGTTTTCCACAGTTCAATTCCTTCAGCAGCTGTTCCGGTCGTTGCCGTAAAGAACAAACTCGCATTAAATGAAGTAAAGTTTGCGGGATTACTATTTGTAGTTGTTGCCGCAATATTTTTAACTAAAATGGTGCCGACTGAAGTTCCGTCTGTTTTCCAAAGTTCAATTCCGTTTATTTCTTCAGTTGCCCGAAAATATAAAATTCCGTTATAATCAAAAAAATTATTTGGATTTCCGCTGTTAACAACGGGAGGCACTGCGGTTGACGAACCTGCAAATATATTTTTAAGCTGCACTATTTGTGAAAATGTTGCTATCGGAAGCAAAATTATCAAAATGTAAAATTTTTTCATAAAATTATTTAACAATTATCAATCAAATTTAAACAAAAAATATGAAAAGTGTCAGAAAAATAATTTTTTATTTATTAATCCGGTCTTTTTTGTAAACGATCTGAATAAATCAAGTTGCAATAGTTTGTTGCTTTATACATTATTTAAAAAAAAGCATAAATAAAAAATCGGGACGACTTAATATTTATTAAAAAAATCGTAATTGTGGTGGTGTCGAATGATCACCATTCTAAATTCAAAATTGAAGAAACAAATTCCAAATTAGTGTAAAATTGTTTTTATAATACCTTTATCAATAGTAAAATTTTTAAATTCAAATGGACTTAACAAACAAAAAATCCACAAAACCTTAAAACTTACTGCAATTTAATCTTCCGACATAAAATGTCGACTCTCTAATAGCGGAATTATTACAGTATTGTAAATCATACAAAAAACGACAAGAAATTTTCAATTAGCGCATTTTTTTGAAATAGGATATAAATGCATTATAATTCTTTTGATTAAAAAATAAACCAGTATTTACAACAAAACAGGAAAAAAAATCATAAACGGAAGTGAAAATATATTGAAAATTATAATCATTATATTGATACGGTTTTTAAAAAAATAACGCTTAACATGTAAAATGTTGTATTGGGCAATTTCAGCATTTGAACCGCAGATTGTATTAGCGAGATCATCACAATTGCAATATGAATGGTGCTTTGAATATAGAAATTAAAAACAAATTTAAAAAAAATTAAATATAGTCTAAAATTCGTTCTAAAGCCATGCCTCTTGAGCCCTTTATTAAAATAGCATTGTTTTGAATTCTTAAAGTTTCAATATGCTCTTTTAACAATTCAAAAGTTTCAAAAAAAGCAAAATGCGATAATTGTATCCTGCATTTAAAAAAATATTTGCCGACAAAGTAGCACATTACAGTAGAACTTTGTGCTAAACTGTTTACAATAATTTGATGTTCAAAATGACTTTCGGCACCGAGCTCAAACATATCGCCTAAAAAAACAGTTTTATTGGCATTTTCTATTTGCAAAAAATTTTCAATTGCCACCTTCATACTGCTTGGATTGGCGTTGTAAGCATCAAGAATAATTTGGTTGGAATTTTTGACCGTCATTTGCGAACGATTGTTTTCTGGAACATAACTTTCAATTGCATTTTTGATGTCAGAATCAGAAATTTCAAAAAACTTACCGATTAAAATGGCTGCTGCCACATTATTTGCATTGTAAATTCCAATTAACTTCGACTGAATTACAGTGCCGTTAAAGCTAATTTTTAAAAAAGGACTGGCAGAGATAGTATCAATCTTTAAAAATGCATCATTGCTTGTATTAGAAAAAGAATAGCTTTCAATTTAACAACCTGAACAGGATCGTCTTGATTTATAAAAGCAATTTTATGATTGTCTTTTAAGTGCGTAAACATCTCGCTTTTGCCTTTAATTACGCCAGAAACGCCACCAAAACCTTCAAGATGTGCTTTTCCGAAATTGGTAATATAGCCATAATCTGGCTCGGCGAGTTTGCACAAAAATTCAATTTCCTTTTGGTGATTGGCTCCCATTTCAACTATTCCTATTTGTGTATTCCTGTTGAATGACAAAAGGGTTAATGGTACCCCAATATGATTATTAAAATTACCTATTGTTGCGCCTGCTTGAAATTTCTTTCTCAAAACGACTTGAATTAATTCTTTCGTTGTTGTTTTTCCGTTGCTGCCGGTAATTGCAATAATTAGAATTTGCAGATAATTACGGTGATAGCTGGCTAGCGTTTGCAAGGTTTTAAGGCAATCCTCTACTAAAATGGTACTTTTATCAATAAAATAGTCTTTATTGTCAATGATAACATATTTCGCGCCAAGCGCCAATGCTTGTTTGGCAAAAATATTGGCATCAAAATTTTCGCCTTTTAAGGCAAAAAACATTGACTGTATTTTAATTTTTCTGGTATCGGTGGTTGCGCCGGTTGTAGTTAAAAAAAGTTGGTGAAGTTCTTGAATTTTCATAAGATTTGCAATTTTTAAAAACGATAAAAGCCCTGTTTAAAGGGCTTTTTATATTAAATAAAACTAATTTTAATTTCTAGCTTTTTTCTTTTTATCAGATTTTGCACCAACTCTTGACATTGCACATCTAAATCCGATGTAGTCTGTTGCCATATCCTGAGGAAAATATCTTCTTTGAGCCGGATCCAGCCAATAGGCTCTGTCTCTCCACGAACCGCCTTTAAACACTCTGGCTTCATCGTTTACTAATGTTGTTCTTTTGTTAGATTTGTCATATTTTCTAACCATTACGTCTAAACTGTCTTTCGAAACGTTATGAATAGGAGAATCGTACATTCTTTCGGAATCTTTTTCTTTATCGCTGGTTTCAGAATTTCCAAATTTATAAAAACGAGTCGACTGCTTATCTCCATCTCTGTAGTTTCTGTTATCACTTTGTGAAAAGTTTTGTCTCAAATACGTGTCTTTTTCATCGATTGGAATTTGTGCGATTTGACCCGGAAAGTTTCTTGCCATGATTCTACCATTATTAAGGGTATCATAAACAATTGTTGTTGGCGTAATCAATTCAATTTTTCCATCTTCACCGATTTTATTTTTGGTGTAAATGTTTCCTCTGGTATAATTAAAATCATTAGCTTCATCGTCAATTATTGGCCTGTACACATCGGCAACCCATTCTGCAACGTTTCCAGCCATGTCATACAATCCAAAATCATTTGCCGGATAACTTTTCACTTCATTTGTGATATCAGCTCCGTCATCAGACCAGCCTGCTATTCCACCATAGTCTCCTTTTCCTTGTTTGAAATTGGCCAACTGATCTCCTTTAACACTTCTTTTTCCAGAACGTGTGTATGATCCTTTCCACGGATATTTTTTTTGTCCCTTATAATTATTGTATTCTCTATTTCCTACATCGGATGCTGCGGCATACTCCCATTCCGCCTCTGTTGGAAGTCTGTAATCGGGATTAAACAATCCTGAAGATCTTTGAGCATAAATGCCAGTTGCAGGTTTGGTCGTTCCTGCCTGCCCGCCTGTGCCTCTTGAAGTTGTTGCTTTAGCTTTACCATTTTTTCCTTTTAAAACTAACTTATCATCACCTCCAAAAGTTGATGTTGGCGAGGCCAGATAAGTTTCGGTGCTAAAAGTTTTTTCGGCACTGACTTCTGTAATTTTAGAACCCTTTTTCAAAAAACCTGCTTTTTCAAGAACGTCCTGGTTAACCATTTCAGTTCTCCATTTAGAAAATTCAGTTGCCTGGACCCAATTTACTCCAACAACCGGATAATTCGAGTAGGCTGGAGAGCGCAAATAATTATTGGTCATGGTTTCATTATAGCCCAATCTGTTTCTCCATACTAATGTATCTAAAGATGCACCCTCGTAAATATTTTTGTAATTTTCTTCAGTTGGAGGATAAACGCTTTTAATCCAAAAAAGATATTCAGCATACATTGCATTTGTTACTTCTGTTTCATCCATGTAAAAAGACTGAACGTGCTGTTGTGTGGCCGTATTATTCCAGTCATGCATAACATCATCCTGAACTTTTCCCATTGTAAAAGTACCTCCTTCAACTAAAACAAGACCAGGTGCAGCAGTTTGCTTTTTATATTTTGTATTAAGCTGAAAACCGCCTTTCTTGTCATTTAAATTCCAACCTGTAGCAGCAGACTTGTTTTTTGAACCAGAGTTTTTGCTGCAACTTGCCAAACTAATTACCAAAACCATTGATATGATTAGTTGGATTGCTAAAATTTTTTTTACTTTCATAATTTTTGAAGCTAATAAATTAGGTGTGCAAGATAATAATTAAGCGTTACTTTGCAAACAATTTCTATTTTTTATTGAAAATTTTTAATAATTCTTCGAAACATGCATTTTTAACGCAAAAATATTTTTAATATTGTATAAATGTAAATCAATTTTTAATTTAATTTTGTAAAAAAAATAATAAATTGAAGGTCTATCCGTTATTTAAAAATGAAAAATAAGATACTAATTGTAATAATTTTTATTTGTTTTGCTTCAAATGCTCAAATAAATAAAGACTTTAGTCTTGAATGGAAAACCAAACTGGATTATTCATCTGACAACACAAAGCATAGTATTCCGCAATTTCAGCACAATCATTTTTATTTCGATGATGTAAAAAAAACCATAACTTTTGTTGCCAAATTACCAATTTCTAGTCCGTTAAACGAAGCCTCTGCAGAAATTTCAAATGTTGTTTATGAAAATATTACGGCCAGTCAATTAGGTGATTTAGATTTAAATGCCATTCCAAAAGACCTTAAGCTAAAAGTTTCCAACACAAAATCGCGTGATGATTATTCTTTTTCGATCTCAATTGCACCCGTTTTAAAAGAGGGAAATGGTTTTAAAAGAATAAAATCTTTTTCTATAAATGCCAGAACCGATAATAATAGTGCACTGCCTCAACAACGAAATTTTAATGTATTGTCTAATTCCATATTAGCAAATGGCGAATGGTTTCGTTTTTATGTCGAAAAATCAGGTGTTTATCAAATTTCTAAAACTTTTTTGCAACAATTAGGAATGAACACCGCCAACATTGACCCGAGAAATATTAAAATTTATGGTAACGGAGGCAGAATGGTTCCGCTCAAAAATAATGATAACTACCCATCCGATTTAGAAGAAAATGCTATAAAATTTGTTGGCGAATCCGACGGAGTTTTTGACAATCAAGATTATATTTTGCTTTATGCAGAAGGAGTGGACAATTGGAGTGCAGAAAATATTTCTCACAACAATTTATATGAAAATAAATCTTATTACTATATAACTTATCAAGGTGAAGCAGGAAAAAGAATTGTTCCGATGCCAATTATATCAGGGCAGTCAGCTACAGTAATCAATACTTTTGATGACTATCAGTTTTATGAAAAAGACCTTATAAATGTTGCACGATTAGGAAGAAAATGGTTTGGTGAGCAAATTAGCGTTATCAATGAACTGCCTGTAGAATTTAAAATTCCGAATTTTGTACAAGGCACTACTGCAATAGTTTCGGTAGCTGCCGTTGGAGTTGCCTTTGCAAACACAAAAATGGAAATAAAAATCAATTCTAATCCTGTCGAAAATTTAAATTTTGCTCAATTAACACCATTTTCAGGACTTGAAGGAAGTGAAAATTCCGGGATTTACTCTGTTCCAAGTACAGAAAACATAACTATTAATCTCAAATATAACAATGGTAGTATTCCGGGATCAAAATGTTTTTTAGATTATATTTCGCTTCAATGCAAAAGAAGTCTTGCTGGCTTTAACAAACAGTTTCGCTTTCAGTTTAATCAGGCCTCAACTCTTTTCGGAATTGGTGATTTTCAAATTTCAAATGCCATAAAAATTGCCGAAGTATGGGATATTACCGATATTTATAATGTTTCAAATGTGGTGAACAACAATCAAAGTGCGTTTTCATTCAAAGCCAATTTGGGTGAAGTACGAAAATACATTGCTCTTGATGCATTGGACTATTATGTTCCAAAAAAAGATGCCCAGACTCGGGTTGCCAATCAAAATTTGAAAGGAACTATTTTTAAAAACAATCAGGGTCAGTTTCAGGATATTGATTATTTGATTGTTACACCAGTTTTTTTAAAAACCAGTGCAGAAAAACTAGCCAGTTTTCACCGTCAAAATTCAAATTATAATGTTAAAGTGGTTACGTTAGACCAAATTTATCAAGAATTTTCGTCTGGAAAACAAGACATTGGAGCAATAAGAAACTTTGTAAAATACATTTATAGAAATGCATCAACTCCTTCAAAAAAACTAAAATATTTAAACCTGTTTGGTGATGCCTCATTTGATTTTAAAAATAGAATTCCGAACAACACAAACATTGTTCCGATTTATCATTCTACAAACAGTTTTTCGTTATCAAGTTCTTATATTTCTGATGATTTTTTTGTGCTTTTGGATGATAATGAAGGCGACATGAACAGTCAGACCAACAATGGTTTAGACGTTGCAGTTGGACGAATTCTGGCAAGCAGCCCGCAGCAAGCCGAAGAAATGGTTAACAAAATTTTAGAATACCACGATGCAAAATCTTACGGGCGGTGGCGGAACAATTTTGTTTTGGTTTCTGATGATGTTGATGTAGTTGGTGAGGAAACCCTGCAAAGCGGACTTGACAATCTGGGCAACCAAATTTTTGCTCAGAAACCTTTTGTAAATTTAAAAAAAATACACACAGACGCTTATATTCAGGAAACTTCATCTGGCGGAAATCGTTATCCAAAAGCGCGCGAAGATTTTATTAATGCCTTTAATCAAGGTGGACTGGTCATTAATTATTTCGGACATGGTGGCGAAGACGGCTTGGCAAAAGAACGCATCTGGGAAAAATCTGATGGACAAAATCTTTCAAATCAATTTAAATACCCACTGTTTGTAACCATAACTTGCGAATTTACTCGTTTTGATAATCCTTTTCGACCTACTGCTGGCGAATATGTTTACTGGAATCCAAAAGGCGGTGCAATTTCGATGGTAACCACAACCCGACAAATCGGAATTGGAACTGGTCAACAAATTAACGAGGCCTTTTCTGCTAATTTATATGGTTTTGGAACAAATGATTTGACTTCGGTTGCAGAAGCGCTACGAAAATCAAAATCACAATACAGCAGCAACGCTTTAATGGTTTTTTATATTGGCGATCCAGCCCTAAAATTGGCCATTCCAAAACCAAAAATTGTTTTGACCAAGGTTAATGATGTGCCAATTTCTCAACCAGTAGACAATCTCAAATCGTTGAGCAACATCAAACTAACCGGAGAAGTTCGTGACGAAAACGGAGTTAATTTACTTGCAAACTATAATGGCGAACTGGCCGTAAATATATTTGATAAAAATATAGAAAGAAAAACTTTAGGTAACGATGGCACTAAAGACGGACTTGGTCAGCTCTATTTAATGAACTTTACTGTGCTTGGCGAAACCATTTTCAGAGGCAACGCATCGGTCCGGAATGGACTTTTTGAATTTAATTTTGTTGTTCCACGCGATATCAGAATTCCGCTAGGCAACGGAAGAATTAGTTTTTATGCCAAAAAAACTGGCCAACTTATAGATCAAACCGGATTTGATACATCGATTTTAATAGGAGGCATAAATAATAATGCAGTCGCAGACAATATTAGTCCCGCAGTCAAGTTATATATGAACGATATTTCGTTTGTGAATGGCGGAATTACTAATCAGTCTCCCATTTTGTTAGCTTTTTTGGAAGATGAAAACGGAATTAATACCGCAAGTGGTATCGGACACGACATTATCGGAATTTTAGATGGCGACGAAGCAAAGCCCTTTATTATGAATGATTTTTATGAAACCGAACTGGACAATTTTAAAAAAGGAACTTTAAAATTTCCTTTTAAAAATTTAACTGTGGGATTGCATACCTTAACATTCAGGGCTTGGGACGTTTATAACAACCCAATTCAAATGGACATTCAATTTGTGGTTGTGGGCAATGACACATTAACGCTTGTTAATGTTCTGAACTATCCAAACCCATTTGTTGATTACACCGAATTTTGGTTTACGCACAACCGGCCTTTCGAGCCATTAGAAGTTCAGGTTCAGATAATGACTATTACCGGAAAAGTAGTTTGGACAAAAAATCAAATAATAACAACCACCGGATTTCTTTCAAGAGAAATTTCCTGGGACGGAAAAGACGATTTTGGAGACAGAATTGGCAAAGGTGTTTATGTTTATAAACTTACCGTAAAATCAACGGCAACAAACAGTAAGACAGAAAAATTTGAAAAATTGGTAATACTATAAGAAAATACTATATTTGCTGACTTTAATCAAAGTACACGAATTGGTGTCAAAA
>ENA-OFCF01000286-OFCF01000286.1-metagenomes-genome-assembly--contig:-NODE-286-length-23652-cov-24.234987_pt1 | contig 23652 bp, 13 predicted proteins | sample MGYA00153387_OFCF01 | MGnify analysis MGYA00153387
CCAAGAACGCAGCATTTGGAAGAGTCCCGCCACGAATCATCAGGCCAGCTTTATCTTCAGTGGTGATCTGTTCGAGCGCGTGTTGGCGTGCCATTGCCTCGCGGTCCACGTGCGCAGCGCTTTCCGGCACAACGGCAGCCGGGCCAGCCGCTCTGGCCGCCGGAGTTTTCCCATCACCGAAGGCCAGCAACCTCAAGCTCACACCCCGCATTTGAGAAAAATCACAATGCGCGAAGGCCATCGAATCAGCGAGACTGATCAAAGGCTTACCGCTGCCGCTGAGACGTATTTTATCACCTCGGACTAGCAAATTTCCCGGAGCTGGAACCACTCCAATGTCGATCATCGTGAGTTCGCCCGCGACCTGCGCTTTGCCGGAAGAATTTTGCAGCGTAAGCTTTTCGAAATCTGCGCGACAAGTCGTCGGCTGGGCGATGGAGTGGCCGGCAATGCTGATCACATCACCCATTTCAAGAATTGTCGTGCCGGGCTTGCCTCCGCGAAGTAGCAATTTTGTGGAACCTATCTCAGGCGCTGTAGCCACTAAACCAATTGGAATTCCCGGGACATGGCCTTCGGTGATGTAACGATATCGTTTACTGATTCCGCCATCCCAGAGCGCAAGCTGCCAAAGATAACCCGGCACTTGTGCGATCGCACGCTGGGAAAGCATCGTGTAAGATTGCATCGCGCCGATGTGTGGCGAGCCGACGTGTTCATCTGTTGGATAGCTCCAATCGTAGGCATAATAATCCGGAGCCGAGCCATCCCAGGCCAGCCAACCGAAGAAATCGATCTCATCATGAAGGATGGCACTCCCGCCCCAGCCGCCCCAGCGACCGACCTCGAAGTTCACCCCGAAGGCGTTGTAGCCGATGGCTTTGATCTTTTCCGGCTTCCACGGCAGTGCCTCGCGCATGCCGCGCATGTAGGCTTTCCAGATTGAGACATAACCTTTGCCGAAGGCGGTAGGCAAATCCTCGCCTCTGCGTTGATGAGCGTGCCAACTGGTCGGAGCATCGCCGACGTGGCCCTTCGCTCCCTCGTTGTTACTGACGATCTGGATCTGCGGTGGATCAGGGTAGATCTCGGCGAGTTTTTTCCAATCTTCGAGGCTGTAGTTATTGCCTGAAGTGGCGATGGTGGCACCACCTTGGCGCCAGACGGTTTCCGGGGCCTTCGACCAGAAGTCCATGCGTTGTTCTACGCGCAGCAGCGTTTCACCTGCGGGGATGGCGGTCGGGAGAGTTTCGCTGATCGTCAGCGTGGCTGTGCCAGCGGCGTCGGCTTTCGCTTCGGCGGCAAGCGCTACCGTGCGACCTGCTTTGGCCAAAACGAGCCAAGTCCCGGCGGGCAATGTGGCATTTGCGTCGAACCCCTTCACAACCAACGTCTTGTCGTCCTTCGCTGCGACTGCGGTGGTTTTCAAGCTGAAGCCCTGAACGATGAACCCGGGATGGGTGGCGGGCGGCTGGTGAGCGTAGTCGGGTATCGGCCAGCCCCCGGCAGGCTCAGGCCAACCGCTGCGTTGCAACATCGCAACCTCGATATTCCCAGCTTCGATTTCAAACGGCAGCTTGGCGGCGGCGAGGCGGCGGAAGCCGCGCTGAAAACTCGCGGTCTCCTCGTTATAGGAGTTTGGCCCAGAATTCGCATGGGGCCAGCCGAGGAACGGCATCACCCGATGCCCATCGGCGATGTCATCCAGCACCCGGTCAATCGTGAACGGGTAGCTGACGAAGTAAGTTTTGCCCTTCGGCGCCCCAGTATTGGCATCGAGCAGGTTGTGCGGCGTCCAGCACGCTGCCAAAGGCAGTGGATAGCCTTCCGGGTCACCATTCGGCCGTAGCACCTCGCTGGTGATAGCCTTTACCAGCGCAGGCGAGATAGGCTTGGCCGGTGTGGCCGGTGGCATTTTTTCGACGGCCGTCATTGTGGCCATCAAACCGCAGGTGAAAAATAACAGGTGGGTTTGTGGTGATTTCACGATGAATTGTTAGGTTTTTATTTACAACGAGCGCTCACCGCTTGGTGAGCGGATCGTCCTGTGGAAGTTGGACGAGAACCGTTTTGTTAGCGCGAACAGACGCAGTGTAAACGGTGCCGATGTTGCGTGCTTGAAGAGTGACCTCGCCGAGGCTGGGGATTGTGACTGTGACTGGGCGATCTGCGCCACCGCCAGCCCATGCGGTGATCAGCCACTCGGCTTTTGTATTGTGCTTACGGGCGACCACGCGGGCATCTCGATCTCCAGTCGGGAATTCGTAGGCGGGCTGTTCTTTCGAGTAAACATGCATCTCCGGGCCGGGCAGCAAATCTCCTTGACGCAAGAAGGACTCGACGTGGCTGAACAACGCGTGAACTCGCGCCGCAGCGGTGATTTCATCCATCCAGAAGGGTGGTTTATCCACGGGAAACGGTTGTGCAAATTCCTCGTCCGTAACCATGTGATAGTTGCCGATGTTCGTGCCGACCAATCCAGTGGTGTAGAGCATTTTGAGCAGCCCGCGCCAACGCGGACGGTCGTATTCTTTATTGGTGGAAGCCCATATCCAACTGTAGGCAAGCGGCAGGCCGACGGCGATGTCGCGCCCCCGGCTGTTGAGCGCGGCAGTGAGGATGTCACAAGTTTGGGGCAATTGCTCGGCGGTGCTGGTGAAGCCGGCGTTGAAATGCGATAGATAATACTCATCACTGGCCAAGTCCGATGCTCCCTTCATCAAGCCGGGATCGTAACCCCAGTCCTGCCAACCCCACCAGCGATTGGCCTGTCCGCCGCCTGAGAGCGTGTAATAGATGAAGAGTTCGCGATCTGGCACCGCCTTGCGCAGGGCATCGGCGATGATTTGACTCTCGCGTCCTTTCTGGATCGAGATGTAATCAAACCATGATTTCTCGCCACGGGCTTTTTGGACTTTTGGATCTTGCGCCCAAGCCGGACCCGCGAAACCAATGACTCCCAGGCCATACTCGCCACCGCTGAGCACCATCGAAATGGGGCAAATTTCCCGCAATCCAGCGATCGGTTCGGCGCGCATCCGCCCGCACTCTTGCCACACCGCATCCGGGGCCTCTGGGCTGATCACCGAATCCATGCCCGGGGTCCACAACGTGCCATCAAATGATTTGGCCTGGGCGGAAAGCACCTTGCCGCTGGCATCACGGCACCAGGTTTCTTGCGGTGGATTTTCTGGCCAGCCGCGATTGGCGACAACCTGCAATTTGTATCGCTTCGGATTGGATTTGACCAATGCGACGAGCCGTCCCTCCAGCGTGGCCGGGTTCTTGCAATTTTCCAAGTTCACGTCGCCAAAATAGCCGGGAATGCTCAGGCAGTAGCCCCAGCGCTCGGCCAATTCTTTTTGAAAATCGAAGTCATTCTTAGAATACGCATAACGCGTCAACGGGTGCAGCGTGCTGCCTTTCGCAACCTTCAGCGTGGGCTGGCTGCGCAGGTAGGGCAAAGCACGTGTCAGTCCTTGGATTTTCAACCATTCCGCGTCCAACGCTTCACGACGAACAAGGGCTTGGTCGTAGCTGGTCATGAGCGATTTACCTTCTCGATGCTTGCGCAACAATTGACTGAGACGGGCAAAAATCTCGATGGTGCGGTTGGCACAAAGACGATTCATCGGATCCATATCAGGCTCCAGACGCGAGCGGCTGAGGCTGAGATGGCCGCTGATGTTTTGACGCTGATCTGACAACTTCTGAATGGCCTCCTCGTTGCCCGGTGTCTTGCGGAGTTCCTCAACCTGCAGGTCGAGTTTGCCACCTTCCTCACACCATGCGCGGGTCTGCGGATCTTCGAAGTAGCGCTCGTGCCAGCGACCGTCGATCTTGGCCAGTCGCACCTTGGCGGCATCGCGTTCCGCCGCCCAAGCATTCAGTTGTGCATCGGCCAGCACCGCCAATTTTTCAGGACTGTCCCAAGCACGGATCGCCGCTTCTTGGGTCTGAATCAACGTGGCATTCGTAGCAATCTCAGCATCGACCGCGGGGACGGATCGCGCCTCCGCCAGCGCCGCGACGGGCGAGCAGACCAATAGTCCGAGGCCCAGCATTTCGAGGAATTTCATCGTATGATTTTTGTTAAGTTAGAGCACAAGATGGTGAACGCTTCATTCGATCATTTGAAATTGGCGCCACAGATTGGGCTGCGCGTTCACGGCGGAATTGAAGCCGCTGAAGGTGAGCCATGAATGCACGCCCCAGTCTTCTTCGGTTTTCTTTTCGGTCTTGTGTTGATCCCAAACTGACATCGAAAGCCGGAAGGCACTGCCGGTTTTCAGGGAGAGCGGATGCACGGTGGCTTGGGGGTAAGCCCATTCGTAGATCCAGCCGGTGGCAGTGCGTTTCACCGCGATGTGTGTTCCGGCGGCGTTGGCGGGTCCACTGGGGACGTTGCCGACACGATAGATCATCGCTTTGCCGTCCTTGAGCGGCCCGAGATGCTCGCGGTAATAGCCGGCATTGAGCGGCTCACCGGGTTGGTAGCCCCACGGATAGAGGCAGAACATGATGTTGTCATCGTTCCATACCACGGTCTCAGTGCCGTTTACCACTGGCACGTTGTCGGTGATTTCTGCGGCGAAATAAACCTGCTTGTCGTCCCAACGAGTGTAGAAACGGCCGCTAAATTCCTTGAGGTCGCGCGGGCCGTTGTACCACTTCTCATACGGAGTCGGCAGTAGTTTCTCCAGATTCCAGTCGGCCAAGTCACCATCGATGGCGATGGGGGTCGTGGTTTTAACGCAGGCTTGGAAGCTGACTTCGCTCTCGCTGGAAAGGGAGAAACCCGAGCTGTCTTTGACAATCGCGCGCATTTCGTAACTCACCGCCAAGTTCGCTTGCTCACGCGGAACCGGGAAACGCAGTTCAGCCGTGCCACGCGCGCCGATGTTATAGGGCAGCTCGTAATGCTCCGGGGTGATACCGGAACCGAAAAATCGATTCGCGATCCGCACCGTGCCGGCCCGTGGTTCGTCAGCTAAGCTGGTGAGGGTCACGGCGATGGCAGGATCTTGGGTCGGCGTCATGGGCACGCCGTTGACCTGTGCCTTCAATACCTCGCCGACGACGATGGGCTGCTTCAACACAGAGACCAAACGCTCGCCGTCGTAGAGACGGGTGGTGAAGGTGCAACTGCCGGTCGCTTGGTTGGCGGCGATGGCGATGGGCAGCTCAAGCTTGGCCTCGCTCGCGGTCATTTCTAGCGTTTGCGGCTCGAGTTTCGGCCATGTGCCGTCCACCGTGGCGGCTACCCGCACTTTTTTACCTGCGGCGAACACGGGTGGCAGGCGCAGCGTCGCGGTGCCAGATGCGCCGCGAGCGATCACTGGCAGATTCAGTCCGCCATTCATTTCGCTGAGTGCGGCAGCCGCCGTGGCAGGATTGCTCAACTCGGGAACTTCGCCCTCAAACAGTAAAACCAGCGGATCTTGTGTGGCGACGACCAAAGACGTGCCATCCGGTGTGATCCGGTCGCAGCGGCCATAAAGGTCCTGCATCACGTAAGGCACTGCGGTCTTCAGTGCCAATGTCACCGGCGGATTGGGCTCAAGCTGGAAGACATAACAGACCGTCTTGCCGTCGCGCAAATAGACGTAGGCGATCGAGCGCGGCGTGGGTTTGAAGACATGCTTGAACTCAGCGCACTCGACCGCTTGCACGAAGTTGTAGTAGGCGGTGGTCTTCAACATCGGCATCAGCGAGGCGCCGCGCCGGTCGCTACCATAAGTGCCGCGACTCCAGTCGGTGTCGCTGATGGCGTCGGCTACCCGTGGGCGATCCACGTATTGCATCCACTGGAAACCATCACCAGGGAACTCGCCGCGTAGCACCGCCTGGCGGGCGGGGGCCGAGCCGGCTTCGTTCACATACATGAGGAAGTAGGTGATGCGATCCATGCCGTGGGCGTGGGCGTCGAGCATCGAAGTGATGAGACTGCGGCTGCCCTCCAGCTGGTCCGTTCCACCGACGTTGGCGAACTCGGTGGACATCATGCGGCGGGTAATTCCGAGTTTGGCGAGTTCGCCCGCCAAGCGGTCGGATTCCTTCCAGCCGACTCCGGATTGGTAAAGGTGGGTGTCGAAAAAGTCAGCGACCTCGTAGAGCTTTTCCTTGAGAATCAAATCGACTAGCCCGCTGTTATCCGGGACGCCCCAAGTCATCATACCGACTGGAAGGTCTGGAAACTCGGCTTTGATCGCGGCGTAGGCTTTGCGCTGGAGTTCGAGGGTGCGCACGTCGATGGAACGCTCAAGGCCCGATGGCACCACTTGCACGATGCGATGGCGGTTGGCACGGACGTAGGCGACGATGTATTTGACGTAGCCGTCGATTTCGAAGCCCTTGCAGCCGGGGTGGGATGCGTCGTCGTTTAGTGCCCAGTCTGGGGCGTTTTTGCTCATATCACCCCAAGGATGAGTCGGCACGCGGCCACGAATTTGTTCGAGGTTCGGGCAATAAACCAGCTTCGGGAAATCCGGGCCACGGGCGATGGTAATCGGCCCGTCCTTGACCGGTTGGGAATCGCGCCAGCCGCTGTAATCCCAGCTCTGAGTCATCGATACGCCCATCTTGGCGGTCACCGATGGCTCGGGGCGCTTCGAGTTGTCATCCCGGAAGGTGGTGCCGTCGCCAAATGCGATGAAGCGGGTTTTGTCCAAATCTTTGGGATCGGTCTGACGCGGCGCGACGACGGCGTAAGTGACGGTGTCTTCCGCCAAGACTTTGCCATCCGCAACGAGCTGGGTATGGAGGAAAAACTCTCGACCGACTTCCTTCGCCGCAGCCTCGGGAATCAATGCCGAGAGCCGCAGGTTATGTTCGCGGGCAGGGGCGAGTTGCGGGATGACCAACGGTGCTGCCGACGTGAAGTCGAGGGTGCCGGAAGCGATGCGAAAATGCTCGTAGTCGGTGATGGCGTAGTGCAACTCGGGCTTGGTCAGCGTTTCCACGGGTTTGCCATCGGTGCTGTAGAGCAGGAATTCGAAGCGCAATGGATCATCGTTGTAAAATAAGTTGCCGCTGGCGGCGCAACTGATCTCTAGCGCGTGGCGACCGGTAGCCGCAGTGGTGGCGGCAGCCACGGGAGCAGCGGTATCACCCGACAAGGCGGCTCCGGCCACGCTGACTTGGATGTCAGTGATGTAACATTCCCCTTGCATCAGGTTCTTGGGCCAGCACAGACGGACTCGGAAGTATTCGCCGGCCCCCGCCATTTTATCGGCAGCGTAGTGTTTCCAGCGCAATCCCTCACGGGTCAGGGTGTGACGGAATTGCGGGATCTGGCGTTTGTCCTCCCACGGCATGTAGGTCCAGTCGCCACCCGAACTGGTCAATGTGCCGTCCTTGGTGCAGGGCACGATTTCAAACGAAGCCGCGTAGGAATGGTCCTGCTGGGTGTCGTAGTTGTCTGCCGACCACAGGCTGACCCGCACCGGTTTGCCTGGATTCGCGAGCACCGGGCTCAGCCACGCGCTGTTGGCTTCTTCGTCCTTGGTTTGGCGGATGAGCAGGCTTTTGCCGCCTGGACGACGGGCGACATCGGAAACGGTCGCTTGGTTGATCGCGGTCCAGTCTTTTGCGCCATCGGCGAACGACCATTGGCCGAGTTCTTGGGCGTGCAGCGCAAGGGTGAAAAGAGACAGCAGCGGCAGGATGCGCAGTGGGGTGTGGCGGTTCATTAGATTTTTAGATAAATTCATCCGTTGAAATTCTAGTTTGTGGTTTACGCTAAGTTTCATGGTTGGGTCGGTCGGTATTTGTCGGTGAAGTAGTCCATCAGCGGAACGATCTCGGTTGGGGTGAGAACGCCCTTGTAAACGAGGATTTCGGCGATGTTTCCGCCAAAACCGAAGCCATTGCCGCCCATTGCGGCGCGGTCTAGGCCGGAGCACATCGCCCCGACACAGATGGACCCCAAGGGGCCTTTGATCTCGCCGTTGGCCACTTTGATGTGGAATCCATCCGTGGCTTCGGGCGGCGTGAGCGTGCCGTTATCGTCAGTGAAGCAAATGCCATTTTCATAGTCCTGCCCGCCGGTGGTGGCGAGCGCCGAGAGCAAGCGGTTGTTCTTTGGTTTGGCATCCGCATAGGCGCCGATGACAGTGTAGGGTCCGACCATGGCAGCTCCCGTCTTCGCATCGAGTCCGGTGATGCTCAAGTTTTGCTGGTCTGCGACGAAGCGCACAACCGGCTTGCCACGGACGCCGTCGGCTAGCCAAGTCGGGCAATGTTTGGCATCCGGCTGTGTGAACTTCAACTTCGAAGTGGACTGGCTGGTCCAGCTCGTCACCGTGCCATCGGTATTTTTCCCGACCCCGGCGTCAGCCGCCAGCCAGATCATCAAGCCTTTGCTCGTCGGCTTGGCCACGGCGAGATCCACTGGCTTCACCAGCGGCTTGCTATAGTCGAGCTTGGTGAAGGTAGCGCCCTCAGAATCGAGCTGAACGAGTGTCACCATTCCCTTGTCGAGTTTGGCGAGGTAAACGCTGCCGCAAACGCGGGCCTGCACCTCGATGCTGCCCAGCTCGGGAATGCGGACAGTGACTTTCCGGTCAGCACCATCTGCAGCCCATGCGGAAATCAGCCATTCCGGCTTGCCGGTGAGTTTGCGTGCCAACACGCGGGCGTTGCTGTCACCGGTCGGAAATTCATAAGCCGGTTGTTCCTTGGAATAAGCGTGTTGCATCGGGCCGGGCAGCAGCTCGCCAGCGCGGATAAAATTCTCGACGTGGCTAAACAACGCCTGCACGTGGGACGCAGCCATGATTTCATCCAGCCAATAAGGCGGCTGATTGGGTGGAAACGGCTTGGCGAACTCTTCATCGCGAACGAAGTTGTAGTTGCCGACATTCGCACCGACCAAGCCAGTGGTGTAAAGCATCTTGAGCAGACCACGCCAGCGCGGACGCTCGTAGTCGGGATTCGCCGAGGCCCATAACCAACTGTAAGAAAGCGGCATACCGACGGCGATGTTGCGCCCTTTGCAATTCAGGGCCTGCATCAGGATGTCCCCAGAGTTCTTGAGTCCTTCGGGCGTGCTGACAAACCCGGAATTAAAATGCGACAGATAATGCTCGTCGCTGGCGATGTCAGCAATGGGCTTGAGCGTATTGACCTCATAACACCAGTCGGTCCATCCCCACCAGCGACTGCGACTTCCGGTGCCGGTCAGAGTGTAGTAAACATACAATTCACGATCTGGCACCGCCTTTTTTAAAGCGTTGGTGATGAACATCTCTGAATGCAACTTGCGCTCGGAGATGAAATCAAACCACGGCTTTTCCCCGCGCGCTTTTTGGATCTTCGGGTCTCGCTCCCATGCAATCTTGGCAAATCCAGCCACACCCAAGCCGTATTCTCCGCCGTTGAGGATGATCGCAATCGGGCAGAGTTTGCGCAAACCGGCGATCGGTTCAGCCCGCATACGGGCGCATTCTTGCAATAAGGAGTCAGGCGCAAGCGGGCTGATCACCGAGTCCATGCCGGGGCTCCATAAAGTTCCATCCATCGACTTGGCCTGGGCATTCAAGATTTTGCCGTCAGCGTCGCGGGTCCAAGTCTCCTGCGGAGGAACGTCCGGCCAGCCACGATTGGTTATCACTTGCATGCGGTAGCGCTTGGGATCGCTGTTCACCAAGGCGACGAGCCGACCGTTCACGGTATTGCTGTTGCGGCAGCTTTCCAGCGTATCCAGTTCGAAATAACCACCCGGCGCGAGGCAGAAACCCCAGCGCTCGGCCAGTTCCTTCTGCGAGTCGTAATCGTAGAGCGAGTATGCGTAACGGCTCAGTGGCGACATGGTATGCCCCTTGGCGAAGAGCGGAGCCGTCTGAGCTTTCAAGTAGCCCAGCGGTCGGATCAACCCTTTGAGTTTCAACCACTCGTCGTCCAGAGCGTCGCGCTTGGCGATGGCCTGGTCTCTATCGGCCAGCAGCTTTTTGCCCTTTGGGTGCTTGGCGAGTGCCGCCTGTAGCTTCTGGAAAATTTCCGCCGAGCGGGCAGTAACAATCCGCTCCAACGACTCCAGCTCTGGCTCCAGACGCGGCCGGGCGGTGATGAGCTGCGCGCTGAATCCTTGCCGCTCATCCGAGAGTTTTTTAATCTCAGCCTCGTTCCCGGGCGTTTTGCCCAGCTCATCGATGCGAGTGCTGAGATCCATCTGATTCTTCTGCATCTCCCGCGCCTCAGGATCTTCGTCGTAACGGTCGCGCCAGCGGGCGTTGATGGTGTTGAGATGGGTCGCCGCCTCCTCACGCTCTTGAGCCAGTTTGAGCAGGCTCGCATCTGCCAAATTGGCGAGCTTGTCGGGCTTCTCCCACGCTTGGATTGCCAGCTCGTGGGCTTTGATCTCCTCAGCGTTGCTTGCAATTTCGGCCTCCACAGCGGCGACCTTTCTGGTCCCCGGTGCCGTGGCAGCCGATACGAGCGAGCATTGACCCAACAGACCCATTACTAACAGCGAGAAAATCCGCCAGCGACTCAGCGATACAGTGTGGACTAGAAGTGAAGATAGGATTGTATTTTTCATCATAAAAAACAATTTTCAGGGGAAAAAGAATTGAGAAAACGAGAATGTCGAGTGGCGGATCGGCTATGAAATAAGAAGCAAACTTGTCTTTGCATTGGCGCAATGCCTACGCACAAAAAAATCCCACCTTACATCGAAGGCGGGATTTTGACGTGAAATATCAATCTTTTTCTGCGGCCCCAAAAAAAACAGGGCCGACTGGGTGTTGAAAAATGGAAAATTACTCCTTGCAGTATATAGGGAGGTGATTCTCTAAGCTCAAGCTCCAGGCGCTTATCAGTGACGACAGCCCCAACCGCACCGTAAGAAGAAGACTACAATACTTCTACTCGATAGAACTCTTTTGTTTCGGAAGCTTCGGTGGCAGGGACGACTGCTTGGCCGACTCCGTCACTGAGTGTCTCAGGCCTAAGCTGAGTGTCCAGCTCGACGAAGGGGGCTACCAAATCTGGGGACTTGGTGACTTTGTAAACGGTGTTCGGTGCGCCGGTGAAGTCGATGGTGATTGCCCCTAGGGAGTCGCGACTGATTCCGGTGATGGTCAGCGGGATGGGAACATCTGACTTGGTAATCACATCAAACTCACCAAAGAAGGTATTCGTGGCCGCATCCCCTGTTGTAGAAGGGAAAATGTCAAAAAGCAGATATCGGTAGCTTCCAATGTTATCAGCTACCGTATCACTGATGGAAATGCCTTGGGCATTTCCCGTCCCGGAGGGTGAGCTAGTGACGTTTGCAATCAGAGTATATCCCAAGCTGGCTGGCGAGCCGTCCGCGACAGAGGGATCTAGGTCCGTAGGAGAGGTTGCTCCATATACGGCGTAATTTTGGGGGTTACGATCAGACTTGTGCCAAGAATACGTGTTGATCTGCAAAAGCGGCACCGTGGTGCCCAAATCAAAAAGAATACGGCCGTTTGTGACATCCACTCCCGCACCGCCTTGGGCGAAGAATACGCTTTTGGAAACATCATCATTGTTAGCCTGCACCAGTCCGTCAGTCAGGGCGGAGAAGGGTTGTGAAACGGTGACGCCGGGACCATAATCAAACAAAGTCCCGTCCGTGTAAATCGGCGTATTCCCTTGCAAATAATCCGTTGAGGACGCTTGAGGCATCGTCAATCCTCCGTAACCAGGATTCCCGTTGTCGTATGTCACAACGACTGCGGCTGAAAGTGTGGATATTGATGCGGCGATGAGTGCGACTATTGGGCCGGCCACCTTGACGTGGGAACTGAGTTTACTTTTCATGGTTTTTGTTTTGCGGTTATTTGTGAAAGACGGAGTTTTTACAACGGGTTGTTGTATTTCTGAATGAGCTAGTTTCGCTTTCTGGATCCCTTTGTCAATTTTTTTTGGGGGGGGTGTCGGCGACTGAGCAAAAGTGGATTTAATTGTCTGAGCAAAAGTGGACAGATCTTCCTGAACTTGGGCGCGGCTTAAAGACGGTATTCCGCGAGGATGTCCGGCCACTGTGGCGCTTGTGGCGTGGGCGGGCGGGAAATGACTCGGAAGCTTCCTGGCTGTTGGACGATGGTCACCTGCTTGGTTTCGCCGGGGGTGATCTCCCAGCGGCGACCCAAGAAGCTGATCTCACCGGCCTTCTGGACGACCCGCGTGTGGTGGGTCGCAAGATGCAGATCGAGGAGTTCAGGTGGCGGTGCCGGACGCCAGCAGGCGCTTGCTTCGGAGATGCTTTGCTCGACCGCTTTTTGGGGTGTAAGCCCGGTGCTGCGCGAGACGTGGTTTTTGTGGTGCCAGTCGATTTGGGTCGCGAGCAGCTCGTTTGCCTGCTCCCTGTTAGTGACCGACTCCATGGCAAAGAGGGCTGGAAGACGTTTCTGCCAAAACCCGAACTGGCGCTCGATCTTGCCCTTCGATTGGGGATCTTTGGCAACCAGATGGCTGACGCCGAGACAGCCGAGGGCACGTTGGAATTGGGAGAGGGTATCGGTGTCGCCGGCTTTGCGGGACTCGTGTCCGAAGAGGCTCAGGCCGTCGGTGTAGAAGTCGTTGGGAAGGCCGTGGGAGAGGAAAATTTTCCTAACGTGGGCGAGGTGGGCGAAGGTGGTTTCGGCCTCGATAAAGCTCGCTCCGACGATGAAACGGGTGGCGTCGTCGATGGTCAGGGCGAGGATCTGGAGTTTTTCTCCGGGCCACCATTGGTGTGGGGAACTGTCGTGTTGGAGAAGATCGCCATAGCCCTTGCGCTGCCATCTGCGGCGGGGTTTGGGGCCGCGTTTGAGCGGTTCGTGCAACAGCGCTGCCAGGTGCTTGAGGACATGGCTGCGGACGTTGGAGACGGAGCGTTTGAAGGCGAAGCGGCGGTGGAGTTCGTCTGCTAGAAAGCTGAAGTTGGCGGGTTCTCCCGTGGCGAGGGTGATACGCAGGAATGCTTCCGCTTCATCCGGCCAAGGGCCGGTGTGATCGCCTCCGGATGGCGAGAGCGGGAGACGGCGACCTCCGGCCAGCCAGAGGGTTCTCAGGGTGTAGAGGCGTGATCGACCGATTCCGAGCCGGACAGATGCGTCCCCCGGGGACAGGTGGCCGGCGTTGAACGCGGCGAGGGTTGCCTCGACGACTTCGACGGGCAGGCGGTGGAAAAGCTGTTTGTTTTCATCCGTGCATTGACGACACGAATGCCACTCGCCAACCAGCGCTTATGGGGCTCTGCCCCAAACCCCGGAGTTTATCGAATAGGAGCGAATGGCTCTAGGGAAAGCGTCCCTTCCCCAGAGCGCGGTTCCCATTTTGGGAGCCTATCGCACCTTCCGGACTACTCGGGTTGCTCTCCAGCAGAGCCCTATCCGTTCCAGCGGTGAGCCGAACGGGAAACAATGGATGCGAGGATGCCAGAGGAATCGGCGATTGGGTGAAGTATTCCACTTTTGCTCAGATAAATTCTGTCCACTTTTGCTCAGCCCGCTACAGGTTTTTTTAGAAAAAAATTACAAACGGCCGGAGTGAATACCCAGTTGACGATGAAATGTGGAATTCGCACAAAATCATTGGCAATCAACTTGGTATCAATCTTATCGCCGCCGCCGCCGTGATAATTGGCTAACTAAAAACCCGCATCTCTGGATATTCTCCTTGGCATCGTGGAGCCGGTAGCTAGTCTATTCTGCGCCATGTTAAGCCTATGACTTCGCTTCAAAACACTGAGTGCATCATCGTGATCAATTGCGGCAGCTCTTCGCTGAAATTCGCCGTTTTTTCCCTAGAAGGAGAGACGGTTCTGGTGAAAGGTCTGGCCGAGCGCCTCGGTGGTCCTGATGCCATACTCAAGATCGAACGCGACGGAGAAACAACCTGCGTCGCCATTCCTGAGGCATCGCACCATGACGCCCTGCAACAAGTGACTGCTAGATTGACCGGGCTCAATCCGCGCGGGATTGGACACCGAATCGTTCACGGCGGCGAGAAATTTACTGGCTCAGTGGTCATCAACGCCGCAGTCATGACAGCCGTAGAAAGTTGCGGCAGTCTGGCACCGCTCCACAACCCCGCAAATCTAATAGGCGTTAGAACGGCTCAGGAATTGTTTCCACAGCTTCCACAAATTGCCGTTTTTGATACCGCCTTCCATCAAAGTTTGCCACCTAGAGCATATCTCTACGCGATTCCATTGAGTTATTACGAGGAAATGAAAATTCGGCGTTATGGATTCCATGGCACCAGTCATCATTATATATTATTGGAAACTGCGAGATTGATCGGAAAAAAGCCAGAGGAAACGAGCTTGATCACCATGCATCTCGGCAATGGGTGCAGTGCTTGTGCAATCCAAAACGGCCGCAGCGTGGACTCGACGATGGGTCTAACACCGAGCGAGGGCTTGGTCATGGGAACTCGCAGTGGAGATGTGGACCCTGCGCTGCACCAGTTTCTTCAGGATAAAACCGGAATGCGCCTGAGCGAAATCACCACCATGCTCAATTCACAAAGTGGCCTGTTAGGATTGTCCGGCTTGAGCAATGACATGCGCACTCTCGCCGATGCCGCTGCTAACGGCCACCAGCGAGCCCAGCTTGCAATCGAAGTTTTCTGCTATCGGCTCGCGAAGTCTGTCTGCGGCCTGATCGCCTCACTCGACATTCTCGACGCGCTGGTTTTCACCGGCGGCATTGGCGAGAATTCCGCCGACACACGGTCCCGTGTCGCTGCTCACTTCAAAATTCTTGGTGTTAGAATTAACGAAACAAATAACGCAAATCACGGTCGTCAAAGCGGCAGATGCATCAGTGCAAACGACAGTCGCATTCCTTGTTTAGTGGTTCCGACTAACGAAGAACTCATGATTGCCCGCGAAACACGCCGTCTCATTTCCTGAAAATTATTGTCATGAAACACACATTTTTTCTAGCAGCTTCAGGCGCAGGTGTCGGTTTGACATCAGTCTGTTTGGGAGTCGTGCGCGCGCTTGATCGCCGTGGAATCCGCGTCGGCTTTTGCAAGCCGATCACTCAAAACCACTCGATCTCTGGCGAAATGGAGCCATCCGCGAGGTTCGTCCAAACGACAATGGGAAAAACTCCGCCGGAGTCGATCCCGATCCAACAGGCGGACGACTATGTTCGCAATGAGCGCATCGGCGACTTGATGGAACGCGTGGTGGAAAAAATCAGCGAGGCTGGCGAGGATGCAGATGTCGTGATCGTGGAAGGCCTATTGCCTGCGGAGGGCCGCAATTTCAATAACCGACTGAATCGTCTAATGGCTAGCAACCTCGATGCAGAAGTCATCATTGTTACGACTTTTGTTGAGGAGACCCCGCAGGAATTTGAGCGAAAAGTAGAGACTCTAGCAGCTCTGTATGGTGGCATCGATAACCCGAAACTGATCGGTTGTATCATTAATAAAATCGGTAAGCCACGCGGCGAATCCAAAACCGGACTCGTTCCAATTGTGGACTCGCCCGCAGACGGAGTCGGCGCGGAAATCACCTCGTCTGAGGAAGCGGCAGCCGCTGCCGAACGATTACTATCAGGTTGCACGTTATTTGCGAGTGGGCGATTCGAACTGCTCGGCGTGATTCCTTCCAACAGCACATTGCAATCATTCCGCACGGCTGATGTGGCCTCTCATTTGAACGCTGAATTGGTTTCCAAGGGTGATCTGCTTGGCCGCCGAGTCTATTCGATGGCACTTTGCGCACGCGCCGTTTCTCACATCCATCATGTCTTCGCGCCAGGCGCCCTGCTCATCATGCCGACTGACCGTGAGGACGTGATCATCGCCGCAGCCCTCGCTGCTCTCAACGGTGTGGCGCTGGCCGGTCTTGTGCTAACAGGTGACACGCCGCTCGATCCTAACTTGCTAGATATTTGTCACCGCGCATTTGAAACTGGTCTGCCTGTGTTGAAGGTGCGCACCGGGAGCTATCAGACTGTGCTGAATCTATCACGCATGAGTTCCGAAGTGCCGTCTGACGATACGGAACGCATGAACCACGTGATGGATTTCATCGCACGAAATATTGAGGCGCCCAAACTTGAAAACCGCTGCAAGGTCGAATTGGCAGTCCGCATGTCACCTGCTGCGTTCCGCCATAAGTTATCATCATGGGCGCGCGAACTGAACCGCCGCATCATCCTTCCAGAAGGTGATGAGCCACGCACGATCCAAGCCGCGGTCGCTTGTATGCAGCGTAAAATCGCACGCTGTGTTTTGTTAGGAAATCCCGAGGAGATCCGCCGTGTGGCAGCTGCAAACGGCGTTGTGATTCCCGATGAAATTGAAATTCTCGATGCCGCTGCGCTGCGGCAGCAATACGTTGCGCCTCTCGTTGAAATGCGAAAACACAAGAATCTCAGCGAATATGATGCGCTGGAAGCACTCGAAGACAACGTAATGTTAGGCACGGTGATGCTCGCTCTCGGTGAAGTCGATGGATTGGTTTCCGGCGCGGTGCATTCATCAGCTAACACCATCAGACCAGCGCTGCAACTTATCAAAACCCACACCAAAGCACGGGTGGTTTCATCGGTTTTTTTCATGTGCCTGCCCGAACAAGTGTTAGTCTATGGCGATTGCGCGGTGAATCCAAATCCCGACGCCGAGGCGCTGGCCGACATTGCAGTGCAAAGTGCCGACACCGCCGAACAATTCGGAATTCCCGCGCGTGTGGCGCTCATTAGCTACAGCACTGGTGAATCCGGCAGTGGCGCGGATGTGGAAAAAGTCCGCCAGGCCACTGAGATCGCCAAGTCGCTGCGGCCCGAATTGTTGATAGATGGCCCGCTGCAATACGACGCAGCAGCCATCGCAGAAGTCGCGGCGACTAAGGCACCTGATAGCCCGGTCGCCGGAAACGCCACGATTTTCATCTTTCCAGACCTCAATACCGGCAACACCACGTATAAAGCGGTCCAACGCAGCGCGAATCTCATCAGCATCGGCCCGGTCCTGCAAGGCCTGCGCAAACCGGTCAACGATCTATCACGCGGCGCACTGGTGGATGACATTATTTATACCATCGCCGTCACCGCCATCCAGTCAGCGCGCAGTTTTCAGTTAGATTAATTCCTGCCGAATCGTTGAATTAGAAAAATTTTTCTAATTTTCCCCAATGCGGGACGTTTCCTCCATCGCAGGACTTCAGAGATGGACATCTGGCCAATGAACCCACCACGCTCATGGAACATTCAACAATCACATTTCACACGCAACGCCGCCTGGGAATCTGGCAAAAACTCGGCGGCACTTCACTGATGATCGCCATCATCGTTCATATCATCGCTCTCATTGCTGGTGCGATCTGGATTTTTCAGATCGTCCTACCCAAACCAGATCCGAACTTCATATCTGGCAGAAGAGGAGAAAGCGGTCAAACGCATGAAAAAACTAACATTAAAAAAACCCGACAAATTTCTTCTGACGTCAGACGCGTAATCATTGAAAGCCCCGAGGCACCCTGCGTGATCCCTGATATCGCTGGAGAATTTGGTCAACTCACGGGTCTAGTTTCAATGAACGATGGTGGATTCACAGGAGGGCTGGGTGATCGCAACGGAAGTCAACTTGCTAGATCTGCAACCGTACCCAGTGGCATCAGCGGAATGAGTGAACTGAACGCCTTCAAGATGGTTCCCATGGACATGGGGAAGCGTTGTTCAAAATCAGATCGTATTCAACGGCTCAAGGAAAACGGCGGCACCGAGGCGTGTGAAACGGCAGTCATCAACGGTTTACGCTGGTTGAAAACAAATCAAAATGCAGATGGATCATTCGCAGATGGCAATCACAAGATCGCGATGACGGGTCTAGCTTTGTTAGCCTACTTCGGTCATTGCGAAACGCCGGCTTCCGAGGAGTTTGGTGATTCATGCACCAGAGGCATTGTGTTTCTCGTGCAGCAGGGCATGAAAAATGATGGCAAAATGGCTAGCGATTTCACCTCCAACGCGTGGTGTTACGAACACGCTATCGCCACTTACGCGCTCGGCGAGGCCTACACGTTTTGCAAGGAGTTTAAACAAAATCAATTCGAGATTCCAGGATTGGAGGAAATCACGCAAAAGGCCGGTCAATTTATCATCGATCATCAAAATGACAATGGAGGTTGGGCTTATGCTTATGCTAGAAAAAGCGGACACACCGATGTCTCAGTGGCGGGTTGGCAAATGCAAGCGCTCAAAGCGTGCAGCCTCAGCGGTATTCTCTATCAGGGGATGACAACAACGATCATCCGCGGACTCAAATATCTGAATCACTGTCAGGATCCTAGCGGTGGGTTTGGCTACACCAATACTGCTGCTAGTGGCGGACTGAACTATCACACCTTGACCGGCGTGGGCATGCTTTGTAACCAAATTTGGGGCAGAGAAAATTCCTCGGAAGTCCGCAAGGCTGCTAAATACGTCTTGAAAAATACCCGTTTCGAATACCACTCTGAATTCAGTGATCTCTACGGTCATTACTACGAATCTCAAGCTATGATGCGCCGTGGAGGTGAGAGTTGGAAGCAATACAACGATTTGTTCCGCGACCAACTCCTGCACAATCAGGATGCCGACGGATCATGGAAAACACCTGGCGGTGGCAAGAAGCTCCGCGCAGTGGCCCCTGAATACGTGAGTAACAAGGTGTATCGCACTTGCCTATGCATACTAATGTTAGAAGTTTACTATCGTTTCCTCAGTACCGATGGCGGCACTTATCCGCGACCCTTGCAATGATCAATCTATCGGCTCCAGCGTTTCACCTCAAATGCAGCGTGCGTTTCCAACACTTCATTGATAGAAAATAGATGCTCAAACTTCGGAAAAAACGTATCTCCGGAGTACGTCGCAAATAAATGACTCACTAACAAATCATCGAGTTGGCCGAGAAATGCGGCATAGATTTCCGAGCCGCCGATGATGAAGACTCGACCCTTAAGATCTGGTAGGTTTTGTAGATCTTCAGGTCGGTGGATGATCTCTACTCCGGGCGCGGACCAACCAGCGTCACGCGTCAACACGATGTTGCGACGGCTCGGCAACGGTCTGCCAATTGATTCAAAGGTTTTTCGGCCCATCACCACTGGGTGGCCGCTTGTTGTGCGTTTGAAAAATGCTAGATCTTCCGGCAAGTGCCATGGCAAGCTGCCGCCAATACCGATCAGACGGTCCGGAGTCATCGCAACAATGGCGGTTAGGTGCAGTTTCATGCGTGCGGAAACTCTCCGGCAGTCAGAACTCAATGACAAGCACAGTCGCCGCTTCCTTTGATTTTCTCCGCTTGCTTGAAACAGCAAATCCCCAGCAGAACCACCAAGGTCGGTGGAATCCTTAAATCGTTCTCCACTGAATTCCCGCTAAGATGCATCCACTTTGCGTCCGGGTCGCTGAGCTGATTCGTTGCAAGCAAGCGAATTCATAGGATCATGAGGTAGAAAAAATAATGAACCGCAGATGGACGCAGATTAACGCAGATAATCAATGTGTTGTATAGATCGGGGTGCTCACGCAGAGGGTTAACGCCTAATGGTTTATAAGCATCTCAAATTTAACGTTCATCTGCGTCCATCTGCGGTTCATTTTCCTCTTTAAACTAACTTATGGTAATCGCACAATAGGTTGATGCTGTGATTTGGGAATGCGACGAGCGGATTGCCATCTTCGTGAGCAGCACCAGAACCGCCGATGGTGGCTAAAGACGCCCAAAATCAAATTTCTTCACTCATCAATCGTCAATCGAATCGTGCGTTGTGACGCGGTGGTGTATAATGGATGAGTGCTTGTTTCACCAGAGCGAGACGCTCTGGTGACGGCCTGGCGCGAGACGCACCAGCCACGATTCCACAAATCATGATGCACTTCAGTATAGGCCGTGCGATGACAGCGTGAAAATCCGATTCACTAATAACAGATAACTTATAACTTCCAAAAATCCTTAACGCTGAGGTTGGGCTTATTTTTGCGGTAGTTGAAAGCGACCTGCAAGAATTCCTGTCACGGTAATGTCTTCATCTAATTCTTCCCATCTCAGTGCGAAACCGTTCACTTCAACGGCAACTTGCTTCAACTGCTCATCTGTTGCAGCAGATAAGCGGCTAAATCGATCTGCGGGGAAGCCCACAATACGGCCATCATGCAGTTCGATATATACTATTCTTCCTTCTGTCCATGCGCGGATCGCGGCGGGTTCGAGAGAAATTAAAGGTTCAGCGAGGATGGTAGTCATAATATGCTTTCTTCAGTTTTTGTTGATTCTCAAATATCAGTTTTTCTATCTGGCGCAAGTCATGCACTTTCACACCCCGGTTGCTCGCAACGTCTAGCTCATCTACGGCGGGGAAAAAAGCTTGAATTCAAACTGGAGCGTTGCCCGCAGTTGGATGGAACGTCTTGTGTGCCGAGCATGAATACGTTGTAAATGGGGTTGAAGTGCTCAGAGTCTGACCCCCAGAGAGTTTGTAGGATTGGAAGCAATGGAAACAGCCGCGCACGCGCCGCAGTCACCTGTTAGTATTGGGGGCAAACCCCAAAACCGTACACATGGCAACGCGCAGCCGCAAAGGCTATTGGCGGATAAGTTAGAATAAGATCGTGCGATTCGCGCTCAACAATCGTTGGTTAGAGAAACAAGGAGTCCCGGATATGAGAGCCATGGCGCGATCGCGGCGCGGAAAACGGCGAAGCCTGACCGCTCGGACGAAATCAAAGCCGTACACAGGGTGGTGTGGGACCCGGAAACTAATCACTCCCGGGGACCCGATTAGCGTTTTTGATTTTTCGGGGGAACTCGCTGTTTGAGCTTCTTGGCTTGATCGCCACTTACATATACTGATTCCAAAATATTCTCGGTAATGTCTAATGTCATTCGGAGGTCATCAGGTGTGGGATCGTAGGCACGATGAATGGACGCGTGGCCTACCTCAAGAGTAGCTTCCAGAACTTCCTGTTGTCGCACGGAGATGAACCCCTGTTCTTGGAACGCTAAAAGATTCTTGGCAAAAGTGCCTTGGTCGGCGACTTGGGTAATCATAACTCGCTCAAGCAGGGCACGGATTCCCATTGCGGCCAAACTAGGACAGTCGTCGTGTAGGGCCGTGTAAACCTCTTTGAATAGACGAGGGACAAACGAAATGGGACTTACGATGAAGTGAAGTCCTTCCATCCCTAACAACCATTTTGGCTGACGACGAAAGATCGGCGGAGGATAGTAAGAGACTCTCGGAATCGGCGAGCCTTCGTCATCGCAATCGCCACAAAACCAAGCGGTGTGACGAAGAGTAATTCTCTCACATCCGGCACACTGAAGTAATTCATACAGATCTTTGCCATAGATCCAGTCTGGCGGATCGTCAGAGATTTGCTCCTCCCATTTCCTCTCATGCTTGTGAATGAATAAATGGTTTCGCTTGCCAACGCAGAAGTTGCAATGGGCTTTAGTAATATCGGCTTGCGATTTCATTTCTTGTACCAACGGTTTTGTTCAATAACATGTCGAATTAACAATTGTTCACCGAACATATCGTTGAACAAGGGGCAAGTACAACCCGGAATGATGCATCTCTGCAGAATCCGTTCATGGGAGTTTTTTTAGGCTGCTACGGAGGATTTTTCAAGTTTGAAATCCCGACCGGGTGCAGGACAAAAAAGTTATCTTAGACATGAGAACTTCCATCACGGGCGTTCAAATAGAGGGAGGGCTGGGGCAGCAATGTGAGGGGCGTTCTGGAAGTCGGATAAACTAGCCGATGTGGAACTCCGGCGTGGAACATGACGGAGTTCTTCCAAGACCTTCAAAAATAGGCACTTCTTCCGTTTTATTCGAGGTCATTTAACCGATTTTTAAACCGCCCAGATCATCCGATGATCACGCCGCCGCCCACACAGCAATGCCCCAGCCCTCCCTCTATTTGATTTTTTGTCATCCACACCGCGCAAGTCCACCCCCCTTATTTCGAGTGCGCGAAACCTTTTTTACCAAGCCTTAGCCCATTCGCGCTTCAGGGAATCCAACTTGCTCGACCGCTCGGCTCTTTTGAGGTCGATTAAGGTAGAGACGTCAGTTGCCTGACGCCCCCCTCGCAGATCCCGGCGTGCGGAATTACCGCACCGGGCTCCTCAGGAATGCGCGCAAATGGAACTTCGATCATGATTGAACTCTGTTGAGTCGGACATTGTTTACGGGCTGCGGATGGGTTTGTCGAGCCTGCGGCCATGGTTTTTCATATATCCGGGGCTGCGGGATTTTCCACCGCCCCCATGCTTCCTCAAACGTCGTCCAATTGTAGCTGCGCCGCTGGCTGCGGCGGTTGAGCCATTTTAGTAACAATCGCTTGGCATACCATGCGTAGTCCCACAGGCGTTCGGAGTTGCCGATTACACCATAGTAATTCCAGCAGCCTTGCAGCTTGCGCTTATATGTGGCGACGATTTCTGGAAGCGGTAAACTTCGCGATTTCTTGAGCCATTCTTTGAGCGCAGCGAGTCCTCCTCGGAACTTCTTCGCGTTGGTGGTGCGTCTCACCCGCCAGTATTTCGGATTGTGTCGGCTTTTCCCCCAGTAAAAGTCGAAACCAAGGAAAGTAAACTTCCCGCTGCTCTCTCCTTCCCATCGGTTGAATTTAACCAACGCGCTCTTCTCCTCAGCAAGTTGCAGTCCAAACTTGGCCAGTCTTTCGGGCAGTGCCTTCAGATAGGCCTCAGCATCGTCTCTTCTCTCGAAACAAACGATACTGTCATCCGCATAACGCCGGAACAGCACGCTTCCCTTGCTTTCCTTGACCATCACTTTCTTAATCCACAGGTCTTGGACGAAGTGCAGATAGATGTTGCCTAACAGTGGTGATATGATTCCGCCTTGCGGCGTGCCCTCGTGAGAAGGCGACCAGTTTTTCAACTCTTCTATCACTCCGGCTTTGAGCCATTTGCGAATGATTCGGATCAGGCTGCGGTCCGCAATGCGTTCTTCCAGCATTTTAATCAGCCAGTCGTGATTGATGTGATCAAAGAACCCTCTGATGTCCGCTTCGACGACCCATCGGTGTTTGCCATCACCGAGTGCCTCCCCCAATTCCTGGGTGGCTAGGCGTGGACTGCGTCCCGGGCGATATCCGATGCTTTCATCAACGAAGTCGTTTTCCCAAATAGGTTCGAGGATCATCCTCACGGCTTGCTGCACAATCTTGTCTTCTAACACGGGGATGCCTAACGGTCGCTTTTTACTGCTTCCCGCTTTGGCGATCCACCGACGCTTGACGGGTTGGGCACGGTAGCTCCCTTGCTTCAAGCGTGATTCCAAATCTAGCAGGTTTTCTTCGAGATTTTCCGCATACTCGCTGTGAGTCACACCGTCGATACCCGGTGCGGCCTTGCGTTTGAGTTTGCGGAACGCCTCGCCTAACATCTGCCGATCAAGTAGGCGGGCAAGGCTCCGAAATCGATGTTTCGGTTCCTTTCCCGCTTTGGCTCCCAATGCGGACAGTGAGCGAGACACGCTTTCATCGAGGATATTCGTTCCTCTGGCGTGGGTGCTTTGTCCGCGTTGCATTCCTGCCTGCTCCTTCGCCGTGTGATCGGTGTTACCGTCTCTGACTACTATTGGCAGGTCTGATTCCTGATGGCTTTTGGCGACCCCTTCTATGGGTTGGAAGTCGTTGGGCCGTTGAAGGTATAT
>ENA-OFCF01000288-OFCF01000288.1-metagenomes-genome-assembly--contig:-NODE-288-length-23611-cov-2.484293_pt1 | contig 23611 bp, 21 predicted proteins | sample MGYA00153387_OFCF01 | MGnify analysis MGYA00153387
GCACCAACAAACGCAGCTTTTGAGAAGTTGCCAGCTGGTACAGTTGAAACTTTATTGAAGCCAGAAAGCCTCGATAAATTAAAAGGATTATTGACATATCATGTAGTTGCTGGAAAATTTGATGCAGCAGCCGTTACAGATGCAATTACAAAAGCAAAAGGTAAGTTTACTGTAAAAACTGTTCAAGGTCAAAGTTTATTCCTGAGCCTTAAGGACGGAAAAGTAATCGTTACTGACGAAAAGGGGGGGAATTCAACAGTAGTTATTGCTGATGTCGCCGCTTCAAACGGAATTATTCACGCTATTGATAGTGTAGTAATGCCAAAATAATAATTATTAATTCAAAAAAAAACTCCCATATATTATTTTGTATGGGAGTTTTTTATTTTTAGGACTTTGTATATTAATTTACAATTACCTTTTTTGTAACAGACTGATTTTCAGATTTTAATTGAAGAAAATAAAATCCTTTAGGCAAATTTTCTAAAGTATAAGTTGAATTATTTGAAGCTGGATTTTTTAAAACCTGAATTAATTGACCGTTAATGTTGATTAAATTAATTTCTTCCAAAACAGCATCGGTTTTAATATTGATTTTGCTATCAGTTGAAGGATTTGGATAGACACTTACAGCAGTTGAAAGGTCATAAGAATTAATACTTAAAGGTAAGCCCCAAATAGTTGTAACATAACTGTTGTTGTCAATAAATGGATTTCTGTTTCCTTGATGTATAAATGCAGCATTATTTCTATTAATTTCTTTCACACTCACCGGATCCATTGCATTCCAAGTTAAAAGTATATTTAAAAAAGTTGTAGAAAAAACTTTATTTGCACTCCCGTCAAACATAACTCTAGCATCAACAGTTGTGTAGGTACTATAATTAGTCGGCATCTGATCTTCATAACGAGTAGCAAAATACAAATAAACTCGGGCGACATCTCCTTTAAATTCATTTATAGGTTCAAAAACAGTCCCAGAAAATCCAGCAGAATATCCAGAATTTAGTGCAGATCCTACTTTACAACCATTCAGAGAGGTATAGGTTGCTACATCAACTCTACCAAATGCCCAATCATCGTGAATTGCATTTACTTTACCGTCAGTGGGATAAACATGTTGAATATCATTTCTAGCAATGCCCGCACTTCCAAAATAAGATTGTGGAATCATATGTTCTCTATTATAGCAGCTACCTTCTCCAGTATAACTGCCACATTGACCGGCATTTGCTCCCGCTGCAACATTAAAATTAAAATTAAATGGATCAGGTCCCGTCGGATTTTCAGAATAAATATCTAAAATAGTGTTGTCATTTTCATAACCTACACCATTATCTCTGTCTGTTGTTCCATAACCCGACCATAAACCATTGTTGGTTTGACTAGTCCCTGAACCATAACCTCGGTCTATATGCCCGGTAGTGATGATTGTTTTCAATTGTGTTTTCAAAGCATAACCAGTTCCTGTAGCTGTCGTATAATATCCTGCCGGTGCTTGTCCAAATGTCGCTACAAAAACAAATAGCAAAATAAATGTGTAATAATTTTTCATTTTTTTTTTTAATTTTTAAATTTTTCTTTCCAATAAAGCCATGTAAAATCCGTCAAATCCAGATTCTGAAGCCAATATTTTTTTATCAGTTACAAAAGTAAAACTTTTTCCTGTTTCCGTGGTTAAAAAATGGTTAACTTGTTCCTGATTTTCAGATGGTAAAATTGAGCAGGTTGCATAAACCAATTTTCCACCAGGTTTGACGATTCTTGAATAACTTTCTAAAACTTCGGCTTGCACTTTTTTGATGTTTTCGATAAATTCGGGTTGCAATTTCCATTTGGCATCTGGATTTCTTTTCAAAACGCCCAAACCGCTGCAAGGTGCATCAATAAGCACTCTATCTGCTTTTTCGATTAGTTTTTTTATCACCTTTGTCGAATCAATAATTTGGTATTCAATATTAAAAGCGCCATTGCGTTTGGCACGAAGCTTCAATTGTTTGAGTTTACTTTCATACAAATCCATGGCTATCAATTGCCCCTTATTTTCCATTAGCGATGCTAAATGTAAGGTTTTTCCGCCAGCACCAGCACAAGTATCCACAACTCGCATTCCAGGTTTCACATCCAGAAACGCCGCAACCAATTGCGAATTCGCATCCTGAACTTCAAAAAATCCTTGCTGAAAAGCATCTGTCAAAAAAACATTTGCGCGTTCTTTCAAAACTAATGCGTCTGCTTGGTCTGTTAAATAATCGGTTTCTATGTCTAAATCCATTAAAATCGAACGCAGTTTTTCTTTGGTCGTCTTTAGAGTATTGGTTCTCAAAATCACTTTCGCAGGCTGGTTTTGTGCGGTAATTTCGGTAGCCCATACTTTTTCGCCCAATTCTTTAACGCCCAATTCATCCATCCAGTCAGGAATAGATTCTTTGAAAGTTCTAATTTTTGATAATTCGTCAAAACGACCCTTAATTTTGCGCTCGGGAGTTCCTTCAAGTTGTTTCCAATCTGGAATTGGATATCCACGAAGTACTGCCCAAACCGAAAATATACGCCAAAGATTTTCTCTGTTAAAAGGCTCTTTTACCTCTGCAATTTCGGTATATAAACGTTTCCAACGCACAATTTCATAAATGGTCTCGGCAACAAATTTTCGGTCGGTACTGCCCCATCTTTTGTCTTTTTTTAAAGATCTCGCAACTACTTTGTCTGCATATTCTCCTTCGTTAAAAATGGCGTTTAGTGCGTCTATTGTTGTATAAACTAAATTTCTGTGTAATCTCATTTTATTTTTATGAAATGCAAATGTAGTGTATTTTGAATAATGCTGGGTTTACATTTTATAAAACCTATTTTTTAAGCAGTAAGTGCATTAAAATAATGTTTTTTTAGTATTTTTGATTTTTAAAATTTAATTAAAAATCAATGACATTAATAAAATCTATATCGGGAATTCGGGGAACAATTGGAGGGAAAGTGGGCGAAAATTTAACGCCAGTTGATGCTGTAAAATTTGCCGCCGCATATGGAACCTGGCTGAAAGAGGGAAGAGGAAAGTTGGCTGAAACCAATAAAAAACTCAAAGTTGTAGTGGGGCGAGATGCAAGAATTTCTGGTCCGATGGTTCATAATTTAGTTATTAATACATTAATAGGACTGGGAATTGATGTTATTGATTTAGGACTATCAACAACTCCGACCGTTGAAGTGGCAGTTCCTTTAGAAAATGCTGATGGGGGAATTATTTTAACGGCTTCGCACAATCCAAAACAATGGAATGCTTTGAAATTATTAAACGAAAAAGGAGAGTTTTTAAATGGTTTAAATGGTGAAAAAATACTTGTAATTGCTGAATTTGAAGCTTTTGAATTTTCTGATGTAGATAATTTAGGTGAAATTACCGAAAATGATGCTTACATGGATATTCATATCGACGAAGTTTTAAACCTGTCATTAGTTGATATTGAAGCCGTTAAAGCCGCAAAATTTAAAGTTGTTGTTGATGGTGTCAACTCGTCTGGCGGTATTATTATTCCTAAATTGTTAGAGTTAATGGGCGTTGAAGTCATAAAATTATATTGCGAACCGACCGGACATTTCCCGCACAATCCCGAACCTTTGAAAGAACATTTATCCGATATTTCTGAATTGGTTGTTAAAGAAAAAGCCGATTTAGGAATTGTGGTTGACCCGGATGTTGACCGTTTGGCTTTCGTTTGTGAAAACGGCGAAATGTTTGGCGAAGAATATACTCTCGTGGCCTGTGCCGATTTTGTTTTGAGCAAAACTCCTGGAAACACAGTGTCAAATATGTCATCTTCACGGGCTTTGAGCGATGTAACGCAATCACGCAATGGAACTTATGAAGCAAGTGCTGTAGGCGAAGTGAATGTTGTGGAGCTCATGAAAAAAAATAATGCCATTATTGGTGGCGAAGGAAATGGCGGCATTATTTATCCTGAATTGCATTATGGTCGCGATAGTTTGGTTGGCGTTGCTTTATTTCTGACGCATTTGGCATACAAAAAAATGTCAGTATCGGAGTTAAGAGCTTCTTATCCTGAATATTATATGAGCAAAAATAAAATTGAATTGACACCACAAATTGATGTTGATGCCATTTTAATTGCCATGACCGAAAAATACAAATCAGAAAAAATTACTACAATTGATGGCGTAAAAATTGATTTTGCAGAGAATTGGGTACATTTACGAAAATCAAACACCGAACCCATAATTAGAATTTATACTGAAGCCGCATCGCAACAAAAAGCAGATGATTTGGCATTGAAAATTATTAATGAAATTAAAGAAATTGCTGGGATATAGGAATTTTAAGTTTTCATAGTAATCCATAAAAAAATCAATATCTTTGAAATCAAATTAAAGCTTTATGACACAAACAGAAAACTTAATACTTGACACAAAACTTCAGAATTACTTTCAAAAGTTCAGAAACAACATCATTGGAATTGATCAAGAGTTTGAAACTCCGTTTGGAAATCAAAAAATAATTTATACCGATTGGACTGCCAGTGGGCGATTGTACCGTCCGATTGAAGAAAAATTAATAAATAGTTTTGGTCCATTTGTTGCCAACACGCACACTGAAACTACGGTTTCTGGAACGGCAATGACCATGGCATATCATGAAGCCCGACGTATCATAAAAAAACACGTAAACGCCAACCAGGATGATGTTTTGATAACAGACGGAACAGGCATGACAGGTGTTGTGAACAAATTTCAACGCATTTTAGGACTCAAAATTCCGGAAAATTTAAGAGAATTTACCAATATTCCTGCAGAAAATAAACCTATTGTTTTTATTTCACACATGGAGCACCATTCTAATCAAACTTCTTGGCTTGAAACTATTGCTGACGTAATAATTATTCCGGGTTGTGAAGAAGGTTTGTTTTGTATCGAAAATCTTGAAAATCTATTGGAAATCCATAAAAATCGAACCACAAAAATAGCTTCAATTACATCCTGTTCTAACGTAACTGGCATAAAAACACCGTATTATGAAGTTGCAAAATTAATGCACCAAAATAACGGTTTGTGTTTTGTAGATTTTGCTTGCTCCGGACCATATGTCAAAATTGATATGCATCCTGAAGATGCTGAAAGTTATTTGGACGCCATTTTTGTATCCCCGCATAAATTTTTGGGTGGACCCGGAACGTCGGGAGTTTTGGTTTTTAATAAAAAATTATATACAAATATGGTGCCCGACAATCCCGGTGGCGGTACTGTTTCATGGACAAATCCGTGGGGAGAGCACAAATATATTGACAATATCGAAGATCGGGAAGATGGCGGAACTCCGGGTTTTCTTCAGGTTATTAAAACCGCACTAACGATTCAGCTGAAAGATGAAATGGGAATTGAAAATATTTTAAAACGAGAAAATGAAATTGTTTCTTATGTTTTTTCGGAATTAGAAAACATTGCAAATATAAAAATTCTGGCAAGTCAGCATCAAAACAGGCTTGGAGTAATTTCTTTTTATATTGATGATTTGCATTTTAATCTGGGGGTAAAATTACTGAATGACAAATTTGGAATTCAAACCCGCGGCGGATGCAGTTGTGCTGGAACTTATGGTCACTTTTTGTTAAATGTAAATCAGGAAACTTCAAATAATCTGGTTTGTCAAATTAACTCCGGTGATTTGACTTTAAAACCCGGCTGGATTAGAATGTCAATTCATCCCACAACTACAAATGAAGAAATAGAAATGGTTTGCAACAGTATAATTGATCTTGCAAAAAACCATCAGAATTGGAAATTAGATTATGTTTATGATAAAAACTCAAACGAATTTAATCATAAAAACGCACGACCATTAGAAAAAGAAATGGTTAGGAATTGGTTTTCAAATTAGGATTTTTTCCCGCGTGTTTCCATCGTTTATGTGTCCAGAAATAAAATTCGGGCTTTTCAAGAATTTGTTTTTCGACTTCTTTTAGGAATAAACTTGAAATTTCATAATCAGGAATGGATCGTGGATTTTCTACTAACGGACAAAGCGTAGCCTGATAATAACCACGTTTTACTTTTTCGACTTTCACAAAAAGAATGTTAAAATCAAGTTTTTTTGCCAGCATTTCTGCTCCTGTATAAACCGGAACGTTAATTCCCATAAAGTCATCCCAATATTTCGCCCGATCTAATTGTGGAGACTGATCGCTTGCAAAACCATAAAACGCTTTAATTCCATTTTTTTCGTTTTCTTCCATTAATGCAATTGATTTTTTGGTTTCAACCAATTCAGCATTAAGTCTTTGACGCATTTTGTTGGCCAGATTGTCAAAATACTTATTGTTTACTTTTTTATAAATTCCAAAACTTCGGAAATTGATATATTTTGAAATCACGACAAGCCATTCCCAACTTGCATAGTGGGCACACATCAAAATGACACTTTTGTTTTTTTGCTCGTATTCTTCAATTATTTCAATATTGGTAAAAGTGAATCTTTTTCGAATTTCGGCATCAGATATTGTTATTGTTTTGATCATTTCTAAAAATAAATCGCACATATGAGAATAAAATTTTTTTTCTATCACTTTTCTTTCAACTTCTGACAAATGCGGCAGAGCCAGAGCTAAATTAGCGCGAACTGTTTTTTTTCGGTATTTGAAAATACGATAAATCAAAAAGCATATAAAGTCAGATAACTTGTAAAATATAGTAAATGGCAAGGTCGAAATTAGCCATAAAATGGGATAAATTAATACAAAAGCGAGTAACTGCATATAAATTTTAATTTTTCACAAATATACTTTTTTCTGTTGATTTATTTTTATTTGTGAAAAACTGTTACTGATTTTGTATAAATTTGTTGAAAATATGAAGAATGAATACTTTTTTAATTGCAATTATTCTTGCCAATATCCTTTTTAGTTTTAAAGGTTTTAATGATATGACGTTTTTTAGAAAATATGAATTTCATATTGGAAGCATTCGTGCAGGCGAACAAATCAGAATGTATTCTTCCGCATTTTTGCATGCCGATATAATGCATTTGGCTTTTAATATGTACACCTTGTATATTTTTTCGCCAGTAGTTTTTGGTTATTTGGGAAATATTTCATTTTTGATTGTGTACATTATAAGTTTAATTTCGGGAAGTTTGCTGACGCTTTATTTTCATAAAAATGATTATAACTATCGGGCAATCGGGGCTTCAGGAGCAGTTACAGGAGTTTTATATTCGGCTATTTTATTGGAACCTGGTATGGGATTGTATTTATTTTTTATTCCAATCGCTATTCCAGCTTATATTTTTGGAATTGGTTATTTGTTGTATTCAATTTATGGAATGAAAGCGCAAAATGACAACATTGGGCATACCGCACATTTTGGCGGCGCAATTGGCGGCTATTTAGTTACTTTAATATTTGTACCATCATTATTAACAGAAAATACGTTGATGGTTTTTTTGCTTTTAATTCCAATAATCATACTTTTTGTTATGGAAAAACTAGGAAAATTATAATGGCATAACTTTTGAACAATTTAAAAAAAAACCAGTAAACTTTATTAATTATGAAAAAAACAGTTTTAATTCTAGCATTTATTCTTTCTTTTTTAACGCAGGCTCAGGAAATGAAGCAGATTCCGTTAATATTTGTGAACGGTGAGGGCAAAATTAAAGTTGTTCCGGACGAAGTTGCAATTTCAGTGTCGGTGGAGTCAAAAGGAACAAAAGCCGTCGATGTTAAAAAAGAAAATGACATTAAAATTGATGCTATTTTAAAATTTATAAAAAAAATGAATTTGGACAAAAAAGATTATCAGACGGAACGCGTTTCTTTAAACGATCAATTTGATTACATGAAAAAGAAACACAATTACGTTGCTACTCAAACCATTTCAATTAATTTAAAAGACCTCTTAAAATATGATGAACTGATGGAAGGCTTAATGGACGCGGGAATTAACAATATAAATAATGTTCAGTTTAGCTCTTCAAAACTTAATTTTTACAAATCGGAAGCGCGAAAATTAGCAATGAAAGATGCCAAATTAAAAGCCGAAGATTATGTTTCGGTTCTGGGTCAAAAGGTTGGAAAGGCATTTACGATTACAGACAATTCTCAAAATTATTATCCCGTGAACAACAGGTATGCCATGGCAATGTCAAAAAATGCAGATGTTGAATCCGAGCCGCGAGAAACATTGGCAGTTGGAGAAATAGACATTATTGTTAACGTTCAGGTTTCCTTTATACTAGAATGAATTCATAAAAAAAACCTGCTTCAAAAATGAAACAGGTTTTTTAATTTAATTGTAAAACTTGCTATCCCAAATTTCTTCGTTAAAGTTTTTACCTTGCCAGAAACAATAATAAAGCGTAATTCCACATAGTGATTTAAATATAAACAGAAAGGAAAGTGCGATAAAAATATCATGGCTCACTTTACCCAAAGCATCCTGCGGAACAAGAAAAGCCAGTCCTAAACTTACTACTAATAACAATGATATAAGACTTCCTAGATTTCTAAAAGGACGCATTGTTATTTTTCTAAAAGGACTTAAATCATTTCCCCATTTATGAATTAAATAAAAATAATTATTTCCAATTGGTACAAACAATAATGGATCATCAAAGTTTTTGAGATGAAATAATTTTGATGGTGCCATAATTTTAAAACCATCTAACGGAGTATGATGAGCAGCTTCAAGATTTTTGATTTTAGAAATGGCTTCATCAGGTATATCATTTTTAAATAAATGACTGTCCAAAAAACGCATTCGATAGTCAATGCAAATTGCCTTTATTTGATCGATATGAAAAATCTTATCGGTTTCCAACAAATCAAAGCAAAATTCATTGAATTTTGTTGAACTTATTGCTTTGATTTTATCGTTTATAGCAACTCTTTCCTGATGATCGTGATCTAAAAATGATTTTATTTCGGCTAAAAAATCATTTTCATTAAATGTTTTATTTCTTTCCAAAAGTAATTCGATTTCTAAATTTTTCTTTTCTAATAGCATATTGTTGATTATTATATAAAATTAACTTGTTTCGATAATTGCAAAAATATTTCTACTAAATTACTAAAAATCTATTTGTTACTATTATTTTTTTTATTTTTTTATTCTATAAACTAATGTTAAAGTTACAATAAAATAATATCAGTATTTTGGCAGAATTATTAACATTATTCCAACTGTTGTTCAACTATAGATAAATTTTAAATTAATTTTATTGGTCGACTAACAGAATTTTTTATACTATTTGTTAAAATAATATTTATTACTTTTACCTCACAAATTCCAATAGTAAGTATCACATGTCTGTAGCTAAAAAAGATTATAAGAAAATAACCACGAAATCGCTGATTGAGATGAAAGCCAATGGCGAAAAAATTTCAATGTTAACCGCATACGATTTTACGATGGCAAAAATTGTTGATTCAGCAGGAATTGATGTCATTTTGGTTGGTGATTCCGCTTCAAACGTTATGGCTGGGCACGAAACAACACTTCCAATAACCTTAGACCAAATGATTTATCACGCATCTGGCGTAGTCAGAGCCTGTAAAAGAGCATTAGTAGTTGTAGACTTACCTTTCGGAACCTATCAGTCCGACCCAAAAGAAGCATTGCGATCCTCAATAAGAATTATGAAAGAAAGCGGTGGACATGCCGTAAAAATGGAAGGTGGTAGTGAAATTAAAGATTCTATAAAAAAAATATTAAATGCCGGAATTCCCGTTATGGGACATTTAGGTCTAACTCCGCAATCTATATACAAATTTGGAACCTATACTGTCAGGGCAAAAGAAGATGAGGAAGCTACAAAATTAATTGAAGATGCAAAACTGTTTGAAAGAATTGGTTGTTTTGCATTGGTTTTAGAAAAAATACCAGCTCATTTGGCATTACAGGTAGCACAATCTATTGCCATTCCAGTAATTGGGATTGGAGCAGGAGGTGGCGTTGATGGTCAAGTACTGGTTATTCATGACATGTTGGGAATGAACAACGAATTTAGCCCAAGATTCTTGCGTCGCTATATGAATTTATATGACGACATGACAAATGCCATTGGTCAATATGTCAGTGATGTGAAGTCGAGTGATTTTCCAAATAGCGATGAACAGTATTAATTTAGGATTTGGGATTTTAGGATTAGGATTTATATTGATTAACATAAAATCCTAAATCCTGTAATATTTTTTAATTGATGAAAATACTTTCCAACAAAGATAATATTCAGGTACTTTATGAAGACAATCATCTTATTATCATAAACAAACGTGTTGGCGATATTGTTCAGGGCGACAAAACTGGCGACAAACCATTGTCGGAAATTGTAAAAGAATATATAAAAGAAAAATACCAAAAACCAGGCGAAGTTTTTCTTGGCGTTGTCCATCGGCTTGATCGACCTACTTCAGGAATTGTTGTTTTTGCCCGAACTTCAAAGGCATTAACAAGAATGAATGAACTTTTTAGCAATCGTGAAACCCAAAAAACCTACTGGGCAGTTGTAAAAAATAAACCTGCAAATTCAAAAGACACTCTGACTCATTTTATAAAAAGAAATGAGAAAAACAATACTTCAAAAGCAAATTTAAAAGAAGTTCCTGAAAGCAAATTAGCTATCTTAGATTATAATGTTATTGCAGCATTAAACAATTATTATATGGTAGAAATTAATTTGCATACAGGCCGTCATCATCAGATTCGGGCACAGTTGGCCGCAATAAATTGTCCCATTAAGGGCGATTTAAAATATGGATTTGACAGAAGCAATCCCGACGGTGGTATTCATTTGCATGCACGAAAATTGGATTTCATTCATCCAGTTACCAGAAAAAATTTGAAAATAGTGGCTTCAACCCCAAATGATGCATTATGGAATGCAATTACATAATTAAATGTTAAAAATTAAAATAATTTATTTACATTTGTTAAATAATCTTTAAAAAAGCAAACATGAAAAAAATTATTTTTACAATTTGTATATTGTCGAATCTGGCAATATTTGCTCAGGATCACTTTGGAGGTATCAATACGTCCAGAAGAGTCGGACTTTTGAATGTTGGGATGAATCCATCTGAACTAATCAATATTGGTAATAAATTTGAGATTCAGGGAGGAGCGTTCAGTGTCAATTTATCTAACAATAAAGTAGGATTTAAAGATATTGTTGAAAGAAAAAATTTGAAGGCCATAGTTTTTAGTGGCAATGAAACTTTAAATTTTAATGTAAACGCGCAACTTGCTCTCATTGGTGTTGGTTTTAAGGCTTTCGGTTGGGGATTTGCACTGACATCAAATGCATTTATACAGGGAAATGCTACAGATCTTGATCCAAGTTTTGGACGAAACATAACCATTAACAACACTTCTCAAAATGTTAATTTAAAGATAGGAAGCGACATCAACCAGCGATTTAACAGCGCAACATGGGGAGAAGTTGGAATTTCTGCTGCACGAAAAGTATTTGAAAAGGGCGACCATTTAATTAATGCCGGAATTACATTAAAATTATTGTTTCCTGGTGCTTATAGTAATGTTGGTGTCAATAGATTGTCTGCCAATATTAATAGTTATGGTGCTTTACCTGATTTGTACCTTTCAAACATCAATAATGCGCTTTTAAATTTTTCTTACTCAGGAAGCTTGGCAAACGATTTTACAGACACAAATAGTTATACCAAAGCTCTTTTTGGTGGTTTAAACGGTTTCGGAACAGATTTGGGTGCTAATTATATTTGGAAAAAATCCGGAAATTCTTATAAATTAAAAGCTGGTGCATCTGTTAGAAATATAGGTTCAATGACATTTGCAGGTGATCAAAATCAATCGTCGAATTATAGATTATCAATTCTACCAGGAACTGCTTTGCAACGTGGTTTGAATTTCAACGTCTTTGAAAACGTAACCAATTTTCAGAGTCTCGAAACTGCCTTACTGGCACAAAATGGCGCAAATGGCGTAACATTTGTTAAAATTGATCAGTCAAAGGAATTTAAAGTGAAATTGCCAACAGTAGTTAATTTTTATGCAGATTACAATTTTACTTCAAAATTCAATTTAACAATGTTTTTACAGCGTAAAGTAGGAAGTAATAATGACAATGATCAAATTGCAACTGAAAACATTTTTTCTATAACGCCAAGAGTTAATCTAGGTTTTTTTGAAACTTATGTTCCATTGTCATTCAATGAATTTGCAGGAACAACTGCTGGAGTTGGATTTAGATTGGGTGGATTTTTTCTGGGATCAAACTCAATTTTAACAGCAGTAATAAGCGATTCAAAACAAGCCGATCTTTATGTAGGTTTTAGAGTAGGCTTTTTATAAAATTATTAAAATGTTACAAAATTTGAATGTCGAAGTCAGAAAAAAATATTTGAAATTGTTGCTAAAAAATATTTTGCAATATGAAGATGAAGTAATTACTGCTCTTTTTAAAGATTTTGGAAAACCACCATTTGAATCATTAATAACCGAAACCAATTATGTGATTTCGGATTTGAAACATACCTTAAAAAAAATGGAATCCTGGGCAAAACCACAACAGGTTTTGTCCTCGATTCTAAATTTTCCATCATCAGATTATATTTATCGTGAGCCTTATGGAAAAGTTTTAATTTTTGCACCATTCAACTATCCTTTTCAATTGGCAATGTGCCCCTTAATTGCTGCCGTTGCTGCAGGAAACAGTGTGACTTTAAAGCCATCTGAACTCACTCCAAATACCGCTGCGATTATTTCAAAAATTATTCGTGAAACTTTTCAAATCAATCATGTTGTTGCCATTCTTGGCGATGTATTGATTTCTGAAAATCTTTTAAAAAAACGGTGGGATTATATTTTCTTTACAGGAAGCGTTGTCGTTGGCAAAATTATAGCCAAAGCAGCGGCCGAAAACCTGACACCAATTACGTTAGAATTGGGTGGAAAGAGTCCTTGCATTGTTGATCAAACCGCCAATTTAGAGCTTGCCACCAAAAGAATAATTTGGGGAAAAATGCTCAACGCCGGGCAAACCTGCATCGCTCCGGATTATGTTTTAGTGCACTCAAGTGTCAAAGAAAAATTTGAAGCATTAATGATTGCAACTTTAAAGCAATATTATGGTGAAAATCCAGAAAATTCAACAGATTTTGCAAGAATTGTTAACACAAAAAATTGGGAAAGACAAGTTGCATTGTTAGAAAATCAAACTGTTATTTTTGGCGGAACTGTCAATCAGGATACTTTATATATTGCTCCAACATTGTTAAACAATCCGAAATTAGATAGTTTGGTAATGGTGGAAGAGATATTTGGACCTATTTTGCCTATCATTTCTTATGACAATGAAAAAGAAGTTGAAAAAATAATTTCAGGGTTTGAAAAGCCGTTAGCACTTTATTTATTTTCAACCAATTCAGTATATATCGACAAGGTTTTAACCAAATTTAGTTTTGGAGGTGGTTGCGTAAATGATACGATGGTTCACTATGCTAATTCAAGGACATTCTGGCATAGGAAATTATCATGGAAAATTTGGTTTTGATACATTTTCTCATCAAAAAAGCGTGATAAAAAAAGCCAATTGGCTGGACATTCCAGTCCGATATCCTCCCTATACCAATAAATTTAATTTAATGAAGAAAATTTTAAAATGGATTTAAAAATTAAAACAACAAAAAAATAATCAAAGTTCAATGCGCGTAAATACGGAAAAACAGTTAGAATTAATCAAAGAATACGGTTATGAGCTAGATTTTAGCGCTACCTTTAATCAGGCCTTTGAAAATTATAAAAAAATAGCATTACTCGTTGGAGCAATTATTTTGGTTTTAGTAGCATTTTTTACAATTATTATCGGCGGAATTGCAGGCGTTTTTATTGGAATTGGCAGTTATACCGAATTTTTGACCGGAATAAATCCTGCAAATCCAAGTACGTCATTAATTCTTATAAGTTATTTTTCATCGGTAGTGGGTGCGGCAATTATTGCACCATTAACTGCCGGAATTCTAAAAATCATTCATTCAGCAGAAATAAATAACGAATTCAGTTTTTCTACTGCTTTTGATTACTTTAAATCAAATTATTTTAAAGAAATTTTTATAGCAGTTTTTCTGGTAAATGCAATTGGAGGTGCAGTCAGCACCTTATTAAACATTATAAAAAGTAGTTATGAAACTGGATTCTATGAAATAATTTTAACGATTGCTGCAGCCCTGGTTAGTATTTTAGTTAGTCTATTTTCAATTTTAACAATACCTTCTATAATTTTTGGTGATTTAAAGGCAGTTCCAGCTATAAAATGTAGTATTTTGATAATTAGTAAAAATTGGTTTTTAATTATTGTGTTGTTAATTGTTGGGATTATTTTTGCGATGATTGGTTTTTTTGGGTTTTGCATAGGCATTTTTTTTACGATCCCGTTTTATTACTCGCTTCAATATATTATTTATAAAACAGCACTTCCAATAGAAGAAAAAAATGAAATTGACGAAATCGGAAATTCTGAATATTAAAATTATTTTCGGGAATTAACACTGATAATCAAAGAAATTTATAAGTACATTTGCAAAATTTTAAATAAACAGATAATCAAATTATAATGAAAGCAGGAATTGTAGGATTGCCAAATGTTGGAAAATCAACACTATTTAATTGTTTATCAAATGCAAAAGCCCAAAGTGCTAATTTTCCGTTTTGTACTATTGAACCCAACATTGGAGTTGTAAATGTGCCCGATTCGAGAATTGAAAAACTGGAAGAATTAGTAAAACCAGAACGTGTTCAAATGGCAACTGTTGATATTGTTGATATTGCCGGTTTAGTAAAGGGTGCAAGTAAGGGCGAAGGTTTAGGCAATCAATTTTTGGGAAATATTAGAGAATGCAACGCGATAATTCATGTTTTGAGATGTTTTGATAACGACAATATTATTCATGTTGACGGCAACGTTAATCCAATTCGAGACAAAGAAACTATTGATATAGAACTGCAACTTAAAGATTTAGAAACCGTTGAAAAACGATTGGAAAAAGTGAAAAGAGCAGCCAAAACTGGCAATAAAGAAGCCCAAACCGAAGAAACTTTATTGAATAGAATTCGTGAAAATCTACTTCAGGCAAAATCGGCAAGAACCGTTGTTCCAAACGGATATGAAGAAGAGGAATTGTTTGAAAATTTTCAATTAATTACTTCAAAACCAGTATTGTATGTTTGTAATGTTGATGAAGGCTCTGCTGTAACAGGTAATAAATATGTTGATTTAGTTCGAGAATTAGTTAAAGATGAAAATGCAGAAGTTATTGTTCTGGCTGTCGGAACTGAAGCCGATATTACAGAATTGGAAACTTATGAAGAGCGCCAGGTTTTTCTTGAAGATATGGGATTGTCCGAGCCAGGATCGTCGGTTTTGATTCGTGCAGCCTACAGACTATTAAAACAACAAACCTATTTTACGGCTGGAGTTAAAGAAGTCAGAGCCTGGACTATTAATGTTGGAGCAACAGCACCACAGGCAGCTGGTGTGATTCATTCCGATTTTGAAAAAGGTTTTATTCGTGCTGAAGTAATTTCATTTGAAGATTATGTTCAATATGGATCCGAAGCAAAAGCAAAAGAAGCTGGCAAATTTAAAGTAGAAGGTAAGGAGTATATAGTAAAAGATGGCGATGTAATGCATTTTAGATTCAACGTCTGATGCAGTTGCAGATTTTTTATTTAATTATAAAGGCGACTGTTGAAACAATATTTCCGATATAATTAATTGTCTAAAAAATATTTACAAATTAAAAATGCAGCAATAGGCCGTTAAGAATTATTTTTTCGATTAAATTGCTTCCAAAAGCATAAGGAATTTCATAATAACTTGATATTGGCTTTGTAATTATTAGATTTGCTTTTTTTCCAATAGTTATACTTCCATGAGAATCGGAAATTCCCATTGCATAAGCGCCATTAATAGTGGCAGCATTTATCGCTTCTTCAGGTGTCATTTTCATTTTTATGCAGGCCGTGGCGACTGCAAAATTCATATTTCCAGATGGAGTTGAACCAGGATTATAATCCGATGCCAAGGCAATTGGCAAACCTGCATCAATAATTTTTCTGGCAGGAGTATAGGGAATCTCAATAAAATAGGAGCATCCGGGCAAAGCAACAGGCATTGTTTCAGAATTCTTTAAGACCGTAATATCTTCATCTGTTATAATTTCTAAATGATCGACAGATAATGCTTTTAGTTTTACACAAGCAGCAATTCCTCCAAAAGCATTAAACTGATTGACATGAATTTTTGGGATTAATTGGTATTTTTTTCCCGCATTAACAATTTTTTCGGTTTCATCAATAGAAAAATAGCCGATTTCGAGAAATACATCGATGAAATCGGCTAGATTTTCGGCTGCAATTTTAGGTATCATTTCGTCGATTATCAAATCAATATAGCCTTTTTTATTATTTTTATAAATTGCAGGAAAAGCATGAGCGCCCAAAAAAGTAGCTTTAATTTCAATCGGATATTCTTGTTTTAAACGTCGAATTACACGAAGCATTTTGAGTTCTCCCTCAACGGTCAATCCATAACCAGATTTAATTTCAATAGCACCCGTTCCAAGATGCATCACCTCTTCTAATCGAATTTTTGATTGATTGTAAATTTCTTGTTCTGATGTTGCATTCAAAATCATTGCTGAATTTAAAATGCCTCCACCACGATTGGCAATTGCTTCATAAGACATTCCATTAATGCGGTCTACAAATTCTTGAACCCGATTCCCTGAATAGACAATATGAGTATGACTATCGCACCACGATGGCAAAACTACTTTTCCTAAACAATCAATCTTGAAATCAAACTCGGTAGCGGGACAATTTTTCATGACTCCAAAATCTATAATACACTCGTTTTCAATGATTAAGTATGCATTTTCTAATAACGGTAAAATTGACATATCGATTCCGGAAACTTTTTGTACACCGGAATCTCGAACTTGAACCAATTGTTTTATATTAAAAAGCAGCATTTTCATAATAGATTTTTTTGTAAATGTAATTTGGAATTTTAAAAACTCCTATCTTTGGTTAAAATTATTTGTCTTGAAAAGAATAAAATACAAACGAGTCCGAAAAGTACAGCCCAATTATTTTGAATATACAGGCATTCACAAATCGGAAAAAGTCGATATGCAACTTTTTGTATACGACGATCTTGGATATGAAGAATATAAAAAAGTGTCTTTGGATCGTGTCAGAACAGAAATTGAAGACGAACTTCAGGTAGATGATGTTAAATGGCTTAACGTTCATGGTTTACACGATGTGGAATTGATAAAAAATATTGGTAATTTGATCCAAATTGACAATTTTATTATCAGCGATATTCTTAATACGACCCGCAGAAGTAAGATGGAAGAACTTGATGATATATTATTTTTTAGTATAAAATCTGTTTTGCCATCAAAAGGAATTGAAAATTTAGCCATCGAACAAATTAGTTTTTTGTTAAAAGAAAATACAATTATTTCGTTTCAGGAAAAGAAAAGTGATTTTTTTACGCACATTCGAGAAAGAATTAAAACACACTCCGGAATTGTTAGAAAAAAGAAAAATGATTATTTATTATACTTGCTTTTGGAAGCCATTATGGAGAATTTTTATGTTACAATTGAACATTTTGAAGATGCAATTGAAAATCTAATAACTGAATCCAAAATTAGTGATAACCAAAATATTTTAGTTCAAATAGAAAAAAACAGAGAGAATTTGAATTTTTTAAAACGGTCGATTTTACCTTTGCGCGAAGCATTGTTTAGTTTAAAAAGTATTCACGATGATGATCAATATGATGGAATTGAAAAGGGAAATTACTCTTTATTTGCAAGATTGTATCAGAAAAGTTTAGAGATTCTTGAGCAAATTGAATATGATCTGAACACTTTAGATAGTGCTTCGAGCTTTTATTTTTCTTCTCAAAGCCATAAAATGAACGAAATTATGAAAATTCTAACTGCGGTTTCTGTAATTTTTATGCCTTTAACATTTGTAGTTGGAATTTATGGAATGAATTTTGAATTTATGCCCGAATTAAAATATGAATATGGATATTATATTGTGGTAGGAATGATGATTATAATGACAGTTGGAATGATTATCTATTTCAAACGAAAAAATTGGTTTTAGAAATATTTATTAAAAATATTGAGGCATTTATGCTAATGTTAATTTAAGAAAATATAGTCTGATAAAACATAAAAACTTACAAATAAAAAACCCACAAGGTCAGAAAACACCTTGCAGGTCAAAATATATCATTTTTTTCTTAAACCATCTCTTCAGGCTTCACCCACGCATCAAATTCTTCGGCAGTAACATAGCCCAACCGAACAGATTCTTCTTTTAAGGTAGTTCCGTTTTTGTGTGCCGTTTGAGCTATTTCGGCAGCTTTATAGTAACCAATTTTGGTGTTTAGTGCCGTTACTAACATTAATGAATTGTCAACTAATTCTTTAATTCTTTTGTGATTGGGTTCAATTCCAGAAGCACAATGCTCGTTAAATGAAGCACACGCATCTCCAATTAATCTTGCCGATTGCAAGAAATTTGCAGCCATAACGGGCTTAAAAACGTTCAGTTCATAATGACCCTGCATACCGCCAATCGAAATTGCAACGTCATTTCCAATAACCTGTGCACAAACCATTGTCAGGGCTTCGCACTGCGTAGGATTCACTTTTCCTGGCATTATTGATGAGCCTGGTTCGTTTTCTGGAATAATTATTTCGCCAATTCCAGAACGTGGTCCAGAGGCCAAAAGTCTGATGTCATTTGCAATTTTATTCAACGAAACAGCCAATTGTTTTAACGCGCCATGCGATTCTACAATGGCGTCGTGTGATGCCAAAGCTTCAAATTTGTTGGGTGCAGTTACAAATGGAAGTCCCGTAAATTTTGCGATATATGCGGCAACTTTCACGTCATATCCTTTTGGAGTATTCAAACCTGTGCCCACTGCCGTCCCGCCTAATGCGACTTCTGACAAATGGGACAGCGTATTTTTGAGAGCTTTCAGTCCATAATTGAGCTGGGCAACATAGCCCGAAAGTTCCTGACCTAAAGTTAGCGGTGTTGCATCCATCAGGTGGGTTCTTCCAATTTTTACGATAGTTGCAAAAGATTTTGACTTTGCCTCTAACGTGTCTCTCAATTTTTCAACCCCCGGAATAGTAACTTCCACAACCAATTTGTAAGCAGCAATGTGCATTCCTGTTGGAAAAGTGTCGTTTGAAGATTGTGATTTGTTAGCATCATCATTGGCTTTTACAACCTCTTCTCCCTCGCCAATTTTGAATCCAGCCAATACTTGAGCCCGATTTGCAATTACTTCATTTACGTTCATATTGCTTTGCGTCCCAGAACCTGTTTGCCAAATCACCAACGGAAACTGGTCGGATAATTTTCCTGCTAAAATTTCATCACAAACAGTTGCAATTGCATCTCGCTTTTCGGCGGATAAAACTCCTAAATCATTATTGGCATAGGCTGCAGCCTTCTTGAGATAAGCAAAACCCTGAATTATTTCGACTGGCATTGAGCCTGAATTGCCAATTTTAAAATTATTTCGGGAACGCTCGGTTTGTGCGCCCCAGTATTTGTCTGCGGGTACCTGAACTTCGCCCATAGTGTCTTTTTCAATTCTAAATTCCATTTTTTACTGGTTTAATTATTTTACATTACAATTATTTGTCAATTTTAATCAAATTTACAAATAAATACTATTTTATAAAAATTGATTTGGATTTTATTGGTAAAAAAAAAAAAACTACTTACATTTGCAATTGAATTTATTAATTATCGAAATGTATGTTTGAATTTAATCAATATATAGGCTTTTTATTATTCCTGATAATACTTACAATAGGATTTTGGCTCATGTTTTTTTTAGTTGCATTTGTTCAGTATTGGATTGGAGGAGCATTATGGGAATTATACAAAGAGAAAAAAGCGAAAAAACAAGAATCTGTATAATTGCGGTTCAAAAAAAGGAGTTCAAATTGAGCTCCTTTTTTTGTTTTATTCCTTTATAACTTTAAACATAATTGGCTTATTTTCAAAGGTCAGTTTGAAAATATAAGTTCCTTTTGCAAAATCAAGCATTGAAATTGTGTTCTTAAAAAACTTTTTATTGTCAACATAAATTAGTTTTCCTTCGATTGTATAAATTGTAATATTCTGAATTTCATTTTTAGAATTGATTTCAATATTATTTTTTACTGGATTTGGAAAATACGAAAAATCTATAAAATCGTTATTGCCAATCCCTAAATTCACACAATTAAAGCTGGCATTCCATCCGCTTGCTACCGTATTGCCATCTGATAAAAACTTAAATGTCAAAGCTCCGGAGGCGGCGGTCGATTGAAACGGTCCGGGTATGCTGCTGCCCGTAATTCCAGATGGTGTCAAATTTGTATTTGAGGTGCTTAAACCATCAAAAACATACAGAAAATCATAATTTAATTCTATATTTACGTTGGAAAAAACTACTTTCAATTTATTATTTAAACCAATGGGAACAATAGTTCTAATCCAGTTTTCATCGTCTTGATAATTATTGTTTAAGCCTCCCGTGTCGGTAAAGGGCTGTCCTGCGCAAAAATCTGCATTTGTTGTTATAAAAATACAGTTTGGAACAACGATAACACCTTGCGGACAAATTGGCCTTACACATATTTTGTAGTAAGTATTAGATGCTAAATTTGGAATCACAAAAGAATTCGTTGAAATATTAGTCCAGACATTATTTGCAAATGGATGTGAGGCAACAGAATATTGCCACTGCTGATTGCTGGAATTAGCGTCTGTAAACGAAATTGTGGCAGTTGTATTTGTGCTATTTGACAGATTTAAATTTGAAATTTGAGAAATACAGGTATTGATACAGTCCGTGCTCAAACAAATCGAATTATTAATATTTTGAATCATTCTTGCACTTGGTTGTGGTCCGAAACCATTGGCAAAATTAATTCCGATCGAAGGAATTAAAAAACAATAACTCATGATCGTTCCTTTTTGAACGTTGGTTGGCAACGGAGCAGTTGGACAGGTTCCTTCAGCATAAATTGCGTTTACCGTAGGTCCGCAACCATCAATTGCGGTGTTATTTCCGTTCCAGAAACAGCCGTGTGTATGAGGAGAACCAAGCAGATGTCCTAATTCATGCGATATAACATTTACCGTCCAGGAATATAAAGGAATGCTTTGAAAAGCAAAATCCAAATCGGAATAACTATAATTATAGATGTTGCACAAGCCATTAACTGCGCGAGCAAGTCCCCCAAACCCGCCATCAATTCCCACTAACTGTCCAATATCTCCGTTAAAAACGGGTCTTACAGTACGAAACGTATTTAGGTTTTGTAAAGAAGAAGTTCCTGTATAAGGATCGGGAGAAGTCCAAATAAATAAAGATTTCATCGCAGTCGAGATTCCGTCATTATTAAAAAGTGTCTGCACATTGTTGTATACCGAATTCATCCAAACAGCAGACTGAGTTGCGGAGCTTCCGTTAGCTAAAAACAAGCTGTAATCCATCTCAAAATATATAGTTGCACAACGATTTGAATTTACAGACTGAACAGAATTTGATTCAATTTTTAAATCTTCTTCTACAGTAGCACATTTGAAATTATAAGGAATTTTTAGTTTACTATCTTCATAAATAATATAGTTATTAATATTTTCTGGTACTTCCAATTTTCCGATAACAAGATTTCCAAATTCTGAATCTGAAATAATGGCACTCATTTGATTTTTAAAAAAGTTGAATGAAGCTAATGAATTGTAATCATTTTTGACAATTCCTCTATAAAAAAGACCCTTTTCAAATGCAATATTTTTTTGCTTATCAGAATCAATTTGAAAATCTTCTGTGTGAATTTCTATTTTATAAAGCAAAACGGTAATTTTTTTTCCATTATATGGAATTTCAAGTTCTATATAAGATTTATTTTCAGCAATCAATTTGTTAATATTTTCTACATTTAATGCTGCAATTGTAGCGTCAGCAATATTGTTTTTGAGACTAAAATCATTAAAATCCGATAATTTAGAAAAAATGGATTCTTGTTCAAATCGCACTTTTTTATCTTCAAAACCTTTAATTTTTTGTGCTATTTTACCATAATGTTGAGAAAATGCACTAAAAGTGCAAAGCAAAAGGAGCAGGATTTTTTTCATAAAATAAAATTAAAGTGTTAATGTTTCAAAAATTTTAAGTGAGTTTTTGCTGACTTTTAAGTCATTCATTCCTTTAATAAGTTGTTGTTAGAAGGTAATTCAAAAATTTCTAAATCAAAATATACCACAGACGCAATAATATGATCAAAAATATCAGCCATTATATATTCATAATTTTCAAAAGTTTGGTCATGCGAAAAGGTATAAATCTCAAGTGGAATTCCGTATTGGTTGGGCTGCAACTGGCGACAGAGCAAAATCATATCCTTGTTTATGGCTGGGTAATGATGCAAATATTCGGTAATATATTTTCTAAACAAGCCAAAATTAGTTAAATTCCGACCATTTACAGGCAATGATTTGTCTATATTATTTTGAATATTAAATTTCTTTATGTCCGAATTTCTAATTTCAATGTAATTTTGAATCAACTGAATTTTTTTGAGATCCTCGAGTTCGTTTTCATGCAAAAATCGAATAGTACTTGGTTTAATTAACAGATGTCTTTTTATTCTTCTTCCGTCAGAACTCAGCATGCCACGCCAATTTCTAAATGAATCTGAAATCAAACTATAAGTAGGTATTGTGGTTGTCGTATTGTCAAAATTTCTGACTTTTACAGTTGCTAAATTAATTTCGATTACATCGCCATCTGCACCAAACTTGTCCATGGTAATCCAATCGCCAATGCGAACCATATCGTTTACAGAAACTTGAATACTGGCAACAAAACCTAAAATTGTATCTCTGAAAATCAATAAAATAATTGCTGAAACTGCTCCAAAAGTTCCAATTAAAGTAGTAACTGAAGTATCAAATAATAATAAAATTATGGTAACAATTCCAAAAGTCCATAATACAATCATAATCACCTGAATGTAACTGTCTATTGGTTTATCGCTGTATCTGGGAATTGTTTTTAGATAATCTTTTAGTGCATTAAAAATGGTTCTGGTTATCCACAAAACCAATAAAACGATGTAAATTTCGACTAATTTACCAAAAATATTTTCCCAGTAAATAAATCTTTTTAGAATAATTGGAACCGATTTGTAAATAAATAAAAGCGGAATTAGATGAGCAATGTAAGTAGCGGTTTTGTTAGTTACCAGCAAATCGTCAAAATTGGTTTTTGTTTTATGTGCAATAAAAATCATTGATTTTACCAGAATAATTTTAAATACAAAATAAATAAAATACGACAGCAAGCTCAACAAAATTAAGTTTATGAGAAGACTAAAGTAGGATGCAAAATCGTCTTCAAAATTCCATTTTTTGAATAATTTGTAAACTATTCCAAAAATTTGTTCCACAATTTTATACATTTTTTAAATATTTTCTGTCAATATAAAAAGTTCCCAAAGGAATGATTGCCCCAATAAAG